>Ga0302319_10007513_pt1 | contig 21440 bp, 19 predicted proteins | sample Bog_T0_2_FD_203319 | JGI IMG/M metagenome (GOLD analysis project Ga0302319, IMG submission 203319) | Peat permafrost microbial communities from Stordalen Mire near Abisko, Sweden - Bog_T0_2 | ecosystem: Environmental > Terrestrial > Soil > Wetlands > Peat | place: Sweden: Abisko, Stordalen Mire... | reverse complement strand
CACCCGTCGAGGGCGGCCCGGTCATTCACATCGTTCAGGGAGAATCGAAATGAGCGCGCAAATCTCTTCAGCTTCCGTCCCATCCGAAACTTCTCCCAACGGCCCCGGCGCAGCAGCCATTCTCGCCGCCGGCGTCGGCGCGTTTCTTGTGGCCGTCTTCGCCATCCTCGCCGATCAATCCGCCGCCATCAAGAGCATGATGATTTTCTGGAAGCCCACCGGCCCGCTTTCAGGCGTCACCACTTGCGCCATCGTTTTGTGGCTCGCGACGTGGGCCATTTTGCACGCGCGCTGGCGCAACAAAAATGTCGCCCTCGCCCGCGTCAACGCCGCGGCATTCGCTCTGCTTATTTTGGGTTTGCTGCTCACGTTTCCGCCGATTGCGGATCTGTTCTAATTCTGATCGGTTCCTTCAATACACTTCCGACCGCACGCCCGCCGGAATCGGCACGTGCTTCAGCAGTCCCAGTTCGCCCGCCAGCCGCTCCAGCTTCGCGCGCGTAGCCGCCATGGGAGGCACCAGCGGCAAACGAACCGTATCGCCGCAGCGCCCCATCAGGCTCAACACGGTTTTTACCGGCGCGGGGTTCGATTCCCAGAAGTTCGCTTCGAACAGTCGTGCAAAGCGCCGCTCCAGATCGCGCGCCTCGTCCCAGCGATTTTCCAGCGCCGCGCGAATCATGCGCGTCACTTCCGCCGGCGCTTCATTCGAGGCCACACTGATCAATCCATGCGCGCCCACCGCGATGGCCGCAAGCGCCAGGTTATCGTCGCCCGAAAAAATCTTGAACCCGCGCGGCAGCAAGTGCGCCAGTTCCGCAAACTGCGTCAACTTGCCGCTCGCTTCTTTGATCGCTTCAATATTGTTGGCCGCCGCAGCCAAGCGCGCCACGGTCTCCGGCTCCAGGTTCGCGGCCGTGCGCCCCGGCACGTTGTAGACACATATGGGCAGCGGATCCACCTCGCGCGCCAGCGCCAGAAAATGCTGGAACTGCCCCTCCTGCGTCGGCTTGTTGTAATACGGATTTGCCGAAAGTATCGCGGCCACCCCAGGCACGCGCCTTATCAGCGCCGCCTGCCGCAGCAGCACGCGCGTTGCGTTATGCGTGCACCCGGCCCACACGGGAACGCGCCCCGCCGCCGCATCGATCACCAGTCGAATCGTGTGCAGCCACTCTTCTTCGTCCAGTGTCGCGGCCTCGCCCGTCGACCCGCAGACCACCAGAAAATCGATCCCCGACTCGATCTGCCAATTCACCAGCGACCACAGCGCCGGTTCATCCACCGACCCATCGCCCCTGAAGGGCGTCACAATTGCGGTACCGCAGCCCGTCATTTCCATAACAGGTCAAGTGTATAACGGACGGGGATGCGCCCTGAGTGCGAGTTGTCATTAGGTACGCTGGCGTAGATACGAAGGTATGTCTCGCGCGCCTTGCGTTACGGCTACGATTTCAATTCGGTCGCTCAGGATCCGATAGACAAGTAGGTATGCGCCCACCGGCCAAAAATGGAACGATCTATCGGTGAGCTCAACGCGGGGGTGCCCTAACTGCGGATTGTGTGCGAGCGTTTCGCAAGCCTCAAGAAGTTTCGCGATCCAACGATCTGCGGCTTCGGGCTTGTCCTGAGCGATGTAGCTCCATATGTCATCGAGTTCAAGGAGTGCTTCGCTGCTCAGAACATACCCGCTCATGCGATCTGTTTTCTCCGCTGTTCGGATTTCTTGCGAAAGTGTTCGCGCACTTCCTCGGCAGTCACGAACTCGCCCCGGTCCAGTGACTCCAAACGCCGCTTCAACTCGCGGTTGAACTCTCGCAGCCGCACCTCGCGAGTCTTATCCTGCTCCTCCAGCAGCCGCAGCGCCTCCCGCACCACTTCGCTCGCCGATGTGTACCGCCCGGTGGCAACCTTGCCCGCAACAAACTTGTCGAGTTCACGAGTCAGGGAAACATTCATGGGGAAAGCTCCTCGTTTTCAAGAATGGACAAAATAACAGACTTTGTCAATGTCTGTTATTTTCACATCAAGGCATCCATTTGACAACCCTTCGGGCTCTGAGCAATTCGGAGACTGAAATCGCGGCCCTTTCAGAGACCGGTCCCGCAAATTTCGTGTACCATAGTCGCAAGAGAATCCAACACAAGCCCATGAATCACGTAGAACGTTTTCGCGCCCTCATGAACTTCGAACCCGTCGATCGCCTGCCCCGTTGGGAGTGGGCCATGTGGTGGGACCTGACCATCGATCGCTGGCACCAGGAAGGCCTCCCCGCCAGCCTCACCGGCGTCTTTGAAATCGCCGAATACTTCGGCCTCGATCCCTACCGGCAGTTCTGGTTTTCGACCACGGCCCCCACCATCGAAGCCGTGCAGCATCACATCGAGGGCACAGTCGCCAACATGGACGACTACCTGCGCGTCCTGCCCTCGCTCTATCCCAATCACAGCGCGGCCATCGATTCCATGCGCCCCTGGGCCGCCCGCCAGGCGCGCGGCGAAGCCGTCGTCTGGATCACGCTCGAAGGCTTCTTCTGGTTTCCGCGCACGCTGCTCGGCTTTGAAACCATGATGCTCTCCTACGCCGACCAGCCCGAGTTGCTGCATCGCATCAACGAGGATCTCCTCAACTTCAACCTCGGCCTGCTCGAAGAGATTGGCAAAGCCTGCGTCCCCACCTTCATGACCATCGCCGAGGACATGTCCTACAACCACGGCCCCATGATTTCGCGCCGCATCTGCGATCAATTCATGACGCCCTACTACCTGCGCCTGCTCGAACGCGTCAAGGAAATGAACATCCTCACCATCATGGATAGCGACGGCGATGTCACCAAGCTCGTGCCATGGTTGCAATCTGTCGGCGTCGAAGGCGTTCTGCCACTCGAGCGGCAGGCAAAAGTGGACGGCATGGCGCTACGGCAGGCTTATCCAACTCTGCGCATGGTAGGCCACTACAACAAGCTCGTCATGCACCTCGGCGAAGCCGCCATCCGCGAGGAATTCGAAAGGCTCCTGCCCATCATGCGCACCGGCGGCTTCATCCCCAGTGTCGACCACCAGACCCCGCCCGCAGTCTCCATCGACGAGTACCGCCTCTACCTGCGCCTGCTCGAGGAATACACCGCGCTCTGACCGTCGCCCATCGAACCAACTCAATAAATGGCGTTGCGAAAGGGCACGACTTTAGTCGTGCCGAAAAGCAGTAAAAATGGACGTGGGCTTTAGCCCCGGCGGAGCATTTTCATCGACTCCGAAGGCCCTTGCAACCAGCCTTAATTCGCCGACGGCCGCTCCATCTGCTCCACAACAAACGTATCCACCGGCTCTTTCGCGGGCTCCAGCTTCAGCCCTAGTTGCTCTTCCAGCGCCTTGAAGATCGACGGCCCCGTGCTGCCTCCATCCGCCGGCGCCTGCTGATCCGACGACCACTTCAACTCGAAATCGAATCTCTTCTCGCCTAGCCCGGTCTCATCCACAATCACGCGCCCTGCATAACGCGCCAAGCTTTCTGCTAACGCCTCGGCCGTTCCGGCATGAGTCGTCGCGTCAATCGTGTACTCGTCTCCCTGGCCGGTCGCGCCATACATGGCGGTCTGCTTCCAATAACTCAACTCCTGCTCGTCCGCCGCCGCTTCCTTCATCTTCAATCTGCCCTTGGCAATCACCAGATCGTATACCGGCAGTTCCTTCACCTCGCGCCGCACCTTCATTTGAAAGCGGTCCGCCAGCATCGCCTGCAACATGAGCTGCTGCTGCTTCCAAACATCCCGTTTCGAAAGCTTCGCCCAGGCCGCGGCAGTCTCCTCGTCCACCCGCGCCGAAACATCGTAGTGGTCCGTCTTCGTCCACGCAGGCAGTCCAGAAATCTGGCTATCCATCACAATCCCGTAAGCCTGGTTGATCAACCAGAAAATCGCCATGTTCTTGAAGTCGAACCCGTCGGGCAAGCTCTTCCATCCACCGCCCTGTTCGTTCGGACTTGAGAGCTTGATCGACACAACCTCGTATGTCGTAGCCTTCGCGCTCACATCCTGCGGAGCCGCCGCGTTCCCTTGTGCCTGCACAGGTGTGGCTGCACCGCTCAGAGTCAGTACGGCGAGAAGCAGCACGGTCGGCGAGCGCCGGCCACAGAAAAGTTGCATTGACATTAGTTGGTCTCTGACCGGAATTATAACTCCGCGAAGATTTCCCGGAACTCCCACGCGCCGGATTTTCCCGCCAGCCACTCCGCCCCGCGCACCGCCCCCAGCGCAAACCCGCGCCGCGAATGCGCATCGTGCCGCAGTTCCAGCACATCGCAGTCACTAATAGCGCGCACCAGGTGCTCGCCCTTGGCGTCACCCACACGATGCGACTCAATCGGCACGTCGAAACCCGGCCGAACGCCGAGAATAATCTCCTTGAGAGTGATCGCCGTGCCGGAAGGCGCATCGAGCTTGGTCACATGATGCGTCTCGTCGATCGAGAACTTGTAGCCCTCGAGCTTCGCCAGCTCCGCCGTCATCTGAAACAGCTTTTGCACGCCGATAGAAAAATTCGTCCCGTACAAAAGTCCGCCGCCGCGTTTCGCAGCCAGCGCCTTGATCTCCTCAAGCTTCGTGTACCAGCCGGTAGTCCCCACCACAATGCGCCCGCCCAGCGCCAGCACCGCGCGCATGTTTTCAATCGCCGCTTCCGGAGCGGTAAAGTCGATAACGACATCCACGCCCGCCAGGTTCGGCGCCGTCAGCGACGAAGCATGAGGATTCTCATGGATGTCGAGCGCGCGCACGCCGTGGCCGCGCTCCCGCGCCACCTCTGCGACCAGCGAGCCGGTTTTTCCCTTGCCCAAAACGAGGATCAACATGAAGACAGCTCCTAGCTTTTAGCCCTTAGCCATTAGCTCCGCAAAGAACACCTTTTGCAAATCGTTTGCCGCACCGAAGGAAGAACCCGCAAGCCAGCGCCCACAGTTCCAGCAAGAAATAGCTAACAGCTAAAAGCTAAGAGCTAACAGCTGCTTTTCTCGCTTCCACGTCGAAGATCGCCGGATCAGGCTCTTTAAAGAACGCCGCGTGCAGCGACCGCACCGCCTCATCGGCGTCATCCTCTTCGATCATGAAGCTCATGTTGATTTCGCTTGCGCCCTGCGAAATCATGCGCACGTTCACGTGCCGGATGGCGTTGAACACCTGCGCGGCAATGCCCTGTTGGCCGCGAATATCTTCGCCCACCATACAGATGAGTGCCTTCTTTCCTTCGTAAGTCACGTCGGCCAGCGTCTTCAGGTCGGCATCGATCTCGGGCAGGCTCGCGTTCGAGTCGACCGTAACAGAGATAGAAACCTCGCTGGTCGAAACCATATCCACGGCGCACTTGTGTTTGTCGAAGATGGCGAACATCTTGCTCAGGTAGCCGTGCGACATCAGCATGCGGCTGGCTACAATGTCGATAATGGTCAGCTTTCTCTTAACAGCGATGGATTTGAACGGGCTCTTGCAGTGCGGCGCAATAGAAATAATCCGCGTCCCCTCGCACGATGGATTGCGGCTGTTCAGCACCAGCACCGGAATGTTCTTCTTCACCGCCGGAAGTATCGTAGCCGGATGCAGCACCTTGGCGCCAAAATAAGCCAGCTCCGCGGCTTCCTCAAAACTGATCACCTTCACGCGCAGCGCATCGGGGCACACGCGCGGATCGGTGGTCATAATGCCGTCCACGTCGGTCCAAATTTCGATGGTCTCGGAATCGAGCGCTCCGCCCACAAGCGCGCCGGTGTAATCCGATCCGCCGCGCCCCAGCGTCGTCGTCAGTCCCGCTTCGTTGGAAGCGATGAAGCCGCCCATCACAGGAACCTTGCCCTCACTGAGCAGCGGCATCAGCTTTTCCTGCGCGCGCTTTTCAATAATGTCGTCGAGCGGCGCGGCCTTTTGAAACTCCGAGTCCGTAACAATGATTTCGCGCGCATCCAAATGCTCAGCGTTCACGCCGCGCTCGCAAAAAGCCGCGGTCACGATGCGGCTCGACAGCCGCTCGCCGTAGCTCACAATCAGATCGGAAATGCGCGGCGTGAGCTCGCGAATCGCCGCCAATCCCCTCAGCACTTCATCGAGCGCGGAAAATTTTTCGTCGAGGGTGCGGACCAGCGCTGCGATTTCGGCCGCATCCTTCACCAGGTCGCGCGCGGTATCGCAATGCCGCGAGCGCAGGCGCGAACTGATAGCCAGAGCTCCGGCGCGATCGCCCTGTGAAGCCGCCGCCGCGGCGCGCAGCAACTGGTCAGTCACCTTGGCCATGGCGCTCACCACCACCACGGGACTCTTGCCGCTCGCCACGCGCCCGGCCACAATCGCCGCTGTGCGCCCAATGGCCGCCGCATCCTCCACCGACGTGCCGCCAAACTTCATCACTACCAGGTTCATGCGAAACTTCCGTCCCTCAGGGCGATCAACGGGTCAGGGGTCTGAGCACTTTCCCGGCTTTCGGCCCCTTGCTCCCTTGCTCCCTCGCTCCCTGTCTTTCTCATCCCCGCGCTGCCATCGCCGCCACCGGCTCCAGTTTCCCCAGGCTCACCAGCATCTCAGCATTCAAAATGGTCGCGCCCGCCGCGCCGCGCACCGTGTTGTGCGAGAGCAGCACAAACTTCCAGTCCAGCACACCGCAGGGCCGCAGCCGTCCCACGGTCACCGCCATGCCCTTGCCGCGATTGCGATCGAGCCGCGGTTGCGGCCGGTCGTTTTGCGCGTTCCACTCCACGGGGATCGCCGGTGCAAACGGCAAATCCAACCCGCCCAGTGGATTGAACTCCGCCCATGCCGCCAGAATATCCTCGCGCGTCACCGCCCTGCCCAGCTTATTGCCCAGCTTGAGAGAGACACATTCCGTATGCCCGTCCACCACCGGCACGCGATTGCAATGCGCGCTAATTCCCGCCGCGAGCGGAGCCACGGTATGCCCCTTCAAGCTGCCCAGCAGCTTCAGCGTCTCCGCCTCCATCTTTTCTTCTTCGCTGCCGATAAACGGAACCACGTTGTCCAAAATATCCATCGACGCCACGCCGGGATAACCCGCGCCGCTCACCGCCTGCATTGTAGTCACAAAAATCGTCTCGATCCCAAAGCGCTCCTCGAGCGGCTTCAGCGCCATCACCAGCCCAATCGTCGAGCAATTCGGATTGGTCACAATGTAGCCGCCCGACTCTTTGCGCGAAGGCTGCTCTTCGATCAGGTGCAAATGCTCGGCATTCACTTCGGGAATCACCAGCGGCACATTAGGCGCCATGCGGAAGGCGCTCGAGTTCGAAATCACGGCGCAGCCGGCCGCGGCAAACTTCGGCTCCATCTCGCGCGCAATCGCTGCGTCCACGCTGGCAAACACAATCTTCGGCGCGCCCTCTGGCTCGGCGGGCGATACGATCATCTTCGCGATACGCTCCGGCAGCGGCGTATCCAGGCGCCACTTCGCGGCCTCGCCATAGGTCTTTCCACTCGACCGGTCGCTGGCCGCAACCCAGGTCACCTCGAACCACGGATGGTTTTCGAGCAGTTGAATATATCGTTGGCCGACCATTCCGGTCGCGCCCAGGATGCCTACAGGATGTTTGGTTTTCATCGTCGTCTACCTATCTAGTGTACAAGAGGTCGAGTATGCGCGCAGTGAGCGCAGGCCAGCCGGCGCCAGTCCTTGAAACACGCGCGAGCCAGGCCTTCGAGCAAACCGGCCCTCTCCCTTGCTCCCTCGCTCCCTCGCTCCCCGCCTCACGCAATCTCTATAAACATCCCAGCAATCAATATAAAGATGCTACGATTCGATTGACGAAAGTCCATGGCCCACCCAGCCTTCATCGCACACTACAAGCTCACCTCAAAGCTCGGCGCTGGAGGCATGGGCGAAGTCTACCGCGCCACCGATACCCGGCTCGATCGCGAAGTTGCCATCAAAATTCTTCCTGAAGCGCTTGCCAGCGATCCCGAGCGCCTGGCTCGCTTTACGCGTGAAGCCAAAGTGCTGGCTTCCCTCAACCACCCCAACATCGCCACCATCTACGGCGTGGAAGAAGGCGCGCTGGTAATGGAGCTCATCGAAGGCGACACCCTGGTGGAGCGCATCGCCAGGGGACCGATTCCGGTTGAGGAAGCGGTGCGCATTGCGGAGCAGATTGCGGACGCATTGGAATACGCGCACGAGCGCGGAGTCATCCATCGCGATCTGAAGCCGGCCAACGTCAAGGCCGCCGGCCGCGTCAAGGTGCTGGACTTCGGACTTGCAAAAGTACAGGAGACTGCCGGCGGATCCGACGACACCATCACCGGCGCAACGCAGGCGGGCACCATTCTTGGATCGGCGGGCTACATGTCGCCCGAGCAGGCTGCCTGCAAACCGGTAGACGCTCGCTCCGATGTATTTGCGTTCGGCGTGCTTCTCTACGAGATGCTTTCCGGCAAGCGTGCGTTCGCCGAAGCAACGCCGATATCCACCATGGTGGCGATTCTTAATAAGGAACCGCGCCCGCTGCGCGAGATCGCACCCCACGTGAGTGCCGAACTTGATGCGATCGTCGCGCGCTGCATGGCAAAGGATCCGCACGCGCGCTTTTCCGGCATGGGCCCACTGAAGCAGGCGCTCATTGAACTCGCGCAGCCCGCGGCCCGCTCGTCCGAAACTCCATCCATTGCCGTTCTGCCCTTCGCCAATCTCAGCGCCGACAAGGAAAACGAGTACTTCAGCGACGGATTGGCCGAGGAAATCCTGATTGCGTTGAGTCAGGTGGACGGCTTGCGTGTCGCCGCCCGCAGCTCTTCGTTTTCCTTCAAGGGCAAAAACATCGAGATGGGCGAAATCGCATCGAAACTTCGCGTGGCCAACATTCTCGACGGCAGTGTGCGCCGTGCCGGCAATCGTGTACGCGTTACCGTGCAGTTGGTCGATGCGAAGAACGGTTTTCAGCTTTGGTCGGAACGCTACGACCGGCAGATGGAAGACATCTTCGCCGTTCAGGACGAGATTGCCCGCGCCATCGCCAATCAGCTCGAAGTGACCCTCGGCGCCGGCGTCAAGCCGGCCACGCAAAATCTCGAGGCCTACGAGCTTTACCTCAAGGGCCGCCATCTCTGTAGCCAGCGATCGCCCTCTTCCGTGCGCCTCGGCATGAAGTGCTTCCAGCAGGCCCTTGATCTCGACCCCGGCTTTGCCCTCGCCTGGTCGGGACTTGCCGATTGCTACGGCATCCTCCGCGTCTACGGCTGGATCTCGCACGAGGAAGGCAAACCTCCGGCCCTCGCCGCCGTCACCAAAGCCGCCGAGCTTGCCCCCGAGCTTTGGGAGGTCGATTTCTCGCGCGGCATCTACGCCTTTTACTTTGTCTCCAACTGGCGCCAGGCCGGCCCGCACTTTCAAAAAGCCCTTGAGAAAAATCCCCGCTCCTCCATCGCGCACGCCTACTACGGAATATTTCTGGCGCTGGACCGTCACCCGGAGGACGCGCTAGCCCATGTAACGCTGGCCTGCCAATTGGATCCGCTCTCTCCTTTTATTCATGGCCTTGCATCTCTCTCCCTCGTGACCTCAGGGCAATCTGAGTCGGCGTTGCGGCTCGCTTGCCAGTCCTTGGAATTGCAGGCGGATTACATGTTCGGGAATTGGGCCAAGGGGCTGTCGCTGTGCCTTCTCAACCGCAACGACGAGGCCGTTGAAACCCTGGAAAAGGTCGTCGTCGCCTCGCGCGCGCCACTTTACATCGGTCTGCTCGGAACGGCATACGGCCGTGCCGGGCGCAGGGATGACGCCAACCGTTTATTGAATGAACTGGAAGACCGCAGCAGCCGCGGCGAATTCGTCCCTGCCTTCTCCATCTTGTCCATCTGCACTGGTTGGGACGACATTCCCGCCATTCGCCAGGCGCTCGCCAGCGCACAAGCGGAATCCACGCCCGCCTTCAGTCTTGGCGCCACTTCCGGCCTTTTCCTCGATAAACTCCGCAGCGATCCCGAAATCAACCGCATGCTCGTCGAGATCTTCGGCTACTGATTCGCGAACTGAGTGCGAAAAGCTCACATCACAACAAATCTGTCATCCTGAGCGGAGTCCGCCGCAGCGGACGGAGCCGAAGGACCTGCGGTTGTATTTCGCTTGTATGCAACGGATTTTCGAGGCACCGCGCCAGCGCCCCGCTCAGCATGACAAGCCAACAGCTAAAAGCTAAGAGCTAACAGCTAGCTTTTCTTCTTCCCGTGACTCCCCAGCAACCCCTCCAGCTCCAGCTTGAACTCATTCACATCCTTGAAGTCCCGATACACCGACGCAAAGCGAATATACGCCACCGTATCGAGCCCCTTCAGATGCTGCATGATGAGCTCGCCGACTTCGGAAGTGGTGCGTTCCCGCTCCGGCGCATCCACGAGAAATGCCTCCGTCGCGTCGACGATCTTTTCCAGTTGGCTCGACGCCACCGGCCGCTTTTCGCAAGCCCGCAGCAGCCCGCTCAACACCTTTTGCCGGTCGAAGCGCTCGCGCCGCCCGTCTTTCTTCACCACCATGTAAGGAATCTCGTCAATCCGCTCGTAGGTAGTAAACCGCCGCTCGCACTTCTCGCACTCTCTCCGCCGCCGGATCGAGTCGGCCTCTTTGCTCTCGCGCGAGTCCACCACCCGATCCTGCCCGAAACCACAATATGGACACTTCATTCTATGAGGATTCTAAGCCATCGAAGAGCAACCAGGAGCGCCGATTCGGGAGCCCCTGAGTCTGAAGCGTCTGGTTTCTTCTCGCTCCCTTGCTCCCTCGCTCCCTTGCTCCCTTGCTCTTACCCCGCCTCGCTATGCCCCGCGCACTGCATCACGCCCAGAAACCGCGCCCACGGTCCCACGGCCTCCCGCACCTGGTGCGCCATGATCCGCGAAATCTGGTGCAGATGCGTCAAGTCATGCGCCGCCCACGTAGCCAGCAGCTCCGCCAAAGTAACCGAGCCCAGCGCCGGATGCCGGCCCCGCCGTTCGAGATCCTGCGCCGTCAGATTTAGCGCGCGCAATTCGTCCAGATTCTTCGCCCGCGCAAGCGCAAACTCGTCGAGCATTTGCGCCAATGTTTTGCCGCGACCAAAGCGCACATGCCCCTCACGATCGAGAGCCGCAAACGGCTCGCTCTCGCCCACTTCCAGAATGTGCCGCGCCCGCACCATCCAATCCACATCCTCGCAATGAATCAGGTGCGCAATCACAGTGCTCACGCTCCACGTATCCCCGCCCTCGCCCGTCTCCGTCCAAACTTCCGGCATTCCGCGCAGCAACGCATCCAGCGCCCCCGGCGTCCGCTCCAGCAGCGCAATCGTATTCTCAAGTTTGTGTCCCATCCTCAACCCCTCCGCCCCTTTTCTCGATCTTCCATTCTCTCTTGCCCCCGCTTCACTCCTTCACTCTTTCACTCATTTCACTTGTTCACTCCCTTCACTCGGTCACTCGCTCGCCTGTTTTCTCGCTCCCTCGCTCCCTTGCTCCCTGCTTTACAAACAACAACGGCCCGAGAACAAACGTTCCCAGGCCGCTGCCGGTAGACTGTTGGGATTGGACTAAGGCCATCGCGCTTCCGCGAAAGCCAGAGCCATGGCGGAGGATCCTCCGTCTGGACTTACCTGGGGACAGGGGCGCGATGCCCTAGGCCTCAGTCACCTCACGTACCGTACATCTCGAAGAATCTTTGCTCATAGGCTGGATCATCCTCCTTTCCCGTGTAAAAACAACCTAAGACGAAAGGCGGAGCGAAGTCAAGGGGGTTCGCTTTTCGGCGGTCAAAATTGTTCGTGCGCGTTCCGAATTCGAACCCGCGCACGTCCTGCATGCGGTCGCCGCCGATGAGCCGGCCGTGCCGATACGCCGGATGCGCCGTTCACACCGGGACCTGGTCGGTAGGCTGTTCAGCGAGTGGCGCGCCACGGCGCAACGACCCTTCCGCGATCCGATGCCCGAAGCGATTGAAGGGCTTTTCGATGCCATAGTGGCTGATGAGCACCACCGCCGGCATCGCGGTCAGGAACACCACAACACTGCCGAGCGGCATAAAAAGCTCCTGCCACACGTAGACGCTGTACGAAATGCGGCCGAGCCACGCCAGCGGGCTGAACGAGATAATGCGCGAGATCGCCGATGCCGGCACCAGGTAGGTGGACGCCATACAAATCCCCACCAGAATGTTCTCGTGCAGCAATGTCTTTTCATGCGGAAAAATAAAGAGACAACATAGATAGCCCAGCAGCGCCGGACCCACACAGTAACGCGCAAGCGGTGTCAGTCGGTGTCTGCGCGACTCATCCGCCAAAAGCAGGGCAAAGAAGCATCCGGTCAGCGGCGCGTCGGCGTAGTTCCAGGTGGGCCACCAAAGCCGCGCTGGCTGGTGCGCCCACATCGCCCAATGCAGGACGCCGAAAATCAGGGCCAACCCTCCCGCCACCCACAAGCCACGCTTCCTTCCGGCAAACAGTAGCAAAGCGGGCCAGAGAAGGTAGAACTGTTCTTCGATCGATAGCGACCAGAAATGCCCCGCAATCCCCATGCGGCCAAAAAAGTTCCGAATGAAGAACACGCAGGCAAGAACTTCCTTCACGCTGCTCAGCCGCCCCAGCAGCGCTATCCCCAGAAAGGTCCACGCCACCGGCATCAAGCGGAAGAATCGGCGCACATAGAACTTCTTGAGGTCCGCGGATTCGAGCAGCTTTGAGGTAATCAGGAACCCGCTCAGCACGAAAAACACGTTGACACCGCGATAGCCGGTCTGCGACCAACTCCAGAGATAGCGATGCGCCAGCGAGTCCTGTAGGTGGTCGAAGAGCACCATGAGGATCGCGATACCGCGCCAGCCATCGAGAGTTGGAATGCGCTTTTCCATCAGGGCCAGATGCTAACAGATTGGCCGATTCAGGGAATCCCACGAAGGGGCAACGTCAACTCTGGACGCTTATCGCACCGTGGCTACTGTGGCGGCGCCTGCGAAGCCACCTGCGCCACCGTCTGGTTCCCCTGCTGGTCCTGCTGGGTCACCTCCGCCGTGGCATTGGGATCGGGAGGCGGAGCCAGCGGCGCAAACGTCGCCGGAGCGGGCGTCGCGTTAGCAGCCGCCGGCGGAGCTACAGGAACCCCCGGCTGCCCCTGATTCTGCTGCAACGTATCCAGACCCGCGTCGATCATCTGCCGCATGTGGTTCTGCATCTCCTGCAAATCGTTAAAGTTCACGGCCACCGAATCCGCCAGCGCGCATTCGTTGGGATTTGCCGCCAGCACCGACAGCGATGCCGTCGTGTCCGTCGCCGCGGGCGGCGCAATCACGCGCAGAACATCGCCGCTACCCAGCGCGCACTCCGCTCCCGACGCATCCACAACGTCAACCGGATTGTCGACCACGAAAACATGCGGCTGTCCATCGCCCAGCATGCGCGCTACGCCGCTCGATGCCGGATCGGGCGCCTGCCCCTGCGCATTTTGTTGGGCCTCGGCATTTTCCAGCGCCACCTGGTTCTTGATCTCGTTGGCAACCTGCTGCTGCACGTCCGGCGACAACACCGGCGGGGCTGCCGGAGCGCCCGCCATTGGATTTTGCCCCGGCGCAACTTGCCCGGGAACCTGCTGCCCTTGCCCGCCGGCATAAGGATTACCCGGAGCCGCGGCATTCCCATTCGGCGCGTATTGCCCCGGCGCCGCTTGCCCTTGCGCTTGTTGCCCCGGATCGCCATTGTAAGGATTTCCCGCTGGATTCTGATTCGGCTGATTCTGGTAGCCGCCCGCGACATTCGCATTCGGCGACGGCGGGCACGGATTGGCCGGTCCCGGCGGAGGCGCGCCCTGCCCTCCGGCATAGCCCGGTTGCCCGCCCGCATACGGATTCTGGCCACCCTGATTTCCAGCTTGACCCCCGGCGTAGGGATTCTGCCCACCGGCGTAAGCGTTCTGACCACCCTGACCACCGGGTTGCGGCGCAGCATACGGATTCTGCCCCGCCTGATTCGCAGGCTGCCCCGCTGCATAAGGATTCGCCGCATTCGGATCTGTGGGCTGCGGCGTCGCATACGGATTCTGCCCCGGCTGATTCGCAGGCTGCCCCGCCGCATAAGGATTCGCCGCATTTGGATCTGTGGGCTGCGGCGCAGCATACGGGCTCTGTCCCGGCTGATTCGCAGGCTGCCCCGCCGCATAAGGATTCGCCGCATTTGGATCTGTGGGCTGCGGCGTCGCATACGGATTCTGTCCCGGCTGATTCGCAGGCTGCCCCGCTGCATAAGGATTCGCCGCATTTGGATCTGTGGGCTGCGGCGCAGCATACGGATTCTGCCCCGCCTGATTCCCTTGCTGACCAGCCGCGTAAGGATTTTGTCCACCCTGATTCCCCGGCTGCCCGCCTGCGTAAGCACTCTGCCCGCCGCCATTCGGACTCCGCCCATCCGGAGATCCGCCCGCCCCTCCTGCCCCATTCGCATTCGGCCCAAACTGGCTCAATCCTGTCGATAGCATTTGCCCCAAATAGGGATGCGTGCAAGTCACGTAACCCGTGAGCCATGCGGATAGGTTGGAAAAGAGTCTTTGCCCGATCGAAGGCCCGGGAGCAATCACAATCCCGTTGGGCGTCACAATCGCTCCGGAAGGAGTCACCACGGTCCCGTTCGGCGTCACCAGGCTGCCTGACGGTGTCACAACAGCGCCCGCCGGGAGCACTCCGGGAGCAACTACTCCCAGCCCCGCAACCGGCGTCAGAATCGGCGCGTGATACACCCAGCCGTACGTCGCGGGAGGATAGTAGTGCACCGGCGTGTACACGTGGATCGGCACACCCTGAAACGTGGTTGGCTGGTAGAACTGGTGCATCGTAATTCCATTCGTAGTAATCGTTCGTTCGGTAAACGATTTGCCGGCCGCCGTGAATGGCTTCTCGACAAAGCCGGAGTGCAGGCCCGTGGCCACAATCCGCGTGCCGTCCGGGCGCAGCGTCGTCACGGTGCGCGTGCCGGCCAATCCGTTATGCACCGTCATGTTGTGCCGCTTGTCGATTACGTCGCTCACCTGGCCGTTGGAGCGCCGCTGCAAAGCATTTCCGTTCTTGAGCACCACCGGCTGCGTCCCCGCCGGAGCCGGCCTGCCCAGTATCCCCGTGGTCGGCGGATGAACGATCACCGGCGCAGTCGCCCGCACAGGCGTTCCCGACGGGTGAAAAAGATCCGTTCTCGTGGTCGCCGTATTCGGCGGCGGATTATAGGTATTGCCCGGCATCCGCGGGTTGAAGGGCGTTCCCGGTCTGTTCGTCCCCGTGTTGCTCGGCTGCACGGGCAGGTTTGGGTGAGGTGGATTGTTGTTCGTGGTCGGCGTGGGAGGTGTCGCCGGCCTGTTCGGCAACGTGAATCTCGGCACCGTCGCGCCATTGTTTGGCGGCGTGATCTTGTTTGGCGGCGTGAGCTTGGGCGGCGGTGTCGGTGCAGCCTTGGGAGGAGGCGGCGGAGGTGTCGGCTTCTTTACCGGAGTGGTTGTGTTCGGCTTTTTGTTGTTCTGCGTCGTGGTTGTCGTGGTTTGCGCCGCCGTCGCCACGGTGGCCAGGCCCAGTCCAATTACCATCATCGTCAACCGCGCATTCGCTCGAATCACCATATTTCCTCCTTCTTCGCCCGACCGATAAAATCGCGTGTCCTCCCGAGCGAAGCGTTATTCAGCGGAGCCGAGGGACCTGCTTTTGCTCTTCGTCCGCTCCCGATCGCAACCAGATAAACCGCGCCTCAATGGCTCATCTGTGCATACGGCGACTCCACCCGCTTGTAACCGCCCGGAACCTGGAACGAGCTCGCCGGAATCGGATCGCGAGAGAAGTTCAACATCTGTTCCGTCGTCTGCATCAGAACCACATTAGTTCCCCCACTCGATCCGCCACTCGATCCAGCATCCGGCGTTGTGGCCGCGGGCGCAGGCTGTTGCGCGGCCGGCTTCCTGTGGAAGCCCCCAATCATCGAGCCCATCGATCCCAGTTTTCCCGGCAACATCGAACCCAGCGTAGAACCCGTGTTGTTCTGGCTGCTCGGCTGCTGCGTGGCACTGCTCGGCTGTGCCGCGCTGCCCGCCGGCGCAATGCCTCCCATGCTGGTCACCGTCATCACGCGCGTGCCCTTCAGCGTCGCCATCTGCTGGCCCACCTGCACCATGGCTGCCGCCATGCCCGGCTGATTCGCCAGCAACTGCGCGCTCGATGCCCGCGCCTCGCGCATCTGCGCCATCATGGCTGAAACATCCACGCCCTGCATCATCAACTTCCCCATGCGCACATCGAAGTCGCGAATCTCCTTCAGCTCCGGCGGTTCATCCTGCGCCACCCACATGTCGTTCGTCACCGTGTACACCACGGGGTTCGTGCCCGGCGATTGCGGTTGGCTCGTGTCGGTCACGGTCACCGTCATCGTCACCACCTGCTCCTGCGCGTCCACGCCGTTCACCGGCTTGGTCACGCCCGTGTTGTTCACTGCCACCTGAACCGTTGTCTTCAAATTGCTCGGCTGCTGCTGCGCGGGCGCTTGCGGCTGAGCCTGGTTCATCTGGCCCATCGCCTTATTCATTCCCGCGCGCATCTCGGCAAACGTCACCGTCCAGTAGGTCTTCTTCACCGTGTCCACGTGCGTCATCGTCTGCGCGTCCAGGTCCCATATCTCCATCGATTCGGGACGCACCTCAGCCTTCTGGTTGCCATGCACCATTGTCGTTGTAATGGTGGCCGCAAACATCTTGCCCGTCATCCTGGCCATCAACGGACTCGAGGTCATCGAATCTTTCAGCGTCCCGCCCGTCACCTGCGTAGACGACTGATAGCTCGAGTCAGCAAGCGCCGGCCGCACCGCCATCGCGCACACCACAAAAACCGCCGCCCGCATAAGGACGCCGCCTGGATACTCTTTGCCGCACAGATTCATCGCATTGCCCCCGGGGAGAAGTCGCGACGCGTGCGATCGCCTGCCGATCCCACACGCGCATGCGGGATTATAGCCCTTTCTCCCCACAACAATCCCCAAAATTCGAACAGAATCAACCACTGATTTTGCGTTCCGGTTTGCGGCCTCAGCGCCGCTCGCACCGCACGATGAAACCGCGCTACCTTCTGTTTTGAATTCTCTGCGCGCCGCATCAGCCCCAACCCTCCTCCTTGAACTCCCCACGAATACTGGGTGCCCCACATCTCGATTTTGAGATGTGGGAGACCACAAACCCCAACAATTCACTTTCAACGCAGCACAACCATCCGTGCCCCATCCATTTCGTCCGCCACAGCGGAGGAAATGGGTGGGACAGCAAGAAATCCGGTTACACCTATTCTGGAACAGGCTCAACGCACGATGTAACCATCCGTGCCCCATCCATTTCGTCCGCCACAGCGGAGGAAATGGGTGGGACAGCAAGAAATCCGGTTACACCTATTCTGGAACAGGCTCAACGCACGATCTGATCAGCAGCGCTGCTTCTCGCACAACCGCGCCGCCCACTTGGCGATAGCCGCCGGCGTTACCCGCTCACCCGCAGCCTCGCTCGCCGCCAACTGAATCGCCAGGCTGCCCACCGTCGAGCTTTCCGTCTCGCCAATCTCGACCTTCAGCCCCGTCTGCTTCTCCGTCAGCTCGATCAGCAGTTTGTTGCGCGTGGCTCCGCCGATCATGTGGATGCGGTCCAGTTTCCGCCCCAGCATCTTTTCGAGATTCGCCAGCGCCGACGCGTACCGCAGCGCCAGGCTCTCAAAAATCGTCCGCGCAAAGAGCGGCTCGTTGCCCGCCACGTCGGGAATCGCAGCGAACCCCAGCCGCGTCAGTTCGCTGTTAATCCGCTCCGGCATGCCCGAGTCGAGCATCAGCGTCGGCGCATCCATATCCAACACCCCCGTCGCGGCATTGCATGCGGCAGCCTTTTGGACGATATCCTCAATCTTCCAGGGCCGCCCCTCCGCCGCCCACCCATCCATGCACTGCTTCAGCACCCACATGCTGTTGATGAGCGAGTGGAACAGCAGTCCTCCGCCAGCGGCGCCGATATTCGTGTAACCGGCGTCGAAGGCGTGCCGCGTTGTCACCGGAGTCTGCGTAACGGTGCCCACCAGCGACCAGGTGCCCGAGCTGATGTACGCCGCCGAACTAAGATCCTTGGCAATCCCCGCGATGGCGCTCGCCGTGTCGTGCGTCGCCGGCGCAATAATCTGTGTCGCGCGAAAGGCTTCGAGCGCCGCCAGCGGCCCCTTTATCGGCCCCAGCACCGTGCCGGTCGGCACCAGCGGCGGCGCGGCTTCCACCGCCAGGCCCAGCATCGCGAACAGCTCCGCATCCCACGTGCCGGTCTTCAGATTCACGAGCCCCGTGTGCGAGGCATTCGTGTACTCGCCCACGCGCCGTCCGCTCAGCCAGTAGAGAACGTACTCCGGAAACATCACCCACGGCGCGCCCTTTTCGATCCCCGCCGCCGGATCGGCCATCAGTTGATACACCGTATTGAGATTGATGGGATACGCGCCCGTGCGCTGATAGATGTCGAAGGGAGAAATAATCGCGTCCGCGTCTTGTTTGCTTTTTACGGTCCGCTCATCGCGATAGCAGAATGGCTCGCGCAGCATCGATCCATCCGGCCCGAGCCGCACGTAATCGACGCTCCAACTATCTACGCCAATTGAAGCAATGCCCTCGGGCGCCGCCGCCGCGGCCTTGCGCAGCCCCTCTTCAAGCCCCGCCAGAATCTCCGTCAACGACCAATAAAGCGACGCGCCGCGATGCTTGGGCCCGTTGGGAATGCGATGGATCACTTCGATGGCCGGACTTCCATCCATCCAGCGAAGCAGCGAAACCCGGCAACTTTCCGCGCCTAAATCAATAGCAACACGAGCAGGCTCTTGCATGACCGCAGCACTTCCCCATTTTCTTCAGCGTTTTCTCTGGAAATCTGTTGTAACCCAAACTCCGAGTATAAACGCGAAAGGGCACGACTTCAGTCGCGCCGAAACTGCACCAAGACAATGTGGGCTTTAGCCCCTGAGAGGCCTTTTGTATCGTCGGCCTTCACCACCATGGATGAATCCAACTCTTAGCGCCCATTCCTAACGTTGGAACGCCTCCGTCAACCCGCCGTCCACCGGAATCACGTGTCCCGTAGTGCAGCGCGCCCGAGGGCTGGCCAGGAAGAGGATGGATTCCGCGCAATCGGCCGGATCGATGGCCTTGTTCGTCAACGTGCGCTCGGCATAGAACGCCGCCAGACGGCTGCGCAGCTCCTCATCGCTGAAAGTTTCCCGGAAAGGAATATTGTACTTCTTCAGCGAAGCCAGCAGCCGGTCGCGTCCGAACATGGTCGATCCCTTCACCACCGTTGCCGGACTGATGCCGTTCACGCGCACATTCGGCGCCATGCTCACCGCCAGCTCGCGAATCAAATGCGACAGCGCCGCCTTGCTCACGTCGTAAGCCTCGCTGCCGCGCTTGGCCACCACCGCATTCGCCGAACTGGTAAACACGATGTTGCCGTGCAGTCCCTGCTCTTCAAACAACGCTGCCGCTACGTCGGCCAGCAGATAATTTGCCGTCACATTGATAGCCATCGTATCGGCCCACATCTCGTCGGGAATTTCGCCCGTCAGCGTCGATGGAAAAATCGCCGCCGTGTTGATCAGAATATCGATGCCGCCGAATTCCAATGCCGCGGCTTCCAGCATGGTGCGAATCGACTCACGGCTGCGAATATCCACGCCCGTGCTGCCGGTAAACTCCACCGGAGTCACCGCGCCCAGTTCCACGGCAACCTGTGCCGCGCCCTCAACATTGCGGTCGGCGATAAATACGTGCGCGCCGCGCAACGCCGCCAGGTGCGCCACTTCGCGGCCAATACCGCTGGCTCCTCCCACCACCACCGCCACGCGCCGGCTCAGCTCCTTCTCCGGCGGCTGGCGGCGAATCTTCGCCTCTTCCAGCGACCAATACTCAATCCGGAACGCCTCTCCCGCCGGCAGCGCCACATAATTCGTCACCACTTTAAAGCTCGCAGGATCCATTCCCGGCGGGCATTGCGGAACCGTCCCTTTGACGTCGCCCTCGCCCAGCAAACTTGCGCCTTCCATCACGTGAATCGCGTTCGTGTAAAACTCGCCCGTGATGCGCGCCTCAACCTTGTTCTTGCCAAAGCTGAACATGCCCATCCCCGGAATCAGCACCACCGCAGGGCTGGCATCGCGCAGCGCCGGCGAATCCTTGGTCGCGAACGTCTTGTAATACTGCCGGTACTGATCGCGGTAATTCGACAGCGTGATGTCGATATGATTCTTGAGCGCCTGCAAATCTTCGCCCGGCGCCCACGGCACAAACATCGGCCGGATCTTGGTGCGAATAAAATGGTCCGGACAACTCGTTCCCAGAAACGCCAGCTCTCTTGCATTTACAGAATCGATAAACTGCATCACATCCGGCGCGTCCGTGAAGCTCGCAATAAAACGGTGCTTGGCGCTGATGCGTCCGCGCAGGAACGGCGCAATCTGTGCCGCCCAATGCCTGCGGTCCTCGCGCAGCGGCACCGCCTCGCCGCCAAAGCGCGCGTTGCCCTGCCCATGCCGCTCAATAAACTGTCCCAGTTGGTCGATCACCGTCAGCGTGTTCAGGTAGCACTCGCGCTGCGTCTGGCCCCAGGTAAACAAACCGTGCCCGCCCAGCACAATCCCGTCGCACCCAGGATTTTCCGCGACTGCGCGCTTCATCATCATGGCCAGCTCAAAGCCCGGCCGCTGCCACGGCACCCACACCAGCTTGTGTCCAAACTCGCGGTTGAACTCGTCCATCTTCTCTTTGCCGTTGGCGCTCGCCGCCAGCGCAATCGCCCAATCGGGATGCAGATGGTCCACATGCGGAAACGGCAAAAATCCGTGCAGCGGCGTGTCGATCGACGCGGCCACGGGGTTATTCTTGAACGCGCAAAGCGGATACATCCCCGCCATCTCGTCTTCCGTGTCCACGCCCTTGTACTTGCGCTCCAGCACCGCCAGCTTGTCCATGTAGAGCGTGGCAAAGCCCGTGCGCTTGATCGAGCCCAGGTCGCCGCCCGAACCCTTCACCCACAGCACCTCCACCGGTTCGCCCGTCAGCGGATCGGTCTCCGCGATCTTCGAGCTGGTATTGCCGCCGGCAAAATTCGTGATGCGCAAGTCCGACCCCAACAAATTGGATCGATAACGCAGCAGCTCGGCGGCATCGAGAGTGGACGCGACCTCGGGGTTCCAACGGTCCTCAAGGAATTGCAAAACAGGGGAAGCTGTAGCAGTTGTCATAGGAAGCACTCAATGTCGTATTCGAAATTCGCCGTGTTCGATAATCCGCAATCGCCCGCCGCGCCGGAACCGGACACTTCAAGCCCGCTTCCAAACCAGCTCTGCCTGACATTTCGAGAGTTCTGGAGCGCGCCGATCGGGGAACGATCGAGCACATCTTTATGATACAGC
>Ga0302319_10007511_pt1 | contig 21441 bp, 17 predicted proteins | sample Bog_T0_2_FD_203319 | JGI IMG/M metagenome (GOLD analysis project Ga0302319, IMG submission 203319) | Peat permafrost microbial communities from Stordalen Mire near Abisko, Sweden - Bog_T0_2 | ecosystem: Environmental > Terrestrial > Soil > Wetlands > Peat | place: Sweden: Abisko, Stordalen Mire... | reverse complement strand
GGCACAAAAATGGGCACAATGGCCATTTTTCAGGGGATTTTAGGACCCTCTCAATTGCTCTAAGTTATTGATTTTATTTGGTGGACGCGGTAGGAATCGAACCTACAACCTGTCGGTTAAGAGCCGAATGCTCTGCCAGTTGAGCTACGCGTCCAAAGGGAGATGAATAGACCGCGTCGAAAGAATCGCCGAGCGAACGGGCCTAGGCGGAAATCACTTCCTCACCTTGAGAAATATAGCACATTCGAGATCGGGAACCAAATGACCGCCTCGGCAAGAGGGGCGTTCTCGACATGCTGTTGCCGGCTTGCCACACCGCTTTTATTGAATGGTGCTGCTGAACCGATATCCGATGTGGGAATCGGTAGTCAGATATTGGGGATTGGCCGGATCTTCTTCAATTTTCATACGAATCTGGCGAATGAACGTGCGCAGATACTCGAGTTCGTTGCCGTATTCCGGACCCCACACCGAGCGCAGCAACTTAGCGTGCGGAATGGGCCTGCCGGCGTGGGTCATGAGAAAGTGGAGCAACTCGAACTGCTTCGGTGTAAGGTGGACGGCGCGCCCCTTTTTCTCCACCAGATGCCGGCCAGGGTCCAGCATTACATCTCCAATGACAATCGCCGCATCGGCGGCATCGACCGCGGTATTGCGGCGCACCGCCGCGCGCAATCGAGCAGTGAGCTCGCGCAACTGGAATGGCTTCGTGATGTAGTCGTCGGCGCCTGCGTCGAGTGCTTCTACCTTGTGATCCTCGCTGCCCTGCACCGTGAGCATGACGATGGGAAGACGCGGAGCGGCCTTCCGCATGATCCGGCATACCTCGATACCGTCCATGCCTGGCATATTGATGTCAAGAAGGACTGCATCGAATTGGGCCGTCCTTACCAGGGCAAGCGCCTCCTCGCCGCGAGCGGCTTCGACGGTCTCGAACCCAAAATTGCCCAAAATGGTACGCAATGACAGCCGAATCGAACGTTCGTCATCCACAATCAGCAGGTTACATGTCTCGCGACTCATTGATTTGCCCCTCCGTCTTGCGGTAACGAAAGAAAAAACGTTGTTCCCTCATTAAGGTTGCTGATCACCCATGCATGGCCGTGATGCGCCTCGGCAGCCATCTTGACAGTCGATAGCCCGATACCTGTTCCGCCCGCAAGCTGCATTGTGCTTTCGCTGCGATAAAAGCGCTGAAAGATCTTTTCCCTGTCGGCGATAGGAATAGTGGGTCCGAAGTTATGCACCGAGATAAGAACTTCAGAGTGGCTCTCCCAGGCAGCTATCTTCACCGTGGTTCCAGTGAATGAATACTTAGCGGCATTATCAAGATATTGGGCGAGGGCCATCGACAATAAGTCGCGATCGCCTCGAACCATAAGTGACGGATTAGAGACCGTGACTTCAACAGGATGCGCCGTGATACACCCACGTTGCTCCGTTATTGCAGCTGATAAAAGATCCTCCACCACAATCTCGTCCCATACCAGCTTCATTTCCTGGGTCTCGAGCTTCGCAGTCCGCAGTAACCTTGTGGTAAGCATGGTCAGTTCATGTGTCTCGCTTTCGACCAGGCTCACAAGCTCCTGTTGGGCAGGGTTCAATACACCCACTTCGGCTAGACCCGCGTTAGCAGCATGAATCGCGGTGAGCGGCGTCTTGACTGCGTGAGCCAGCGAGTCGAGGACTGCGGCACGAAGGCGTTCACTCTGGCGTGAAGCTTCAACTTGACTCTCCTTCTCGAATGTTACGCATCGATCGAGCGCAATCGCCGCGAGGGACGCCAGCGCATCAGCAACCAGCGGCGCCAGATTCCCTCGAATCGCCATGGCTCCGATTGAGTTCCCGCCTACCCTCAAAAGCCTTCGCGATGTTCGACTCACTCCGTCCATGTCGTCAGCCTGCCGGATGTAACATTCCCTGGCTAGTTCTCGTTCATCTTCTCCCCACACCCCCGCCATGTCGCAAGTGCCGGCATTTGCATCGAAAATCGCGACGGCTTCGGCAGAAAAGATTCCTTGAATCAAGTGCGTCAACTGGGGCCCGGGGGCCTGGTGCAGGTTGATGAGCAGCGTACAGCGGCTCAGTTCGTACAACTGTTCGATTGACGTCCGCTGCAACGTGGCTTCCTGCAGGTTGAGCCGCTCGCGCGATGAAAGGCGGCTGACCAGCAATGCGCTGATTTCAAAAGCGCCCAACGCAACCCAGTCCTGCGGATCAGCGATATTGAACTTTAGAATCGGCGGATAGAAAAAGTAATCCAGGCACGAGCACGCCAAAAATGAAACAACTGTGGCCTGCCAGAAGCCGCACAAAATGGCCTCGCAGACCACAATCAGGAGAAACAGGAATCCAACCGGCGCCGGATTGAATTGAAGCTCATAACCGGCAAAAGACAGCAGCCCAATCACCCAGCAACCCATCAGGCTTTCGCCTAAGAACTGCCAACGTCCGGAACTGCTTCGCTTCCCCAGACTGTCCGAAATCCTCATGGCGCACAAGCCGTTCTGCCCATGCAGATGCCTGGTAAGAGCATACCCAACGAGACATCAACAAAACATAAATAAACTACAAAGAAACCAAGGGCACCTGGCTCCCGATGCAAGTTATGCCTCAGAAGCCCGGTGCCTGTGGGGTTTCGGATCGCGCGAATTGTGAGGGCCGCATTATTGTCCCGCGCTGGCCGACAGAGACTCATAATAAGCCGCCCGCTGGCTCATTTGTTGAGCTTTATGCCTCAGTTGCTCATAGTCGCTCCGCAAAGCGTCGGCGGGGCGAGGATACTTGGCGGCGTGGCTGTAAGCATTCCGACCTAAGAGTTCCCGCTCCAGCTTCTCCGCTTGCGCCTTTTGTTCAAAAGTCTGCTGCCGCCCGCGGTAATATCCAGCTAAGTTCTCATATTGTTGCTGGGTGTGCGCGGCGCGGATCATTTCCGCCACCTCGGCATGAGAGTAGTCCCCGACCAAAGGGGTTTCCGCGCGCGTGATACCTGCGCTTAAGGAGATTGCAACTAATGTAACTCCAGCCTGCATTTTGAGAGTCATTACTTTATCCTCCTTCACGCTCAGAATTGCGGTTGTCAAATGAATAAAGCAAGAAGCTAACTTGAAGTTCAGGGAATTAGAACTTCACCATCACATCGATGTCGACATACTGCTCGTCTTTGCGTAGATCGGGAAACCAGACTCCGCCGTGAGGGTTGGGATTGCTGGGGGTGCCGCAAAAGGTGCTTACGTAGGAAGGTGCTGAAGATCCATCCCCGGGGAAAGCGTTGCCCACTTGACCGATCGGAGTTCCGATAGGCGGCGTAACCGTCGAGCCGTCCATGCAGGCGAACTGAGTTGGAAACCCGTTGTTGGCGCCGTAGGTTGCTCCCGCGTAGGCAGGCGGTGTCATGCCGCCATGGCCCGACCAGTAGGGAACGCTCGCGTGCCGGTAGCCGTACTCCCAGCGCCACGTCACCCACTCCACGGGCATGTAATCGTAAGTTGCCGAGAGGTCCCACGCCTTGAACGGATCGCCGGGATTGCCAGTAAAGTAAGGCGCGTTAATGGCCGACGACGATGCCGACTCGCCGTTGATTGGCGGAAGCAGCACGAGATACCGTCCAGGATCGTTGATCTGGCCGCCCCCAAGAGTAAAGCCGTTATGGTCCTTGTTGGTCCAGAAGCGGTTGTAGATCATGTAGCCGATAAAGCTCTGTTTCGGGCCTCTCGGATCTCCAACTTTGCCTCCATGACACTGTACCCCGTTGCCAAATTCGCAGCCCGCGTCACCCGTGAAGCTGAGGGCCATCTTGTCGAGTCCTTTGCTTGTGGGCTTATCGAAGTATTTGATCTCGAGGCTGTTGTCGGTGTGGACGCGCTCGCGGCCCGGCACACCCAAGTCGTCGTTGCCCAGGCCATAGTTATTGCTGATCACGTTCATCCACGAGTAAGGCGTCCACTTGAGCTGCCCCCCGATGCCCTTGCGCGAGTTGGAGGATGCGTAGGATTGCCAGCCGTTGATGATCCAGGGCTCGATCTTCAGATGCGCGGTCGGGAAAAGCTGAATTCGTATGCCTTCAAAGAACCACGGTGTGTTGGAGGAGACATATGAAGGCTGATAAGCCCAGTTATCAAAGTTATAGTAACTGAACAGTCCAATATAGGACATGAAGATGCCAGCGTCCAAGTTAATGCCATGCATCACATTCGTGATCTGGTAGCCGCCATACATCTCGGAGAAATACCGGTCAGCATCGGCGATATCCCATTGGCCCTTTGAGTAGCTGCCGTCATTGCGGATGGTCGCTGTGGAATACATTCCGAACTGCGTCATGAAGCGCGCGTGTGCGTGATCGAGGTGGAAGTCGCCTCCCAAGCCTAACTGTTCTACCTGGATTTCGTTGGTGCGGAAGAGTTCGCTCGATCCGCTCATTGTGTCGTCCTTCGGCCGGTTGAAGTCGTAGTTATAGGTGATGTCGGTGCGGATTTCGGGCGTGAAGAACTTGGAGTCGAAAGCTACATCCTTATTGCGGGGATTGCCGTTGAGCCAGGTCCAGTCCCAATCGGAAAATGCCGGCGCATGAGGATCCGGCGGAGGCGGCGGGGCCGCGGCGTGCGGCGTCTGGATGAGCGGTGGCGCGGGCACGGCGGGAATTGACGCGTTAAGTTCAGTAGCCGCGCTTCGGCCCACCAACTGCTTCTCGGCAGCCGTGAGAGCATCGGCCTCGCGGCGAGTCTCGACGGCTGCATCGCTGTTCTGTTTGACTTCGCGTTCGAGCTGCTCAATTCGGCTCTTGAGAACCGCGATCTCCTGTTCCACGGTAAGCCGCGGCTGCGCCTGACCATCCGCCGATGTCGCCCCCGCTGGAGCGGTCTTGTTGTCGGCAGTGGCTGGCGGAGCGGAGCGCGAAACCTTAACCGGTTGCTCTGCGGCGGGCGTGGCGGTCTGCGCCGCCCCCAGACAGGTCATGCCGGCGATCGCCAATGCCAGCGTCATGGCTTTCCAAGTAACACTTGTCATATCAACCTCTCACTTTCTGCGGGGTTCGGTGAACTACTGAGAGAACATCGAAAACAATAACTTCATTGTGTTTGCGCACTTCATGCCTCGCGCCGCCAAAGGGCAGCTCGCGGTCAGGACTTGCGAAACGGCATACTTACACCGGGGTAAGTTGCAATGAATGTGTCCGGCCACAGTTGTTAGTAAACATGCGAAGTCATAAATGACCTGTAAGGCAACCATAGGATGTTCATAAGTCATTCGGAACGGAGGAAGTTCTCAAACAGTCGACAGTTAGCTTATGCGACAGAAACCTCGGGTGCGTCTGGCGGCTCTCGCAAGGCACGAGACGCTAACTTCGCAGATACGACTTAGTTGTACGGTCAGCCTGGCAATGATAAATGAGGACATCGCCGCACATAGAAAGGGCCGCAGCATCCCCAACGTCAGAAACACAGCAATGTTGAAATCAGAATGAAATGGCAAGCATGAAGAAAGCATGAATTCAGCAGAAGTTGGTCCGAAGTTGTCTTTAGGGTCAGCTCAGACGAGTAAGATGTGCGCCAATCTTCGAGATCATCGCTCCGGAATAAGAAGCCGATTCCGCCTTCTCACATAACTATGGATTCTTCCGCAAGGCAGTCGCATTGATGGTCACCGTCGTCGGCGTGATGGTCGTGGCGCTGTGGTTCCGCGCGCCGCTCGAAGAACTCGCTGCCCAGGCCCCGGAATGCGAGAATCCAGCCAGGGAATGAATGGCTTGAAGGACCGAACCTGAATGACGGCGAGTTGAAATCCAGCCTGCCCGGTCCTGCCCCCACATCATTCCAGTTCTACCCCGCGAGTCTCCGGCAAGAACAGGCCAGTGAACGCAGCCGCGGCAAAGGCCAGGGCGCTCGCGCCGAAGGCCCATGGCAAGCCCCTGCGCTCACTCAGGGCACCGATGGTCGGGGGCGCCAGGGCGCTTAGTCCGCGAGCCATATTGTAAGAGAGGCCAAGGGCCGTCGCTCGAACCTCGGTAGGAAACAGCTCACTGCCGATGATTCCTGAGCCGGTAAAGAATCCCGTGCCGAAAAATGCGGCGATGCACGCGAAAAGAAGTATGAGGGCAGGCCGGTGAGCCGCCGCCAGCGGTGGCACGGCCAGGGCGGCGGCCGCGAGATAGCCGACGAAGGTCCAGCGTCGCCCGAAATGATCGGCAACGATTCCAAACATTAAATAGCCGGGAAGCATTCCGCAGAGGTTGACCACCACTAGGAATCCGGTCAAGCTCAACGTCGTAAAGCCGCGGCCGTTCTGCGCGACTGGAAGAACCAGGTAGGCCGGGATCCACGTGAACAGGCCCCACCAGCCGAACATGCCAAATGTATTGGCCACGGTGAGCGTAATCAACGGCCGCAGAGATAGACGGAGGGCTTCGCGTTTCCCTCTCTCGCTATGGGCGGCAACAATTTGCGCCTCTTCCCAAAGCGGCGGCTCAGGGACGCTGTGCTGGATCCACAGCGCCACCGCGGCGGGCAGGATGCCGGCAAAAAAGACCCAGCGCCAACCGAAGCGGGAAAGGATCAGCCCGGCCACCACTGCGGAAAGCGCGTACCCCACTGCCCAACTGCTTTGCACTATGCCCAGCGCGCGGCCGCGCAGGGCCGCCGGCCAGGTCTCGGCTACCAGCGTGGCGCCGGCGTTCCACTCCCCGCCCATGCCCAACCCCAGCAAAAACCTGCACACTGCCAACCCGATGATGCCGGTAGAAAGTCCGCAGGCAAACGTGAGGACGGAGTAGACAAGGATGCTTACACTGAGCATCCGCCTTCGGCCAAAGCGGTCGGCGAGAACGCCGAAGAGCAACCCGCCCAATGCTGAAGCCGCCAGCGTGAGCGCGTTCAACAGGCCGGCGGTGGTCCGGCTCATGCCAAAGGCGCGCATCAGCGTCGCCAGCACAATCGAGTAAAGCATCACGTCGAATGCGTCGAGCATCCAGCCCAGGCCGGCGGCAAGCAACACGCGGCGCTGCGCGGTTGTAGTCGAATTCCATCGGAAAGCTTGAACGAACTGGTCGGTGGGTCTCATGAGGCGATTGCGATTTCCCCGCCGGGGCAACGACAACAATCCAATCTCTCATTCTTCGCTGTGTGGGTCTATAGCCGGTCGTCCGAAACTGATATGTTTTGAGAGAATGGCCCCGCAGCGCATCCAGCGGATCGTTATCGCCATCGACACCGGCGGCACCTTCACCGATTGCGTCTATCGCGCCGCCGGCCGGATCGAGGTCGTTAAGCTGCCATCCACCCCCGAAGATCCCGGCCGCGCAATTCTGAGCGCAGTCGAAAGGATCATCCGTAGCACCGGCGCAACCTCGGTCGCGGTGCGCCACGGCACTACGGTTGCCACCAATGCGCTGTTGGAGCGCAAGGGCGCGCGAGTAGCTTTTGTGACCACCGCGGGATTTGAAGATACCCTGGCCATCGGCCGCCAAGCCCGGCCTTGCCTCTACGACTGGAACGTTCATCGGCCTGCGCCCATCGCGGATGAAAGTTGCTGCTTCGGCTTGCCTGAGCGGATTTCGGCGGAAGGCGCCGTACTCCGCGCGCCGACGAAGGCTGCGTTGGCAGAATTGCGTCGCAAGGTTCGAGACTCACATGCGGAGTCGGTTGCGGTTTCGCTCCTGTTCTCCTTCGCCAACCCAGCTCACGAACGCGCAGCGGAGTCGGCTCTGCTCCCGCTCGGGCTGCCGCTCTCCCTCTCTCACCGCATTCTGCCGGAGTTCCGCGAGTACGAACGCGCCTCCACGGTGACGCTGAACGCCTATCTTGCGCCGCGGATGGAAGGTTACATTGGCGGATTGGAACGGGGACTGGCGTGCTGGGGCGCGGGGCTGAGCATCATGCAATCGTCCGGCGGAATCCTGTCGTCGCGCGCGGCAGCGCGGGAGCCGGTGCGAACCATCCTGTCCGGCCCTGCGGGCGGCGTGATCGGCGCCCTCAGCGTGGCCCGCGCCGCGGGCATCGAGCAGGTGCTCAGCTTCGACATGGGAGGCACATCCACCGACGTTGCTTTGCTTGACACGAGCCATGAGCCGCCCACTACGACCGAGGGCCAGGTTGCCGGTCTGCCGGTCTCGGTGCCCATGCTTGACATCCATACCGCGGGAGCCGGCGGCGGCTCGCTGGCGTGGATCGACGCGGCTGGCGGCTTGCAGGTGGGACCGCAATCGGCAGGCGCCGATCCCGGTCCGGCATGCTACGGCCGTGGCCAAGGCTCAACCGTCACCGACGCCAACGTGGTGCTGGGCCGGATTCATCCCGAGCACTTTCTGGGCGGCGCGCTGCGGCTCAGTGCGGACCTTGCACGCCATGCCCTGGTCGGCGTTTGCGGGCCTGGCGCTGGCTTTGCCTCGGTCGAAGAATTGGCCGAGGGCATCTTGCGCGTCGCCAATGCTCGCATGGAGAGCGCCCTGCGCCGCGTTTCTGTCGAGCGGGGATATGACCCTCGCAGCTTCACGCTGCTGGCCTTCGGCGGCGCAGGACCGCTGCACGCCTGCGATCTGGCCTCGGCGCTTGATGTCCGCAAGGTTCTTGTGCCCTCGGCACCCGGCGCGCTCTCGGCTCTCGGCATTCTGGACGCCGACCTGCGCCGCGAGTTTTCGCGCACCGTGATGCTTGCGCCCGGCAGCCCCATGATCGCCCGTGTCTTTGGGGAGTTGGAAAACGAAGCGAAAGAGTCTTTTCGCGCGGAAGGTGCCAGGCCGTCGCTCAAGCGCTCGGCCGACCTGCGCTACCGGGGCCAGGGCTTCGAATTGCGAATCGATTGGGACGCCGATGCCGTGGCCCGGTTCCACCGCCAGCACGAACGGTCTTATGGATACGCAGACCCCGCCCGCGCCGTCGAAATTGTCACCCTCCGTCTGCAGGCGGTGGTTCGGACCCGAAAGCCCGCGCTGGCGCCGGCTCCTCTGACTCGCGGCGATGGCCGCCTGGCATGCATGGGTGCGCATCGCGTTTTTGAGCAGGGCCGCTGGCGTCGTGCAAAGCTCTACGACCGGTCGTTGCTTCGTACTGGCGATCTCATTTTGGGTCCAGCCGTGATCGTGGAACTGAGCGCCACCACATGGGCGCCCGTGGGCTGGTCAGTCAGGGTTGACAGCCTCGGCAACCTGGTATTGGAGCGGAAACAACATCCAAACCGAAGAATGGAGGCCGTCCATGAAGCGGCGCGCCCCTGATCCGGCTGAGGTTGCCGTCCTGGGTCACGCACTCCACTCCATTACCGTGGAGATGGGCGCGGCCCTGCGCCGCACCGCCTTCTCTCCCAACATCAAGGAGCGGCGCGATTACTCTTCCGCCGTGTTCTCAGCCGATGGCGACCTGATCGCCATGGGCGACGATATGCCCGTTCACCTGGGGTCGATGCCCATGTCGGTGAGCGCCATACTGAAGGCGATGCGCCTGGAGCGCGGGGACGTGGCCCTGCTCAACGACCCCTACCGCGGCGGGACCCACTTGCCGGATATCACCTTGGTCGCGCCCGTCTTTCTCCCCCGCGAAGCCAGCCCCGCGTACTATGTAGCCAATCGAGCCCACCATGCCGACGTAGGCGGCATGTACCCCGGCTCCATGGGTCCCTGCCGGGAGATTGTCCAGGAAGGGATTCGTATTCCTCCCGTCAAACTGATGCACAAGGGGAAGATGGATGCGCAGCTACTTGCGATACTGCTGGCCAACGTGCGCACGCCCAAGGAGCGCGAAGGTGACCTGACCGCGCAGTTGGGGGCTTGCCGCGTGGGTGGGTCGCGGATGCTGGAACTGCTGCGCCGTTTCGGCCGCGCCCGCCTGCTGCGTGGGACGCGCGCCGGCATTGAAGGTTCTCAACGGCTGATGCAGGCCCTGTTGGCAGCGCTTCCCGCGGGCCAGTGGCAGGCCGAGGATTTTCTCGACGACGACGGCGTGGGTACCGGCCCCATCGGCCTTCGCGTCAAGGTGAGCAACGATCCTGCTCGGCGCAAGGCGGTTGTAGACTTCACAGGCACCGACGCGCAGGTAGCAGGAAACATCAATGCCGTGTACGCCATCACCTGGTCGGCTGTGTTTTATGTCTTTCGCTGCCTGTTGCCGGCCAGCGCTATGGCAACCTCGGGGCTGATGCGGCCGGTTGAGGTGATTGCGCCGGAGGGAACCGTTGTCAATGCCACACCTCCGGCCGCCGTGGCCGGCGGCAATGTGGAGACCTCGCAACGCATCGTGGATACGCTTCTGCGTGCGTTGTCTCAGGCTCTGCCGTGCCGCATTCCCGCAGCCAGTTCGGGCACCATGAACAACCTGACCATCGGCGGCATCGATCCCCGCTCCCGTTCGCCCTTTACCTACTACGAGACAATCGCAGGCGGCCTGGGCGGCTCGCCAGCCAGCCCAGGCGCAAGCGGCCATCACGCTCATATGACCAACTCCCTCAACACGCCGGTCGAAGCTCTCGAATACGCGTATCCCCTTCGCATGGTCCGCTACGCACTGCGCCGCGGGTCGGGCGGTGAAGGGCTCCACCGTGGCGGCGACGGGCTGGTGCGCGCCATCCAACTGCTCGGCGACTCCCGCGTCACCCTCCTTGCCGACCGTCGCCGGATGCGCCCCTGGGGCCTGGCCGGCGGAGAAGACGGCGCGCCGGGCCGAACAACGCTCATCCGCAATGGCGTGAAGCAAGTCCTTCCCGGGAAGTGTTCGCTCGAGCTCTCTGCTGGAGATTGCTTGTCGATCGACTCGCCCGGTGGTGGGGGCTGGGGAAAGAAATGAGCGATTCGGTCGCGGCGCTCATCCGCGAAAACCGAATCTGCAAGGCTTAATCTGCATTTCTCATTGCAGCGACCCTCAGTGAGGGCCAGCAGCCAAAGTCGCGGCAGGGAGAAATGCGGGCGAACAGTCTTCGCAAAGGCTTTGTGCAACTATCGCATTCGGACATAAACCAAGCATCTGCGTGGCGAACACCACCAGCGCGGCGACCGTTCATGGGTGCGGAACCGATGCACCCACCTACGAAGCACGCCGGCCCGGCTCATCGGCCAGGTTCGGATCGTCGGGAATAAACAACTGAAACACCGTTCCCGCGCTCCTGCCTAGCGGCCCCGCTGTCCGGCTCCGCACATGGACCAGGCCGTGGTGTTTCTGAATGATCTCGTAACTCACCCACAATCCCAACCCGGTTCCGGTCACTTCCTTGGTGGTGAAAAACGCTTCGAAGATCCGATCCCGCACCTCCGGCTCCATTCCTGACCCCGTGTCCGCAATCACAAACCGAACCCCGGGCTCCCCGGCACATTTCCAATCGCGTGAGCGCCGGGCCCGCACCAGCAGCCGCCCCCCGTCAATGGTTGCGTCAATCGCGTTTCCCACCAGGTTGGCCAACACCTGTCGTATCTCTCCGGCATAACAGAACAGGTCCATCTCCGCATCGAACTTCCGCTCCACCTTGATATCCAGCGCCGCCAGCCGCCCCTGGTAGAGCGACAGCACCGAGTCGATCAGCTCGGCCATCGTGGCCCGCGCGGGCAGGGTCGACTGACGATAAAACCTGAGTGTCTGCTGCGTGATCTCGCTGATTCGCCGCACCTCGTACTCCGCCATCGCCAGGTATTTCTGCGCATTCTCGTCAAGATTGCTGTAGCTGCCCAACAGGAACAGCAGATTGGTGATCGCCTCCAGCGGATTGTTGATTTCGTGAGCGATCGATGCTGCCAGCCTTCCTGTCACGGCGAGTTTCTCGCTCTTGCGCATGGCTTCTTCGTTTCGCTTGCGATCGCTGGCATCCAGCACGATTACGCCTGCCCACCGGACCTCTTGCGGATGGGGCCGCACCGGGTATGCGCTCACCAGCCACGTCCAGCGGCGCCCCTGTTTGCCGGTAGCGGCGGGCGCTGCCTGCCCGCTCAGTTCCAGGTTTCGCACCGCCTCGTCGGTTGAGAAGACCCGCTGTATGGCCGCTTCCAGCTCCCTGGCCGCCGATGGCGGCAACAGCTCATGCAAGGTCCGCCCCAGGTGGCGGCTCAGCGCAACGCCGGTCAGGTCGGCAAACACCTGGTTGACGCGCACAAACCGGCCATTGCGGTCGGCAAAAGCCAGGCCAATCGGCGCATTGGCCAGCATCGAATCGAGCAATGAAAGCGTATCGTTCAGCCCTGAGCGCTGCTCGGCCAGCGAAGCCACCATCCGGTTGAACGTCTCGATCAGGTCGCCAATCTCGTTCGGAACCGCCGCCGGCAGCGGAAAATGCACGCTCCCCTCCTGCGATTCAGTCAGCGCCCGCGCTCCGCGATGCAAAATCGCCAGCGGCCGCGCGATCGCACGCCCCATCAGCAGCACCAGCAGCGCAGAAGCCGCCACCCAGATGATTGCGAAGATGGCCGTGCTGCGCAGGATCGAGTCGAGTTGTTCCCGAGCAGTGGAGTTGTCCCGCGCAACCCACGCGAATCCCTGCAAATGGTCCTGGGCCGCAATCGCCTGCGCGCACTCCCATTGATTCCCTGCCAGCGTCAGGCATGCAGGCTGCCCCTGCCTCATCGCCGGAATCAGCGCCTGCTCAGCGACGGTCAGTTGCGCCGTATCCGCATCGCCTTTGCTGATAAAAAGCACCTTCCCTGACGGGTCGGTCACCTTGGCCAGCGCCACGGTAGGCCCTCTACCTGTCATCCTGACGCTCAGCCCCACCCATCCCGGCCGCTCTTCCTTAAGTGCCTCAGAAGACTGCAGCGCCAGCGACGACGCCTCGTACTCCAGGCGCCTGCGTCCGACGTTCGCAACCTCTTTCGCCTGCTGGCGCAGCAGCAGCACGGCAAACAGTCCGATCGATAAACTTTCAAGCAGCAACAATCCGGCCAGCATCTGCCAGCGAATTGACCGTGGCCACCAACGCGCACCCAATCCAGAAACCTCCGCCCATTGCAGCGAGTCGTTTCGACGGCAGACCATTCTGACTGGGGAATTGAATCAGAAAACTTGTTTCACGTAAGCGCTTTCCGGCCTCAGGCAATTCATCAATGCCTTAGCGATCAGCACCCCATGGAAGCGCCCGTTCTCTATGAAAATCTCGTTGGTTCGCTCCCCTGCCACAATCACCCCAGCCAGATAAATTCCGGGTATATTGCTCTCCAGCGTGTCAGCGTGACATGTCGGCATCCGGTCGACGCCGCCGCACTCCACGCCCAGCCGCTCCAGAAAGGAAAAATCCGGATGATACCCCGTGAGCGCAAACACAAAATCATTGGGAAGCGTCTTCAGCCCGTCGGACGTTTCCACCACCACCGCGTCCGGAGTAACTTCCACTACACTCGAGTTGAAGTGTGCCTTGATCTCGCCATTCTTGATGCGGTTCTCAATGTCCGGCTTGATCCAGTACTTCACGTGCCGGTGCATCTCCGCGCCGCGATGAATCAGCGTCACCCGGGCGCCATGCCGCCACAACTCCAGCGCCGCGATCGCAGCCGAGTTCTTGCCTCCGATCACCGCCACGTCGAGATTGTAGTAGGGATGCGGATCGTCGTAATAGTGGCGAACCTTTCCCAGGGTCTCCCCCGGAATCTCCATGAGATTCGGCAAGTCGTAGTAGCCGATCGCAATGGCCAGTTTCCGCGATCTCAGTTCGCCGATACGACCAAAGCGGTCAGAAGTCTGTACCGTGAAATCCCCGTCCGTGCCACTCACCTTGTCCACCAGTTGATACTGCCGCACGTCGAGCGAGTAATAGGCCGCCACCAGCCGGTAATACTCCAGGGCCTCGTTCCGCGACGGCTTCGCATTCGTGGAGGGAAAAGGAATGCCGCCAATTTCCAGGAGCTCCGAAGTGGTGAAAAACGTCATGTGCGAGGGATAGTGAAAGAGCGAATTGCACAGGCAGCCCTTGTCCACCAACACCGCGCTCAATCCGGCCTTCTGGGCCTCAATTGCGCATGCCAGCCCGGTCGGGCCCGCTCCGATCACCAGCAGATCGAAAATCCTCTCGTCTGCCCCTTTCACTTTCGCGTCGCTCATGACAATAGCTTAGGACATGGTCTTGGATTCGGCCCAATTCGATCAGGTGGGATTTTGCTTTTGTCGACCATGGTAGAATGGTAGAACAATTTGGTAGAAAGGTAGAAATCCGGGCCAACCGATCATCGAGAGGCACGGCCTGTGAAACTCAATATCAAACACCCGAAAGCTCACCGCCTGGCGCGGGAGTTGGCGCGGCGGAATGGCGGGACATTGAACACGGCTGTTGTGGCTGCTCTCAAGGAGCGTCTGGATCGACAGGAAAACGCAAGGAGTAAAGTGGGCAGGCCCGAGTGGCTTGTCAAGCTCTCTGAGCGAACCGTTCCGCTGCTGAAGGACCTGCCGTCCTCGGACAAAACCGGCGACCTTCTGTTCGATGATGAAACAGGCCTGCCAAAATAATTGCATGCCTCTCAAGGAGGATGCTCTCAAGGAGTTGGGATGAACCTGAACATCAAGAATCACCAGACGTACGAGCTAGTGAAGGAACTGGCCGTCATGAAAGGCCTCAGTCTGACTTCGGCAGTGACGGTCGCCGTTCGAAACGAGATTGACAGGGAGAAGGCCGCGCGGAAGAAGACCGATCAGCTCACGGAGCCGACGCGGTCTGAGTTGTTGATGGCTTTTGCAAAGGAGTACTCGCAACGAGTCAAGAATCCTGTTCACTCCTGGGATGTGGATGCGCTGCTCTATGGAGAGGACGGGCTGCCCAAGTGATCGTGGACTCCTCAGCGTTGATCGCAATCTTGACCGATGAACCCGATGCCCTGGAACTATCGCAGATACTGGATGGACACGAGATCGTTCGAATGTCGGCAGCTTCCTATCTGGAGACCTCGATTGTCCTGGACAAACATAAAGATGCGGTTCTGAGCGCGAAACTCGATGGCCTGATTGAATCGGCGAAGATGGTCATCGAGCCCGTCACCGCCGATCAGGCCCGCATCGCTCGGCAGGCCTATCACGATTACGGCCGAGGCAGCGGCCATCGCGCCAATCTCAATTTCGGCGATTGCTTCAGCTACGCCCTGGCACGCGAAAAACGCGAACCCATCCTCTTCAAGGACGATGACTTCATCCACACCGACCTCCGCCCCGCAATCTCCGCCTGAGCTGATCTATTCGCGCACGACACGCACAGTCTGAATCCTTTACGCTAGTTGGGTTGAGGCCCCCCATGACCGTCATCCTTCAGGAAGATTTTATCTCCACCGTCGCCGGATTGTTGCAGTACATCAGCTACTACCACCCGGTGGACTACATCACTTCGCTGGCCCGGGCCTACGAGCGTGAACAATCTCCCGCCGCGCGCGACGCCATGGCCCAGATCCTGATCAACTCGCGCATGTGCGCCGAGGGCCACCGGCCCATCTGCCAGGACACCGGCATCGTCAACGCCTTCGTCAAGCTGGGCATGGATGTTCAGTTCCTGGGTCCTGGGGGCGGTAGGCCTACTCTCGATCTCCAGGGGATGGTGGACGAAGGCGTGCGCCGCGCCTATCTCGATCCCGATAACAAGCTTCGCGCCTCGCTGCAGTCCGATCCTGCCGGCGCCCGCAAGAACACCCGCGACAACACCCCCGCCGTGGTCTACGTCGAACTGGTCCAGGGATCGACCGTCGAAGTGACCGTAGCCGCAAAGGGCGGAGGCAGCGAGGCCAAATCCAAATTCGTCATGCTGAACCCCTCCGACTCGGTAGTTGAATGGGTGCTCAAGACCGTTCCCACCATGGGCGCCGGCTGGTGCCCTCCGGGGATGCTGGGCATCGGCATCGGCGGCACCGCCGAGAAGGCCATGCTGCTGGCCAAGCAGTCGCTGATGGACCCCATCGACATTCAGGACCTGATCGCCCGCGGCCCCTCCACCACCGCCGAGAAACTTCGCGTCGAGCTATATGACAAGGTGAACCGGCTGGGCATCGGCGCACAGGGCCTGGGGGGCCTCACAACCGTTCTAGACGTCAAGGTGCTCGACACGCCCGCACACGCAGCCAATCTGCCCGTGGCCATGATTCCCAACTGCGCCGCCACCCGCCACGCCCACATTGTGCTCGACGGCTCCGGCCCGGTCTTTCTCGATCCACCCAACCTGGCCGACTGGCCAACTCTCACCTACGACGTCTCGGGCGCGCGCCGCGTCAACCTCGACACCGTCACTCGCGCCGAAGCCGCTTCGTGGAAGACGGGGGAAGTGCTGCTGCTCAATGGGAAGTTGCTCACCGGCCGCGATGCCGCCCATAAGCGCATGACCGACATGCTCAGCCGTGGAGAGAAGCTACCTGTCGATTTCCGCGACCGTTTCATCTACTACGTTGGCCCGGTCGAACCGGTGCGCGACGAAGTGGTGGGTCCGGCAGGTCCCACCACCGCGACCCGCATGGACAAGTTCACCCGCCAGATGCTGGCCGAGACCGGCCTGCTGGGCATGGTCGGCAAAGCCGAGCGCGGCCCCGCGGCCATTGACGCCATCCGCGAGTTTGGAGCGGTGTACCTGATGGCCGTCGGCGGCGCAGCCTACCTGGTAGCCAAAGCCATCCGCGCCTCGCGACTGCTGGCCTTTGAAGACCTGGGAATGGAAGCCATCTATGAGTTTACCGTCCAGGACATGCCGGTGACCGTCGCCGTGGATTCAAAGGGCGCCAGCATTCATAACACCGGGCCGGCGGAGTGGAAACAGAGGATTGCCGGGATTCCGATCTTGCAGTAGAACCTATCCCGGGTGCCCAAAGGCGCCGGCAACCCACATCCGGGGTGAACTCCGCAGCGCGCGCTTTTGGTCCTGACACACTGCGTAAGATTACCCACCGTACGCGCACAATGGAAGGGGGAGAATCTCATGTCCACTTCTGTCTGTCGCCGGCGCCTTGTTCTAAATCTCGCGGTCGTCCGCGGTCCGTACGCTCCCCTTCCCGTTTTTTTCGACCCCCCCCCACCCCCCCTTGCCCCAATACTGGGCCTGTAGGGCAGTATGACCTAATTTAAGTCGCATTGAATCATATGTTTAAGGTCGGCGGCCAGTTTACCATACGGTACACAGAACCCATCTTTTTGCCTCATTTTGGTTCATTTTCGGTCCCTTCGTGTCGATTTTTGAGGCAAAACAAGGCCTGAATCGCAGGAAGTGAACACAGAAATCGGCCTGACAGTGTACCCAATTGAAAGTCGCAGGCTTGAGAAATGCGGCTCTAACCTGCCATTTGCCAGCCGCGCAGGCGCAGGCTGTTCAACAGAACGCAAACCGAGCTCAGCGCCATCGCGGCGGCGGCCAGCCACGGCGTGAGCAGGATGTGAAACGCGGGATAAAGCACTCCTGCCGCCAACGGAATCCCGAGCAGGTTATAGCCTGCTGCCCAGAAGAGATTCTGGCGCATAACCCTGAGCGTGGAGCCTGCCAGGGCTATCGCAGCCGGAATCAAGGGAGGCTGAGTCCGCAGCAGCAGCACATCGCCTGCCTCCTGGGCCAGGTCTGCGCCGGAGCCAATGGCAATGCCCGCGTCGGCCTGCGCCAGGGCGGCGGCGTCGTTGATGCCGTCGCCGACCATCGCCACGCGCAGGCCCGATTGCTGCAAAGCCCGAATGCGCGCCAGCTTTCCGGCTGGATCAAGGCCCGCTTCGACCTCCGTGATGCCGGCCTGCTTGGCGATGGGCGATGCGGCTGCGAGCGAATCTCCCGTGAGCATGAGTATGCGAAGGCCGGCAATCCGCAGCGCGGCAATCGCCCCAACCGCGTCGGGGCGAAGCGCGTCGCGGGCATCAAAATAGCCTGCAAAACTGCCGTCCAAAGCCATCGAGAGGCGCGTGGCCCCAGGCCCCGGCGGCAGGCTGGCGGGAAGTTTAACGAAGCTTTCGGCAAAAAGAGCTTCGTTTCCCAGCAGGCAATCATGGTGTTCGACCCTTGCGGTGAGGCCGCGGCCGGGAACGATCTGCACGTCTTCGGCCGGTTGCCATTTCAATCCCCGGCCCTTCGAAAAATCGAGGATAGCGTGGGCCAGTGGATGGTTTGACCGCTCTTCGGCCGAAGCGGCCATGCGCAGCAGGTCGTCCTCGCTAAACTGTCCGCGCGTGTAGACTGACTCAAGCACTGGCCTTCCCACAGTAATGGTTCCCGTCTTGTCAAGCGCGACCAGATCGAGGTGAGCCAGGCGCTCGAGCGCTTCGCCACCCTTGAATAGAATGCCCAACTGCGCGCCGCGACCCACGGCGACGGTGAGCGCGGCGGGAACGGCAAGGCCCATGGCGCACGGGCAGGCAATCACCAGGACGGCAACCGTGTTAGCCAGCGCCAGGGAGAGCGAATGAGCTGCGGCGAGCCATACAATGAACGTGACCAGGGCAAGACCCAAAACGACGGGAACGAAGATGGCGCTGGCGCGGTCGGCAAGGCGCTCCATGGGAGCGCGGGACCCCTGGGCCTGTTGCACCATGCGGGTGATCTGGGCCAGAACAGTGGCCTCGCCCAACCCCTCCGCGCGGCAAACGATGGCGCCGTCGTAGTTGACTGACCCGGCCAGAACCCGTCCCCCGGGTTCGCGGGTCAATGGAGTCGATTCGCCGGTGAGCATGGATTCATCCACGCTGGTGCGGCCTTCCAGAATGATCGCATCCACGGGAATCCGCTCGCCGGGACGTACAACAATTCTGTCACCCGGGCGGATGTCTTCAAGAGGCACGGAGGTCTCGACTCCATTTGCGAAGCGCCGGGCCGTCACGGGCCGAAATCTCGAGAGGGCGTCCAGAGCGCTCAGTGCGCGCCGTTTTGCGCGGACCTCAAGGCTCTTGCCTAGCAGCAGAAAACCGACGATCAGAAGTACAGCGTCGAAATAAACCTCGCGTCCCGGGGCTGGCGAGACGGTTGAGAATGCGGAGTAGAGAAAAGCCACACCGGTGCCCAAACCGACCAGCGTGTTCATGTTGGTGGCGCCACGGCGCAGGGCGCGAACCGCAGAAAGATAGATGCCGCCGCCGGCCCAGGGAATAATCAGCGCAGTAAGGATGAGTAAGGACCAGCGCAAAACGTCCGGCCGGATCGCGTACAGCCACGGCACGAGGCGCATGAGGGCCTGGTCCGCCGAGCCCATTTGCGCTCCCAGCGGCATGGACAGCACCATGGCCGCAGCGCCGGCAGTCAACGTCACCCAGGCTTTGCGATCGACTGCTGCCGTTTCGTCGTGAGTGTCCGCTTTGGCCGCCGATGCGCCCACCCTGGGCAGAACGGCATCGTAACCCGCGCCGCGAATGGCCTCAATGAGCTTTGCGGGTGTAGTGACAGAGCGATCGAAAACAACGCTGACCCGGTTCGACATCAGGTCGACATGCGCAGACTCTACTCCCGCGGCCGAACCGAGCGCCGACTCCACGTGATGCTGGCAGGAAGCACAGGTCATCCCGATTACAGGGAGTGTGAGCGATTCGGTTGCCGGCGCTGTCATTGCTGAGCTTACGGTTCCAGGTGTGCGGTGTATCCGGCTGCCTCGAGGGCGGCGATCGCCTGAGCCACGAGCGAGGGCTCCCCGGGACATCGGACTCTCGCAGCACCCACCCTAACTTCCTCAACCTTGACATCTTTCACCGACGCCAGCGCCTGGCTGACGCGGCGAACACAGGAGCCGCAGTGCATCCCGTCGATCTTCAGGGTCAATTCAGACATTCATTTTCCTCTGTCTAGTTGATGATACCGAGGCGGAACCGATTCACTTCGACACCACCCACGGCACAAACTTGCATTAACGTGCGGCATGCGCAATATGGTTAGTGGTATGAAGAGAGAGTATCCGGACGCGCCGCTGGTGGGTGTGGGCGCGGTGATCGTGGATGGTGGCAGCGTGCTGCTGGTGCAGCGCGGGCGCGAGCCGCTGAAAGGCCGCTGGACACTCCCAGGCGGGGTGCTGGAGCTGGGCGAGTCGCTTACCGAGGGAGTCATCCGCGAAATAAAGGAGGAGACCGGACTGCTCGTCGAACCGGTCCAGCTCATCGAACTGCTGGACAGGATTCATCGCGACGGCGATCGCGTGCGATTCCATTACGTGATTGCGGACTATCTGTGCCGGGTAGCGGGCGGCGAATTAGGCGCGGCCTCGGATGCGGATGCTGTGCGGTGGGTGGAGCGCGCGGAGTGGACCAGCCATTCCGGATTGCTGCTCGATCCCATCACGGTTAGGGTCCTGGAAAAAGGGTGGCAAATGGAACAGCGGCTGAAAGACGAGCAGTAGGGCCGCGGAGGGTTCAGCGAAAATGCTCGAGTGAAGCGGAGGAAGAATGAAGCGCGCACGAACGGTACTGCTGATTGCGGCCCTGCTGGCGATTGCGGCAGGTTTAGGATTCTGGCTGCGGCCATTGAGTTATTTCAATGCATCGATGTATGTGCACGAAGCTCTGCATGGTGTTCAGAGCCGCAATGTCAGGGTCAACGGAATACGAGTGCACTACCTGGCGGAGGGTCCGGCGGGCGGGCGGGTGGTGCTGCTCATCCACGGCCTGGGAGGAAGCGCGGAGGACTGGCGCAAACTGGCGCCCTATCTCGCCAAGGCCGGATTCCGAGTCTATATGCCCGACCTGCCCGGATACGGGCGCAGCCAGAAGCCGGCCGATTTCACTTATTCGGTGCGGGATGAGGCCGGGGTCGTCGTCGGCTTCATGGATGCCCTGGGTCTGAAGCAGGTCGATCTGGGCGGATGGTCGATGGGCGGATGGATTGTGCAGATCGTTGCCGGCGAGGTTCCTGAGCGGATCACGCGGCTGATGCTGTTTGATTCGGCGGGGCTCTACGCCGTCCCGGACTGGGACACGAGGCTGTTTACGCCGGTTACGGCTGGGCAACTGGACCAGTTGGACGCGTTGCTGATGCCGCATCCCCCGCGTGTGCCGGGGTTCGTGGCTCGCGATATTCTGCGCCGGTCGCGCCACCACGCCTGGGTGATTCAGCGCGCCATAGCGTCCATGTTGACCGGCCGCGACGTGACCGACAAGCTGCTGCCGAGTTTGAAGATGCCGGTGCTGATCGAGTGGGGCGCCGAGGACCGCATCACGCCGCCTGCCCTCGGCGAAAAAATGCATCAGCTCTTGCCCCAGTCAGAGTTCGACAGGATCCCCGGCTGCGGGCACCTGGCGCCGGTCGAGTGCGTTGCCCAAATGGGGCCGCAGGTGGTCCAGTTCGTGAAAAAGTGAGGACAACCGCGGGCCTTTTTGCCGCGCGTCTTCGACGCAAGTCTCCGATGGGTTAGTCTGCATTTCTCGCGACCGTGACCTTCAAGGAGGGCGAGCAGCTCCAAAGGCTCCTCGAATTGCGCTGATTTGAGGCTCTTTTGCGTTGAAAATCGACCTGGACTGACCCCCAAAAGTGAGACAGCTTAAAATGAGCGCATTTGCAGCGAATGGAGAACTGCAAATGGCGAAGAAGGGCGAGGGTTGGCGTCCGTTGGCGTTTCGGGAGATGGCGTTGGAACGA
>Ga0302319_10007503_pt1 | contig 21455 bp, 17 predicted proteins | sample Bog_T0_2_FD_203319 | JGI IMG/M metagenome (GOLD analysis project Ga0302319, IMG submission 203319) | Peat permafrost microbial communities from Stordalen Mire near Abisko, Sweden - Bog_T0_2 | ecosystem: Environmental > Terrestrial > Soil > Wetlands > Peat | place: Sweden: Abisko, Stordalen Mire... | reverse complement strand
AGGATCATATTGAGGCAACTCCTAATTTTGGGGCTCAAGTTCATACGGATTATATCCTTGGGATTGGTAAGATTAATGATACGGTGAAGATTCTTTTGAATATCGATAAGGTTTTAGGTGATGATGAAAGTTTATCTCAACATGTGGTGATATAAAAATGAATCAGACGACTCAAAAGCACGGGATTTTATTAGAGACAGGTACCAATGAGCTCGAAATTGTTGAATTCACCTTGGGGAGTGAATATTACGGGATTAACGTGGCCAAGGTGCGTGAGATTATTCGTGGCAACTGTGCCATTGTGCCTGTCCCTGATGCCGCAGTATCAGTGATGGGTGTTGTCAATCTACGGGGGAAAATCATTCCTGTTGTTGATTTGGCCCAACATTTGCATGTGGCATCACCATCACCCAACAAATCAAATCGAATCATCATTGTCGAATTTAACCGGATGATCATTGGTTTTTTTGTTTCAACCGTTAACCGTGTGCATCGAATTTCCTGGAAGCAGGTGGAGTCTCCCGCGGGACTGATCCAGACCAAGAATGCGTACACGGTTGGAGTCATCAAGGTCGAAGATAAGATTGTTTTCTTGTTGGATTTTGAAAAGATTGCTTCAGTCATCAATCCAGCTTCGGGCATTCAAGACTCAGAGGTAAGACCTGTGTCAGATGATGTCCGATCATCCCGCGCGATGAAGCGAATCATTGTTGTCGAAGATTCTTCGTTTGTTTCGGATCTTTTAAAGAAATATTTAACTAGCGCTGGTTACCAGGTCGAAGTTTTTAACAATGGGCAAGAAGCCTGGGATGCGCTTGAACGGATAGTCACTGCCCCTCAATTTCGAAAGATAGATGATTATTTTCATTTGATGATTACTGATTTAGAAATGCCTCAAATGGATGGTTTTCATTTGATTAAAAAAACAAAAGAGAATTTAAAATTAAAACGCCTGCCCTGCGTGGTGTTTTCGTCCATTATTTCTCAAGAACAAGCCTTGAAGTGTCAATCGGTGGGAGCCGCGGCTCAGATCACTAAGCCGGAAATGGATAATCTCTTAAAAATGGTGGATATCAAGGTCTTGTGAGGATTTATGGTTGAATCATTCGAAAATAGAAAATTTATTCGTGTTAAAACAGGTTTTCCGCTTAAACATGTTAAATTTCATTTAGGGTTAAATGTCGCTGACGCGCTTCAATCCCTAAGTAAAGATTTGAGCGCGGGAGGCCTTTTATTTGAGTCTTCAGATTTGTACGCAGAAGGCGACATACTACGCTTGGAAATTGACCTGCCAGGTTGGGAAAAATTTAAACCAGAATTTTTTAAACCCCATATAAGCAAAAGTGGTCCTGTCATTGCCTTGGTTAAAGTGCTAAGGGTCAAGCGCGTTGATTTTGGCAGGTATGAAATCGCGGCCCTATTTGTGGGGATAGATGAAGGGCATCAAATGGCTTTAGTTAAATATGTTAAAAGTAGGAATAATTAATAGATTCTAAGCGTTTTATCAATTAGGGGGCTTCATGATTAAGGATTCAAGAAAACGTTTGTCAATATGGATGGCAGGAGCTTTTATCTTGTCTTTTGCCGGTCCTTCTTATGCTCAAACTTCTCTTGATGACTTGCTTAAACGTGTTGAGGCTGTGGAAAAGAAGAATGAAGATTTACAGAAAGAAAACGCGTCTCTTAAGGCGGAAATTGAAGGGATTAAGAATAAACAGGCCTCTCCTCAAGCGCCTATAGTGACAGCTAATCTTAAGGATGGGTTTAGCATCAAATCAGCGGATAATGCCTATAAATTAAAATTAAGCGGTTTTATGCAATCTGATGGACGGATTTTTACCAATAATAAGAAAGATTCTTCCAATGGCACATCCACCTTCTTGATCCGTCGCGCACGTCTATATGTGACAGGCACCGTGGCCAAGGATTTTAATTTTACCATTGTTCCAGATTTTTCAGCGACTTCCGGTACTGTTCTGACCTACGCTTACGCGGATTATACAAAATATCCTTTGTTTCAAATAAGGGCTGGTAAATTCATTGAACCGTTTGATGTGGAGAATCTTCAAGATTCCAGGTTTTATAATTTCGCTGAATTAGGCTTGCCGGCAAACCTTTATCCGCAACGTGATATTGGCGTACAGGTATCAGGAAGCATCTTCAAAGATTCCTTTAAATACGCGCTTGGTCTGTTTAACGGTGAAGTGGATCATGAAGCCTATTCTACCGAGAATGCCGATACCAATAATGATAAGGATGTGGTAGGGCGCATTTGGATGAGTCCGTTTAAGAATACCGATCTAAGTCTGCTGCAAGGTTTAGGTTTTGGTTTTGCGGGAGCCTATGGTCATCAGGATGAAGGAACAAGCAATCCTTCCTACGTTTCACCGGGCCAAGTAGCTCTTTTTACCTATGCGTCGGGCGTAACGGCCAATGGCCCTCGCCTGCGCACATCACCGCAGCTTACCTATTATTACAAATCCTTTGGTCTTCTGGTGAGTATGTGAATTCATTTCAGGATTTTGCCAGTAGTCACTTTTAATAAGGGTGATCATAAGCCTGAAAACGTTATCACCAGTCGTGTTCAAGTTGGGTTTTAATTATTATTATCTAATTGTAAAGTTATGGAGAAATTTAATGTTTAATAAATTAAGTTTGAAGATTAAGGTGGCTGTATTTGTCATTGTGGCGCTCATTATTTCTCAACTTGTTACATCCGTTATTTTTGTTAATAGTTTCAGAAATAATATTTATAAAGAGATGTTTTTTAAAGCTAAAGGCATCGCGCAGATGGCGGAAAACGCGCGCAACGCGGCAGCGGACGCGATCTTTGTTCAAAAAGCGATTGATATTGAAAAGTTAAAAGACGAGGCCAAATTAAAATTGCAAGGGCTTAGCGTTGGCAGTGACGAATACTGGAAGGTGCTTCGTCAAACCCCCTTTTATAACGCGGCTATTCCCGTGGTGTGGGCTTTTAAGGTAGCTGAAAAAGGAGCGGAGAAAAGTCATTTTATATTTAAACCAACCCGTTTTCATGCCCGTAATAAAAATAATGAGCCTCAAACACAGGTTGAAAAGGATTTACTAACACGTTTGCAAGACGGTTCTGAGATGGAAGTTCAAGCCATTGATAAAAAAGCCAATGCTTTTCGTTATATGCGAAAGGTTATCCTTACAAAAGATTGCTTAACTTGTCATGGAACCGCGGACGATGATTTAAGTGCTCCTAATTCTTCCGTAGATGCCATCGGATTTACTAAAGAAAATGAAAAGGTTGGCGATGAGCATGGTTCCTTCCAGGTTATTATTGATTTAAAGGATATGGAGGCAAAAGTTACCACCATGACCTGGGAATTGATTTTAATATCTTTCTTTATGCTTATCTTTGGAGCGGTGCTGATTACCTGGTTGATCAATCGTTCAGTGATTGCTCCGATCAAACATATCATGGAAGCGGTACGAGGTTTTGCTAATGGGGATTTAACTAAACGTGTTCATGTTGATCGGCAAGATGAGCTGGGAATTCTGTCTGAGTCCTTTAATGAATTCGGTCAGAATATGCAAGAAGTCATTCGGCAAATTAAAGATTCATCTGATCAAGTAGCCATGGCCTCCGATGAAGTGGCTAATAGTTCTCAACAAATTTCTGATGGGGCTCAGCAGCAAGCCGCTTCTTTTGAAGAGCTTTCGTCATCCGTTCAGTCTAATGCTTCTAATGCTCAATTGGCGCATGAAATCTCACAGCTGGTTTCAAAATCCGCGGCCAAGACAGGTGAGGAGATGGAAAAAACCATCCAGGCCATGGGAGCCATTGAAAAAAGTTCACAGCGAATTAATGAAGCCGTTGGAATGATCACCGATATTGCTGAGCAGACAAATTTATTAGCCCTTAACGCGGCCATCGAAGCGGCCCGGGCAGGTGAGCATGGCAAAGGTTTTGCAGTTGTTGCCGATGAGGTGCGAAAGTTGGCGGAGCGCTCTGCTGCTTCTGCCAAGCAGATAAAGAAAATTATCACTGAAAGTTCGAATTATATCAGCAATGGGGTTGGTTTATCACAGATTGCCGGAGAAAATTTAGACCTTATGGTCAAGAATATTGCCAAAGCCGCGGATCAATTAGCGGCTATTTCAAATACGACTCAAGAACAGGCGGCAACGATGGAAGAAAATACGTCTATCACCGAGAGTAATGCCTCTGCTTCAGAAGAACTGGCCGCTTCAGCGGAAGAAATGTCGGGCCAAGCTCAGGAACTGCAACGTTTGGTTGGGCAGTTTTCGATTAGTAATATCAGTCACTCTCAAGAAAGAGATCCATCAGACAGCCCTCAGATTAATCGTGGAAATTTTCAAAGAAAATCAAAGGTTGTTAAACGATTGGCTTGGGATGACGCGTATTCATCAGGAGTCTTGGAGATTGACGATCAGCATAAGAAGCTTTTTGAAATGATGAATGCTTTTGGTGAGGATATTAAAAATGGACGCGCGGGAGAGTCCTTTGATGAAACGATGAGATTTCTGGGGGATTATGTGCGATTCCATTTTGGATTCGAAGAAGATTGCATGAACAGGCATCAATGCCCATCCCATCAAAAGAATAAAGAAGCTCACGCGGGATTCATGGATTTATTTAAGAAATTTGAACAACGAGCCAAGACCGAGGATAAAGAAACGCTGGCTTTTGAGATTCATGACGCTATTGCTCATTGGTTGGTCAAACATGTTTGCGGAGTCGATGTGCAATTAAAGCATTGCGTTAAGAAAGCCAAGGATTGAGAAATGAAAGGGCGTGACTGAATGAAGAAATTACTGGGTTTCTTATTTGTCTTAATCATTCTGGCAGGATTTGTACAAATAAGTTTTGGACAAGGTAAGAAATTAAGGGTCTTTGTTGTCAGCAGTTATCATAAGGAATATGTATGGGAGCAATATGCCAATGAAGGTTTTTGTGCCGCCATGCTTGATTTCAAGTTCTTGGATACGAAGGAACAGACGGATAAATACACCAGGGATGATAATTTAGAAACAGATAAGATTGTGCTTAAGAAAGCCTGGATGGATACTAAACGGAAAAGTTCAAAATTAGAAATGGAGCAGTCAGCGACCGTCATCTTGGGTCAAATCAATGAGTTTAAGCCTGATCTTATCGTTTTAGGGGATGATAATGCCTCCAATTATATTGGGACTCAATTTATAGACAGCAATATTCCAGTTGTTTTTAGAGGTATTATTGGCACGCCTGTCAAATATGGATTGGCTGATTCTATTGAACATCCAGGGCATAATATCACGGGTGTTCTGAAACCAGGTTACCCTGTTGACACGATTCATTATTTTTCAAAATTAGTACCCGGTGCCAAAAGTTTTGCCATCTTGGCTGATAGTTCTGAAACAAGTCGGGGGAAGGCTAAAGAAGTGATTCAGTATGAAGATTCAGGCCAATCACCCTTGAAATTAGTAGAGACTGTATTTGCCGTGACATATGCCGATTGGCAAGCGGCGGCACTAAGACTCCAAAATAGTGTTGATGCTTTTCTCATCGTCAATCATAACACCCTTAAAGATGAAAAGGGTGTGTCGGTTGATCCTCTGAAGGTCACTTCATGGTATTTACAAAATATCAAAAAACCTGAAATGACCTGGGAAAAGCAAATGCTTAATGAAGGGTATCTCATCACTGCCGATGATTCCGCGTACAATCAAGGATATGAGCTTGTCCGAATAGTAGATAAGGTCATTCATCAAAAGCAGAATCCTGCTGATATAGCCTGTGTCATTCCTAAAAGGGGGAAAATCATGCTTAATCGTCAACGGGCTCAAATGCTAGGGATTGATCTGACTGATAAAATTTTTATCGAGGAATTTATTGAGAAGGCTTCAGCGCTAGAAAAGTATCCAATTAAGCCTAAGGTGATTGTAGAAGAGCAAGCGAAATAATAATGGAAAAAAAGCGATACAAAGGGTATTCAATTTTTCAAATGTGCCTGCTTTCATTTTTGATTGTGGGATTTATTGTCATTTCAATTTTATGCGCGGGTTTTTGGTTTCATGAGCAAGATACCATCAAGAATGAATTAAAAGCACAGTTTCATAATTCATTAAGCAGGTCTATTAACTTTTTTGAAAATACCAGCACCCTGCAAGTATCTCAAGATATCAATTTTATAAAAAATTCAGATGGCCTGAATTCATATCTATCATCTTCACCTGGTGAATTAACATTCAATAAAATTTCATTGGAGAAATTGTTTCTAGCTTTTACCGCTTCTCATGAAGAGTATTTGTCCATCCGATTGATTGATTCTAAAGGTGTGGAAAAGGTTATTGTTGAGGGAAGAAAAAGGATGCGGGATTATAGGGTCATGGATGAGGTGTCATCAAAAGATGAGTTCTATTCCAAGATCCGCTCCTTGTACACTAAACTAAAATCTTCTCGTTCTGATGTTCAATTATTTGAAGGTCCCTTTGAAACCAATGGTCGTTTGACATTCCTGATAGGGGCTCCTGTTGAGGATCCTGAGATTAGCGGGTTTACGGGTGTTTTAATTTTACAGTATGATTTGAGCGGTTATTTAGAACATTTGTCCGGGTATAAATATTATGGAGCGCGGTCAGCCCGGTTGTACGACCTGAAAGGCAATCCTTTATTTATTTCAGGGGCCCTTCAACACCCGTTTTCACAATACCCGCGATTGAATTCTCCCCCAGAAATGTCAGGATTATTTTATCAAACTTCAGATGTGGTTGTTTTGGGTAAGCCTAGTCAGGCCTTGATGCGAGTGGTTTTTAGTATTAGCTGGGATATTTTGCTAGCCAGATTTCAAGAAGATTTTCGATCAATCTTACCTTTTTTGCTTATTATTTTTAGCATTGTTGGTTTAGTGGCCTTTCTTATTGCCAAGCAATTCTCAACCCTATTAGGTCATCTTTTAAACGCGGTTAAGCGTTTGGGAGAGGGAGACTATTATACACGGACTCATATACCTATTGAAGGTGAAGTGGGATTATTGTTTGAAGGGTTTAATGAGATGGCGGGAAAGCTTCTTCAATACCATGATCATCTTGAAGAAACCGTTGAAGAGCGAACAAAATTGCTGAATGAAGCACGGTTAAAAGCAGAACAAGCCTCTTTAGCCAAAAGCCAGTTCTTAGCCAATATGTCCCATGAAATCCGCACCCCTATGAACGCCATTGTCGGGTTCTCTTATCTTTTACAAAAGACCACCTTGAATGATACTCAAAAAGATTATGTGAAAACGATTAATAACAGCAGTGATGTCTTGCTGTCGCTGATTAGCGATATTCTGGATATTTCAAAGATTGAAGCCAATAGCATTACGCTGGAAAATATTAATTTTGATTTAGAATACTTGATTGGAAGCCTTCTTAAAATGATCAGGACTAGAATCCAGGAAAAGGATATTGATCTTGAGTTTGAATTCTTGCCGGGTACTCCCACTTTTTATAGGGGAGATCCGACCCGTATCCGTCAAATCATCCTCAATTTACTTAGTAACGCATCCAAATTTACTGAAAAAGGCGAAATAAAGGTAACAGTAAGTACTGATTCTCCTCATGTTCAACCCGGGACTTTTCAGATGCTGATCATTAGTGTTAAAGATACAGGAATAGGTATTTCTGTAGAAAAACAGGAAATGATATTTGAAACATTTACCCAAGCTGATGAATCAACAACTAGGAAATATGGTGGAACTGGATTAGGTTTGACCATAGCACGGGCCCTAGTCCAGAAAATGGGCGGTGATATTCAGGTGCGTTCAAAGCTGGGCCATGGCTGTGAATTTGTGGTTACCCTTAAATTACAGAACGCCTTACCCATGAAAAATAAAAATATTTCATTGGTTCAGGTTGATGAATTTAGAGGCAAGAAGATTGCTATCGTGGATGATAATCAAAATGCTCTTATGATCATGGAGAGGTATTGCAAAGAAATAAATCTGGAGGTTATTTTTAAGGCAGAACGCGGTCAGCCTTTATTAACATGGTTAAATCATCAAGAACCTTTGCCAGAAATTATTATTTTAGACATTTTAATGCCGGAAATGGATGGCATGGATTTAGCTCGGCGCATTCGTCAAGAGAGTAAATATCAAAAGATTAAATTAATTGCCGCGACCTCTGATGCTCGTCCAGGCTCAGCTCATCAGGCTCAAGAAACAGGATTTGACGCTTATTTGCCCAAACCAATTATTCGAGAAGAATTAGTTAAGGTCATTCAGGCAGTTTTGGGTGATCAAAGGCAGGATCGAGAGATCATCACGCGGCATAGCGCTGAAGAGTTGGCTTTAAAAGGACTTCGTGTCTTGATCGTTGAAGATCAGCCGACCAATCAGCGCCTGATGAAGGTGTACATGGATATGTTTGGTTGTATGAGCGACTATGCTGGTAATGGAGAGGAAGCTATTGATAAAATCAAGAATAACTCTTATGACATTTGTTTCATGGATATGCAAATGCCATTGATGGGTGGCGTTCAAGCGACCAAAATCATTCGCGCTCAAATCAATCAAGATCTTCCTATTATCGGACTTACCGCGGCGGCCTTGAAAGAAGATCACGATAAGGGTTTAGAAAGCGGGATGAATGATTATATGACTAAGCCTATTGATGTCAAAAAATTAAAAGAACATCTTGTTAAGTGGTCTAAAAGATAGAGGAATAATGAGTCTACCCCTAAATAAAAGCGAAGTATCAAGAAGCTTTTCAATCTTTCACAAGCTTTTGATTTCCTATATAGGAATTGGAGCCTTGATAGTAACTATCCTAGGACTTAGTTTTTGGGTGCATGAGCAAGATTCAATTTCAAAGGAATTAAAAACGCAGTTTAAGGCCTCCCTTGAGATGTCTGTCGCTTATTTTGACAGGAATTACGCCCAACAGGCATCTGACGATCTAAATTTTATTAAAACATCGACCACGTTTAACAATTATCTATCCTATTCTCAAGATGATTTACATACCGCGAAGTCTCAGGCTGAGCAATTGTTCATACAGTTTACCAATCGCGATCAAGGCGTCTATTTATCGGCAAGATTCATTGATTCTAAGGGGGCAGAAAGAATTATAACAAAGGCTAATAAAAGAATTAAAGATTACGTGTCTTTGGATAAAATTTCTAGCAACGATATTTTACATGAGAAACTAAAGACATTGTTCAATCGATTAAAAACAAGTTCCGCCGACATTCAGGTATTTGAAGGCCCTTTTGAATATAACGGAAGAATGACCTTCCTCACGGCTAGTCCTGTTCTTGATCCTGAAATAGGTGGATTCGCGGGTGTTGTTGTTCTTCATTGCGACCTGACTGATTATTCCCAATATTTATACAAATATGTTATTTATGAAAAACATACAGCGGCAGCTTATGGATTAGATCAGTTGCCGCTTTTGAAATATTTAAACAGTGATGTTAAATATAAGTCTATGGCTGATGATGCCTCAGAATTGGTTAAAATGGGGAATCCCGCTAAACCTTTTATGCGTGTGGTATTTAGCATCTCACCGGAAATCTTTAAGATTAAATCATGGGAAGTCTTAAAGGTGATGATTGCATTCCTCATTTGTATCATGGCCTTGATAACCTTAATGGCTTTTATTATTTCCAAATGGTTTTCAAAACCTCTGACAGATTTATCAGCTGTTATGACAAAGCTTTCTTCAGGTGATCTTTGCCAAAAGGCGGTGGTCAGGTCTGCTGATGAGATTGGAAATTTGGCACGGGATTTTAATTTGATGACGGACGTTTTGAAAGCGATGGTAGTTAGAATTAAAGCATCAAGTATTCAACTAGGATTAGCTTCCCAAGAGATTACCGGTGTCTCTCAACAAGTGGCCGATGGTACTCAACAGCAATCTTCGTCTTTTGATGAGTTATCGGCAGCTCATCAGATGAATGTGGAGAATGTTAAACAGGCTAATCAAATTGCCAAGGATGTCTCTCTTAATGCTCAAAAAGCAGGACTCGTCATGGAAAATAATGGGGTTGCCATGACAGAAATTAAAAAGGTCTCTGACAAAATGATCCATATAGTGGATTTGATAACTGATATTTCGGATCAGACTAATTTGCTGGCCCTCAATGCCGCTATTGAAGCTGCTCGCGCGGGTGAAGCGGGTAAAGGTTTCGCGGTGGTAGCGGATGAAGTGCGCAAATTGGCTGAAAGATCTGCCACTGCTGCTAAAGAGATACAGGGTTTGATCAAAAAGAATCTTCAGCAAGTGCAAGGAGGGGTTTCTATTTCCTTAGAAGCTGAGGGGATCGTAAAGAATATCGCGGAAAGCATCATGAAGCTTGCTCAAGAATTGCAATCCATCGAAAACTCTTCACAGGAGCAGGCAGCGGCTATGGAAGAGAACACGGCAGTAACTGAATCGAATGCTACTATTTCTGAACAACTGGCTAGTTCCGCGGTTTCAATGGCATCACAAGCCGATATTTTGCAGCAAATAGTTGCTGAATATAAGATTCAGGAGAATGTGACAAAAGCGCCGCCATTAACTATAAAAGAACCTGTAAGCCATTCTTTACCATCTAAACAAGAGAAAAAGGCCATCAAAGATACTTATCATCTTAAGGGGCGTATCAAGAGAAATTTAAATGATAAATCCCAGCATGATGAACCGTTAAGATTTGGATAATATTCTTTTAATATTGGGCAAGGGAGCTATAGATGCAAGAAGAATCTGGTAATGCTGAAGCGATGATTCAATTAGTCTGCTTTAAATTAGCTAATGAAGAGTATGCGGTCAAAATTACTGACATTCGAGAAGTCATTCGCACCAGAAGAATCACCAAGGTGCCTCAAACACCTGTATTTGCACTTGGGATTATTAATTTAAGGGGTAGCATCATCCCTGTTTATGATTTGCGATCATGGTTTAAATTGTCGATGAAAGAATTTGATCATGTGACGAAAATAATCATTGCTGATGTGGGAGGCGAAGAATTCTCCATGGTGGTTGATGAAGTTATTGAAAATGTGATTTTGGAGAGTTCTCAGATTGACGCTGCGCCAAAAGGTGGTTTGTGGATTAATCGTGAATGTGTGCTCGGTTTAGGTGAATTGGAAGGACGGATGATTACTATTTTAAATTTTAAAAAAGTTCACGCGGACATTAAAAAAGAAATGCTGGCCTATGTTATCCATCACGGATCGTGAGTTCCATGATATTAGAAGAATCATGTTTGATCACACCGGTGTCAGATTGCGTGATTCAAAGAGGGCGTTGGTTATTTCCCGTCTACGTAAACGCTTGGAAGAATTAGGATGCATTGTTTTTTCAGATTATGTCAAACAATTGACAGCTCAAAACCTGAAGGAGATTGAATATTTTGTCAACGCGCTGACAACCAATGAGACATTCTTTTTTAGGCATACCAAGCAATTTAATCATTTGTATGAAGTCATATTGCCGGAGTTTATTAAACAAGGAAAGAAGAAAATTGAAGTTTGGTCAGCGGCATCTTCAACAGGAGAAGAGTCTTATTCAATTGCGATAACCTTAATGGAATTTTCTAGGAAATTCCCGTTGGATTTTAAAATATATGCTTCTGATATTAATAGTGAGGTGATTTTGGAGGCACAAGAGGCTGTTTACAATGAGAGATCGTTAAAAGAAATGCCGGTGAGTTTGCGAGAGCGGTATCTAAAACCCATGGCCGCTTCCAAGCTGGGAACACATTTTACCGTCAGTGAAAGCATCCGGCGCAAGGTTGAATTTTTTGAACATAATTTGCAGGAGAGTTCCATGATTAGGGGAATGGATATTATTTTCTTAAGGAATGTCCTGATTTATTTTGAAAGGGATATTAAAGAACAGGTCATACATCATCTGGAGCCTTGCTTAAGATCGGGAGGGTATTTCATCATTAGCCCGTCAGAAACACTAAATGACATAAACACCAGCTTGCAATTAGTGGGGAATGCCATATTTAGGAAACCTTCTTATGATTAAAGTCGCCTGTGTTGATGATTCAGCATTCTTAAGGCAGGTTTTAAAGGATAAGCTGGAAGCCAGTGGGAAAATCCAGGTTATTGCCTCATTAATGAATGGCAAGGAAGCTATTGAATGCGCGCGGAATCAAAAGCCAGATATTATGATCCTGGATTGTGAAATGCCTGTGATGAATGGTTTGGATGCTTTGCGTTGGATCATGAGTCATGCACCTTTGCCGGTTTTGATGTTTAGCGCGATGACCCGTGAAGGCGCTTTAGAAACCATACAAGCTTTAGAGTACGGCGCTGTGGATTTTTTACTTAAACCATCGAGTTTTTCGGATGATTTTGATGAATCTATTCAGGATTTAATTAAAAAGATTGAGTTTATTTCAACAAAAAGAAGACTCTTGCCGAGTGTTGGGTTTAATGCAAGTCTGGCAGTCTCTAAGAATTTAAGTTTGGATAATCTAAGATCTAGAAAAATAGATTTGATGGCCATGGGTTCATCTACGGGAGGCGTTCAAGCGGCTTTGGAGATTGTCCCCAAACTTGCGGCAAATTCTCCACCCTTGGTTTGGGTTCAGCATATGCCGGAATATTTTACCAAAAGTTTTGCCGAGCGCCTCGATGGCTTGTCTCACATGCGGGTATGTGAAGCTATGGATGGTCAATATATTCAGGCGGGAAATGTTTATTTAGCCAGAGGTGGTGTTCAGATGCAGGTGGTGCGAGAAGGTTTAAGGACAAAATTGCGGGTCAATGGCAAAGAAAAAGTGTCGGGATTCGCGCCTAGTTGCGATGTGCTATTTTCATCGGTCGCTGAAAATTATGGGTCAAATGCTTTAGGGATTATTTTGACCGGCATGGGTTCTGATGGGACAAAAGGTTTAATTAAAATGCATGCCAAGGATTCCTTCGTGATTGGACAGGATGAAGCGACGTCCATTGTTTATGGAATGCCTAAGACAGCTTTTGAGTCAGGGTCAGTTGATCTGCAATTACCTATTAATCGGATTGCTCAAGGTATGATGAAGGTTTGCGGTGTAAAACAGGAGTGATCAATGTCGACAGTTTTTGGAATGTCTGAAGAAGATAAACGAGAAATAATTGCCGATTTTTTATCGGAGACTGAGCAACATTTACACGCCTTAAACACCTATCTGCTTAAGGCTGAAGATCTGCTTAAAGCATCTCAAAGTATTCCTGACGATCACATCAATTTGATGTTTCGCGCGGCTCATACGATCAAGGGTTCCTCATCCATGCTTGGATTTAAAATCCTTAGTCATCTGACGCATGAAATGGAAACGGTTTTAGATCGCGTGCGAAGCAAGAAGTTTCCATGTTCATTATCCATGGTTGAAGTGCTTTTCAATGCTTTTGATTCACTCAATGCCATTTTAGGAAAATTACGCCATGAAGGCAATGATGACATGGATGTGACGGACATTGTTAATAAGATGCAATCTGTCATAGCGTCAGATATTCCCGTGAGTGAACGGACAAAACCAGAACCAAATAAAGCTCGCGACGCGCAAGATATGAGCAAGTATCTGCCAGCATTCTTGGAAGATTCTGATGCGTGTGTAGAGCGTTTTAATGAAATACTTTTGGGTTTTGAGAATGGGAAATTTACTCCTGATTTAGTTAATGAACTTTTCCGTTTGGCGCATACGATCAAGGGATCTTCCGGGATAATCAGATGCAAAGGGATTGAAACTGTTGCTCATCACATGGAAGATTTACTGGTTGATTTTCGTAATCAATCGATGAAACCAACAGCAGAAGCTACCGTTCTTTTGTTTAAAGGAATTGATTGGATTAAAGGCGCTTTAGAAACTTTACGGAATAATAATTATCAGGACATGGATTTAAGTGAATTCTTAAATCAGTTTAAATTAAAAAATTCCCCGAAACCAACAACTCTTTCTAACTCTAATGAGAATATTCCCGACCCTTTAAATAATATATCCGCTGAACTTGAAAATAAAATTCGTAGTGCTTTAAGCCTGAATAATCAAATCTTTAAGATTAAGGTCTCTATAAAAAGAAATGTCATGGCTTCTCTAAAAGCGGCTATTGTTGAAGAGCGTCTTAAAAAAGCTGGGATTATTCTGTTAAATCTTCCTCAACAAGAAGTTCAGTTAGGAGATGCGTCAGATATACAAATAGTTTTTCTTTACGCGACTCCCAACTCTCGCCAAGAACTGGGGGCTTCATTATTAATGGATGAACTGGAAATTATGAGTATTGAAGCTCAGGATTATACTCACTTAAAATTACAGGAGGATCTTGTATTGCCAATCCAAGGGCCTGGCGAAACAGTGACGGGGCCCTTGGGAATTACGACCATGAAGGTTGATTCTCGCAAATTGGATAATTTGATGAATCTAGCCGGTGAACTGGTGATCACCCGTGCTCGATTTGCTCAGTTGATCAGTGAATTTGATGACACCTTAACAACAGCGCAGATAGCTGCCAAGGTTTACGATTTGCAGGAAACCGCATCTGTCTTAGGCAAGCTTTCTTCAGACATCCAATCAGCTGTCATGCAAACACGGATGGTTGCTGTTGAAGGGGTCTTTACTCGTTTCAAACGGGTGGTGCGTGATATTTCAAAGGATTTGAAAAAAGAAGTTAATTTAGAGCTGTTCGGCGAAGACACTGAGCTAGATAAGAAAATCATTGATGCCCTGCCGGATTCATTAACACACATGATTCGTAATGCGGTGGATCATGGCATTGAAAGTCAACAAGAGCGCGTCCTCGCGGGGAAGAAAGAAGTTGGGATTATCCAATTAAAGGCATTTCATCAGGGCAATAGTATTTGTATTGAAATAACCGACGATGGCCGAGGGATTGATATTGAAAAACTTTCACGTAAGGCGTTAGAAAAAGGCCTGGTCACACCAGAAAAACTGGCCAGGATGGATGATAGACTTAAGCTTAATTTTATATTTCATCCGGGATTTTCTACGGCTGAACGAGTGACGGGGCTTTCCGGTCGTGGGGTTGGACTTGACGTGGTTAAAAAAATGATTGAGGCTTTAAGCGGGACCATCGATATTGAAACACAGCTGGGCCAAGGGTCACGTTTCATTCTAAGAATCCCTTTGACCTTGGCTATTATTCAGGCTTTGCTGGTGGTGATCAATCAACAGGTCTATGCCATTCCATTAGAATCTGTTTCAGAGATAATTAAGATCGGGCCTGAGGATATTTATTTTGTTGAGGGCATTCCTGTGATCAAATTGCGTGGGCATGCTTTAAGCCTGATGGCTATGAATGAAATATTAAATTCTTCAAAAGAGGATGGCAAGATTGATCATGTTTGCAAGGTGGTAGTGGTTGGTAGCGAAGGAAACTACACGGCGATTAAAGTTGACGATCTTCTGGGTGAAGAAGAAATAGTGATCAAAGCTTTACCCGAGTGTTTTGGTAATGTTAAAGGTATCAGCGGCGCTTCTATTTTAGGAGATGGTAATATCGCTTTGATTCTAGATATTGGTGCTATTTTGAAGAATTCATAACAAAAGGTTAAATACATGTCAGACGTGGCGCAATTGATTGTGGGTATCGGGGATATAAAGATTGGCAAAAGTCCCGTTCGCATACGGACAAATCTAGGATCTTGCATGGGTGTCTGTCTTTATAGCTCGCAGTTGAGAGTAGGTGGAATGTTGCATTGCCTGTCTCCTAAGTCTTCTGAAAGTAGAAATAAAGCTGGGTTTAGGGCTGCTAAATACGCTGATAGCGGTTTGATTGAATTAATTGATGAATTAAAAAGGGTATATGGGGTTGATCCGCGTCAATTAACAGCAAAGATTTTCGGTGGGGCTTGTATGCTTAAGAGTTTAACTTTAAATATTGGTCATGCCAATGAAGCAGCTGTGCGAGAGATTTTAAGAGATTACCATATTCCGATTTTGAATTTTAAAACAGGTGGTGACAAAGGGTATCAGATTGATTTTAATTTAGAGAATGGGGCCGTTGGGTGTCGGATTTTTGGCCAGGAAACTCAGGAGTTTTAAAATGCCTAATGAATCAGTCAATCGTGCCGTTCGTTTAATTGCCGAAAGAAGCATTGATAAGGCTTCACAATCCTTTTCCAAAATGATTAAACTTGGCGCGGCGATTGATCTTAAGCGTATCGAGATGGTGGATATTGCTGATATCTCGGCTGATTTGGGTGGTGTTCCCCAGGAAGTGATTGGTTCAATGGTAGATCTTGTAGGAGACGCGCCATTTAAATTTTTGTTTTATGTCGAAACGCAAGGTGCTTTTTCGCTGACCGATCTGTTGTTAAAAAGAGCTCCCGGAACAACAGTGTTTATTGATGAATTTGTGACGAGCACCATCCAGGAGATTGGGAATATTCTCGCGAGCGCTGTTGCGAATACCTTCGCCAATGATTTTCAAATTGATTTGAGGCCTACTGCTCCGATGGTATTCAATGATTTCGCGGCAACGCTGTTTGAGGGTTTGATTTTTGAAGCAGCCCAAGAGGATAATCGCGTACTCATGATTGAATGTAAATTTGAGGTTAGGAAATTAAATCTGCCATGTCAACTTTTTGTTATACCTATGCCAGGTTCTTATAAGATTTTAGAATTCTCAGGTTAGAACTTTTGGGTGATGTTTTGCAAACTATTGAAGATCGTGATTTGCGACTTGTTAAAATGGGGGTAAGGGCATGAGTCAAGAAATCGCTAAGGGCGCGGATCGTATCCTTGTTGTTGATGATACTAAATCAGACCGCGAACTTTTTAAATATCTTTTGGGCCGTGAAGGTTTTGATGTAGAGACTTCTTCTGATGGGACATTAGCCCTGGAGTTTTTAAGGAAGAAACCCTTTGATCTGGTCTTATGCGATTACTTGATGCCTCATTTGGACGGGTATGAGTTTTTACTGAGAGTTCGTCAAGATCCTAGGTTCTCAAATCTTGTTGTTATTATCATCACCTCGGATGAATCTGATGAAACCAAGGCCAAATTGCTCAAAGGCGGGGCGAATGACTTTGTGCACAAGGGAGACAGCCATGATGAGATTATGGCGCGTATCCGGGTTCATTTAATTGCTCAGAAGGCACAAGCGGATCTAAAAGATTTAGGTCTAGCCTGTGAATTAGCGGAAGATTTGAGTCAGCCTGTGTCCGTCTTTATCGAGGCCCTGGATGTGCTTAAGAATAAGATACATACCGAGATGCCAGAATCTAAGACCCATGATTTTCAAGAGTTACTAAGGACGCTTAATCAACAGGCAGATTTGATTATTGCTATTGTGGAAGATTTAAAAAGATTAAGCATGGATGCCCATCAAAAGTATGAATTTAAAGAATAACCCTTGGAGGGGATAATGAATAAAAGGATTTTAATAGTTGATGATGCCAAGGTGGCGCGTTTAAGGCTCAAAGATATATTAGAAGCATGTCAATACGATGTGATTGCTGAAGCTGTGGATGGTAATCAAGCGGTTGAGATGTACAAACAGTTTCGCCCGGATTTGGTGACCATGGATATTACCATGCCGCAAAAAGATGGGGTAGAAGCGCTGGAAGAAATCATTGCTATTGATAAGAACGCCAAGGTAGTCATGATCACGGCTATTGATCAGCGGAATTTACTTATGAAAGCCATTAAATTAGGAGCGACTGATTATATCATCAAACCCTTTGAAGATGATCGTGTCATTTCCGCTATCAGCAAAGCCCTAGCATAATGCTCCCCTCTTTTTTTAAAGAGGGGTTAGGGGGAGTTTTAATATGAAAAAAGAAGAAATCTTAAATCAGCTGGGCGGAATTCCGGAAAATGTGTATGACGAAATTGTCGAAGGTTTTTTTCTAGAATCAAGCGATCGAATAAGGTTGATGACAGATGCTATTACGATTTCAAATTTAAATACCATCGCAAGTTTAGCGCACGATATTAAAGGGGCATCTGCTAATTTACGGCTTATTAAAATTCAAGAAATGGCCAAGAATTTAGAAGCGGCGGCTAAATCCAATAATATTGAAAGGGTTAGGCATTACTTTGATCGTTTAAAGCCTTTGATTCATTTGTGATTGAGGAAGGTTATATGAACCAAAGAAAGAAATTTCTCCTACGGGCTGTTTTAGGGATTCGTCATCTAATAGGGCGCAAGAAGGTGCAAGCGCAAATCAAGGATGCGACCAATTATATTCAGACGATTTTATCTGTCTCACCGGTTGCGATTATTACTTTCAAAGCCTCTGGTGAGAATGTTTCAGTGAATGAAGCTGCTGCCAAATTGATCGGTACTACGGTTGAGAATGTGCGAAAACAAAATTTTCGCCAACTGGAATCCTGGGAAAAATCTGGGCTGCTAGAAAAGGCTCTAAAGGTCATAAACACAGGGCAGGAAGAAAGTCTTGAAGTGCGCTTTATCAGTACTTATGGGGTTGATATGTGGATTTCTGGACGATTAGCTTCATTTTATTATGAAGGCCAGCAGCATTTGTTATTGATGGCGGTCGATATCAGCCAGCGTCAACAGATGGAATTAAAATTGCGTGAGAGTGAAAAACAACTACACGAAGCTCAGATGATCGCTGGTTTAGGGTCTTATGTTGTGAACGTTTCTACGGGACAATGGAAGGGTTCAGATGTGTTAGACCAGATTTTTGGTATTGATCAAGCGTATGAACGATCTGTTGAAGGATGGATTAATCTCATTCATCCAGATGATCAGGCAAGGATGCTAGATTATTTTAAGAATGATGTCCTTGACTTACATCTGGCTTTTGACAAGGAATATAGGATTATCCGTCAAAGCGATAAGGTTGAGCGTTGGGTGCATGGATTGGGAAAGTTAGAATTTGATTTCCAAAACAAACCTGTGAATATGTACGGTACCATTCAGGATATTACTGAGCGCAGTGCTGCAGAACAGGGTCTTAAGGAGAGTGAAGAACGCTACCGTAGGTTAATGGAGGCGATAACTGACTACATTTATACCGTGTTTTTTAAAGAAGGTCTTGTGGCTCAAACGGTCCATGGACCAGGTTGTGAGGCGGTGACTGGTTATACGAGTGAAGAATACGCTAATGATCAATATCTTTGGTATCAAATGGTTCATCCTGATGATCGTGAAAAAGTGGTTGATTTGGCCCAGCGTGTGACCAATGGGATGGCGGTTGAACCCATTGAGCATCGCATTATCCATCGCAGTGGGATGATTCGCTGGCTTAGGAATACCATTGTGGTGAAACGCGATGAAGCGGGACAAATTATATCTTACGATGGTTTAGTTTTTGATATCACGGATCGAAAACAGGCTGAAGAAGCCGTGAGGGAAAGCGAGGCGCGGTTTTCTACGATTTTCCGTGTAAATCCAGTCGGGGTTGTTCTAATCCGTGTATCGGATAATAAATTTGTTAATGTGAATAATGCTTTTTCAAATATTTTTGGGTTTACTCAGAATGAGATTTTGGGACGGACGGCCATCGAATTAGGAATTTGGCATAATCCGCAAGACAGACAGCGGATGTTTAGCGAGTTAAGAAGTAACGGCCTTTTGGGGCAGTTTGAAGGTAAATTCATTCGTAAATCTGGTGAAGAAATAGATCTGGTTGTTTCCGGGGGATTGCTCGTCATTTCTGGTGAAGAACATTTTTTATTTGTGGCGATGGATATTACTGACAAAAAAAAGGCGCAGCATGAATTAAAAAGAGCTGCTGAAGAGTGGGAGCGGACGTTTAATGCGATCCCAGACATGGTTTTTATTCAAGATAAAGATATGAATATTTTGAAAGTTAATAGAGCTTGTGCTGAGGTATTAAAGTTGGATCCCAAAGACATTATTGGCAGAAAGTGTCATGAGATTGTCCATCATTTGGGGTATTCTTGGCCTTCATGTCCTTTTGAGAAAACAAGGAAAGATCATGTGACTCATGTGGAAGAAGTGAATGATCCTCGTTTGGGAATTAACTTACAGGTCACGGTTTCTCCTATTTTTGATTCCGAAGAAGAATTTATTGGGGCAGTGCATATTGCTAAGGATATTACAGAAATAAAGAAGTCTCAGCAAAAGGAGCAAGAACATTTACGGGAATTAGAAATCTTTTATAAGGGCAGTATTGGCCGGGAAGAACGTATTTTAGAATTAAAAGAAGAGATTATTCGCTTGAAAGAAGATTTGTATTCTAAGGGCATTCGACATCTGAATGAAAAGGGTATTCATGAGCCTAAGGATTAATAGAGTACATATAATCACACAGATGATAAGTTTTTTGATCATGTTAAGTGGTTGTGCTGTCCTTGATGGATGGTTCTTTAATGTTCAGGCTTTGAAAAGTGTTTATCCTGGTTTGATAGTGATGACAGCAAATACAGCGATTTGTTTTATTCTCACTGGTTTGGCTATGTTGTATTTTCAGATCAAGCCGTTGGTTGAGTTTAATAATCGATTGGTAATAGCTTTGTGTATCAGTTTCATATTATTGATAAGTTTAGCCACTCTTTGTGAGTATATTTATCATTGGGATTTTCATATTGACCAGTTATTTTTTAAAGAACATAGAGGTGATTGGCACACATTATTTGCCGGTAGAATGACTTTTCATACGGCGTACAATTTCTTCTTAATTGGTATTATATTGACACTGTTGACTTTAAAAGAGAGAAAATTTATTTATGGAGTTCAATGGTTAGCTTTAGTGGTTGGGTATATTTCTCTCTTATATTTTATTGGATATATTTATGGGGTTAAAGAGTTTTTGGGTGGTGATAGTGTGTTTTCAGGCATGGCGCTTCACACGTCTGTTCTTTTTGTTTTAGTTGTTATCGGGATCTTATTTCTTAGACCAGCTGAAGGATCCATGGCAGAAGTGACTTGCAAATCTTCGGGCGGCAAGATTTTACGCAGGTTTTTGCCAATTGCCATCCTGACGCCAATCTGTTTGGGGTTTCTAAAGCTATATACCCAACGGCATCATATTTACAGCAATGAGTTTGGGGTAACGCTTGTCGCGATGGGCGATCTTTCAATCGTCTCTTTTTATATCTATTTTCTCGCCGTTATTATCAATCGTTCAGATATTAAGCGCAAAGAATTGGAAATTTCAACGAGTCAGGCGAAAGATAGTTTGGAAAAGCAATCGAGAGAGTTGAAAAGTGCCTTAAAAGAAGCGGTTAAATCACGGATGATTGTGGTGAGTATGCTGGATGATAATAATAAGATTAGGGAAAATCTTGAAGGTAATTTAAAAGAGTTAAAGCTTTCACAGAATATGTTAATCCATTCTGAAAAGCTGGCTTCCTTAGGCAGGCTTGTTTCAGAAATCACCCATGAGATCAATAATCCTTTAATGATTATTTCCGGGTATGCCCAACTTGTTTTAATGTCTGATTCTATTAGTAAAGAGGACAAAGATTATCTTAAAATTATTGTGCAGGAATGTCAACGTACTAAAGAGGTCACCCGACGGATTTTAAAATTTTCCCGTTTAAGCCGAGGAGATATCAAAGAAGTGGATATCA
>Ga0302319_10007502_pt1 | contig 21461 bp, 12 predicted proteins | sample Bog_T0_2_FD_203319 | JGI IMG/M metagenome (GOLD analysis project Ga0302319, IMG submission 203319) | Peat permafrost microbial communities from Stordalen Mire near Abisko, Sweden - Bog_T0_2 | ecosystem: Environmental > Terrestrial > Soil > Wetlands > Peat | place: Sweden: Abisko, Stordalen Mire... | reverse complement strand
TGGTGCGCCCTCCTTAACATCAGGAATAGGACGGGCTACCAATACCTGGCAACGCACGTGCGCCCCGAGCATGCGGCTCCCGCCGGTGAGGCAGCGCCCACGACGGGGGCGGACCTCGCCGTGCCGGTCCTAAGCAACTACCTGTTCTCGGCGCTTGCAGGCACCACCTGGTATTTCCAGTTTTTCTTCTATACGATGGGCGAGACCCAGATGGGGAAGTTCGCCTTTGCCTCGTGGACGCTCCACATGGCAAGCATCATCATCTTCTCCACGATGTGGGGCTGGATCTTCCATGAATGGAAGGGCTCGAGTCGGAAGGCGCATCTCCTGATCACCGGCGGCATAGCAACCCTGATCCTGTCCACGTTTGTGATCGGCTTCGGGACCTACCTGAAGGCCGGGGCGCCGGGTCACTGACCCGATAGGGCAGGCTCGCCTCCCGCCCAGCTTCGGGCATATATTTAGGTCCAACAAGCTGGCGAACCGACGCCAAGACCGACATGAGCGATTCAGACGAACAGGATTTCCTGAAGGGAACATGGTGGTTCCCGCTTAGGAGGCATGTCCCCGGTTGGGGCCTCCCCGTTTGCTGGCAGGGCTGGGTCGTTTACGGGGTTTATTTCACCCTCCTTATTGGTCCGGCGCCCATCCTGCATGGCCGCTTCATGGTGTATTTTATCGGTTACGCGTTCCTTCTGACCTTGGGCCTGCTCGGGGTGGTGGCGGCAAAAGGGGAGCCCCTCCGTTGAGGCGATTGAAACCGATGGTCGCAGCCACACCCGTCCAGGACGGACCATGACGGCGCCCCGAGTAATCTTCATTCATGGGCCGGCCGCTTCCGGCAAGTACACCATTGCGCTCGAGCTCTCGAAGGCCACGGGCCTCCCGCTCTTCCACAATCACCTGACGGTCGACCTGCTGCTCTCCCTGTTTCCCTTTGGCACCAGAGAGTTTGTGGCCCACCGCGAGCGCATCTGGCTCGACATGATGGTGGACGCGGTGGCGTCAGGCACGTCTCTCATCTTCACGTTCAATCCCGAGCGGACGGTGAGCCGGGACTTCCCGGGGGTCCTTGCCAAGAAGGTGCGCGACGTCGGGGGATCGGTCACCTTTGTGGAAATCGAGTGCGCTGAGGCGGAAATCGAGCGCCGGATCGAGTCGGAGTCACGGGGAGCGTTCCGCAAGCTGGCGTCCCTGGAGACGTACAGGAAGCTGAAGCGCGAGGGTGCGTTCGAATACCCCCTTATCCCTTCCGACTTCCGGGTGGACTCTTCCAAGGTCGCGGCGCGCCAGGCCGCCCTCTCTATTGCGGCAGCGCTGGGGCTGACGATCCGGCCGCAGGCATTATGACCCCTGTGATCCTGACCCAAAGGCTCGCGCTCAGGCGGGTCGCGCCGAGCGACTCCGGCTTCATCCTGGAACTCCTGAACGAGCCGGCTTTCCTCAAAAACATCGGCGACCGGAAAGTCCGGACGGAGGCCGATGCGCTTGGCTATATCGCGGAAAAGCTGGCCGCGAGCTACGAGATCCACGGCTTCGGTCTTTATGTCGTCGAACCCCGGGACGAGGGAGCCCCGATGGGCATCTGCGGCTTCGTGAAGCGCGAGGTCCTTCCGCATGCGGACATCGGGTTCTCCTTCCTCGAGCGCCACTGGTCCAAAGGGTTCGCCCTGGAGTCGGCGACCGCGACCTTGGATTATGGTCGCACGACGCTCGGGTTTAGCCGCGTGCTCGGGCTAACCGCGCTCGAAAATCCAAGGTCCATAAGGCTCCTGGAGCGGCTGGGGCTAAGGTTTGAGCGCCTGATCGACATGCCGGGCCACGGGGTGCAGAGCCGGCTTTTCTCGATAAGTTTTGCGCCTGCTGGGGCCGATGATCCGGGTTTCCCGGGCCTACCGCCGCCACCGCCGGGCTACGAGGCACGAATGCCGCGCCATGCCGAGGCCGCGGACCTGGCGTCTGTTGGCAGCGACACCTCGGGCCGCGACGCGCTCCTCGCGCCGGCAGCGGCCCGGGCTTGGCGGCTGATGCGGGAGAGCGCCCGTCGCGAAGGGATGGAACTCCTCATGGTGTCGGCCTTCAGGCCCGTTGGGAGGCAGCGCGCGATCGTGGTCGCAAAGCTAGCGCGCGGCGAACCCCTGGAGGGGGTCCTGCGGGTAAGCGCCTACCCGGGCCACAGCGAGCACCACACGGGCCGTGCGGCCGACATCGGAGCTCCCGGCAGCGCCGACCTAACCGAGCGTTTCGACGGCACCCGTGAGTTTGCGTGGCTCGTTCAGAACGCGGGCCGGTTCGGGTTCTCCATGACCTACCCGAAGGGCAACGCCCACGGGGTGGCGTATGAGCCGTGGCATTGGTGCCACGGGGGAGCCGAGGCGGACCGATAGGGATCCCACCCGGGTTGCGGGAGGGCGTCGCCCGTTGCGCCACCTTCGTCCGATTCACTATCGCTTTGATGCGGCGGCCGGTTCCTGCCACACAGGGAGAGGGTTCGTGTCCCACAAAACGATGTACGAGAAGATTGGAGAAAAACTGCTTCCCTGGCCCGGGTTCTTGAGGAGGATGGCTCTGTCCTTCGGGATCACGGTCTTGATCGTGTTTTTCGCCCTGGGCGCGGGTGTCCTTGGCTACCATGTGATCGCCGGGCTCCCCTGGGTGGATGCACTCCTTAACGCGGCGATGATCCTGACGGGGATGGGCCCCGTGGACCCCATGAAGGACACGGCGGCAAAGCTTTTTGCCACAGCCTATGCGCTCTTCAGCGGCGTCGTGTTCCTCTCCGCAGTGGGAATCGTGCTCGCCCCGGTCTTCCACAGGGTGGTCCACGCGTTCCACATCGACGACGGGGATTAGTCGGCAGTCCATTCCAAATGAAAAAGATCAACACAACCGAAATCCTCGAGGAGTCATGGTCCTCACCCAAGGGGAAGTTTGCGTGCGCGGACAAGAACATCTCGGTCAGCTTGGGGCGTGTACCGGAGTCGACCGACCTGATGAAGAGGCATCCCTTCGACGTCGAGATCTGCCGGGTCCCCGCGGGCAAGTCCATATGCCCGTTTCACTCGCACAGCTCACAGTGGGAATTCTATCATGTGATCTCCGGAACGGGCGTTGTCCGCGACAAGGACGGCACGACACCGATCTGCCCTGGCGACGCCTTCATCTTTGAACCGGGCAGCCCCCACCAGGTCTCGAGCGACCCCGATATCGACCTTGTCCTATATGTGGTGGCGGACAATCCCTTGGGGGAGACCTGCCACTACCCGGACAGCCGTAAATGGTTGGTCCAGCTGCCCTCAAGGGCCATCATCCGCTCAGGCTCCCTGGACTACTTCGACGGGGAGGAGTAGCGAAGGCGTGCCTTCGACAGTATTTTTCATTAGAGTTCTTCCCGTTTTGATCGATATGTTAGGTTAGGAGAGGAAGCGTTAGGGAAAGTTCAACCCCGTCAGGCAGCATTTTACCCCACTATAGAGCATGCCGCTCGCTGACCTAAGCCTGTCGATAGTCGCTGCTGCCGTTTTGGGGATCCTAGGCGGAGCCGTCATCGCGTTTATTCTCCTAAAGCCAAAATCCAATGCGCCGGATACCGCCAAGGATGACAGCAAGGCGAAGCTTGAGAATTACCAGCTGATCCTGGACACGCTCGACAGGTCCAACGTCCTGCTGTGGTGGGCGAAGGTCTCTTCGACCCAGCAGTCGGGCAAGTTCCACTGGGTTTTTCGTACTCCGCCCCAGCTCCGGGACAACCCGATCTACCGATTGGCTTCCCTGGTGGGCGAGGGCTGGCTGTGGAAGGACGAGCTGTCGCCAGATCATGTGGAGATGGACAGGAGGTCGCGGAAGGCCTTTTCCGAGGGGGCAGGCGGCTATCAACACGAATTCCGGATCATCGGCACCGATGGTGTCCATTGGCTGAGCGAGGAGGTCATCATAAGGCCCGCAGGGCCGGGCGAGTGGAACCTTGCCGGAGTGGTGACCGACGTGACAAAGCGGCACGAGGCCGAGGAGGCCCGGCGCTCCAGCGAGACCCAGCTCGACCAGATCCTCAAAGGGGCGGACTGCCTCATATGGCAGGCGGTCGTCACCGGAAACCCGGAAGTCCAGCTCTCCTGGAGAATGTTCATCCCGCCCTCAGTCCTCTTCAGGAAGATTTTTGGGGAGGACGCGACGCCCCAACCCGACCGGCTCTGGTCCCAGGACATGGTGCCGGAGTGGAATGAGATCACGCAGACGTTACGTCGGGCCCTTCGTGAGGGCCGTCCGGATTACGAGCAGGAGTACCACGTGGTGAGCCAATGCGGCACGTTCATGCTTCATGAGCACGTCGCGCTGAGGCCGATAGGTCCTTCCGAGTGGAACCTGGTCGGCGTGATCGTGGACATCACGGCGCGGCGAGAGGCCGAACTCGCGCTCGCTGCCGAGAAGGAACGCCTTGCCGTGACGCTCGGGAGCATGAGCGAGGGGGTCGTCACGATCGACGCAGGGGGCCGTGTGCTTTTCATGAACCGGGCCGCCGCCGAGATGGCCCAGTGGAACGCCTCGGAGATCGTCGGCCGCGGCGTGGGCGAGGTGTGTATCCTAAGGAGCGTTGCGACAGGTGCCGAGGCGGCGCTTCCCATCGGGGACGTCCTGGACCGAGGTCTCTCCGCGGACATCCCCCCCCAGACATTCATGAAGGGCCGGGAAGGCAGCATACGGCTCATCGAGGGCAGGCTCGTTCCCGTCGCGAACGTCTCAAGCAAGCGGATCGGGGCCGTCCTGGTCTTTAGGGACATCACCGAGCGCCACCGAATGGAGGAGACGCTCCAGAACGCCGCGAAGATGGAGTCAGTCGGTATCCTTGCTGGAGGGATCGCGCACGACTTCAACAACATCCTTACCGCGATCCTGAGTAACCTGACGCTCCTGCAACTGGACCTAGGCGAAAGGCCCGAGCAGGCGGCGCTCCTGGACGAGGCCGTGCTGGCCGCGAAGCGGGCAGCCGAGCTCACGCTCCAATTGCTCACCTTTGCGAAAGGCGGGGATCCCGTGCGGACCGCCGTCCACCTCCTGGAGGTCGTGCGTGAGGCGGCCACCTTCTCCCAGCGCGGATCCGGCGTCCGGACCGAGTTCAACATGCCCGACGACCTCTGGGCCGCGGATGTTGACAAGGCCCAGATCAGCCAGGTGGTCCAGAACCTCGTGATCAATGCAACGCAGGCGATGCCCAAAGGGGGGACGCTCAGGGTCACAGCTGCCAATGAGCGGGTGTACGAAGGCGCGCATCCCGGGCTGACGGAGGGCGACTATGTGCGGATAACCGTTGCTGATACCGGCGCCGGCATCGCGCCTGAGCACCTGGGCAAGATTTTCGACCCCTACTTCACGACGAAGCTGCATGGCCACGGCCTGGGCCTGGCTACCGTGTTCTCGATCATCAGGAGGCACCAGGGGCACATCGAGGTGAACTCCCTGGTGGGGAAAGGCACGAAGTTCACCTTGTGGCTGCCCGCGGCAAAGGTTTCTATTTCGAAGCCCGCTCCCCCGAAGGTCTTTTCGGCGAGCGCCTCAAAGGGCCGGGTGCTCTTCATGGACGACGAAGAGCCCATCCTCAGGATGGCCGAGAAATTGATGAGGCGCATGGGATTTGAGGTGGACTCGGTGATCGACGGACAGGCTGCCGTCGACCTCTACAGAAAGGCCAAGGAGGAGGACCGGCCGTTCACCGTGGTTGTCATGGACCTGACGATCCCAGGCGGCATGGGCGGAAAGGAGGCCATCTCTTTGCTAAAGCAGATCGACCCAAATGTGAGGGCGATCGTCTCGAGCGGCTACTCAAGCGACCTGGCGATGTCCGATTTCAGGAAGCATGGGTTCCGCGGCATGGTCGCGAAGCCCTATGACATCTCCGAGCTCTCGGCGGTCATTAGGGGAGTGATCGCGGAGCCTGACTGATCGCGAAAGGATGCGGGCGATCGGGGGAAACGAAGCTCCAAGCCCCGAGCGAGGGACCCGGCGAAATTGCTTGTCACTCCAACTCCGGGCCACGTAATAGCGCCCTTTCGTCTTAGCATGGCAAGATAGCTCAGTTGGTAGAGCAGAGGACTGAAAATCCTCGTGTCCTCGGTTCGATTCCGAGTCTTGCCACCACTTTAACATCAATCGTTTACGGAAGGGTCGGCATAAACCCCTGTGAACCGGTGACCATGGGTTTTTTGGGCGTTCTGCCTAGTGCCGGGCTGCATCGATTTTGGCCTGGAGCAGCCGAGCCTTCTCATTGTCGGGCTGAAGTCGAAGTGCCTCCCTGAGATGGGCGGCGGCCTCATCGACCCGACCAGGGGTTCGGAGCAACGCAACGGCTAGGTCCAAATGGAGCGTAGCATCCATTGGGCTCAAGCGAAGCGCCTCCTCATAATGGTCGATTGCCTCCGCTGTTCGGCCTAGCGAATCCAGGGCGATCCCCAGATTGCAGTGCGCTCCCACGTAATTTGGCCTGAGGCGAAGGGCCTCCTCGTATTGGGCTATCGCCTCGGGTTTCCTCCCCAGTGAATAGAAGGCATTGCCCAGGTTGTAGCAGGCTTCCGGGTAGTTGGGCCTGAGGCGGAGCGCTTCCTTGTACTGGGTTATCGCGTCGTTAATTCGGCCGCGCCTGCCCTGGAGGGCGCTCCCCAGGTTGTAATGGGCCTCGACGTGGTCGGGATTAAGGCGAAGCGCCTCCTCATACTGTGCGATCGCATCGTCGAGGTGGCCGGGCTCCCGCTGCAGATCGCACCCCAGGTTGTTATGGGCCTCCGCAAAATCGGGCCTGAGGCGAACGGCCTCTGCAAACTGGGCAACCGCCTCTTCGGGGCGGCCCGCGGAGTCCAGAAGGTTCCCAAGATTGAAGTGGGCGTCGGCAGAGTCAGGCTTGATGCGAATCACCTCCTTGTATTCCGCGATCGCCTCGGGGGTCCTCGCCAGAAGATTCAGGGCATTGCCCAGGTTGTAATGGGCGTCGGCGTAGTCTGGCCTGAGTCGAAGCGCCTCCCCGTACTGCCCGATTGCCTCGGAGGGCTTGCCCGCGGAAACCAGTATGTTGCCCAGGTTATAGTGCGCTTCAACATAACCGGGATCCAGGCGAAGGGCCTCCTGATACTGTTCTATCGCCGCGGGAACCTTCCCGAGCGAGATCAGGGCGTTCCCGAGATTGTTATGCGCCTTTGGATCATCCGGCCTTAGGCGAAGCGCCTCCATGTATTGGGTGGTCGCCTCGGATGGCCTCCCAAGGGAGTTCAGCGCGTTTGCCAGTCCGTAATGGGCTTCGGCGTAATCGGGCTTAAGGCGAAGCGCCTCCTCGTATTGGGCAATCCCTTCCGCCGTACGGCCCAGGGAACTCAGCGTGTTTCCCAGGTTGTTGCGCGCCTCAAAATTGTTCGGCTCAAGGCGCAGCACCCGGTCGAACTGGGCGGCGGCGTCCGTTAGCCTTCCGGGCGCCTTCTCCAAGGCGCAGCCGAGGTTGTTGTGGGCGTCCGCATAGTCAGGCCTAAGGCGGATGGCGTCGTCGTACTCGGCTATTGCCTCGTCCAGGCGGCCAGGCGCCTTTGCAATCTCGAATCCCAGGTTGTTGTGGGCCCGCTCGTTTCCGGGAACCTTGGCAGCCGAGTCGCTCCAGAGGCGCTCGGCGCTCTGGTACACCTCGTTTCGCCTCCACGTCGCTACAAAGAGCCCCGCGGCCACAACCAGGCAAAAGGGCAGCGTGGCGCGGCCAAGCCAGCGCTGCAGCGCGACCACGGCCATTATTACCACGGGAATAAGCGGCAGATACATCCGGTGCTCCGCCACCGATTCCGTGGCGATCGGGATGATGCTCGAACTCGGTGCGAGTATCGCAAAGAAGGATGCGCCAAGGAATCCCGCTGCGGGCCGCTTTGCCAAAGCCCAGGCCGTGACAGCAAGCAGGGCGCCCACGACAAGGTCGGAAGGCATACTGACAATGCTCCGGGGCAAAACCGTGCTGCCATAATCGAACACAAGCGGACTCGGCCAGAAGCAGAGGCGCAGATAATGGGCGACCGCCGGCAATTGGGTCAGAAGGTAGCTCCACCACGGGATGCCGCTTCCAAATCCTGCGGTTGCTCCCCGTCCGTGCGTCGAATGGACAAGAAAGGCGAGCACGAGCCAGGTGGCTCCGAGCCCGGCGTAAACCCATCGCCGGCGCAACAACGCATCCCGAAAACTGCCGGCTACAAACGTCCGGTCGTAGAGAAGCACGATCAGCGGCGCTGAAACCATCACCTCCTTGGTCGCCATGCCAAGGAGACACGAGCACACACAGAGGGCATACCACGGCGCGGCGCGTGGACGGGACGCGCCGGCGCCGCGAACGAAGCAATAAAGGGTCAGCAGGAAGAACAAGCCCATCAGGGACTCGGCCCTCTGTATCACGTAGGTGACCGATTCGGTGAGAAGGGGATGAAGGATCCACAGCAGCGCTGCGCAGAATGCAACCGGCGTGGCTCCCGGCCCGAGCCGCGGAATGGGCGTGCGCCTAAGGATCCCGTAGAGCGTGAGGCCGGAAAGGACCAGGATGGCCAGGTTCAGGGCGTGGTAGCTCCCTACCGACGTTCCGCCGACAAGGTAGTTTAAGGCCAGCGTGGCGTTCAGGATCGGGCGGCCCCCCACAGTCAGGTTGAAGGGGGGCACGAACGCGGTGCCCAGATGCTGAAGGGTTGGGTTATCCGTTATGGACGGCCCGTCATCGAAGACAAAAGGGACGGCGAAGGTGTTGGAGTAAGCACCCACTGCCGCGGCCGCGAGGAACACTCCGCCGGCAAAGGCCAGCCAATCCGTGCGCCGGGTTGACGGGGGTGTTGGCGTTGATGACCCGTTGGTTGCGCTTTGCGCTGGCATGGCCGCGAATCGCCGCCGACCTTTCTGCAAGGGGGGACAGACTGCAAGCGATTCGTGCCTCGACCGCTCAGATAAAGGGTTCGGCCCAGTCTTGGGGATAACGTCGTGCCCCCGAGGCGCCTGTCACCGAAGTTCGGCACGCATCAATAACACGCAGCTGCCCGGGCCTCGAAATGTGCAGAGCGCATCGGCTCCCTCCGCCCGCCCGCAGCGGCAAGGTCCATTGGGCCGGATCCGGCGTTCCCCTCGGGTTCCTCTCCTGCGCATTCTTTGGCAACGAATGCGCAGGCCAATGGCTAGACAACAGGGGGCATTTTTGGGAGATTCCGGGGAACCTGCGCCACTGCAGGAATCCTTCCACCATGAGCCATCCCAACCCTCCCAAGAAGGTCGCCCTTTTGACAGCCGGCGGCCTCGCCCCCTGCCTGAGCTCCGCCATCGGCGGCCTCATCGAGCGCTACTCCGAGATCGCCCCCGGCGTCGAGATCATCGCCTACCGGAGCGGCTACAAGGGACTGCTGCTGGGCGACAGCTACGCGATCACGCCGGAAGTCCGCGAGAAGGCCCACCTCCTCCACCGCTACGGGGGAAGCCCGATCGGCAACAGCCGCGTGAAGCTGACGAACGTGAAGGACTGCGTGAAGCGGGGGCTCGTGAAGGAGGGGGACGACCCCCAGAAAGTGGCCGCCGACCAGCTGGTCAGGGACGGCGTCGACATCCTCCACACGATCGGCGGAGACGACACCAACACGGCGGCGGCCGAGCTGGCCGCCTTCCTCGCCCGGCACCAGTACGGACTCACGGTGATCGGCCTGCCGAAGACGATCGACAACGATGTCTACCCCATTCGCCAGTCCCTCGGGGCGTGGACCGCCGCCGAGCAGGGCGCGCGCTATTTCTCGAATGTCGTGGCCGAGCACGGGGCCAACCCGAGGATGCTCATTGTCCACGAGGTCATGGGCCGCAGCTGCGGCTGGCTGACCGCGGCGACCGCGCGTTTCTACCGCGGCATGCTCGACCGGCAGGACTACGTCCCCGGAATAGGCCTCTCCCGCGAGAGGCTCGAGGTGCACGGGGTCTACATCCCCGAGCTAAACTTTGACATCGCCGCCGAGGCGCAGCGGCTGAAGGCCGTCATGAAGCGGGTCGACAACGTGAACCTCTTTGTCTCGGAAGGCGCCGGCGTCGAGAGCATCGTGGCCGAGATGAAGGCCAACGGGCAGGACGTCCCGCGCGACGCATTCGGCCACGTGAAGCTTGACGCGATCAACCCCGGCAAGTGGTTCGGCGAGCAGTTTGGCAAGATGATCGGCGCCGAGAAGGTCCTGGTCCAGAAGAGCGGGTATTTTGCTAGGGCGGCCGCTGCGAACGCCGACGACCTGCGGCTCATCAAGGGCTGCTGCGACCTAGCTGTCGAATGCGCCCTGCGGCGCGAGAGCGGCGTCATCGGGCACGACGAGGATCGCGGGGGCGTCCTAAGAGCGATCGAGTTCGAGCGCATAAAGGGCGGAAAGCCCTTCGACACAAGCACCCCCTGGTTCAGGCAGCTCCTAGCCGGGATCGGGCAGGCCCCTGCCTGAGCCGGCCCCCTTTACTCGCCGTTTTTCCGGGGCTCACGGCGACAAGAGGTAGACAACGGGCCGCGGAAGCATCATCCAAGACATTCCGGGGAACAAGAGCCCCAAAACCCTGCGCCCGCGATGAGCCCATCCGTCACGACCGACTACCTCAATCGAATAGAGGACGACCTTCGCCAGAACGTCCTTCCCTTCTGGATCGACCGTGTCGTGAACCGCGACGGCGGGACGTTCTTCGGCTCGATCTCGAACGACCTGACGGTGGACCCCTCCGCCGAACGCGGGGCGCTCCTGACGTCGCGCATTCTTTGGACCTATGCTGCGGCCTATGCGAGCTACGGCGACCCCGACTACCTCGCCATGGCCGACCACGCCTACGGCGATCTCATGTCCCGGTTCCATGACGGGGTGAATGGAGGGTTCTACTGGTCGATCGCGGCCGATGGCGCGGTTCTGCGCGACCGCAAGCAGGTCTACGGCCAGGCGTTCGCGCTCTACGCACTCGCGGAATACCACGGAGCCACGGGCAAGCTCGAACCCCTGGACCAGGCGATCGCCGTCTACCGGCTAATCGAGAAGCACGCCAAGGCCCGCCATGGCGGATACCTGGAAGCCTTCGGCCGGGCCTGGGAGCCGATAGCCGACATGCGCCTTTCCGAGGTCGACATGAACGAACCCAAGTCGCAGAACACGCACCTCCACATCATGGAGGCCTATACGCGTCTCCTGGCGCTTTGGCCGGACCCAGGACTTAAGGCAGCGCTCCTGGAGATCGTGGACACCATGCTCCTGCACATCGTAGACCCGGCGACCGGCCACCTGGGACTCTTCTTTGCCGAGGACTGGTCTCCCCGGAGCGACCGGGTCTCCTATGGCCACGACATCGAGGCCGCCTGGCTCCTCGTGAGGGCAGCGGAGGCGCTCGGGGACCCGGGGCTCTTGTCGCGGATCAAGGCCCTGGCCCTGAAGATCGCGGATGTCACGCTCAGGGAGGGCGTCGACTCCGACGGCGGTGTCTATAACCAGGGCGGTCCGCGCGGGCTAACCGACACGAACAAGGAATGGTGGCCCCAGGCCGAAGCCGTCGTCGGGTTCATGGATGCCTTCCGGCTCTCCGGGGAGGACCGGTACCTGGAGGCGGCGTTCCGCACATGGGATTTCATCGAGCTCAGGCTCGTCGACCGCCTGCGCGGCGAGTGGTTCAGGGGAGTGACCCGCGACGGTCGGGTGCTCGACAACGAGCTCAAGGTGAGCTTTTGGAAATGCCCCTACCACAACGGGCGGGCAGGCCTGGAGGCCGCACGCCGGCTTGGCGACTTCTTAAGACCCGCACACACCCATTGAAAAACGTCATGAAAAAGAAGACCAAGATACCGGCCCTGGCAAAGAAGGCCCCCGCCCCGTCGAAGAAGACTGCGGGCATCCCCGTGGGCGCGTCCCGCGGTTGGGCGAAGCGCCTCACCAAGCTCCGCAAGAAGCACGAGAAGTTCCTCTCGAAAAAGAACCCCGTGGACCGCAAGTGGGACAACGGGGTCTTCGAGCGCTTCGAGAACCCCGCGATCACGTACCGCCACGCCCCGATCGAATGGCGCTTCGACCTGAACCCGAAGACGAACCCCTACCTGATGGAGCGCCTGGGCGTTAACGCGACGCTTAACCCCGGCGCCTTTTTCTGGAAGGGCAAGGTCCACATGGTCGTGCGCTTCGAGGGCTACGACCGCAAGAGCATCTTCGCCATCGCCGAGAGCCCCAACGGCATCGACAACTGGCGCTTCTGGGACGAGCCGGTCGATCTCCCGGAGATCAAGCCCGAGACGAACGTCTACGACATGCGCATCACGTTCCACGAGGACGGCTGGATCTACGGTGTCTTCTGCGCGGAGGCCAAGGACCCCGACGCGACGCCCGGCGACCTCTCGAGCGCCGTTGCCGTCGCCGGGATGGCGCGCACGCGCGACTTCAAGCGGTGGGACAGGCTGCCCAACCTGAAGACGCCCGCCTCGCAGCAGAGGAATGTCGTGCTCCACCCGGAGTTCGTCAGCGGCAAGTACGCCTTCTACACGCGCCCCATGGACGGGTTCATCGATGTCGGCTCCGGCGGCGGCATCGGCTGGACGCTCTGCGACGACATCACGGTCGGGGTCACGGGCCCCGAGCAGATCATCGACGGGCGCGCCTATCACACGATCAAGGAGGTGAAGAACGGCCAGGGCCCTGTGCCGATCAAGACGGACAAGGGATGGCTGCACCTGGCGCACGGCGTCCGCAACTGCGCGGCGGGCCTCCGCTACGTGCTCTACATGTTCATGACCTCCCTTGAGGACCCGACCCAGGTGATCGCGCGACCCGGCGGCCACTTCCTCGCTCCCTACGGCGGCGAGGGCTTTGGCGACGTCTCAAACGTCACCTTCTCGAATGGATGGGTGCAGCTTCCCGACAAGCAGAAGACGGTCATGATCTACTACGGTGGCTCGGACACGCGCTGCTACGTCGCCCGCTCGACCGTCGGCCGGCTTGTCGACTGGTGCCTGCACACGCCCGAGGACGCGCTCACGACGCGGCGCGCCGTGGACCAGAGGCTTGCCCTGATCCTCGCCAACAAGGCACTCGTCTACCGCTAAGCGCAGCCCATGAGGCCCCGCATGCGGCTTTTCGGGCTCGCCCTTCTCGGGACCTTTGCCCTGGCCCCGGCGCTTCTCCGTGCCGACACGGGCTCCGGTTCGGGCGCGGCCTCCGCTCCTCTGCCTGCCGGCCTGGACGCCCGGACGGACGCGGCGCTTTCCAGGCCCGATCTCGCCGACTACCGCGGATGGCTCAAGTACCTTCGCCTCGACGCGGAGAACGCGGCTGCCCGGGCGGACCCCCCGGGCACGGCGGCGAAGGCACGCCGCCTCGAGGAGTGGCTGGACAGGATTGCTGCAAACCCGCGGGTCCTCGCGTCCCTGCGGGGTGTCCAGGAATGGGCGTACGAATCTCCCGTGGACGGCTCCGGGCAGCCTTTCAGGCTCGTGATCCCAACGGACTACGATCCCGCCAGGCCCGTGCCGCTCTCGGTCTACATGCACGGCTACAGCGGCAACCACATCGAGCACTCGACGGGCTTCAGGGACCACCCCGGGTCGTTCGAGCTCGCGGTGCTCGGTCGCTCGCGGGGCGGCGGCTACCGAGCGTTGTCCGAGGCCGACGTGCTCCAGGTAATGGACTACATTGAGGCCCACTGGTCGATCGACCTCGACCGCGTGAGCCTCAACGGGGGAAGCATGGGCGGCGGCGGAACCTACCGCCTCGGCTCCCGTTACCCTCAGCGCTGGTCTTCCGGGAGGCCCACCTGCGGCTTCGCAAGCTATGTCCCGCTGGGCAATCTCCTCACGCTTCCGATCTACGCCACGCACAGCTTCGATGATCCCACGGTTTCGGTGCTCCACGACGTGGGGCCCCTCGCGCGGCTCGAGGGTCTCGGCGGCCAGGTGGTATTTGACCTGACCAACGGCTACGGCCACGCGGTCTGGGATTACAAGGAGGGCAACGAGCGGGGGCTCGCCTGGGAGAAGCTCCAGGTGCGCCCTGCGTCCCGCTTGGTTCGCCACGTCGACTACACGGCGCTGGACGGCGGCGCCACGAGGGGATGGTGGGCGGAGGTCGCGGAGTGGGGGCCCTCGCCGAGGCCGGCCCGTTTTGTGCTCTCAGTTGGGGACTCAAACCAGCTTTTCGCGAGGCTTGAGAACATCACGCGCCTCAGGCTCCGGATAGCGGAGTCGCCCTTTGACCCGGCGGTACCCCTCACCGTTTCGGTAAACGGGTCTGTTCCGATCGCGCTTGCGGCGCCGCTACCTGGCGAAGCCGTCCTCGCGCTGGGCGTGAAGGGCTGGGCGTTTGAGTCGAGCATCCCCAAGACTCCATTCCGCCTGCACGCGCCGGGAAGCGCGTCCCTCCTCTACGATGGCGAACCGCTGCTGATCGTCTACGGGACAAAGGGGAGCGGCCCGGAGCGCGACGCGATGCGGGCCGCTGCCTCCGCTGCAAGCAGGAGCCCGGTCCCGGCGTGGGCCGCCGGGGACGGCCAATCGGGCACGGACGGGGTTCCCCACAGCAGCAACCTCTACGGCAACCTGAACACGAAGGCGGACACCGAGGTGACGGACGCGGACATCGCCCGCTGCCACCTGGTCCTAATCGGCAGCGAGCGCCAGAACTCCCTCGTCGCACGGATCGCGGGATCCCTTCCGGTCCATTTGACCCGTTCGGCGGTTGTCTGCTCCGACGGCCAGGTGTTCCCCGGCGAGCATCGGGCCCTTGGCCTGGTCCATTACAACCCGCTTGCCCCGGACAGGCTCATCTTCTGGGTGGCATCGGATGACGTGGCGACCTACGCCGCAAAATCCCCAATACCGAGCTACATGGGCGGCGGCATATTCATCTGGGGGAACGCGTTCGTGGGCGACCTGCTTGTGATGGACTCCCAGGCGCCGACAGTCGTCGCGTGCCGCAGCTTTGACTCCCGGTGGAGCTGGGTGCCCGGCAGGGAGACATCGCCGCTTGTTCCGGCCATGGCCTCCGGCGCCGAGGCGCTGTCGCTTCGCGTGGGGGGTGCGGTGCGCCGGTCGGCGGCCGCTGATTTTGCGCTCGTCGAACTTTACGGCGAACCCGGGAAGCCCTTTGTCGAAGCTGGCACGACGCGCGTGTCAGATTTGGTGCCCTTCTTCCTGAACCAGCCCATAGGCATGTTCGAGGTCTCAGGCGCCGAGTTCCGGACGATCGCCCAGAAGGTGGCCGCGAAGGACTCCCGGCTTCTGCTCGAGGGGGCCGACCCTGCCGGGGCCAGCCTGGAGCGGAGATACCGGGTCGCGATGCCGGTCAATGTCCTCTGGGCGATGGCTCCCCTCGTTAAGCCCGCACCGGGCTCCTACTGGCTCACGGGCGGCGACACGGGCGACGCCGTGGAGCAGTTCCTTGCCGGGGACTAAGCCCGGGCCCCAGCGTCAGTTCTGGCCTGGCGGCGACAGCGTGAGCGTGGTCACGCCCGCCGGCACCGCATGCGCGGACGCTGCGCCCGAGGGCCAGGTGACCCGGATCTTCCTCGGAGGGTTCGATTCCGGGTAGCCGAAGTAGCAGGCCGGTGAGGACTGGCTGTAGTAGCCCGAGCCCGCGTAGACCTCGGCGGCCTCGGTCGAACCGTCAGAGAGTTCCATCGTGATCCGGGCCCCGACCGCCGTGGGGTTGCCGGCGGCCCCATGGAGCAATATGCGGAGCGGCTTGTGTGCGGCCGTGCCGCGGTTTCGAAACACCAGGGTCGTGTCGTTGTTGCGGGTCACGACAAAGCCGGGCCATCCGTCCTGGCCCACGTCGGCCACGGCCAGGCCCTTGGCGTCGCCGGGCACGACCAGGCCGCTTTCAAGCGGCGTCGCTGCAGTAAAGTGACCATGTCCGTCGCCTCGGAGCAGCTGGCTTAGGCCGCCGTCAAAGCGCCCCACCGCGGGGATCGGCGCATAGGAATTCTGGACCGCGTAGACGCCGGGGTGGCCGCTTCCGTCAAAGTCCCCGGCCACCATGCCCTGGAGGGGCGAAATCTGCGCGATCCGGGGGAGCGGCTCGAACCTGTAGGTGCCGTCGGGCTGGCTTAGGAAGACGCCGCTCCTGAGCTCCGTGGCCGCGAACCTCTGGGCCTTGGCGAGCTTCTCCTGACCCAGGATCTCCGGGAGCGTCGCGCGGCTGTACGCGTCAAAGGTTGCGAAGCGCTTCAGGACCGACGGGACGGAGGCCCCCATGTCCTTTCGCGTTCGCCACGGGAAGAGCTTGTCGCCCTCGTAGTAGGCTTCGATCAGCTGGGCCGGGCCTCCTCCTCCCTTAAAGTCTCCGTAGTAGAGGAGGGCAGGGTGTACCGGGTCTGCGCGGTACTGCGTGTTTAGGCCCACGTTGCCCACCACGTAGTCCATCCGGCCGTCGCCGTTAAAGTCCGCCGCCGCGATTGAGGTCCACCAGCCGGTCCCGGCCGATGCGAATCCCACCTTCTCCGTCCAGTCCTCAAACCCGTTGCCCTGGTTGTTGTGGAAATACTTAACGTTGCCCCATTCAAGCGCGAGGAGCAGGTCGGGCCACCCGTCGCCGTCGACGTCCGTCCAGAGGGCGGACGTCACCATTCCGACGTTCCTTAAGCCCGGGGCGAGCGCGTCCGTGACGTCCTCGAATTTGCCACCGCGGTTTGCGAGAAGCGCGCTCTGCGGGGGAAGGGGGTACCGGCCGGTCTCGACCCTTCCTCCGATGAAGAGTCCGAGGCGCCCGCTGTGGTCAAAGTCCGCGGCCGCGACAGCCCCGGCGTTGATGGGCAGAGGGGGAAGGGAATCCTCCGGCGCTGGCCTGAAGCCGCCGTGGCCGTCGTTAAGGAAGAGCTTGGGCTGGTAGTCCGGGGCCCCCGGGGGTGCCGAGTTACCGCCCTTGGTGACCAGGAGGTCCGCTGCGCCCGTGCCCGCGGAATCGAAGAGGAGGACGGGGCCGTCGTCCAGCCCCGGGGTCGTCGCCGGAGCCCCCGCGTCGCCAGCCGCGAAGGCCCCTGACTTTGAGCGCAACAGGACGCGCAGCGGATCAAGGGCCGTCCCGCCGATAACGATGTCGTCCTCGCCGGTTCCCGAGATGTTGCCGACCGCGAGAGCGGGCCCGCGCGGATTCAGGCGGTGGGGCAAAAGCTTTTGGACATAGAGCTCGTCGACCGCGTCCTCCCTCATCTTTAGCGCCAGGCCAAGGCCCCCCCCGACCTCCTCGAATTGGCCCTGCGGTTTCGGGGGGTCGGGCGGAATCGGGATCACCTGGGAGGGCTCGGTGACCGTGTAACGCCGGTCCGCTGGCAGGTTCTCGAAGACCTGGACGTGGCCGCTTGGCCAGGTGACCGTCATCCGCCTGATCGCGGCCTCCTGGCCGAGGCCAAAATGGAGCATGGGCTCGCTGGTCGACATGTAGCCGCGCGCCAGGACGAGCTGCTGCGCAAGGACCCCGGCGCCGCTCTCGACCTTCACGACGGCGCCGACGCCGTAGCGGTTCGAGACGGTCCCACGCAGGTCGAGGTTCACCTTGTGTCCGCTGTCGCAATCGTTGCGCAGGAGGGTCACTCCCCCGTGGAAGTTGGAGTAGACGATGTCCAGGTTGCCGTCCCCGCTTAGGTCGCCGACGGCGGTCCCGAAGCTTATCGCGCGCTTGTCGACGCCCCAGGCTTCGCTCACATCCTCGAAGCGCAGGTCGCCCAGGTTGCGCAGCCCGAGGTGCCTCTCGACCCTAGGGGGACTGGCGTACATGATCTTCACCCGGTCGACCGCGCTCTCGGCGCTCATCAGGCGGTGTTGGACATCGATCCCCGGGTCACGCGGAAATCCGTTGGTGACGAAGAGGTCCAGGCGGCCGTCGTTGTCAAAGTCCTCGAAGAGGGGCGACCACGTCCATTCCGTTGCGGCGAGGCCGGCCAGGAACGCCGCCTCGGCGAGGCGGGGCGTCCCCGTGTTCAAAAGGAGCGCGTTGTGGTTGTACTTCGGCGCCGTGGCCGGGTCCTTGGGGTCCTCCTGCTTCGAGCGGGCGGTGGCCAGGTCGTGCTGGTCCTTCTCGTGGCTGAGGACAGCCATGTCCGCCGAAAGGAAATCAATCCGGCCCTCGTTGTTCACGTCGGCCAGGTCCGCGCCCATGGACGAGAACGAGGTGTGCGGCGCCACGCGGTCCAGGACGTCGGTGAACGTCCCGTCGCGGTTGTTGTGGTAGAGCTTGTCGGGGAACCCGTAGTCGTTGGCGACGTACAGGTCGGGCCAGCCGTCGTTGTCGTAGTCCCACCAGGTCGCGGAGTGGCTCTGCGAGACGCCGCCTATCCCCGCCAGGTCGGTCACGTTCGTGAAGGTGCCGTTGCGATTGTTGTGGAACATGTAGCCCCGCTGGCCGTCGGGGTTCGTCTTCGCGTTCAGGACGTTCGTGGCGATGTAGAGGTCCAGGTAGCCGTCGCGGTCGTAGTCGCAGAACGCCGCCATGACGCTCGAGTCCTTGACGTCCAGCCCGTACGCATGGGCCATCTCCTTGAAGGTCCCGTCGCCCTGGTTCACGTAGAGCAGGTTCGGGGCGTTCGTGCGGCAGACGTAGATGTCGAGCCGCCCGTTGTTGTCGATGTCGACGAACGCCGCCCCCTGGTTCCAGACGCCCTTCTCCGCGCCGACGCCGGCCTTCTCGGTCACATCCTCAAACTTGTAGCCCCCCAAGTTGCGGAAGAGGCGGCAGCCTTCGGTCTTGCTGACGACAAAGATGTCGGGTCTCCCGTCCCCGTCGTAGTCGCCGATCGCCACCCCCGTCCCAATGGAGGAGGTCTCGAATTCCTGGTAGAGCTCGCTCCTCATCCTCGGGTCCTCGTAGCGGTTCTCGGTCACAAGCCCCGAGTCCGAGGGCGCTAGCTCGACAAACATGGTCTTTCCGCGCGGGTAGGGGTTGGGAGAAAGGGGCTTGCTCGTTATGGACCCCCCCGAGTCGTCGGCCCGGGCGGCGGTGCATGCCAATAGGAGCGCGGCCCACGCCCAGCTGAGGAGGGCCCGGGAGGCTGCTGCCTGCTCCACGGGTCGCCTGCAACCCGCCCCTGCGACCATAGTCATGCGCTCATGGGACAAACCCCGAGCGGGGGAGTCAAGGTGGGTTTTGCTGCGGGCGCTAGCGGGCCGGGCCTTCGAGCGTGAGCGTCACCGAGCCGGGCGGAAACGCGTGCCCGGTCGTTTCGCCGGAGGGCCACCGCACGAGAATCTTCCTCGGGGGCGAGCCCTCCGGGTATCCAAAAAAGCATGCCGCGGTCGACTGGCTGTAGGTGCCGGACCCCGCGGCGACCTCCGCGGTCTCAAGCGAGCCATCGGAGAGTTCGACGGTGACGCGCGCCCCGACGGCGGTCGGGTTTCCGGGGGCGCCCCGGAGCACGATCCGGAGCGGCCTGTGGCGCGCGGACCCGGTGTTATGGAAGGCAAGCGCGGACGAATTGTTCCGGGTCACGAGGAAGCCCGGCCAGCCGTCCCCGCCCAGGTCAATGACCGCGAGCGCCTTTGCGTCCCCGGGCACGACGAGGCCGCTCTCGGCCGGCGGCACCGCTGCAAAATGGCCGCGGCCATCCCCGCGCAGGAGCTGGCTAAGGCCGCCGTCGAAGCGCCCGACCGAGGGGATCGGGGCGAAGGAATTCTGGACGGCGTAGATGTCCGCATGGCCGTCGCCCTCGAAGTACCCGGCCGCCACGCTCTGCAGGGGCGAGATCTGCGCGATGCGGGGCAGCGGCTCGAAGCGGTAGGTTCCATCGGGCTGGGAAAGGAATACGCCGCTCCTTAATTCCGTGGCCGCGTAGCGCCGGGCCTTTGCGAGCCTGTCCTCGCCGAGGATCTCGCCCAGGGTTGCCCGGGCGTAGGGCTCCGTCCGGGTGAAGCGCTTAAGGACCGAGGGTATCGACGCCCCGAGGACCTTGCGGCTACGCCAGGGATAGAGCCTGTCTCCCTCGTAGTAGGCCTCGACAAGCTCCGTCCCGTGGTCGCCTCGGAAGTCGCCCGAGAACAGGAGCGCGGGATGTGACGGGTCGGCGCGGTACTGCGTGTTTAGCCCCACGTTGCCGACCACGAAGTCGGGCCTGCCGTCACCGTTAAAGTCGGCCGCGGCGATCGAGGTCCACCACCCGGAACCCGCGGACGCGAACCCCGCCTTCTCGGTCCAGTCCTCAAAGCCCCGGCCCTTGTTGTTGTGGAAATATCTCACGTTGCCCCATTCTAGGGTCACAAGGAGGTCGGGCCAGCCGTCGCCGTCCACGTCGCTCCAGAGGGCGCCGGTGACCATGCCGACCTCCCGGAGGCCCGGGGCAACGGTGTCGGTCACGTCCTCAAACGTGCCGCCCCGGTTTGCAAGGAGCGCGCTCCGCGGCGACGCCGGGTAATTGCCGGGAAGGAAGCGGCCGCCGATGAAGAGCCCGAGGCGGCCGCTGTGGTCAAAGTCCGCAGCGGCGACGGCCCCCGCATTGATGGGCAACGCGGGAAGCGTCCCCTCCGGCGCCTCGCGGTAGCCGCCCTTGCCGTCGTTCAGGTAGAGTTTCGGCTGGTACTCCTGCGCCCCGGCGGGAAGCGCGTTTCCGCCTTTCGTCACAATGAGGTCGGCGCGGCCCAGGCCGGCCGCGTCAAAGAGGAGCACGGGCCCGTCGTCGGCCGCCGCTTTTTCCGGGGCAGGAGGGGCGTCGGCCGCCCTGTAGCTGCCCGGTCCCGATGCGCCTAGAACGCGCAGCGGGTCAAGCGTTGTCCCTCCAATGACGACGTCGTCGCGCCCATTTCCAAGGACATCGCCCACCGCGAGCGCCGGTCCGCGACGGTTCATGCGGACCGGGATCAGGCGCTGGAGGTAGGTCTCGTCGAGGTCCTCCTCGCGTGTTTTTAGGGCGAGCCCGCTTTGCTCTGATGCCTCCCGGAACAGCGTGGTGGGCTTGGGCGGGTCGGGGGGGGGCGTGAATGGCCCGGAGGGCTCGGTCACCGTGTAGCGGCGGTCCACCGCAAGGCTCTCGAAGGATTGCACGCGCCCGTTCGGCCAGGTCACCACCATGCGGCGGATGATCGTGTCACCGCCTAGGCCGAAATGGAGCATGGGTTCGCTGCTCGAGAGGTAGCCCCGCGCCAGGACGAGCTGGCGGACCTGGACGCCGAGGGCGCTCTCCACGCGCACCGTGGCGCCGACTCCGAAGCGGTTTGAGGCCGTCCCCCGCAGATCCACGTTTATGCGGTGCCCCGTGTCGCAGTCGTTGCGCAGGATCGTGACCGGCCCCTCGAGGTTGGCGTAGACGACATCCAGGTTGCCGTCTCCGTTTAGGTCCCCGAAGGCGGCCCCGAAGGAGACACCCCTCTGGTCCATGCCCCAGTCGGCGCTCACGTTTTCGAAGTCCAGGTCCCCGACGTTTCGGAACGCAATGTGGCTTTCGGTCCGCACGGGGCTCTCGTAGAGGACCCGGATGCGCTCGGCCGGCGAACCGGCGAGGCTCGCCCGCTCGATCACGTC
>Ga0302319_10007500_pt1 | contig 21467 bp, 17 predicted proteins | sample Bog_T0_2_FD_203319 | JGI IMG/M metagenome (GOLD analysis project Ga0302319, IMG submission 203319) | Peat permafrost microbial communities from Stordalen Mire near Abisko, Sweden - Bog_T0_2 | ecosystem: Environmental > Terrestrial > Soil > Wetlands > Peat | place: Sweden: Abisko, Stordalen Mire... | reverse complement strand
AGCCGGTGTTCACCATCTGCATCTGCGCCGCGTTCCACAGCGGGTCGTGAGTTTCCGCATTCTCCAACTGCGCCCGCGTGTAGAGAATGGGCCGGCGATCTTTGGCGTGTTTGGCCAGCGTGCGCTGCGCCCACGGCTCACCGCACTCGAAGTTGTCGTAGTCGGGATTGAACCGCACTAGATTGATGGAGAGTTCGCGCCACACGATGATCTGGTTCAGGAAGGCGTCTTTGTCGATCTGCGGCGCGTCGGCTTCCTTAACCGCAAGCGCGACCGTGAGCGGGCTGATGTGGCCAAAGTGCAAGTACGGTGACAGGCGGCTGGTGTGGTCGAGCTCAGGATGGTTGCGCCCGGAAGAATACCCGCGCAACTTATGCCGGATGAATTCGCGGAGCAGCCGCTGGGCTTCTTTGCCTCCGCCCCGCCACTGCGATACGGCAGCCACAGAGCGATCGAGCTTCCAATCCTCGGTGATGTCGAAATCAGCGTCGAGAGTGTGTAAGCTTCTCGGCTTTTTCCACGCGACGCGTGCCGCGGGATTTTTCGAAGCCACGAGAAACCGCGCCAGTTGCGCCTGCAGCCGCGGACGAATAATGTGCGAAGCATACTGCGCCTTCTCCAGCAGCTTCGAGGGAACGATGACATCGGCATCGACCGTCCACAAAGGAACGCGCAGTTGGTTTGCCGCCTTGCATCGCCACGCTTCCGGCTCGCGCATGGGATTCTCGTCGCCCACTGCCAGCGCGGGCTTCACTTCCTCGCAGAACCGCAACACGCTGGATTCCGGAAAGCGCCGCAACACAAATCCTACGTTTCGTTTTCGCAGCGACTCGGCAATATCAGCAATGCCTTCGGCCAGGAAGCGATAGTGCCGCAGATTCGCGTGCGGATAAAACGGAACCGGCGCGAAGAACACGACCACCGGTTTGCCCAGTTCGTTGGCGGCTGCAACGGCCACGTCGAGCGCCGGATTGTCGCGCCCGCGCTGCGCCCGCTGCATCCAGTAGACAACGCATGTGCCCTGCGCATCGGGCGCGCCCGCGCGCCGCACGGTCACGCGAGGATCATCGGTAAGCTTGGTCAATTCAGGCATGCGGAATTCGCGTCAGCGAGCTTCGAGAATAGCATCGGCCACGCGAGCGGCTTCCACCGCGGCTTTCACGTCGTGTGTGCGCAGGATGTGCGCTCCCTTCAGGATCAACGCCGTGTGCGCCGCGAGATTGCCGTAGAGCCGTTCTTCCACACCAGCGTCGTTCCCGTCCTTCGCCAGCGTACGTCCCAGGAAGGACTTTCGCGATGTTCCCGCCACGAGCGGAAAACCCAGCGATTGCAGGTCCTGAAACCGCCCCAGCAGCGGATAGTTCTGCTCGAACCGTTTCCCGAAGCCAAAGCCCGGATCGAGCGCGATCCGTTCCCGGCGCACTCCAGCCAGCACCGCCGCCTCCACCCATTCCCGCAGTTCCCGCTTCACCAGCAGTACGACGTCGCCGGGCGGAGGCAGGGTTTGCCAGTCTTCGGGGCGTCCGCGCATGTGCATCAGAATCGCTCCGCATTTCATGTCGGCGATGGCGCGGGCCATTTGCTTGTCCCAGCGCAGCCCGCTGACGTCGTTGACGATCTCGGCACCCGCATTCACCGCAGCGCGCGCCAGGCTGGCTTTATATGTGTCAATGGAAATCACGGCGTCAGGACGCTGCTTCTTGAGCGCCGTGATCACGGGGAGCACGCGGCGCAGCTCTTCTTCCGCGCTAACGGTGGCGGCGCGCGCGCCCGGACGCGTCGATTCGCCGCCAACGTCGATGATGTCAGCTCCCTCGTCGAGCAACTGCAGCGCATGGGCAGTGGCCTTACCGGCATCGAGGTAGAGGCCGCCGTCAGAAAAAGAATCCGGCGTGACGTTGACGATGCCCATGATCCGCGTGCGCTTGCCCAGTTCCAGCACGCGCGTGCCGATGCTCCATTGAAAGACGGCTCTCATGCGGGCATGATTCTAAATGAAGGAAAGCGTCGCGTGGACTGCGAACCGTCTGTTACCTGCGCCGCACTGCGGCCTCCCGCGTACGCAAGCCACGAAGCGCGCCGCGACCTGTGCCGGTGGGCGGTTTTCGCATTCCCTCGAGCAGGTCTTTGAGCACGATGGCGTTGTTGCGGTTTTCATTTTTCGAGGCATACAAGAGCGTAAGCCGTTTTCTCTTGTGGGCCAGCGAGTACAATTTCTGCAAATCTTTCTCCGCTTCAGGGCGCGCCAATTCCTTCAGATAGCGCTTGCGAAAGAGCAGCCAGCGCTCCGGGTGCGCGTGGAACCACTGGCGCAGTTCGTCGGAGGGAGCAAGATCGCGCAGCCACTCTTGCAGGGAGACTTCGGCCTTACTGAGACCGCGCGGCCACAGGCGGTCGACGAGAACGCGCGCTCCAACGGAACGCGACGCCGGTTCGTAGACCCGTTTCACCGCGACAGGCATGGGTTTCGGCTTTCCTCTATCATTGTAAGTCGAGCGCAATCGCTATGGCTGTGGGAAACCGAGCGCAAATGAGAGACCAAAATGGGGACGATCAAGGCATGGCGATAAAAACGAACCTAAGGGAAACCGACGGCAGCATTGCCTGGAACCTGCTCCGTTGGAGTGCGACGGCGCTGGCCTTATGCCTTGCGCTGGGCACACTCGCCGGTTGCGACGTAGAACGCCGCAAGTCAGACGCGGAATTGGGCCTCACTCCCCAGCAGGCCACGGGGCGCAAAATTTACGACAACTATTGCGACCGTTGTCATCGCCCGGATTCCACGAAGGGCAAGAAGGGGCCGGGATTGAAGGGCGTTTTCAAAAACAAATTTCTTCCGCAGACCGGGCTGCCCGCCAATGATGAGCGCGTCACCGACATTATCCGCAATGGCCGCCCCGATATGCCGGGTTATGGCCAGGTATTGAGCTCCGAGAACCTGGAGGATCTTCTGGCCTACCTGCACACGCTTTAGCACAATCGAGAGATCGTTCTCTTTGGCTTCTCTTCGTGGGATAATCTCCCCGTGAAACTCGCGGCGACTGCTGAGATTCTTCGCAAGCTTCCTTCCGTCGATGAGGCGACACGCGGCCCTGCGGTTCTGAGACTGGCCGCGAGCTACGGCCACGAGTCTGTGGTGGACGCAGTCCGAGTTGTGCTTAACCAGCTTCGCGAGGAAATCAACTCGGGTCTGCTCGGCGAGAGTGGGATAGAGCTGGCGCTAGCTGGCCTGCAGAGCGCCGTCGAAAGCCAGCTTCGCCGGGCGGTGAGTAGTTCTCTGCGTCCCGTGATCAACGCGACCGGAGTAATTTTGCACACAAATCTAGGCCGCGCGCCGCTGGGCGTTGCTGCGATTGAACACATCCGCGAGACCGCCACAAATTATTCCAATCTGGAGTTTGACCTTGATGCCGGTGTGCGTGGCAAGCGGGATGTGCATGTGGACCGGCTGTTTCGGCGCTTGCTCGGCGATGAAATGAGGGGCGACAACCAGACATCTGTTTCCACGATCGTGGTCAATAACAACGCGGCTGCGGTGTTGCTGGCGCTGAACACGCTGGCGGATGGTGGAGAAGTCGTCGTCTCGCGCGGGGAACTGGTGGAGATCGGCGGGTCGTTCCGCATTCCTGACGTGATGGCGAAGTCGGGCTCGATTCTACGCGAAGTGGGCACGACAAATCGCACTCGCGCCGCCGACTACGAAAAGGCCATCGGCGAACGCACGCGGCTTCTGCTGCGCGTGCATCGCTCGAACTTCGAGATCACGGGTTTCACCGAGCAGGCTACGACGGCAGAACTGGTGGCGCTGGCGCGACGGCGTGGCATTCCGCTGATGGAAGACCTGGGCAGCGGCGCGCTGTTTGATCTGCAATCCATCGGCATCGGCGGCGAGCCGGGAGTGCTCGACAGCTTGCGCAACGGCGTCGACATTGTTACTTACAGCGGAGACAAGCTGCTCGGCGGCCCACAGGCCGGTCTGATTAGCGGTACTTCGGAGTTGGTCGCGCGCATGAGATCGAATTCGCTGTTCCGGGCGCTGCGCGTCGACAAGTTGATCTACGCTGCCCTGGAGGCAACTCTTCTCGCCTATGTCCGCCACGATCGCGATGCGATTCCCACGTTGCGTATGATGAGGCTCTCGAAGGAAGCAATCGGCGTGCGCGCCGAAGCTCTAGCAGCGCGGGTTGCCGCGCCGAAATTGAATATCGAAATCATCGATGGCGAATCGCTTCTCGGCGGAGGCGCCGCGCCGTCTTCTGTTTTGCCGACGCGCTTGCTGGCGCTGACTTGCGAAGGCCTGAGTGCGGACGAACTTTCTGGGCGGTTGCGAAATTCCGAGCCTCCGATCATTGCGCGCGTGGAGGATGGGCGCGTATTGCTGGATTTGCGGACAGTGTTTCCGGAGCAGGATGCAGCATTAGCTACCTCCCTCGCTCGCATCGGCACGGCGAATGAGCCCCGGGAAATATGATCGTCGGCACAGGCATTGACATCGCCGAAGTTCCGCGCATCCGGCAATCGATCGCACGCTTTGGCGATCGCTTTTTGCAGCGCATCTATACACCGGGCGAGATCCGCTATTGCGATTCCAAGGCAAACCGCGTGGAGCGCTACGCTGCGCGCTTCGCGGCCAAGGAAGCGGCCATGAAGGCTTTGGGGACGGGCTGGAGCCATGGCGTGCGCTGGCGTGATTGCGAAGTTGCGCGACTACCAGGTGGACGCCCTTCCATCGTGTTTCACGGAAAAGCCGGCGAGATCGCTGTCCGGTTGGGCGTGAAGCACGCTGCGCTGTCACTCTCGCATACGGCCGAACAGGCGATTGCGCAGGTGATTCTGGAAAATTAGAGCACGCCAGAGAACGCAACTCACTGAAACACTCGTGTCATCCCGAGCGAAGCGAGGGATCCTGATTTCTGCCTGCGCCGTCCACGGTATCTCCTCAGGCAAACACCAAGGTCCCTCGCTTCGCTCGGGAAGACACGTCGTTGTGATTCAACAACAGTGTTGCCCAACTCGAGTGTCGCTTCTGCTAGACTGACGCATTCCTTTTCCTCATGTCTGCGATTATTCAGGCTGTACCGCCGGTTGCTTCGTCCACTGAAATTCCCGAACGAACCCTGCTCGCAGGGTTGGGGTTGACTAGTTTTTCCGCGTTATTGCTGGAGCTGGCGCTTACCCGATTGTTCTCCGTGGTGCTGTTTTATCACTTCGCGTTTCTCGCGATTTCGATTGCGCTGCTCGGATTGGGCGCCGGCGGAGTGTTTGCGTACCTGCTGAAGGCGCGCTTGTCGCGCTTCTCCACGCGCAGCCTGGCGGCGTTTTTGTGCATGGTCAATTCAGTTCTGGTTTTGGTTGTGTTGGAGATCGTGCTGCACGTTCCTGTGGCGCTAACGGTGACGGGCGAGAATTTCCTGCATCTGACGGCTTTGTATCTCGCGGCGGCGCTTCCTTTCTTCCTCACCGGACTGCTTTTCTCGGTGGTCTTTGCGCGTGAAACCTGGCGCGTCTCGCGGCTGTACGGCGCGGATTTAAGCGGTGGGGCGCTGGCTTGCCTGGCCGTCGTACCGCTGCTTAACTTTATAGGGGGGCCGAACACGATTCTGGCGGCTGCGGTGGCGATGGCGGCCGCTGCCACGGTGTGGGCGCCGTCCTCGATGGCGCGTCGAGTGGGAGGCGGCTTGATGGTGGCATTCGTTGCCTTGATCGCGGCGAACCACTCGAATCAACTGATCGACGTGATCTACGCCAAGGGCATCTTCCGCGACCCGGCTTGGGTGGAGTTCGCGCGCTGGAATGCCCTGTCGCGCGTGGAAGTAGACCGCCAGGGGCAGGCCAAGGCCATCGTGATCGACGCCGACGCCTCGACCTACATCATGAATTGCGATCTGGCGCACTGGCACGGGTCGGAGTGGGAGCACAACCTGATGTCCGCTCCACCCGCGCTGGCCAACGTTCTGCGCCCGCAGGGGGAGTTCGCCATCATTGGGCCGGGCGGCGGAGTGGACGTGCTACGCGCCGTGGCCAACGGCAGCCCGAGCGTGACCGGCATTGAAATTAATCCCATCATCGCCGATAGGATTATGCGCGGGCGGTACGCCGATTACGCGCTGCATCTTTACGAACGTCCTGAGGTACACATTCACGTGACCGACGGCCGCTCTTACCTGCGTTCCACGCCGCAGCAGTTTGACGTAGTGCAGATGACGCTGGTGGATACCTGGGCCTCGACCGCGGCGGGCGCTTTCGCGCTGAGCGAAAACAATCTCTACACGGTGCAGGCTTTCCGGGAATATTTTCAGCATCTCAAACCGGATGGCATGATCGCCATCACACGCTGGGAGTTTCGCCAGCCGCGGGAGGCGTTGCGCGTGGTCGCGGTGGCAATGGACGCGCTGCACAGCCTCGGCGTGGCGAACCCTGCGCGTAACTTTATCGTGGCCTCGCAAGGGGCGCTCGATGAAGATGGCATTCCGGTTGTCGTACTGGCCAAGAAGACGGCATTTACGGCGGAGGAAGAAGCCGCAGTGCGGGCTCATTTCGAGCGGTACGACGAATTGGATCCACTTTATCTGCCATCGCAGGGGGCGGCGGAAGAAGCTGGGCGAAATCCGTTTACGGCGCTGATCGCGAGCAACGATCCTTACCGGTTTGCGCGGAGTTATGCGTATAACGTGGCTCCGGTCACGGACAACGCGCCGTTTTTCTTCTTCACGCTCAAGGCCGGGCAGATTCTGGGCGAGCAAGGCCTGCGGGATGGAATTGACTGGAAGGTGAACCTGGGAGTGCTGGTGCTGATTCTGGTGCTGGTTATTTCCCTGGTGGCAGTGCTCGCCTTCCTGATTCTGCCGCTCGCGCTCCAGAAGGGCCGTCAGTCGCCGCTTCCGCTGCTCTATTTTGTGGCCGTAGGTTTGGGTTACATTCTGGTGGAGATTGCCTTTATCCAGCGCTTCGTGCTGTTTCTAGGGCACCCGACCTATGCCCTGACCGTGGTCATTTTTCTGCTGATGCTCTCGAGCGGCGCTGGAAGCCTGATGTCGCGCCGCTGGCTACCACGCACGCAAATGGCCTGGATGCCGCTCGTACTGGTGATCGCCGCGCTGGTCGCGGACGTGTTTTTTCTGCCTCACATTCTGACTGCCTGGGTGGGAATGAAATTTGAGTACCGACTGGTAGTCAGCGGGCTGTTGCTCGCGCCGCTCGGCTTCGTGATGGGCATGCCCTTTCCCACGGGCTTGCGCGCGCTGGCCGCACGCCCCGTTCTCGATGTGCCCAGCGGCGCGACGGGCGCCGATAACGCGGTGGAGTGGGCGTGGGCGATGAATGCAGCTGCCAGCGTGCTGGGGTCTGTACTGGCCATGGTGATTGCGATTCAATTTGGATTGAGCGTGACCCTTGCGTGTGGAGTCGTGGCCTACCTGCTCGCGCTCTTACTACTGCCCGCGTTGCCTTTTCGACGTGCTTAGCTTTTCTAAGCGCTCACTCTTTCCCCCTCTGGCAAGGCTCTAAGTTTTGTTATGATGCTGCGAGGGGCGGCGGGGTAAACTCAGTCCGAGGCGCCCTGGAAGATACGAGCGGCGTTCAGGGGAAATTCCTTGCCGAGTCAAAAGCAGATCAAGTGGTCGGAACTTCGCGTCGGCATCACGGTGATTATCGCCAGCCTGGTGTTGGCGCTGCTTTTGTTTCTAATGTCCGGCACCAGCGGCTTGTTCTCGCACCGCATCACGCTGGTGTCGTTCTTCGACAATACCAGCGGACTGCGCAACGGTGCGCCGGTGCGGCTGAGCGGCGTGGACATCGGCAATGTCGTCCCTCGACACCGCCGGCGTGCTGGGCGAGACTTTCATGGATATCGACAGTTCTCAGGCGGTCGGTCCCCTGGCGCAGAATGGGGACACGCTGCCCACCAGCGTGCATCCTGATTTCAATGAGGTTGTGCGTTCCAGCCAGAGCACGCTGCAGAATATGGACGCGCTGCTCAAGCGCGCCGACCGCATCCTGGCCTTTGCGGAGAGTGGCAAGGGATCGCTGGGCAAGCTGATTTACGACCCCACGCTGTATGACCGATTTTCGCAGACGGTTACGGAGTTCAAAACCGTGGTGGATGAAATTGCCAAGGGACAAGGCAGCTTGGGGCAGTTGATCAACAGTAACGATGCCTACAACAAATTCGTCGCCACGCTCGACAAGATGAACGGCGTGATCGACGACTTGCAAGCCGGCAAGGGTACGGCGGGAAAATTTCTGAAGGACCCAACGCTCTACGACAATGCGAACCAAACCATTGCCAGCATAAAAGAGGTGAGTGCGGACCTTAACGCGGGTAAGGGGACAGCGGGAAGGCTGCTGAAGGACGAGGAACTGGCGAAGAAGCTCGACACCACTTTGACCAAGCTCGCGGCTCTGACCACCGATCTTGAGGCCGGCAAAGGAACGGCGGGAAAACTCTTCAAGGACGAAACGCTCTACAACAACGCCAACCACATGCTGGAGGAGACCCAGGGCCTGATCAAGGCGATCCGGGAGAACCCGAAGAAGTATCTCAGCATTAAGCTGCACATCTTCTGATTGAGCGATCGAGCGATTTCGTGATTGAGCGATTGAAGAGCCGGATTTCAATCACACAATCGTCCGCTCGCTCAATGACTCAATTCCCTTCAGTGTTCCCCGATGCCGAACACGGCGCTTAGGAGCAGAATCGCCAGCACTCCAAACGAGATTGCCCCGAACTTCCAATCCTTTTCGCGCAGGAAGAGAATGCCTGCAACCAGGACGCGCACCACTGGAGTAGCGAGCATGAGCAGCACGCCGGCGCGTTCGATACTCTGCGGAATGCGGCCGTGAACGAAGAGTCCAACCAGCAATCCGGTCAGCATGACGAAGAAACAGCCGAATGCGCCAATGCGCAAGACCAGCGCAACTACGCGATCGAAACCTGGCTCGCGTAGCTGGCTCACGCCGCGCCTCCGGAAAACAGATGCACGCCCAGATGAACTGCCAGATAGAGCATGATTCCGACCAACAGATAGACCACATACTTGGTTTGAATGCGCGGCGCCAGGCGCGCGCCCAGTAGCGATCCGAGGAACACACCCACTGCCAGCGGAGCGGCGATCTCGACTAGGATGTCTCCGCGCCGGTAGTAGACAATGGCACTGGCCGCGGCGGTTACTCCGATCATGAAATTCGATGTGGCGGTAGCCACCATCAGCGGAACGTTCATGAAGATGTACATCACGGGAACTTTGATGGGGCCGCCGCCGATGCCGAGCAGGCCCGAGAGTCCGCCTGCCACCAGCGACGCGCTCAGTCCAAGGGGATAGCGCTTGGGCTCGTAGGGTGGAATCACAGTTGCACCTTCACCGTTGACCGTCATCCCTTCCTCGTCTTTCACCCTGCCGCCTCGCAGCAGAATCATAACGGAGCTGTACAAGAGAAACCCGGCGAAAAGTCCCTCGAGAATGTCCCGGTTGAAATAGCCCACCAGGTAGGCAGTGACGGCGGCGCCAAAAGCGGTGGCCAGTTCGAGCGTCATGCCGAGGCGGATGTCCGTAGTATGGCGCTGCAAATGGACTGAGGAGCTGGCCGCCGAGGTTGTGATCACGGCCACCAGGCTGGTGCCGATGGCCTGGCGGATGGGAATTCCGAAATGCAGCGCCAGGATGGGCGAGAGCAGTATGCCGCCGCCGATGCCGGTCAGCGCTCCCAGCAGTCCGGCAAAGAAGCCCAGCAGAACGAGGAGCGCGCTCAACATGCCGCGTCTAGGACACCACCCGCGGCGCGGAGGTGGACTCAGCCTGCTCGTGCGCGTGGTAGCTGGAGCGCACCATCGGTCCAGACTCGACATGGCGGAAACCGAAGCGGAGCGCTTCGCTCCGGAGCTCGCGAAATTCGTCGGGAGTATAGAAGCGTGCGATCGGCAGGTGGTCGCGCGAGGGGCGCAGATACTGGCCCACGGTAAGGATATCAACGCCGCGGTTGCCAAGATCGCGAAACACTTCGATCAATTCGTCCGTCGACTCGCCCAGCCCGACCATCACGCCACTCTTCGTGACCATGCCCGGAGAAAACTTCTTGGCGTTTTCCAGCAGCGTAAGCGTGCGCCCGTAGCGGGCGCCGGAGCGCACGGCGCGGTAAAGCCGCGGAACCGTCTCCGTATTGTGGTTCAGAACGTCGGGCTGCGCGTCCAGCACGATTCTCAACGGCTCTTCCAGGCCTTGAAAATCCGGAATCAGCACCTCGATGCGGCAGTCCGGAATCAACTCGCGAATCTCGCGGATAGTCGCGGCGAAAACCTTGGCGCCGCCGACGTTGTCATCGTCGCGATTCACGCTGGTCACGACGGCGTGTTTCAAGCCCAGCGTGGCCACGGCTTCCGCCACACGCCGCGGCTCGTCCCAGTCGATCGGCTCTGGCCGGCCTTTGGGAACCGCGCAGAATCCGCAGCGCCGCGTGCAAATATTGCCCAGCAGCATGAAGGTTGCGGTCTTGTGGTTCCAGCACTCGCCAATGTTCGGGCACTGCGCCGACTCGCAAACCGTGTGCAGCCCCAGTCCACGCGCCAGCTTTTTGAGTTCGTGAAAGTTATCGCCGACGGGCGCTTTGGCCCGCAGCCACTCCGGCTTGGGCACCCGAAGCGGCGGCCCAACGTCGATCTGGATCAATTGTGACGCGCCTGCCATCCTTTCGATTCTACCAGTTAAGCCCGCTTCTTCAGCCCACTTCGACCAACCCATAGGTATGCTGCCAGCGCGTGCGCAGCGCAACCAGCGCGCGGCTTATTTCGACTTGTGTAACTTCGGAATTGGGCCCACCCATCACCGCCGCGGCTTCGCGTTTGGCCAGTTCCAGCAGTTGCCGGTCGCGGATCAGATTGGCCACGCGGAAGCTCGGCATCCCCGCCTGCCGCGTGCCGAAGAACTCCCCCGGCCCGCGCAGTTCGAGATCGAGTTCGGCAATCTGGAAACCGTCGTTGGTGCGCACCATGGCATCGAGCCGGCGCTCGCCCTCTTCCGTCACTTTGCCGCCAGTCATCAGAATGCAGTAGGACTTTGCCGCTCCGCGCCCAATGCGCCCGCGCAACTGGTGAAGCTGCGCCAGGCCAAAGCGTTCCGCGTGTTCGATCACCATCACGGTCGCATTGGGCACATCGACGCCAACTTCAATCACCGTGGTCGCCACCAGAATCTGCAACTCGCCTTTCTGGAACATGCGCATGACCTGATCTTTCAAGTCGGAATCCAGCCGCCCATGCAGCAGCCCGACCTTCAGGTCGGAGAAAACTTTCCCGCTCAGCTCGCGGTACATCTTGACGGCCGCCTTCAGCTCGGTCTCTTCATTCTCGGCAATGACCGGGTAGACCACATACACCTGATGGCCCTTTGTCACCTGCTTCCGCACAAAGTCCCACACTTCGAGCGAGCGTTCGTCGGTGATTCTTCGCGTAACAATCGGCGTGCGACCCGGCGGAAGCTCGTCGAGCACGCTGAGGTCAAGATCGCCATAGAGAGTAAGCGCCAGCGTTCGCGGGATGGGCGTCGCTGTCATTACTAAAACATCAGGCTCGGCTGGATTCTTTTCATCATTGCTCTCGCCCGATTTCTTCATCAGCTTCAGCCGTTGCAAAACACCGAAGCGGTGTTGCTCGTCCACAATCACCAGTCCCGGCTTGGCGAATTCAACTTTCTCTTCCAGCAGCGCATGAGTGCCGATCACCAGCTGCGCGTTGCCCTGTGCGATGTGGCGGCGGATCTCGCGCTTGCGGTCAGCCTCCAGCGAGCCGGTCAGGAGCACGATGCGGTATCCGGCGTTCTCCAGAATTCTGCGCGCGGAAAAATAATGCTGCTGCGCCAGAATTTCCGTGGGAGCCATCAACGCCACCTGATAACCGTTTTCGATGGCGATGATGCCTGCCTGAAATCCGATGATCGTCTTTCCCGATCCCACATCTCCCTGCAGCAAACGCCGCATGGGATGCGGCTTCTGCATGTCATCGGCAATTTCTTTCAGCACCCGCTTCTGCGCCGCCGTAGGATGGAAAGGCAAAATCTTCTTGATGGCCTCGCGCACTCGTGCGTCCAGACGAAACGCAATGCCGGTTTGCGCCTTCCATTGGCGGCGCTTCAACTCCAGCCCAAGCTCGGTGAAGAACAGCTCCTCAAAGATTAGGCGGATGTGCGCCGGCGTGCGCGACGATTGCAAATCCTCGAAGCTCTCCCCGGCCTCAGGCCAATGCACTTTCCACAACGCCTCGCGCGGCGAAACCAACGCCAGCCGCTCCCGTACGGCCGCCGGAATTGCCTCCGTGATCTCGGGAGTCAGATCATCCAGCGCCGTGCGAATCGCGTGCCGAAACCAACGCGCCGTCACGCGCCCCTGCCCCGCCGACTCGTAGATGGGCACGATGCGTCCCACTTCGAGCGAGGTCGCCGCTTTGTCATCCGCGCCGCCTGACCCAGAATCGCCCAGCATTTCGAACTGGGGCTGAATAATCTGCAGCTCTCCGCTGCGCGTATCCTGCTCCACCTTGCCATACAGCGCGATCAACTGGCCGGGCTTGAACTTGCCCTGCAAATAAGTCGCATGGAACCACAGGCATTTCAGGCGAGATCGTCCCTGCCCCACCGTCAATTGGAAGATGGGCATGCGGCGGGTGCGAAACAGGCCCGAATTCCGCACTTCGCCAATGACGGTGGCCATTTCGCCGGCTCTAAGTTCCGCGATGCCGCGCGGATTCAGCCGGTCTTCGTAGCGAAAAGGCAGATAGTTGAGAAGATCGCCCACCGTGGCAATTCCCTTGGTGGCAAGAATCTCCGCCAACTTCGGACCAACCCCTTTCACATACTGCACTGGCGTGGTGAGTTCGAGCATGGCAAAGCTTCCCAAGGAATGTTAGCAGCAAGTTGCCGGATGGATTGCCGGGCCGCGGGTAGCGAATTGGTTTAGGTCACGCTTTGCGCCTTGATAAGAGTTGTGGCGGGGACGTCGAGGTGCGCGTTATTCGATTCCTCTACCACTCGCGCCGCCATCGGCTTCAGCCATAGCAGTGCCATGAACGCAGCCACCAGGTCACAGACAATCATCGCCCAGAATACTTTGGTCCAGGAGCCGGTCTTTTCGAACAACCAGGCGGCGCCGGGGGCCGCAAACAAAGTGGCCAGCCCCTTGGCGGTATAAAGGACGCCGTAATTGGTGGTGGCCCACTCCTTGCCGTACAAATCGGCGGTGATCGAGGGGAACAGCGAATAAATGTTGCCCCAGGCGAAGAAACACAAGCCGGAGAGCGCAATAAACCAGATGGGATGGCTGATCAACCGGAGCAGCGCAAACACCGCGAAGGCTTCCAGAACGAACGAATAGAACAAAGCGTTCTCCCGCCCGATGTGATCGGACACCCATCCCCAGAAGGGCCGGGTCAGACCGTTCAAGATGCGATCGATTTCAATCGCCAGCACCAGCGCACTCATGCCGAAAGCCACGATCACTTTATCTACGTGGTAAGAAATCGCCATGGGACTGAGTTGCACCGTCACCACGATGCCGCCGAAAGCCAGCATGGTCATCATCAGATAAACCAGGTAAAACGAAGGCTGGCTGAGCATCTCCCAAGGCGTCAGGTTGTGGGCCGAAGTGGCGACTTTGGTTTTGATCTTCGCTTCTTTCTCTTTCCACCCCGGCGGCGTCCATCCCTCCGGCGGCTTGGCAAGGAACAGGGCGGAGGCCAAGACCACCACGCCCTGGATCGCTCCCCAAATGATGAACGTGTGCTGGTAGCCGGCAGCCTTCAGCATTTTGGAAATCGGAATAATCGTAAGCGCGGTGCCCACGCCGTAAGCGCCCGCTGTGAGGCCAACGCACAAGCCACGATGATCGGGGAACCACTTCAGCGCGTTGCCTATGGTCCCGCCATACACCATGCCCGCGCCCACTCCGGCTAGCCCGTACCAGAAGTACAAAGACCCCAGAGTCTCGGCCTGGCCAGAGCCGATCCATCCCAAACCCACGGCGAACGCACCCGCGCCCAGCATAAAACGAGGCCCGATGCGATCCACCAGGTAGCCCTCAAAAGGTACGAGCCAGGTTTCCAGCGCGATGAAGAGAGTGATGGTCCACTGCACGTCGACCAAAGTCGCGTGCAGGTGCTCTTGTATGGGCTTGGTAAAAACAGTCCAGGCGTATTGCAGATTGGCCACGGCCATCATCGCAAAGATGCCGGCGACTAACTGCACCCAACGGTTGGGAATGCGCGAGGGGTGAATCAGAACAGCTGGTGGAGTTGTCGATGCAGCCACAGGCTGAACCTCCGTCACGGCGGGTCAAACGCTAAAAGCGCACTGCCAAGAGAGCCGGTTTCCCAACTCTATATCGGCAGATAGGAAACACGCTACTCACCGTTTAGGGGGGCAATTATAGCAATCGTTCCCAGCCGCGCGTCACTCGGTTGTGTAATTGATTTCCATCCGCCGTACTTGAAAGCTGGAGACATACAAGACCAGCAAGGCCATGATCACGATGGCAAGAATCGCCACCGGCGTGGAGACCGGATCAGGATTCGAGATCAGCAGGGATAGCAAAGGCGCCGTGCCCGGAGGACTGGGAATATCCACAGGGCACAGCGACTTCAGGTAGTAGATGACACTGAACTTCTTCAGCAACGCGGGCAGAAACGGATTCACCGCTTCCCACCCCAGAATCGCCGCGGCCGGCAAAATGGGATTCCGGAACAACATACCCGCGGCTAGAAAGAAAGCTCCATAGCCCAGGCAGGCCAACACGGTAATCCCCAGATAGGCCGCCGAGTGCGCCAGGCCGTGGTTCTGGTACAGATAAAGATCGCGAACACCTGGGCTGAAACCCCAGGTGAAGACGGCAATCTGCAGCAACTCGCTGGTCACGAAAATGACGCACGTCGCCAGCAGTCCCGCCAGAAACTTGCCCACCATCAACACATCGCGGCGGATCGGCGCTAGAAAATAGAAATGCAGACTCTTGTCGAGAACCTCGCCGCGGAACAGGTTCATGAAAATTCCCAGGCAACCGAAGAAGATCGCGAGCCGCAAATAGAAAAACTGAAACACGCCGGCGAAAACAACCGAATCCTCGGGAAGGTTGTAGCCGCTGCGGATATTGACGCTGATCACTTTTCCGTCCGCGAAATCGACCCATAGGTCATTGGATCCGTCAGAGTAGCGGCAGTTTTCGTGAGCAACAGTTGCGACCTCGCCGGACTCCAGCCGCCGTTGTTCCTCCCAATGAAAGCGGACCGGAGGCTTTCCCAGTCGTGCAGTCGCCTCGTCTCTGGTCATACCGGGTTTGACCGCGAGCAGATCCTGGTTGCTCAAAGATTTTTCGCCGCGGCGGGCGATGCGAACCCTTTCGTCGCGGCTGTGCGACATATCGTAAGCATGGCCAATGAAAAGCACCAGCGGCAGCAGCGCGAGGATGTAAATCCAAAGCCCGCGCCGGGCAAAGAACGTCTTCCTCATCTCCAGCCGGATGACGGAGTTGATCTGCCTCCACCAGAGCCTCATCGCGTCACCTCTTCGTTGCCGATCAGATATTCGTAAACCGAATTCACATCGTCATCGGCGGGAGCGACGGAATCGATCTCAACTCCGTTCAACGCGATGTGATTCAACATCAGATAAAAGCGGTCGGCATCGCGGGTCTTGATCAGCAGGCCATGCTCGTCGTTGTGGATGCGGACTTCGATGGTGTGCTCGGATTCCATCATCTTCGAGGCCAGCTCTCGCGGGCGGTCGCAGCGGATGAGAATCTGCGCCGGATGCTCGCGGATTTCATCGCGCACGCTGTGGATCTCGCCTTCCGCAACCACATAACCATTACTCAGCAGGATGACCTGGTCGGAGATGGCATCGACTTCATGCAGAATGTGGCTGGAAAGAATCACGTAACAGCCCTCCGCCGCTGCCGCGCGAAACAGCGCGATCATTTCAGCACGGGCCAGCGGATCGAGCCCGTTCAAAGGCTCGTCCAGAACCAGAACTCGCGGGTTGTGGCACAGAGCCTGCGCCAGCCGGATGCGCTGCCGCATCCCTTTGCTATAACCTGCCACATTGCGCCACGCAGCTTCTGTCAGGTTCACGCGCTCAATGGCACGCCACGCCAGCTGATCCGCCGTCTCGGAGTCCATCCCCCCAAGCCGCAGATAGGAAGAAACAAATTGAAATCCCGTTAAGCCCTTGGGAGAAGAATCGAACTGCGTGCTGTAGCCGAGAATTTTGAAAAGTTTCTCCGGCTCACTGGGGCTGAGGCCCAAAACCTGAATGTGCCCGCGCGTCGGGCGCACCAACCCGGTCATCAAGTTCATCAATGTAGTTTTTCCCGAACCGTTGGGACCTACCAGGCTGGTCACGCCCGGAGGGATCGAGAGATTCACCCGGTTCACTCCGAGAATCTCGCCGTAGAATTTCGAGACGTCTTCGAAGACGATGCGATCATTCGTCGGCCCGCTCACTTGATCACCTCGTACGCTCGTACTTTCCGCACCAGGAGCGCGAGGCAGATTCCGCAATACACCAGCAAGGCGATCCACGCCGCCGTCGACGACATGGAACGCTCGCTGTCGATTCGAAACAGCGAATTCCAAACCGTGGCCATCAGATAGACGATATCGATGAAATGTCCCGCATGAGTGCGCATTACGCCATTGATTGCCTGCCCGAAGCCGGCCCCAAAGAACAAAACAGCCAGCAGCAACGCGCCCGCGACGATTCTCCACTTCACCCAGGCCGAAAGCGCCATCGCCAGCAGAGAGAGGATTGCGATCCATATCAGCGAAGAAAGAATGATGCTGCCGGCGATCCACAGATGCTGCCAGGCCCACTCCGGTCCGGCGAGGCTCGACTGCACCGCGAACAGGACCAGCCCCGGGACCCACGTGATCTGCGACAGTAAAATCGCCAACACGGACGCTTTTCCCAACACATATTCCGCGCGCGAGAACGGCCGGCAGAAATACAACGGCAGCGCCCCATTCGCAATGTCGGGCGAGATCAGTCCCGGCCCCATGAAAGCGGTCAGCACGAACGCCAGCGTCCCCTGCACGTTGATGAAGACGAAAAAGAATTTGTTGTCGATTGTGATGGACTGACCGTTGGCCCCAAGCCTCTCCAGAAAGCTCAGATTATGCACCGCATAAATCCCCACCAGGCAAAGCAAGGGATAGAAAAAACAGAGGACAAAAAGTCCGGTCTGTATCTTCGAACGAAACAGGTTCCTTCTCGAATAGCGGAACAGAACCAGGCAACGCGACCACGCCGAAGTCAACGGCCCCGAGTAGGAGGTATACGTGCGTCTATAGACGGCCATGGGCGTCCTCCGGAGGGCTTACTTTCAGAGCGCGCATGTCAACCCTCCATCGCCTTCAGAAAAATATCTTCCAGCGTGTCGCGGCGGAAGTTGAGCCGCCGGATGCGCACATCGCGTTCTGCCGCGATGCCGTAAATGTCCCGCACCTCGACTCCATCCGCCAGGATCATCTTCAGCCGGTTCCCGATCGTCGCGCATTCGCAGCCCAGCTTTTCGATGGCCTCCGTGAAATCGCCATTGGCGCCGCAGGTTTCCAGCTCCAGGAATCTCTTGTTTGCCTTGCGTTCTTCTTCCAGGTTGGAGTAGTGCGCAATCCGTCCCTTGTTCAGGATCAGCACCTCGTCGCAAGTGTCCTCCACATCGCGCAGAAGGTGCGAGCACAGCACGATCTGCAATTGACTGCTGTCGCGGATTTCGCGGATCATCCGGATCATGCGCTGCCGCGCCGATGGATCCAGCCCGTTCGTCGGTTCGTCAAGAATCAACAGCTTCGGCCCGTGCGCAATCGCCTGCGCCAGCTTCGCCAGTTGTTTCATGCCCAATGAATAGGTCCCCAGTTCTCGATAGCGCGCCTCGGCAAGCCCAACGCAAAACAGCGCTTCATGCGCCCGCTCCAGCGCCGCTGCCTCGGGCACGCCGGAAAGTTCCGCCATCATCTGGACAAACGAAACCGCGCTCATCTTCGAAATGAACGCGTCGTTCTCCGGCATGTAGCCAACCAGGCTGCGGATCGTCCGAATCTGCGTCCGGATGTCATGGCCCAACACACGCGCCGAGCCGGAAGAGGGCTTGTAGAAGCCCAGAAGAGTATTGATCAGCGTGGATTTACCCGCGCCGTTCGGGCCCAGCAATCCAATGGCGCGCCCCCGCAACGAACAAACGAGGCCCTTCAGAATTTCGCGGCGGCCAAACCGTACGGAGAGATCCTGCAGTTCAATGACCGGCGTCTGCGGAGCAGCAACCGTCCGCTGACTTGTGCCCTCTGCTGCTCCGGACTGGATTGCCGTACTCATTGATTAATCGCGCAGATCGCTAAGATTAAGACGAGACTTCCAACTTCCGAGTGACCCTGGGCCCGCTCCGAACTAACTCCTGCCCCTCAACCTCCGACCACCTACACGCCTGCCAAATAATGATCGAGGTGCAAACAGTTTCGATCGTCGCGAAAAACACGTACGCCGGATAAACCGGATCCCGAAAGTCACCGTTAGTCAGCGGCAAAACAAAGGTCAAAAAGCCGTTGACCAGAGTCAAAACAATACCCGTGATGATATTCGCCGTCCGGTTCGCTCTGAACGGAAGCAGTCGACTCGCCAGAATCATGGCGATGGGTATTTCCATCAACACCGCGGAACCCAGCAGGGCCCATGGTGGAAGACGTGGGGCTGTGTTCGGCGAGCCCACGAAAGCGAACAGGGCAAGCACGTCCGCATACAGGTAATTTAATAACGCGAACAGCCACAATTGAGACAACCGCACCCTTCTGTCCTGCATTTGAACCTCCTGCTGAATAGTTACGGTTGCGCGGCAGAATAAGTTTCAGCTCAATATGAGGTCTGCATTACTGCGTCGTGCCGGCAGCGTCCGCCGCTTTCCCCAGAAAAAGCTGCGGCGGAAACGCGCCGCCCTGCCCCAGCGTCATTAGAGTACCCAGATCGAAGCCCATGAAGCCAGTGTCGCTCGCCACCACAATCCGCTCCGGCTCGCCGTAAACATAAATCAGGCCCGGCGTAGTATTCGCTTGCAGTGTCGCAATGGATTTCTGCTGCTCCGCCGTAAGCGTGCCGAATGCTCTAATCTGGTCCACCAACGGCCCCACCACGGGTCCGATGTTGTGATAGAAAATCGCCGAGAAATTCGTATACCCGTCACTGGGCAGAAGCGCCTGAAAAGTCTGCGAATGGGTCAGCGTATTCCCCGACTGGCGATCTCGAATCGCGCTCGAAACCGTGGCAATGTCCGGTCCAGCGACCAGGTAGCTGTCCACGTAGGTGTAGTCGAGTTCGAAATTTGGCTGCGTCGGATTATGGATCGTGTAATAAGTCTGCGAACCCACCTGCTGTTGCGCCAGTTGGAGCGAGCCCGCCGCTGAGCCTGCCTCCCGATTGAAACTCGCCACCAGCTTGCCAATCGTCGACTGCAAGGTCGCCGGATCGTAGACTTCGAACACCATTTTCCACCGGGGCGTAGGCAGCACCGGCCCATCGAACGCGAACGTCACCTCGCCGCCCAGCGGCGCCGTAATGTCATCCAGCACGCTCACTCCAGTCTTGGCTTCGAACTTCGACAACTCCTGCGGGAAGTTCGCATCCCCGCTTCCAATCATCTGGAACATCTCTTCCACAATAGTTCGCGGGTTCTTGATCACCAGCGAATTCACTATGCTCGCATTTGGAGAAATAAACTCCAAACTGCCCATGGAAGCCGGCGCGGCCAGCCAGGAAGCCACGCCACGCCGTTCCGAAGCAAAGGTCAGCGCCGCGCGATTCTCCGTCTTGCCTCCCACCTCGCGCCGTTCCATCATCAGGTATCTCACGTCCCCAATTCCCGCAGGCAAATGATTGCTGCTGCCTTCAGGTCCGTGAGGCGCCACAATTTGTTCCATGTCCGCGCAGAAAAGCCAGCCTGCACCCTGCTGATAGGAGTGCACAACTTGCTGGTAAAGCGGCGTCTCGCTGAAATGACTCGCGGTGGACTGTTGCATTCGCGCCACCACACGCTGCAGCTCCGCGGCATCCGGAGTCGCGACCAGTATGTCGTCTTTCACATACACCAGAAACGACCGCCCCGCCATGGAAGATGCAACCCGAGGCTCGCGCACCAGTTGCAGCGCGGCTGGCGTGCCATCTGTATTGAGCCGCTTCATTTCGGCCTGCAGGAACCCTTGCAATCCGGGCTGCCGCACTCTGGCCAGCACCACCGGAGAACTGTAAGTTGCGCCGTCTTTCGCCACCGTGAAAACAATCTCGTCTCCCAGATAGCTGCTGAAGCTTTTCAGTTGTTCAATCACATTGGCCAGCTTCGGCCCCTTACCCTTTTGCTGATCGCTCCACCAACTGCGCAGCGCCGGACTCTGTTGCAATCTCTCCTGGAAGATCTGCGCGGCTTCCGCCAGCGTAGGCGCGAGATTAGGTATCGCCGCATACACCACCGTGTGGTCCGGAACGTAGGGCAGCAGGTCGGAACTGAAGCGCAACCCCGGCCCCGGAATGGCCTCAAACTGCTTTTGCATCAGCGCAAAGTCTCCCAGCAACGCAAGATATTTCGCGGAGTTGCGGCTCCACGCAATCTCATTCTGGATGGGAACCTTGGACAAGCTGGAGCTCGATGTGGCTTCGTCGCCGGCGTTCAGCTCACTAGTCCGCTCGCTGGAAGCTACTCGCACCACACCCTCGATCACCGCCACGCGCGAACCCTTCGTGCCGTGGTTCACGGAAAAAATTGTCCCTTTCACCGATACCAGGCAATCGTCGGTGGCAACATAAAGGCGCCCCGTACGCTGTTTTGCGGCCTGCACGATAATGCGGCCGCCATCCAAATGGATCGTCGTTCCTCTCCACTCGCGCGAGACCGAAAGGTCCGAGCGCTCGCCCATCTCCACCAGCGAGCCATCCAGCAGCCGCACCACTGCATCCGAACCCTTCGCCGTACGGATCACATCTCCATTTCTGATCTTGTAGCCCGCCGCAATCACGCGCACATGGTCGTCAGAGACCGCGTACAGCGACCCATCCACCGTCTGCACGTCGCCGCGAACCACATTTTGCCCGGGGAAAAATCCATTGGCCAGCGCCAGCGCCGCCACTGCAACCACACCAGCCGCAACCGCTCCCATGGCCCACTGCCACACCGGAAAACCGCGAGACGCCTTCTGTGCTTGTATCTCAATCTGCGGCCGCATCTTCGATCGCACCGCCAGTCGCCACGCCGCCTGCACTTCGCCCCTTCGCGCTTGCTCAACCCCACGCCGGCACGCCACACATTGATGCACATGGTCTTCAAACAACAACCTGCGAGGCTCACCCAGGCTCTGGCCCAAATACGCCGGAATCAGCGCCTTGAAATCCTCACAGCTCCGCAACGTGTTCCTGCCCAGCTCGGCAACGGGTGACCCGCTGATCGAACTCCACACGCGCTCG
>Ga0302319_10007499_pt1 | contig 21472 bp, 17 predicted proteins | sample Bog_T0_2_FD_203319 | JGI IMG/M metagenome (GOLD analysis project Ga0302319, IMG submission 203319) | Peat permafrost microbial communities from Stordalen Mire near Abisko, Sweden - Bog_T0_2 | ecosystem: Environmental > Terrestrial > Soil > Wetlands > Peat | place: Sweden: Abisko, Stordalen Mire... | reverse complement strand
GGCACGCCTGGCATACGCCGACGAACGGCGGCTGGCGGAGGTGGCCGACGAGCTGATCGACAAACTGCAGAGCGACGGCCCCGCCGCTCTGCCGCCGCTGCCACCCAGCTCACCCAGGCGACGGCCGCAGACGCATTCACGCACCCGGCATCCCGACCAACCGGCACCGGGCCGGAAGAACGGCCACGGGCCGGGGCCGTGACCGCGCCACGATTCGGCTGGGACGGCTTGTTGCGTCTTGCCGCGGTGGTGGGCATCGTGGCGGGATTCGCTGTGCTGCTGACCGGCCCCATGCTGGCCTCGGCGCCGCGCGCGACCGCCGGCGAGCCCCAGGAGACACCCTTCGTCCGCGTCCGCATCGATCAGGTGACCCCGGACGTGGTCAGCACCACCAGTGATCCGCTCGTCACCGTCACCGGGACGGTGAGCAATATCGGTGACCGGCCAGTGCACGACGTGATGGTCCGGCTGGAGCACGCGGCTGCCGTTACCGAGTCGGCGGCCTTGCGCACCTCGCTGGACGGCGGAACCGACCAGTACCGGCCTGCCGCGGACTTCCTGACCGTGTCGCCAGAGCTGCAACGGGGGCAAGAGGTCGGCTTTACCCTTTCGGCCCCGGCGCGTTCGTCGACCAAGCCGTCCTTGGCGATCGACCGGCCCGGCGTCTACCCACTGCTCGTCAACGTCAACGGGACACCCGATTACGGCACACCCGCCCGCCTCGATAACGCGCGGTTCCTGCTGCCGGTGGTCGGCGTGCCGGCCGACCAAGCCGACGCGGGGGACTCCAGCATTGCAGCGGACACCTCCAAGCCGGTGTGGGTCACCATGCTGTGGCCCTTGGCCGACCGGCCCCGACTGTCGCCCGGCGCACCCGGCGGAACCATCCCGGTCCGACTGGTCGACGACGAGCTCGCCACGTCGCTGGCCGCCGGCGGCCGGCTGGACATCCTGCTGTCCGCGGCCGAGGTCGCCACCGGCCGCGACGTCGATCCCGACGGCGCCGTGGGGCGAGCACTGTGCGTAGCCGTCGACCCGGACCTACTCGTCACCGTCAACGCGATGACCGGCGGCTACGTCGTGTCCGACTCGCCCGACGGCTCCGCTCAACAACCAGGCACGCCAACGCACCCCGGCACCGGTCAGGCCGCCGCGACCCTCTGGCTCGACCGGCTCCGCGCGCTCGCGCACCGGACGTGCGTGGCGCCGCTCCCCTACGCGCAAGCCGACCTGGACGCCTTGCAGCGCGTCAAGGATCGCGGTCTGAGCACGATCGCCACCAACAGCGTCGGGGACATCGTCGACCACATTCTGGGTGCCACCTCCACGCGCGGGGCGACGCTGCTGCCCGATGGCCCGTTGACGGGTCGCGCGGTCGACCTGCTCAGCGCCAACGACAGCACGGTGGCAATCGCAGCCGCCGACTTATCGGCCCCGGAATCCGGCAGCAAGCCACCCGCCGCTATGGACACCGCACCCCGGCGGTTATCCCCGCAGGTGGTGGTCGCGCCGTTCGACCCGGCCGTCGGAGCCTCGTTGGCGGGCGCCGGGACCAACCCCATCGTCCCCACGTATCTGGATTCTTCGCTGGCTGTCCGGCTGGCACATGATTCGAACACCGCTCGCCGCCAAGACGCGCTGGGCTCCATCTTCTGGCACGCTTTGGAGCCAGACGCGGCGCCGCGCACCCAGCTCCTCGTCCCGCCGGCGACGTGGAACCTGCGGGCCGAGGACGCGCAGGTCCTGCTGACGGCGCTGGCCACCACCATTCACTCGGGTCTGGCGGTGCCCCGACCGCTGCCGGCGGTGATCGCCGACGCCGCGAGCCGCACCGACCCAGCGCAGTCCACGGGTGCCATGGGTGCGTACGCCTCCGCGCGCGGCCGGTTCAGTGACGCCGTCACCGGCGATATCGCAGGTCAGGTCGGCCGGCTGTGGGGCCTGACGTCAGCGCTGACCAGCGACGACCGCACGGGGTTGACCGGTATCCAGTACACCGCGCCGCTGCGCGAGGACATGCTGCGCGCGCTGAGCCAATCCGAGCCGCCCGATACCCGCAACGGGCTGGCTCAGCAGCGGTTGGCGGTCGTCGGAAAGACCATCGACGACTTGTTCGGCGCGGTCACGATCGTCAACCCGGGCGGCTCGTACACGCTGGCCACTGAGCACAGCCCCCTCCCGCTGGTGCTGCACAACGGCCTCGCCGTCCCCATCCGGGTACGGCTCCAGGTCGACACTCCACCCGGGATGAGTGTGACCGACCCCGGTGAGATCGAGCTGCCACCCGGATACCTGCCGCTGCGGGTACCGATCGAGGTCAATTTCACCCAGCGGGTCGCCATCGATGTCGCGCTGCACACCCCGGACGGCGTGCGGCTGGGCGAGCCGGTGCGGTTGTCGGTGCATTCCAACGCTTACGGCAAGGTGCTGTTCGCGATCACGCTGTCCGCCGCGGCGGTGCTGGTGCTGCTTGCCGGGCGCCGCCTCTGGCACCGTTTCCGTGGCCAGCCTGATCGCGCCGACCTGGATCGACCCGACCCACGCCACCCGACGCCCGCTGAGCCGCACGACGAAATCGACCGGCGGGTCGATGAAGAGCACCGCGTATGAGACCCGCCTCCCGGCGGACCCAGGCACGACCTACGCGCAGGGTCGAGCTGTCCGATGCGGCGTTGGTATCGCGGTCATGGGCGATGGCGTTCGCGACGCTGGTCAGCAGGATCACCGGCTTCGCCCGGATTGTGCTGCTGGCCGCGATTCTGGGCGCGGCACTGTCCAGTGCGTTCTCCGTGGCAAACCAGCTGCCGAACCTGGTCGCCGCGCTGGTGCTGGAGGCGACGTTCACCGCGATCTTCGTTCCGGTACTGGCCCGCGCCGAGCAAGGCGACCCCGACGGCGGCGTGGCATTCGTGCGACGCCTGGTCACACTCACAACCACGCTGCTGCTGCTGGCCACGGCGTTGTCGGTGCTCGCCGCACCGCTGCTGGTGCGATTGATGCTGGGCCGGAATCCCCAGGTCAACGAGCCACTCACCACGGCCTTCGCCTATCTGCTGCTACCACAGGTACTGGCCTACGGCCTCACTTCGGTATTCATGGCGATCCTGAACACCCGCAACGTGTTCGGGCCGCCGGCGTGGGCGCCGGTCGTCAACAATGTCGTCGCGCTCGCGACCCTGTGCGTGTACCTGGCGGTCCCGGGTGAGCTTTCGATCGATCCCGTCCGGATGGGCAACACCAAGCTGTTGGTGCTCGGGGTCGGCACCACCTTAGGTGTGTTCGCGCAGACCGCGGTGCTACTGATGGCGCTGCGGCGCGAGCACATCAGCCTGCGCCCGCTATGGGGCATCGACGAGCGGCTCAAACGCTTCGGCGCGATGGCCGCCGCGATGGTGCTCTACGTGCTGATCAGTCAGCTCGGCCTGGTGGTCGGCAACCAGATCGCCAGCACGGCAGCGGCTTCCGGACCCGCGATCTACAACTACACCTGGCTGGTCCTGATGCTCCCATTCGGGATCATCGGGGTCACGGTGCTGACCGTCGTGATGCCGCGGCTGAGCCGCAACGCCGCCGCCGATGACACCGGGGCCGTGCTCGCCGACCTGTCGCTGGCCACCAGACTGACGCTGGTCACGCTGATCCCGATAGTGGCGTTCATGACCGTCGGCGGACCGGCGATCGGTACCGCCTTGTTCGCATACGGTCACTTTGGGCAGGTCGACGCCGGTTACCTGGGCGCCGCGATCGCGTTATCGGCGTTCACGTTGATCCCGTACGGGCTGGTGCTACTGCAGCTGCGGGTGTTCTACGCCCGGGAGCAGCCCTGGACACCAATCGTGATCATCCTCGTGATCACGGCCGTCAAGATCGGCGGTTCGCTACTGGTGCCCCATCTCACCGGGGACGCCCAGCTGGTCGCCGGCCTCCTCGGCCTGGCCAACGGCGTCGGGTTTCTGGCCGGCGCGATCGTCGGCTACGTCTTGTTGCGGCGCACCCTGTTGCCGGCCGGCGGCCACCTGGTCGGCGTGCGGGAAGCGCGGAACGTCTTGGTCACGGTCGCCGCGTCGTTGCTGGCCGGTCTGGTTGCCCACCTGGCCGATCGGCTACTGGGGCTGCGGGAACTCACCGCGCACGGCGGCGCTGCCGGTTCGCTGCTGCGACTTCTGCTGCTGGGCGCCATCATGCTGCCGATCATGACCGCGGTCATGGTCCGCGGGCAGGTCCCCGAAGCGCGCGCGGCGCTGGCCGCCGTCACGGGCGTGATCGGGCGCCGACGTCGCCCGGCGGTGCCTTCGCGGTGCCCCGTCACGTACCCTGAGCACAGGAATTCGCCCCTGCCGGGGGGCCCTGTAGTCCCGCAAGCGGTCCAGGAGCCGATCCGGCGCAGGCCTCCGGAGCGGGTAGCCAGCGTCCGGATAGCGAAAGGACCGGAGGTGACCGACCGCCCAATGGAGAGCGCCGCACCCAGCTCCGCGTCAGGTGCCGAGTTACCGCGCCCCGTCGCCGACGACTTCCAGCCGGACATTCCGGCCCAAGTGGCCGAGGCCACCCGTGGGCCGATTCCATTCGACGCGCCCCGTGAGCGGGGCCCGGAACCGCCCGCCTCCCAGGATGATGCCCACCTGGTACCGGGCGCACGTATCGCCGGCGGCCGCTACCGCTTGCTGGTCTTCCACGGTGGCCCGCCGCCCCTGCAGTTCTGGCAGGCCCTGGACACCGCACTGGACCGCCAGGTGGCGCTGACGTTCGTCGACCCGGACGGCGCCCTGCCACCAGACGTCCTGCAGGAGATCCTGGCGCGCACACTGCGGCTCAGCCGAATCGAAAAGCCCGGTATCGCCCGGGTGCTCGACGTCGTGCACACCGGATCCGGGGGCTTGGTCGTCGCGGAGTGGATTCGTGGCGGTTCGCTGCAGGAAGTGGCCGACACCGCACCGTCACCCGTGGGCGCCGTCCGGGCAATGCAGTCGCTGGCCGGCGCTGCCGATGCGGCTCACCGCGCCGGCGTCGCCCTGTCGATCGACCACCCAAGCCGGGTGCGCGTCAGCATCGAAGGCGACGTTGTGCTCGCCTACCCGGCGACCATGCCCGACGCCAACCCGCAAGACGACATCCGCGGAATCGGCGCCGCGCTGTATGCCCTGCTCGTCAACCGGTGGCCACTGGCCGAATCCGGGGTACGCAGCGGGCTCGCCGCCGCCGAGCGGGATTCCTCGGGCCTGCCCGTCGAACCCACTGTCGTCGACCGCGACATCCCTTTCCAGATTTCCGCGGTAGCTGCCCGATCGATTCAGGAGAACGGCGGGATACGCAGTGCATCAACACTTTTGAACCTGTTGCAACAAGCTACAGCGGTGGCCGACCGCACCGAAGTGCTGGGCCCGATCGACGACACACCCCTGCCGGCCGCAACACGCCGGCCCGGCATTCGAGACTACGGCGTGTTCGGCCGCCGGCGGCGCAGCCTGCTGATCGGCGTCGGCGCGGGCGCCGTCATCATCGTGGTGGCCCTGGTGGTGCTGGCGTCCGTAGTAAGCAAGGTCTTCGGCAACGTCGGCGGCGGCCTCAACAAGGACGAGCTCGGACTCAACACGACAACGTCGAGCGCCCCGGCTGCTTCCGGCAGCATGGTCAAGCCCACCCAAGCGACGGTCTTCTCCCCGGAGGGCGAGGCCGATAATCCGGGCACTGCCGGTAACGCCATCGACGGCGACCCGTCCACCGCCTGGCAAACGGACATCTACCACGACACCGTCCCGTTCCCGGGCTTCAAGAGCGGCGTCGGGCTGTTATTGCAACTGCCCAGCCCAACGGTGGTCGGCACAGTGACCATGGATACCGTCAGCACCGGGACCAAGGTAGAGATTCGCTCTGCACCCACTGCGACACCGGCGAAGCTGGACGACACCACCGTGCTGGCTCCGGCCTTTGCGCTTAAACCCGGTCACAACGTCATACCGGTCAGAGCCGGCGCCCCCACGTCGAATCTGCTGGTGTGGATCTCCACGTTGGGGACCATCGACGGCAAGAACCGCACGGACTTCTCCGAGATCACGGTCCAAGCCGCATCCTGACCTCGCACACAGGGCACCCGTGCGGGTGAAGTGCCGCGCGACAGCCGATTCATTACTGTCCCGGCGGTGGGCTTCGGGGGAGAAACGCCAAAGGAACGCAGTGACGCCGAGCTGCTGGCGGCCCATGTCGGGGGCGACAGGTACGCCTTCGGCGAGTTGTTCCACCGGCATCGACGGCAGCTGCACCGGCTTGCCCGGCTGACCAGCCGCACCGCCGAGGACGCCGAAGATGCGCTGCAAGACGCCATGCTCTCGGCCCACCGCGGCGCTGGCTCGTTTCGGTACGACGCCGCGGTGGCCAGTTGGCTACACCGCATTGTGGTCAACGCCTGCCTGGACCGGCTGCGGCGCGCCAAAGCCCACCCGACTGCACCACTACAGGACATCTATCCGGTCGCCGATCGGACGGCTCATATCGAGACTGCGATTTTGGTACAGCGGGCGCTGCTGCGCTTGCCCGTCGAGCAGCGAGCCGCCGTAGTGGCCGTCGATATGCAGGGCTACTCGATCGCCGACACCGCCCAGCTGCTCGGCGTCGCCGAAGGCACCGTCAAGAGCCGATGTGCCCGCGCTCGGGTTCGCTTGGCCGGGATGCTCGGCCACCTGAATGCCGGCGCCCACACCACTTCCGGCATGACGGACACTGGGGTGGATGGGTGAAGCCAAGAACGACCCTGCGGATCACGGTTCAGGGGGTGTGGACGCACCGCTGACGGTCGAGGTCCTCGCCGACTTACAGGCCGGCCTGCTGGACGACGACGCCGCCGCCCGGGTGCGCAGACAGATCCGTGCAGACCCGGAGGCCGAGGGGATGCTGCGGGCTCTGAACCAGGTGCGCCGCGATGTCGCCGCCCTGGGCGCGGATCCGGCGTCGGCGCTCGCGGCGCCGGACCCTCCCCCTGAGGTCATAGCGCGAATTTCAGCTGTGCTGAGGTCAGCGGATCCCCCGTCGGGCGGGTCGGGCGGCGCACACCTGGCCCGACCCCACCTCCGCACCGCCAGTGTGATCGCGGGCGTCGCCGGCTTGTGCGCGGTAATGGTGGCGATCGCCGTGGGCACAGTAGCGCTAGTCAACTCGCCCGCGCGCACCCCGAGCACTGAGGCCACGGCCGAGCACATCACGGTGTCGGCGCCGCCGATGGTGATTCCGCTGTCGCCGGCTCAGATTCTGGCGCTGCTCGGCCGACGGCCGGATTTCGGTCCGCCGCAAGGCCCACTGTCCAGCGCACTCAACGACCCGCCGCGGCTGGCCTCCTGCCTCAGCGGCCTGGGTTATCCGGCGTCCACGCAGGTGCTCGGCGCGCGGCCGATCGACATCAACGCCCGCCCGGGGGTGCTGCTGGTATTGCCCGGGGACACACCCGACAACCTCGCGGTCTATGCGGTGGCGCTAAGTTGCAGCGCCGCCGATACCGGGCTGTTGGCCGACACCCAGATCCCTCGGCCCTAATGTTGTGTGGTGTGACGCTGTGTGGTGCAACGCGCGCGGGAACAGCCCTGCCTACGCTGGCGTTCGTACCGTTGATCTAGTTTCGTAGTTTGATCTACTTCTGTCCCTGAAAGGCTCGCATGACCGTCGCCAGCTCTGCTCATGACACCGTCCACGACGTGATCGTTATCGGCTCCGGTCCCGCCGGCTATACGGCGGCCCTGTATACCGCCCGCGCGCAGCTCGCGCCGTTGGTCTTCGAAGGCACCGCTTTCGGCGGCGCATTGATGACCACCACCGAGGTGGAGAACTACCCGGGCTTCCGTGAGGGCATCACCGGGCCGGAGTTGATGGACGAGATGCGCGAGCAGGCATTGCGCTTCGGCGCTGACCTGCGGATGGACGACGTCGAGTCGGTATCGCTGCACGGGCCGGTCAAGTCGGTGGTGACCGCCGATGGGCAGACCTATCGGGCGCGGGCCGTCATTCTGGCGATGGGTGCCGCCGCACGCTATCTGGAGGTTCCCGGGGAGCAAGAGTTGCTGGGCCGCGGCGTGAGTTCATGCGCCACTTGCGACGGGTTCTTCTTCCGCGACCAGGACATCGCGGTCATCGGCGGCGGTGACTCGGCGATGGAGGAAGCCACATTTCTGACTCGGTTTGCCCGCAGCGTGACACTGGTGCACCGCCGCGACGAGTTCCGGGCCTCCAAGATCATGCTCAACCGCGCCCGTAGCAACGACAAGATTAAATTCCTCACCAACAACGCCGTGCTCGGGGTGGACGGAGACAAAACGGTAACCGGATTGCGGTTGCGCGACAACATAACTGGCGATGAAACCACCCTGGCGGTGACCGGCGTTTTTGTCGCGATCGGTCACGAGCCACGTTCCGGCCTGGTGCGCGACGTTGTCGACGTCGACCCCGACGGCTACGTACTTGTGCAGGAGCGCACCACCAGCACATCGTTGGATGGCGTGTTCGCGGCCGGCGACTTGGTGGACCGCACCTACCGGCAGGCGGTCACCGCCGCGGGCAGTGGTTGTGCGGCGGCCATCGACGCCGAGCGCTGGCTGGCCGAGCACGCAGAGTCCGGGACGCCCAAGCCGGCGGCTGGAAGCCCTGACAGTACCGACACCTTGATTGGAGCACCGCGATGACCGACAGCGAAAATACTGGGGGCACAGTAGAAGTGTCTGACGCTTCCTTCTCTACCGATGTTTTGGCCAGCAATAAGCCTGTGTTGGTTGACTTTTGGGCAACCTGGTGTGGACCATGCAAGATGGTCGCGCCGGTCCTCGAGGAGATCGCGGTCGAGCGGGCCGGCCAACTCACCGTCGCCAAGCTCGATGTGGACACCAACCCGGAGACGGCGCGTGACTTCCAGGTCGTGTCGATCCCTACGATGATCCTGTTCAAGGACGGCCAGGCGGTAAAGCGGATCGTCGGCGCCAAGGGTAAGGCAGCGTTGCTGCGTGAGCTTTCCGACGTGGTACCCAACCTGACCTAACCCCGATCCAGTTCGGTGCGCCCGACCGACGGTTAGCCTGCGGTTTTCCCGAAATTGAGCAGGATCTGCGACAATACCGGTTAGCTGTTGTGCCCATGTCAGCGTATTCAGACTGTCCGGAGGACCCTTGGTATGTCGAGTCCGCGCCGCGAAGCCGGCGACGCGCTGCGCTGCGGTGACCGCAGCGAAGCCGTCACCGAGATCCGCGCCTCGCTGGCCGCGCTCGGGATGCTGGACAATCCCGACGAGGACCTGAACACCGGCCGTCACGTGGCATTCGACGTGTTCGACGCCGACCTCGACCAAGCGGTGCGCGCGTTCCAGCAACACCGCGGGCTGCTGGTTGACGGTATGGTCGGCGAGGCCACTTACCGGGCCCTGAAAGAAGCCTCCTATCGGCTCGGCGCCCGCACGCTGTATCACCAGTTCGGCGCTCCGCTCTACGGCGACGACGTCGCGACGTTGCAGGCCCGGCTACAGGATCTCGGCTTCTACACCGGTCTGGTCGACGGCTACTTCGGTTTGCAGACCCACAACGCGTTGATGTCGTACCAACGTGATTACGGGCTTTCGGCCGACGGTATCTGCGGCCCGGATACCCTGCGTTCCCTCTACTTTCTGAGTTCGCGGGTAACTGGCGGTTCGCCGCACGCCATCCGCGAGGAAGAATTGGTTCGCCGATCTGGCCCGAAGCTGTCAGGCAAGCGGATCATCATCGATCCGGGCCGCGGCGGCGCGGACCACGGCTTGATCTCGCACGGTCCAGATGGACCCGTAAGCGAGGCAGATGTGTTGTGGGACTTGGCGAGCCGCCTCGAGGGGCGGATGACTGCCATCGGCATGGAGACGATTCTGTCCCGGCCGAGCAATCGCAGCCCGTCGGACACCGAACGCGCGACTAGGGCGAACGGTTTCGGCGCGGATCTGATGATCAGCTTGCGCTGCGAAACTCAGACCAGCACTGCCGCTAACGGCGTCGCCTCGTTCCACTTCGGCAACTCGCACGGCTCGGTCTCGACCATCGGCCGCAATCTCGCCGACTTCATTCAGCGAGAAGTGGTAGCCCGCACCGGCTTACGGGATTGTCGCACCCATGGCCGCACCTGGGATCTGCTGACGCTGACGCGGATGCCTACCGTTCAGGTCGACATCGGTTACATCACCAACCCACGGGACCGCGCGATGCTGGTTTCAACGCAGACCCGCGATGCTATCGCCGAAGGCATCCTGGCCGCGGTCAAACGGCTCTATCTACTTGGCAAGAACGATCGCCCCACCGGCACATTCACCTTCGCCGAGCTGCTTGCTCACGAATTATCGGTGGAGCGGACGGGTCGACTCGGCGGTTCCTGACCGTCTCGACGGGCGCTCGGGGGATTTCCGGCCGTCAAGACACTGCCGGATCCCGCGCCCACCGGCTGTTGCAGCTGTGCATTGAACAGCAGGCGCTCCAGCGCGGCCTCGACTTCGGCCTTCCACCCCAGGCCCTTATCCAGCTCGAGCCGCAGGCGCGGAAAGTACATATGGGGCGCCACCACAACGAAGCCCGCGTTCTTCAGGAAGTCGGCGTCAATGATGCAGTGTTCGACCGAACAATCGCCAAGGGCCTCCAGCACCGGCCGAACGTCCGGATCCACCGTCCGTGGATCCTGCAACTCGGAAGCCGCCGGTGTGCGGCCGAAAGCTTCCAGTGCCCGGACTCCGCGCCTGACCAGCTCGTCGATCACTCCAGCGATCAGGCCGTGTGGCAAGTCGTCTCCGTCGTGGCCGGCCTCGACGCCCATCGAGGTCAGCAGCACCGCGTCCGCGGACACCGGCCCGGTGGGAAACCGATGCGCCCGCGGCACCGCTCGCGGCGGAGCGTAAAGCACATACCCCAGGCACGGCGGCTCACGGTCGCTGCGGTCATCCGGAATGGGCGTCGCGACCTGACCGCACGTGCCCCACTCCAGCATCACCATCGACAACCAGGCCTCTTTTTCGAATTCTGGGTCGGCGAGGTGGTCCTGGTCCCCGAGGGTCGCGGGGTCGACCTCCCAAAAGACGCAGCGACGCGCATGCTTCGGGAGCTGCTCGAAGGCTTCGAGCCGCAGCGGTGTGATTCGAGCAGACACTAGTCTCCTGGTTCCGTGCGGTACTGCAGCCAACAGCCGATGCACTTGCAACGCCTCCAGGATAGGAGAGTTTCTCGTCATCGGGCCAGTGTTGGCGCCGCCATTTGTACTGGCTTGGAAATGGCTCGGCCAAAAGATCCCGCGGCGTGCGGTGGCAGTTAGCTGAGCATCGAAATGACTTGGCGCGCACCGGATTCGGTGCCCGGCGGTGAGTTGTGGTTGGCCTCCGAACCGGCGCAGTGTCACAGTGACGTAATTACATGATATGGCTGGTCATGCCTTGGGCGGGGTCATCATGCCAATGATTCGCTGGAGGTCGTCGACCGACGCGAACTCCACCACAATCTTCCCTTTGCGTTTGCCAAGGCTTACTGTCACCCGCGTATCGAAGGCGTTCGACAGACGCTCAGCAACGTCTTGGAGGCCGGGCATCTGGATCGGCTTGCGCCGCGGCGATGGCGTGGCCGCATCGCCGCGATTGGCCTCGTGGTTGGCTAACGTGACCGCTTCCTCGGTGGCCCGCACCGACAGGCCCTCCGCGATGATGCGGGCGGCAAGGCCCTCTTGCGCTTCGGGACCGGACTCCAGGGACAGTATGGCCCGAGCGTGGCCGGCAGACAGCACGCCGGCAGCCACCCGGCGCTGGACCGGGATCGGCAGCTTGAGCAACCGGATCATATTCGTGATCAGCGGCCGAGAGCGGCCTATCCGTGCGGCGAGTTCATCGTGGGTGACGCCGAACTCGTCGAGCAGCTGCTGATAAGCCGCTGCTTCTTCCAGCGGGTTCAGTTGTGCCCGGTGAATATTCTCTAACAGGGCATCGCGCAGCAGATTGTCGTCGGCGGTCTCGCGGACAATGGCCGGGATGGCGGCCAGGCCCGCCTCCTGCGCGGCCCGCCAGCGCCGCTCCCCCATGATGATCTGGTAGCGGGCACCGCTCTGTGCCCCGGGTACCGCGCGCACCACGATCGGCTGCAGCAGACCGAACTCGCGAATGGAGTGCACCAACTCGGACAGTGCCTCCTCGTCGAACACCTGCCTCGGTTGACGGGGATTGGCCTCGATGTCGGCCGGCGGGATCTCCCGGTAGACGGCGCCCATCTCGGAGCCAGGCTCCGTGCCGGTTTCAAGGCCCGCCCCGGCATTCGGCGGCGTTCGCCCGATCAGAACGTCAGCGGCCGCATCCCCCATCCGCGGACCAAGGGTCGCCGGCCCGGAGTCGCTGTCCGCGGGGCCGGTGGGGATCAACGAAGCCAGGCCCCGGCCGAGGCCACCCTTCTTGCGTAACGGCTGCGTCATGATCGTCCCTTCACGGATGTCAGTGCTCCCGCTCGGCGAGCTCGCGGCTCGCATCGAGATAGCTCATCGCCCCGCGTGAGCCGGGGTCGTAATCAATTATCGTCATGCTGTATCCGGGCGCCTCGGAGACCTTGACGCTGCGTGGGATCACAGTGCGCAATACCTTGCTTCCGAAATACCGTCGCACCTCCTCGGCGACCTGATCGGCGAGCTTAGTTCGGCCGTCGTACATAGTGAGGATCACGGTGGTCACGTCGAGCTGAGGATTGAGGTGTGCCTTCACCATCTCGATGTTGCGCATCAGTTGCGATACACCCTCAAGCGCGTAGTACTCGCACTGGATCGGGATCAACACTTCGGGCGCGGCGACAAGCGCATTGATCGTCAGTAGCCCGAGCGACGGTGGGCAGTCGACGAAGACGAAATCGAAGTCGAAGTTGTCCAACTCAGCCAGGGCGGTCCGCAGCCGATTCTCGCGCGCCACCATGCTCACCAATTCGATCTCGGCGCCGGCTAGATCGATCGTCGCCGGAATGCAGAACAAGCGCTCGCTGTGCGGGCTTCGTCGTAGCGCGTCCTGCACGGTGACTTCGCCCAGGAGTACCTCATAAGACGAGGGCGTGCCCGATTGCCGGTCGGTGATGCCGAGCGCGGTACTCGCGTTGCCCTGGGGATCGAGGTCGATCACGAGCGCCTTCAGTCCCTGCACCGCCAGCGCGGCGGCGAGATTTACGGCGGTGGTGGTTTTGCCTACGCCGCCCTTTTGGTTGGCGACAGTGAAGACGCGGCGTTGCTTTGGGCGGCGCAGTGGTCTGTAGGTCGTGTGGAGTACCCGCATTGCGCGCTCCGCGGCGGCGCCGATGGGCGTGTCGAGTTCGTCCGATGTTTCACGTGAAACATTCGGTGCTGAATCCTCCGGCGCGGAATCGGTGGGCCAACCCGGTGGAACGCTCATCGCATGCCCACGTTCGCCGACTGGGCCGGCTTCTGGCGCCCCCGCCTTCCGCGTCGCGCTAACACCACGGTTGCTGGCGGCCGCAAATAGTTCGCGCCACAAGTCACCACCCTGACATCGACCGCACCGGATGCCGCCATCGCGCGCCGGTGCTCGGTTATTTCGTCGGGAGCGCGCTCCCCCTTGATAGCCAGCATCCGCCCGTCCGGCCGTAACAAAGGCATACTCCACTTCGTCAACTTGTCCAACGCCGCGACCGCCCGTGACACCGCGGCGTCCCGCTCGCCGATTCGGTCACGGACCGACGACTCCTCCGCGCGGCCGCGTACCACCTCGATTTGCAACCCTAGATCGGCGACCACGTCGTTGAGAAACTCGCTTCGGCGAAGCAGCGGTTCCAGAAGCACCACGTGAAGATCCGGCCGCGCGATCGCCAACGGAATGCCCGGCAAGCCGGCCCCGCTGCCGATGTCGACGATCTGGTCACCCGGGTCGAGAAGTTCGCCGATCGCAGCGCTGTTCAAGAGATGGCGGTCCCAAATCCGATCGACCTCGCGCGGGCCGAGCAATCCACGCTCAACCGCAGCGTCCGCTAGAACATCTGCGTACCGCTGCGCGATGTCGAGTCGGGACCCGAAGATCGCCGAGGCGGCGTCGGTGTGCTCGCTAGGACCGACATGTTTCACGTGAAACATTCCCTCCTGACGAACTACATGGCTGTAACTCAGTCGTGCAGGACAACAACGCGGCGCGCCGGCTCAACGCCTTCGCTTTCGCTGTGCACACCGGGTACCGCCGCAACGGCGTCGTGGACGATCTTCCGCTCGAATGGGGTCATCGGCGAGAGTTCTTCGCGTTCCCCGCTGTCCAGCACGCGCCGGGCCACCCTATCGCCCAGCGCGGCCAGCTCCTCGCGCCGGCGACGTCGCCAGCCGGCGACGTCAAGCATCAACCGGCTACGCACGCCCGTCTTCTGATGGACCGCCAGCCGCGTCAGCTCCTGAAGCGCGTCTAGCACCTCGCCCACGCGGCCGACCAATTTATTCAAGTCGTCACTGCCGTCGATGCTGACGATGGCCCGGTTGCCTTCAACGTCCAGGTCGATGTCCCCGTCAAAGTCGAGCAGATCCAACAGCTCTTCCAGATAGTCGCCGGCGATTTCACCCTCGGCGACCAATCGCTCCTCTGGGTCGTCGGGTTCTTTATCGGGTTCTGCAGCGCTTACCGTTTCCGCGCTGATGTCCCCGGTGTCATCGTTCGGCAGCTCGGTATCAACCGCACGCTCGGTGGTGTCGGCGTCCGTCATTGGCTATTTCTCCCTCTTCCATGGGTCCCGTCTTTGATGGGGGTCGCCCCCTCCTACTGAGACCCGGCAAAGTTTTGGCGCTCGGTCAGCGTCTACGCCGCTTCCCTCGTGCGGCGCGATTGCTCGGACCGCTGTCAGGTCCGGGTGGATTCGGCTCGGGATCGGTCGGTGTTGGGCCCGATTCGGTGTCACCGCCGCTTGCCGCTGACGAACCGTTACCGCTCGGCAGCGCCGTCTTGGGCGCTCGCTTGGGCTTGGCTCCCGGCACGGGCGAGTTGGCCGACCGGCGCTGGATAGCCTCTTGCTTCTTGGCCTCATCCTCTTTTTCGATCATGCCGAACACGTAGTGCTGCTGACCGAAGGTCCAGATGTTGTTTGCGAACCAGTACAAGATGATCGCCAGCGGGAGGAACGGGCCGCCAACAACCACGCCCGCCGGAAACACGTACAGAGCGAGTTTGTTCATCATCGCGGTCTGCGGGTTCGCCGCGGCTTCCGGGCTCTGCCGCGCGACCGATGCGCGACTGTTGAAATAGGTCGCAACGCCGGCCAGGATCATTACCGGGAGGCCGACCGCGATCACCGACGGGCGGCTGAAATCGCTGAACGCTTCCAAGCCGGACCGCTGCGTCATGGACGCACCGATGGGCGCGCCGAATAAGTTCGCGTCCAGGAAGTGCTGCACTTCGAGTGGACTGAACACATAGTTCCCCGTCAGCCTGTTCTGCAGCACCGACAAGTGCGGCTGACCGAATCCGCCCTGGGTTCTGTTGAACGACCGCAGCACGTGATACAGCCCGATGAACACCGGGAGCTGCGCGAGCATCGGTAAACAACCCAGGATGGGATTGAAGCCGTGCTCGCGTTGCAACTTCTGCATCTCGAGCGCCATGCGCTGACGATCCTTGCCGTACTTTTTCTGCAACGCCTTGATCTGTGGTTGCAGTTCCTGCATCTGCCTAGTCGTGCGGATCTGCCGGACGAATGGCTTGTACAGCAGCGCGCGCAGCGTGAACACAAGGAACATCACCGACAGCGCCCACGCGAAGAAATTGGACGGACCCAACAGGGCGGCAAACAGCTTGTACCAAACCCACATGATCCACGACACCGGGTAGTAGACGGCATCGAGGCTGAAGAAATCAAAGGACAAAAGACTCACTCTCCCCTTGCTCCGCCGGGGAGGCCCCAGGCATTGCCGGCGACTTCGAAGTCCGCACGGCATCCGCGGTCCGGAATCGGGTCCCATCCTCCCCGATTCCATGGTCCACACTTGGCGAGTCTGGCCGCGGCCAACCAGCCCCCCCGAATCAAGCCGTACTCGGTAAGCGCATCGGCGGCGTACTGGCTGCAGGTCGGAATGAACCGACACGTCGGCGCCCGCAATGGCGACACCATGTGGCGGTACAGCTGGATCAGAAAGACCAGGCCTGTCGCCGAACTCTTTCCTGTTTGGCTGATTGTTCGCAGGAATGCTGCCCGAACCCGCTTCCACAGAGTCACCGGTTGGTTCCCGCCAACTCGAAAGCTCGTCGCAGACCGCTTCGCAACTGCTGCTCCAACCACGCTGAGGACACATTCCGGCTGCTGGGCCGCGCCCGGATTACCACTCGGTCGGATTGGTCGAGGCCGGCCAACATAGTCCGGGCGACATGCCGCAGCCGACGCGCGACCAGATGCCGCTCGACTGCCGAACCCACCGGCTTGGCGATGATCAGGCCGATCCGTGGACCCACCCCATCCTCGTCATCAGCCCGCCGAAAGTGAACGATGACATCGCGCTGCACGGCACGCATCCCGTACTTCACCGTCTCATCGAACTCAGTCGACCGCCTCATGCGGTTGCGTGCGGGAAGCACCGCCGGAAAACCTGCCGTTCAGATCAGGCAGTTAACTCGCGGCGGCCCTTGCGGCGCCGGCCGGACACGATGGCCCGCCCGGCCCTGGTACGCATCCGCAAGCGGAATCCGTGCACGCGCGCTCGGCGCCGGTTATTCGGCTGAAAGGTCCGTTTGCCCTTGGCCACGGCGTTCTCCTGGTTCTGTCTGGCGTTCTGTCTGGCGTCCTCCGGCCGCTCACGCTTCGCAAGCGAGTTGATCCGCGGTTCGGTCGGAGGTGGTACTACTTACTGGCCGGCGCGGTCCCCAACCGACATCGATGTGGGTCGCAGCCGTATCGCCGACTTTCGGGCGACTGATTGAGAGTACTGACGCGCGTTCGCCGGGTCAAACCTGGCCCGCCCCCAACGAACGCCTTCCCCCCGGGAAGCCCTCGAAAGCCCAAATTGGAATGCGGCAGAACTGTTGGCAGCCGCACGGAAAACTGTTAGCTTCGGGCAATGCCGTTTCAGCCCGGAACGGAGCTCGACAACGAAGTGAGGATGGCGGATCAACTAGCTGCCTAGGCGACCTCCACGGGTTGTCATCAGCATGGAGATCGCGTGCCGTGGCCGGTAGGCTTCGGTTCGTTTACTCATCCTCCTGTCCACACCTGTGCATAACTATGTGGACAGTTGCTTTGTCGCCAAACGTTGTTTTGTACGGTTTTGTGTTGAAAGCCCGGATATCGCAAGAACCAGGGAGATACGTCGTTGACCGATGACCCCGGTTCAAGCTTCACAACAGTGTGGAACGCGGTTGTCTCGGAGCTCAATGGCGAGTCCGCCGCTGACGGCCTAGCGGCTAATCGCACGACTCTCGTCACTCCGCTGACTCCCCAGCAAAGGGCCTGGCTCAACCTTGTCCAGCCGCTCACCATCGTCGAGGGGTTTGCTCTGTTGTCGGTTCCGAGCAGCTTTGTACAAAATGAGATCGAGCGACATTTGCGTGAGCCAATCACCGACGCGCTGAGCCGGCGGCTCGGACAGCAGATCCAACTCGGTGTGCGCATCGCCCCCCCTTCGGACGATGCAGACGACAACGCCCTCACCAACCCGGAATCCTTCCCCCAACCCGAAGACCCCGACGTCGAGATGTCCGGCGACGCCGACGAGGGTGACGAAAACGGTGAAATCGCCGGTGATCCCCAGCACAGCTGGCCGGCCTACTTCACCGAACGGCCACACGCCGCCGATACCGCTGCCGCCGGCGGAACCAGCCTCAACCGGCGCTACACGTTCGACACATTTGTCATCGGCGCCTCCAACAGGTTCGCGCATGCCGCCGCTTTGGCGATCGCAGAAGCGCCAGCGCGTGCCTACAACCCGCTGTTCATCTGGGGTGAGTCGGGCCTCGGCAAAACCCACTTACTGCATGCCGCCGGGAATTACGCACAGCGCCTGTTCCCGGGCATGCGAGTCAAGTACGTCTCCACCGAGGAATTCACCAACGACTTCATCAACTCGCTGCGCGACGACCGCAAGGTTGCCTTCAAGCGCAGCTACCGCGACGTCGACGTGCTACTTGTCGATGACATCCAGTTCATCGAAGGTAAAGAGGGGATCCAGGAAGAGTTCTTCCACACCTTCAACACCTTGCACAACGCCAACAAGCAGATCGTCATCTCTTCGGACCGGCCACCGAAGCAGCTCGCCACCCTGGAAGACCGGCTGAGGACTCGGTTCGAATGGGGCCTGATTACCGACGTTCAGCCTCCCGAATTGGAAACCCGCATCGCCATCCTGCGCAAAAAAGCGCAGATGGAACGACTCGCGGTGCCTGATGACGTGCTCGAGCTCATCGCCAGCAGCATCGAGCGCAACATCCGCGAGCTCGAGGGCGCTCTGATCCGGGTCACTGCGTTCGCATCACTGAACAAGACAGCAATCGACAAAGCCCTGGCGGAGATTGTGCTTCGCGACCTCATCGCGGACGCCAGCACCATGCAGATCAGCGCGGCAACCATCATGGCGGCCACAGCCGAATACTTCGACACGACGGTCGAAGAGTTGCGTGGCCCAGGCAAGACGCGGGCGCTGGCCCAATCCCGACAGATCGCGATGTACCTGTGCCGCGAGCTGACCGACCTTTCACTTCCCAAGATCGGCCAGGCATTCGGGCGCGACCACACCACGGTCATGTACGCGCAGCGAAAGATCTTGTCCGAAATGGCCCACCGACGTGAGGTCTTCGATCACGTCAAGGAACTCACAACTCGCATCCGTCAGCGCTCCAAGCGCTGACTTCAACGCACGGGCCGAAGTTTTTTTCAAGAAACTTCTCACCCCCCTGTCACACCAGTAACACCCCGGTCGTGTGCGCACCCCTGTGCACAAACCGGTCAAACGTCCGTGCAACACCCGGCGGCACGTGTACACCGCTGTTTCCTCCCCAACGGACCCACACCGCGCACACAGTCAACAGCGTTGTCATCCACAACCCGATCGCTCCCCTAGCAGCATCAAGGCTGTGCTATCCCCAGAATCCACACCCCTTAATACTGTTATTGAGATATCTTCTTCCCTTCTTCTTTGAAGAACAGCCTTGGGGAAGATCCGTTACACAGGGTCTCCAGCGCGCCTGCCGACCGGGCATGTCGGCCGTTGCGATTAGCTTTGAAGATGGCCTCAGAGGATTTACGGTTGTTCTTCGACTCCCGCTTGCGGTCGTCGTGGCCCAGCGTTTGTTGCAGGGGCTAGCCATCGGGTTCGAACTCTTGCTAGGTGAAGGGACGCTATGGACGCGGCGACGACAAGAGCTGGCCTCACAGACTTGAAGTTCCGTTTGGTGCGCGAATCCTTCGCGGATGCGGTGTCGTGGGTGGCGAAGAATCTGCCCACCAGGCCGGCCGTGCCGGTCCTGTCGGGGGTTCTGTTGACCGGCTCGGACGATGGCCTGACGATCTCGGGATTCGACTATGAGGTTTCCGCCGAAGCACAGGTTGCAGCCGAAATAGCTTCTCCGGGTAGCGTTTTGGTGTCGGGAAGGCTGTTGTCAGATATCACCCGGGCGTTGCCGAACAAACCCGTTGACTTCACTGCGGAGGGCAACCGTGTGTCACTGACCTGCGGTAATGCCAGATTCTCGTTGCCGACGATGGCCGTCGAAGATTACCCGACGCTGCCGACACTGCCGGAAGAGACCGGCACCTTGCCGTCGGATCTGTTCGCCGAGGCAATCTCACAGGTCGCGATCGCGGCCGGCCGAGACGACACCCTGCCCATGCTGACTGGAATTCGGGTGGAGATCTCGGGCGAGACGGTGGTTTTGGCCGCCACTGACAGGTTTCGTCTGGCGGTTCGCGAACTGACCTGGTCCGCCTTGTCGCCCGAAATCGAAGCCGCGGTGCTGGTACCCGCGAAAACACTGGCGGAGGCCGCCAAAGCAGGCCTCGACGGCTCTGAAGTCAGGCTGTCGTTGGGAGCAGGGGCCGGAGTTGGGAAAGACGGGCTGCTCGGTATCAGCGGGAATGGCAAGCGCAGCACCACTCGCCTTTTGGACGCGGAATTCCCGAAGTTCCGGCAATTGCTGCCGGCTGAGCACACCGCGGTTGCCACGATCAACGTGGCCGAGTTGACCGAAGCCATCAAGCTCGTTGCGCTGGTAGCGGACCGGGGCGCGCAGGTGCGCATGGAATTCGGCGACGGGCTGCTGAGGCTTTCGGCGGGGGCCGACGATGTGGGTCGGGCGGAAGAGGATCTTGCGGTCGATTTCCTCGGTGAACCGTTGACGATCGCGTTCAACCCGACATATCTGACCGACGGACTGAGTTCCGTGCATTCAGAGCGGGTGTCCTTTGGATTCACCACGCCGGGTAAGCCGGCGTTGCTGCGCCCGGCGTCCGGAGACGACAGCCCGCCGACCGGTAGCGGTCCATTTGCCGCCCCGCCAACGGATTATGTCTACTTGTTGATGCCAGTTCGGTTGCCCGGGTAGGTGTACGTCCGACATTTAGGATTGCGTGATTTCCGCTCCTGGTCACACGCCGACCTCGAATTAGAACCGGGTCGGACGGTGTTCGTCGGTCCCAATGGTTTTGGGAAGACGAATCTGATTGAGGCCCTGTGGTATTCGACCACTTTGGGTTCGCACCGGGTCGGGACCGACGCGCCGTTGATCCGAGCGGGCGCCACTCGCGCGGTGGTCTCGACGATCGTGGTGAACGAGGGTAGGGAATGCGCCGTCGACCTGGAGATCGCGGCGGGCAGGGCGAACAAGGCTCGGCTGAATCGTTCACCGGTGCGCAGCACCCGCGACATTGTCGGGGTATTGCAGGCGGTGTTGTTTGCTCCGGAGGACTTGGCTTTGGTCCGCGGGGATCCCGCCGACCGCCGCCGGTATCTCGATGATTTGGCGATCGTGCGCCGACCGGTGATCGCAGCGGTGCGCGCCGACTATGACAAGGTTTTGCGGCAGCGCACCGCGTTGTTGAAGTCGCTATCCGGCGCACGACACCGCGGAGATCGCGGCGCCCTCGACACTCTCGAGGTATGGGATGGCAAGTTAGCTGAACACGGAGCCGAATTGATGGCCGCGCGAATTGATTTGGTCAACCACTTAGCGCCAGAGCTGGAAAAGGCCTACCAATTATTGGCACCCGGATCACGGACCGCGGCGGCAGCGTACCGGGCCAGCATCGAAGGCTTAGTGCCCGACGAAGCCGCAGGCGCCGACGGCTCCGACCGCGAATTGCTGCAGGCCGCATTGTTGACAGCGCTATCGGCGCGCCGCGACGCTGAACTGGAACGCGGCGTGTGTCTCGTTGGTCCGCACCGCGATGATCTCGAGTTACGACTCGGCGATCAACCTACGAAAGGCTTTGCCAGCCACGGGGAATCGTGGTCATTCGCGATAGCCCTGCGGCTGGCGGCCTACGAGCTGTTGCGGGCCGACGGCAGCGAGCCGGTG
>Ga0302319_10007498_pt1 | contig 21474 bp, 17 predicted proteins | sample Bog_T0_2_FD_203319 | JGI IMG/M metagenome (GOLD analysis project Ga0302319, IMG submission 203319) | Peat permafrost microbial communities from Stordalen Mire near Abisko, Sweden - Bog_T0_2 | ecosystem: Environmental > Terrestrial > Soil > Wetlands > Peat | place: Sweden: Abisko, Stordalen Mire... | reverse complement strand
TTCTCATCCGCCAGCGCGGCCAGAATGATGAGCAGTTCATGGGGCGTCTGGGGGCTGTCGGTTTCGTCCATGGAAACCTCGGTGACAAAGTTTGCCTCCCCCTTGGCCTGGGCAATATGGCGATAAATCTTGCCGGCGTCCTGCACCGCCAGCAGGAACTTGTTGGCCACGCGGGCGGCTTCGGCGGACGAAATATCCAGCGGATGATCAATCCGGGGAATGGCCAGCTTGCCGGTGAGTTCCGGATGGCGGCCCAGAAACGCCTGCACTTCGGCGGCGGGGGCGGGCTGGCCAATCGTGTCGGCCACGTCAATCGTGAAAAAGTCCGACGGCGCAATGAAGCGATCCACGGTCTCCAACCGGATATGGTCGGCATCCACGTGATAGGCTTGCTTCCAGCCCAGCGCCTTGACCGCCGCCTCCGCCTCGGCCCGCAGGCTGGCGGGCTCGGTGCCGATGAAAGTGTGTTCGCGGTTGGATTTGTTCCAGACGGGAACAACCTCGGCGCCTTGTTCGGTGGCCAGGATGCAGGCACGCAGTTGCGCCTTGCCTTGATGGGCAAAGCGGTCGCCCATGCCAAAAGAATATTTACCCAACGTTAGATGTTTGCTCATAAACTGTGAAACTGTGATCGATTGATTTTCGTTGAAGATAACAAATTCTTGCCGTTCAGCGCCCCCCGTGTTCTGCAAAAATATTTGAGTTTTCTGCACTCGGTAATCGCCAAAACTGGGCCAAAACTGCGCCAAAACTGGCCAGGCAAAACCCAGCCGGACGATTCGGAGAGCGCCACCCGCACCACCTCACTTTGCCGGCGTTGCCATGGCCGGAGAGTTGCGCACGGTGAGCGCGGTGACGTCGTCCGCAAAGACGGCGGGTTTGACGCCGGGGGCCACCTGGGGTTTGAAGTTGTCCAATTCCAATCCCCGAATGTCGGTGAACACCGCGGCGGGCCGCAGTTCGTTGGTGCCGAACTGGGTGGTGATGTTGGCCAGTTCCAGGTTCTTCACATGGCGCGCATAAATGCCGTAGGCGGGGAGCACGCCGAGCTTGTTGGGTTCGGGATACGTGGTGCCGAGTTCCTTGGGCTGGGCGGCCGCGTTTTCCGCCGTGCCACCACCATTGCAGGTCAGGTGGACATCCTCAATGCGCACGCCTTCCACCGGCTGTTCGGGCAGCCCCATGATCTGGATGGCCCCCATTTTGCCGACGCCATCGGCGAGGACATGCGAGATTTGAATATTCCGGCACCGGCTCGGGGTGGTCAGTCCCGGCGTGCGATTGCGTTTGCCGGTGGTGATGTAGATGGCGTAATCCGGAATATCCATCATCGTGAGATTCACGATGGAAATATTCTCCATAATGCCGCCGTCCACCTCCTCCAGCGCGAGGCCCAGGCAGTGGCGGAAGGTGCAGTTGGCCACCGTGCAGTTGCGGAAGCCGCCGCTGGATTCGGTGCCGAACTTGATGCGGCCAAAATGGTTGGAGGTGGCCTTGTAAGTGCCGTCCAGCACGGAGCCCTCAGCATATCCGGAAACCTGGCAGTTGACGATGGTCAGGTTTTCCGTGGGCCGCCATTCCCCCAGGGCATAGGTGCTTTTGGGGCACAAGCCGTCGTCATTGGGGGAATTGATGCGGCAGTTGCTGACCCGGGTGTCGCGGCAGCAATCAATGTCAATGCCGTCGCGGTCAGTGTCCATCGTGACGTTATCCACGGTGAGATTGTCGCAGCCGGTGACGAGGATGGCAAAATGGCCGCCATGAAACACGGTGAAGTCGCGCAGGATCACGTTGCGGCACAATTTGAGGGCCACCGCCTTGTTGCCCAGCCGGACGGGCGGGCCAGCGTTGGTATGCACCGGATTGAAATCGTTGAAGCCAACCATGTCGTCGAGGATTTTATCTTTGCGCACCAGGCCGCCGCCGGCGATGGTGCCCGGGCCGGTGATCGAGACGTTGGTCAGGTTTTCACCCCAGATGAGGCTGTTGTGGAAGAAGCAATGGCCGCCATCCTGATAACCGCCCAGGGTGAACGGCTCGGTTTCGTCGTAGGCGTTCAGATTCTGGGGCGCGCCCAGGATGGTGGCCCCGGCATCAATCAGCAGGTGGATGTTGCTTTGGAGATGAATCGAACCGCTCAGGTAGGTGCCGGCGGGCACCAGCACCGTGCCGCCCCCCGCTTGGACGGCGGCGGCGATGGCTTGGTTGATGGCCGGGCTGTCGAGCTGCTGACCGTCGCCCTTGGCCCCAAAGTTGCGTACATTAAAATTGTCGGCGGCGGCGGCACCGCAGGTTGCCCAGCCGATCCCGCTGGCCAGGGCAACACCCAGCAATTTTGAGAATAACTTGGCGGATATAATAAACATGGCAGTAGTTCATTGGACTGACGCAAAATGAGGCGGCGAGGATACAATTATTGGAGCCCCGGCAACTTTCCGGAGGGTGACGAAATTCAAACCCGCAAAAAACACATAAATTGAGGTTTATGCATCCATGAATGAATTATCCTGACAACCCAGGCTTGTTGTGGCACTTTTCCTCAAACACATGCCCGATAAACCATTCATGACGGTCATGAAACGGGGGTGCTTCTGGCTTTTAACCATGCTGTTACCTGCGTTGGCCGGCTCAGTCATCGCCAGCGGATCCCCTTTGATTTCGGCCCCTCTGCCCCCGGCGGTGGCGCACGGACAGATCGCCCCGCTGGACCGCCTGCCGGGCACCAACCAACTGCGGTTGACCCTCTGCCTGCCCTTGCGCCACCCGCAGGAACTGACCCATTTGCTGGCCGCCATCTATTCCCCGGGGAATCCGCAATATCATCATTACCTCACCCCGGGGGAATTTGCCGCCCGCTTCGGTCCCAGTCCGGACGATTATGCGGCCGTCATTCATTTTGCCAGCACCAATGGCTTCAGGGTCACCGGCACCCACCCCAATCGTCTCCTCGTGGATGTGGCGGGCCGGGTTGCGGACGTGGAACGCGCCCTGCATGTCCGGCTCCATTCGTACCGGCACCCCAGCGAGCCCCGGAATTTTTTCGCGCCCGACACCGAACCCACGGTGGATGCACGACTGCCGCTGCTGAAGATAAGTGGGTTGGATGATTTTTATCGTCCCCACCCCAACGTCGTGGACTCAGGGCCGGTTTCCCGCAGATCGCCCCAGGACGGGACCAGCACCAATCCCCCGGGTTACTACCTGGGCAACGATTTTCGTCAGGCTTACGTGCCCGGCACCCGGTTGACGGGAGCCGGTCAAAACGTGGCGCTGGTGGAATTCGACAACTTCGATCCAGCGGATATCACCAACTATGCCGAAGCAATCGGTTTGACCAACCTCCCCCTGGTGACGGTGCTGCCCGTGGACGGCGGTTTTGGACCCCCGTCTCTCACCTCTGGGGAGGAGGAAGTGGCGCTGGACATTGAGCTGGTGATGGCCATGGCTCCGGGGGTAACCAACATTTTTGTCTATGAAGCCCCCAATTCGTTTTCGAGCCCGTGGGCGGACATGCTGGGCCAGATTGCCGATGACAACCTGGCCGCGCAGGTGAGCTGTTCCTGGAGTGGCGGCGGACCGGATGCGGCGTCCGAACAAATCTTCCTCCAGATGGCCGCGCAGGGACAGTCCTTCTTTTGTGCCGCCGGCGATATCGGGGCTTATACCAATGTCATTCCTTTTCCCTCCTCCAGTCCAAACGTCACTGAGGTGGGGGGCACCACTCTGATCACGGATACCAATCAGAATTGGGTGGCCGAAACCGTCTGGAACCGGGGTGATGGTTCGGCGGGCGGCGGCGGCATTGACCTCTCCGTGGAGCTGCCCCTCTGGCAAATGGGGGTGGCCATGACCAATGGCGGTTCGCCCGTTTGGCGTGATATTCCGGACGTGGCGCTGACGGCGGAAGACATCTATGTGCTGGTCAACGGCCAGGGTAACCGGGCTGGCGGCACCAGTTGCGCCGCGCCGCTGTGGGCGGCGTTCACGGCGCTGATCAACCAGCAGGCGGAACTGTTGGGGGCGCCCCCCGTGGGGTTTCTCAATCCGGCGCTGTACGCGCTGTGCCGGGGCACAAATTATCCGGCACTATTTCACGACATCGTCAGCGGCAGCAATACCAACCTCATCAATCCCACCAATTACTATGCGGGTCCAGGCTACGATCTTTGCACCGGATGGGGCACGCCCATGGGCACGAATTTGATCAACGCACTGGCCACCCCCGATCCCTTGGGCATCCTGTTGCCAACCAACCTGATCTCCTCGGGCATCATGGGCGGCCCTTTTACGGAAACCAACTGGCTGATTACGCTGACGAATGCTGGTTTGACGGGTCTGGATTGGTCCCTGGGCAATGTGCCGTCCTGGCTGGCGGTGTCCGCCACCGGCGGCAGGCTTGCCCCCGGCAACATTACCAACCTTGCCGTGCAGTGGATCAATCCCGATGCTTTTTCCGCCGGCGGCTATCGCACCGCCCTCATGTTTACCAACCTGGCCCTGTCGCGCATTCAAAACGTGCTCGTGCAGTTCAATGTGAGCCAGTCCATTGTGCTGAATGGCGGTTTTGAAACCGGCGATTTCAGCGATTGGACCCTGGTCGGCGACACCGAAACGTTTCATAACCTCTACAACACCGTGGCCACCGCCGCCGATTATCCGGGAGTGGTCCACTCCGGCAATTATGGCGCGTTTCTTGGCGAAAATGGCTTTGCGGCCACCTTGTCGCAAACCTTGCCCACCGTCCCGGGACAGCATTATTTGGTTTCCTTCTGGCTTGATGATTTGATTCCCGGCAGCGTGCAATCCTTCAACGCTTTTTGGAATGGCACCAATCTCACCAGCCTGTTGAATCCGCCGGCCTTTACCTGGTCCAACTTTTTGACCGTGGTCACGGCCAGCGACACCAATTCGCTGCTGGAATTCGACGTGGAGAATGACCCCAGCTATTTTGGCCTCGACGACATTACGGCGACGCCGGTGACAACCGGGCTGCCGCCGGTGGCCACCAGCCAGACGGTTACCCTCGAGGAGAATGGCACCGCCAATCTCACGCTGACGGGCTCGGACCCGCAGGATTGGACGCTCACCTACACGGTGTTGACGCAACCCACAAACGGAACCTTGAGTGGCACGCCCCCAAACCTGGCCTATAGTCCGGCCGCGAACTTTTTCGGCAGCGACAGCTTTACGTTCCAGACCACCGATGGCCTCAACAATTCTGCGCTCGCCACGGTTTCACTGGTGGTCCGCCCGGTGCTCGTGTTTGCCGATTTTTCGATTTCCACCAATGGATTCCAGGCGGACTGGGCCTCCCAGGCGGGATCGCAGTATCAGGTGCAATACACCACGGACCTGACCCAGAACGCCTGGCAAACCCTGGGCACCATCACCGCCACCACCAGTACTTCCTCCTTTATGCAAACCAACTGGACGGGCTGGGATCCGCAGGGATTTTACCGACTGGTGCTGCTGCCATGACCTCACGCTGTCCGATTTGACCATGGGTTTTGTTCTGGTACACTGTTGTCATGACACTTACAGCTGTTTTGATTCCTGCCGAGGAGGGTGGCTTTGTCGCTTTCAACCCTGAAACCGGCACGACGACCCAGGGCGAGACAGTGCCGGAAGCCATCGGCAATCTCCGCGAGGCGACCGAGCTTTATCTTGAGGAGTTCCCTCTGAAGCAGGCTGGCCAGCCGTTGTTGACCACTTTTGAAGTCGCGGCGCATGCCTAAATTGCCTCGCATTTCAGGTTCGGAGGCGGTGCGGGCTTTGCAACGCCTCGGCTTTGAGACCGTGCGACAAAAAGGCAGCCATGTCGTCATGCGGCGCGCCTCACATGGCTGTGTCGTTCCCAACCACCGCGAGATCAAGGTTGGCACTCTTGCCGGAGTTCTTCGACAGGCGGGTGTCTCTGCGGAAGAGTTTGTTTCCGCACTCTGACCGGAAACGCGCATGAAACAACGAGACATGATGCGGAAGTTGTTCCGGCGTTTCGACGGCGATAGGACGAGCGTTGTCAAGGCATACGCCAAGGCGGAGCAGCGCGGAGAGGTTAAGCGCGTTCGAGATTCTCACGATATGGGCTCGGACGAATATGCATCTCGCCTTTTTGCTGACGGAATACAGAAAAGATGGATTCAGGAATATGGATGACAATGATAATTTGAGACAGATGGGTGATGTCCGTAATATCGCGTTGGGGCGGCATCCCACGTTCTGCCTTAATTTTTAATTCCCTCTCTTAAATTATCTGTTGACACTTCCATGGTCATGCATCATTGTATCCGCATCCGTTGATTTAACGGACTCATGACGAGTGGTTGAGGGACTGGCCCGCTGACACCACGGCAACCGATTGAATTCAGGTTTCAATGACAGGTGCCAAATCCAGCCTGAGCATCATTAGCTCGGGGAAAATGAGAAGCAACCGACGGCTTTTGCCGCCCCTTCCCGTCATTGGGTCGGGGCTTTTTTATTACCCCTCAACGGTCGCGGCGTGCCGGCAGCACGCCGCCAACCGAACACCCTGAATGGGCGGGTTTCTGCCGGGCCGCCGCCGCGAAAAGTTTATGAGTGAGAAACAAGGTTACATGAAGGCGCTCAAGTGCCGGGAATGCGGGCGCGAATATCCACTGGCCGCCACCCATGTCTGCGAGTTTGATTTCGGCCCCCTGGAGGTCGCCTACGATTACGACCGCATCAAGAAAACCCTGACCCGCGACGTCATCACCTCCCGTCCCAAAACCATGTGGCGTTATCGCGAGTTGCTGCCGATTGCCAATGATCCCTCCGTTGGCGCGCAGGTGGGTTACACCCCGCTGGTCAAGGCCGACCGGCTGGCCAAAAAACTGGGCATCCGCGAGCTATGGATCAAGAACGACGCCGTCAATTATCCCACGCTCTCGTTCAAGGATCGCGTGGTCAGCGTGGCCCTCAGCCGTTCCAAGGAGCTGGGGTTTGCGACCGTGGCCTGTGCCTCCACCGGCAACCTGGCCAATTCCGTGGCCGCGCAAGCGGCCAGCGCGGGCCTGAAATCCTACGTCTTTATTCCGTCGGACCTGGAGCAGGGTAAAATCCTGAACTCGCTGGTCTATGGCGCGAACGTGATTGCGATCAAGGGGCATTACGACGAGGTCAACCGCCTGTGCGCGGAAATTGCCGGCAAGTTTGGCTGGGCGTTTGTGAACGTGAATATGCGCCCGTATTACGCCGAAGGCTCCAAGAGCATGGCGTATGAAATCGTGGAGCAATTGGGCTGGCGCACGCCCCAGCACACCATTGTGCCCATGGCGTCCGGCTCGCTGCTGACCAAGATTCACAAGGGCTACCAGGAAATGGCCAAGGTCGGGCTGATTCCCGACACGGACCCCAAGATTTACGGGGCGCAGGCCACCGGCTGTTCCCCCATTTCCGTCGCGCAAAAAGCCGGGCTGGATTTCTTCAAGCCCGTCAAGCCCGACACCATTGCCAAGTCCCTCGCCATCGGCACGCCGGCCGACGGCTTCTATGCGCTCAAGGTGATGCGCGAAACCGGCGGCGCGGCCGACGACGTGACCGACGATGAAATCCGCGACGCCATCAAGCTGCTCGCCGAGACCGAAGGCATTTTTGCCGAGACCGCCGGCGGGGTCACCGTGGGCGTGGCGAAAAAACTCATCGCCTCCGGCCGGATTCCGCACGATTCCTCCGCCGTCATCTGCGTTACCGGCAACGGCCTGAAGACGCTGGACGCGATGCAGGGTCATTGCGGCAAAACCCGTGAAATCAAGCCCAGCCTGCGTGAATTCGAGGCCCTGCTGGCGCAGGAGGAACAGGTGGGGGTGTAAAGCGCCTTGCTCCACGCCGTCAGCACCGGATGTTGGACAACATTATTCAACCGCCCTGAAAGGGCAAAACAGGATAGCCCAGGGCAAAGCGAAGCCCCGCCCTGGGTTAGACGTCAAAAAAAAAGTTCCAAGCCCTGAAAGGGCGGTATAATCCTGCCCTTGCCAGTCAGGGGGAGACTCAACTACATTGAATCATCGCAACCACATAATTAATTTATGCCGCAAAAAGTTCGTATTCCCACGCCGCTCCGGAAGTTGACCAACAACCAGGAAGTGGTCGAAATCAATGCCGCCACCATCGGCGCGGCCATCCTGGAATTGCAGGCGCAGTTTCCGGGCATCGGCGAGCGCTTGGTGGATGACAAGGGCGAGGTGCGCCGCTTCGTGAACGTCTATGTGAACGAAGAGGACATCCGCTTTCTGAAAAACCGTGAAACGCCCCTCAAGGACGGCGATGAGATCAGCATCATCCCGGCCATTGCCGGCGGCTAGAATCTATGCCTAAAAAGAAAATCGCCGCCCCCAAGCCGGAGGGCCCGGTGCAACAGCGCCTGTGGCTGATGTATCCGCCCAAGCTCATCAAAAAGCCCTTCATTTGGGAGGTCGGCCACAAATTCAAGATCACCACCAACATCCGCCAGGCCAGCGTGACCGATGAAATCGGCATCGTGTGCCTTGAACTGGCAGGCCAGCGGGACGAGGTGGACCGCGCCATCACCTGGCTCGAGAAAAACGGCGTGAACGTGGAGCCGGTGGAAATTGGGGTGATTGCCGGCTGAGCTTCGCTGTGAACCAACGATTGGGGATGGCAAAATCACCATTGGCCATCGCATGAGCGCCGCGCGCATTCAAACACCGTCCGGACAGAACTGGAGCTGCCACAGTTGTGGTTTGTGCTGCCGCAACCACATGGAGGTGCCGCTGTCGGTGATGGAAAAAGCGCGGATCGAGCAGCAGGGGTGGACGGCGGCGAATGGCGTGGATCCCGCCAGAATGATCGTGGCGGGGCTGAACACCTATCGCCTGGGGCATCAAGCGGATGGTGCCTGCATGTTTCTCGACGAAGCCAAGCGTTGCCGCATCCATGCCAGGTTTGGCGAGGCGGCCAAGCCGCTGGCATGCCGCCTGTTTCCGCTGGCGATTTATCCGGCGGGCAAAAAAATGTTTGTGGGGTTGCGCTTTAGCTGTCCTTCGGCGGTGGCCAATCAAGGCAAGCCATTGGCGGACCGGGCGGGGGAAATCACGCGTCTGGCCGGGGAATTTTTCCCGGAAGGCTGGGAGCAATTGCCCCCGCCGCCGGTGGCCGCGACACCGGGATTGGACTGGCCGGATTTTCTGCGGTTTGCACACTGGCTGGAGGTGTCGCTCGCGGCGGAGAACGTGCCGGTGGCGCTGAAATTGTTACGCGCGTTGCACTGGCTGGAAAAGGTGGAGCGCGGTTATCTGGATCAAATCCAAGGCGAGGGCGCGGATGAAATCCTGGCCGCCCTGGTGCGCAGCGCAGGCGAGAAGGTGCCCGCCTTGCCCACGGAGCCACCCAGCCGGTTTGGCCGGTTGTTTTTGCGGATGCAGGTGTTGGAAACTGCATACGTCGCGACGGTGGCGGATCGCAATGTGCTTAGCCGGCAGCGCTGGAAAAGGGTGGCGGCAGCATGGTCTTTTGCCTCGGCTTCCGGACGGACCCCGGCATTGCGGGCGGAATTGCAGCGCGTGCCGTTCGCGGCGGTGGAGTCGTCGTTTGGGGCGTTGCCGCCGGCCAGCGAGGCGTTGTTGAGCCGTTATTTTCTGGTGAAAGTGCAAAGCCTGCAATTTTGTGGCAAGGGTTTCTTTGATCGTCCGCTCGTGGAGGGTTTTCGCAATTTGGCGCTGCTGTATCCAGTGATCCTCTGGCTGGCGCGCTGGACGGCCGTGAGCGCGGGGCGAAAAACTCTGGAGGAGGCCGACGTGGCGAAAGCCGTGGGCTGGGTGGATCATCAATATGGCTACGTCCCGTATGTGAGCTGGCGGACGCGGCTGCTGCAGCAGCGGAATGACGTCGTGCGCTTGTGCGCGTGGTATGGGGCGGGGAAGAATTGATGCGAATATTAGGTGCGATGTTCAGCTTGGTTTACAGAATAAATTAGCCCAAGTGAAAAATTTCACAAACTTTTCTTGCGCCCGGCGCGGCGAGTTGCTAAAACACCACCGCGTTTTTTTACGCAGGCTTGAACAAATTTTAACCGTGGCGGTTTTGCGAAAGAAGTGATTTTTCCCAAGTGGACAAATAGTTTGCCGTTGGTGCTCGGCGCGATTGCCGCGCTGGCCGGTGCCGGCGTGGCAGCGGGCGTGACGATCTACCTCACGCCCAAATTCTACCGCGTCGGCTATCAACCCGTGCAGCCGGTGCCCTTCTCGCACCGGATCCATGCCGGTCAACTGGCGCTGGATTGCCGCTACTGCCACAACGGGGTGGAGAAATCCTGGTTTGCCAATCTTCCCGGGGCGTCCACCTGCATGAACTGCCATAATCAGGTGTTGAAAGACGATCCCCGCCTGCAAATCGTCCGCGACAGCGCCACGAACAACACCCCCATCGCCTGGGTGCAGGTGCATAAGGTGCCGGATTATGTGTATTTCAACCATTCCGTCCATGTGACCCGCGGCATCAGTTGTGTGGAGTGCCATGGCCGGATTGATCAAATGGACGAGGTCAAACATGCCGAGTCGTTGAGCATGAGCTTCTGTCTGGACTGCCACCGCAACCCGGCGGCAGCCATCCGCCCGCCGGACAAGGTCACCCAGCTGGGCTGGCAGTGGAGCACCAATGCCGTGGAGGCCGCCCATTTGCAGGAAGTCAACGGCCAGAAATTTGTTCACGACTGGAAGGTGGAATCCTTGCAGAGTTGTTCCGCGTGTCACCGATAAGATGAACCCCTCGCCCACATCAAATTCTGCGAATGCGCGCCGTTACTGGCGCAGCCTGGATGAACTGGCGGACACGCCGGAGTTCAAGGACTGGCTGCATCGCGAATTTCCGCAGGGGGCCAGCGAGATGGAGGAGGGCCACAGCCGCCGCAATTTCTTGAAGCTGATGTCGGCGTCGTTTGCGCTGGCGGGCGTGGCCACGCTGGGCGCGGGCTGCCGCAAGCCCGAGGAGCATTTGGAGCCCTACGGCCAGCAGCCGGAGAATTACACCTATGGCGAGGCGCAATATTATGCGACCGCCATGCCCACGCGCACCGGCGCGGTTCCGCTGGTGGTGAAGTCCTGCGAGGGCCGGCCGGTCAAGATCGAGGGCAACGCGCTGTTCCCCGGCGGCAATGGCGGCACCGATCGCTATGCGCAGGCGTCCATTCTGGATTTGTACGATCCCGATCGCGCGCGGCATTTCAAAAAGGACGGCAAGGAAGTTTCCCGCGACGAGGCCTTGAAGTTTCTCGATGAACTGGCGCAGAAGTTTGCCGCCAATCAAGGCGATGGCTTGGCGTTTCTGGCGGAAAGCAGCACGTCGCCTTCCCGCGCGCGGTTGCAGCAGGTCATTGCGCAGAAGCTGCCCAAATCGCAGTGGTACACCTACGACGCGATTGATTCGGGCATTCATCAGCGCGCGGCCACGCAGGCGTTTGGCCAGCCGGTGAAGCCGGTGTTCCATTTCGACAAGGCGAAGGTCATTCTGTCGCTCGACTGCGATTTTCTGGGCGAGGACGACGCGCACAATCACATCCGCAAGTTCGCGGCCGGCCGCAAGGCCAGCGACGGCATGAGCCGCCTGTACGCGGTGGAATCGCTGTTCACGCTGACCGGCGCGAATGCGGATCACCGGTTGCGGGTGGCGGCGAGCAGGGTGGCGCAACTAGGAATTGCCATTCTGGCGGAGATTGACAAATCCCAGTCGGCGGATGTTTTGGGAAAGCCAGAGGATTTAGATGCCAAATGGATTGCAGAATGTGCGAAGGATTTAAAGGCGGCTGGTGGTCAGGCTTTGGTGGTGGCTGGGCAGCGGCAACCGCTCATGGTTCACATGATAGCCAATTCAATCAATGCCGCTCTCGGTGCAATTGGCAGCACGGTGATGTTGCTTCCCGTTGGATTGGCTGCCGGGGACACCGCGCAGGACTTTAAGACCGGCGACCATGTGACAATGGCCGGCATGGATGGGGATGAGATCGTCCCCATGAAGAACATCACGTCACCGCTTTTCACTGACAGCACGGCGGATACACTGGTGATCCTCGGTGCCAACCCAGCCTACAGTGTCGATTGGGAGATGGGGCGGAGTTGGGTGCCAAAGCAAAAGACGGTCGTGCGGCTGGGGTATTATGAGGATGAAACGGCGGACAAAGCGAACTGGCATTTTCCAGGAGCGCATTATCTCGAATCTTGGGGCGATGCCATCTCATCCGATGGCACTTTGGTGGCCGTTCAACCGCTGATTCAGCCGTTGTTCGGCGGTTTGACCGAATTGGAATTCCTTGCCCGGCTGGCCGGGGAAACGCAAACCAATCCTTACGACATTGTCCGGGGGACCCATGACACCACAGAAGCAGAGTGGAAGAAGTTTTTATTCAACGGTTTCAAGGCGGATTCCGCGCCCCAGCCAGTCCAGTTAACACGCCGAATAACTTTCCCGAGCGCGGCACCTCGCGGGACCCTTTCCAAAGACCGGCTGGAAGTGATTTTCTACCGGGACGCCAAGGTGGATGACGGTCGTTATGCGAACAATGGCTGGTTGCAGGAGTTGCCAGACCCCATAACGAAAATGACGTGGGACAATGCCGTGCTCATCAGCCGTAAGACGGCCAAAGAACTTGGCGTGGCGAATGGCGACATGGTGGAGATTTCAGTGGGTGGCCGCAGTGTCAGTGGCCCCATTTGGGTGCAGCCGGGGATGGCGGATTATTCCCTCGGTATGGCGCTCGGTTACGGACGAGAAAAAGCCGGTCGTGTGGGCACGGGTGTCGGCTTTAATGCTTTCAAGCTTTTCGGTGGACAATATATCGAGACTGGCGCCACGTTAAAGAAGACAGGGGAAACCTATATTCTTGCCTGCACGCAGCATCACTGGAGCATGGAAGGCCGGCCGGCGGTGCGCGAATTCAATTTCAGCGACGTCGAAAAAGATTTGAAGGAAACGGCCGACGCGGCGCACGAAGGCGTGGCCGAGGAGAAATTTCACGGCGTGGAACCGCCGGTGGTGGAATCGCTCTATCCCAACCCGCTCGACGAGGCCAAGAAGACCGCACTGCATCAGTGGGGCATGACCATTGATTTGGGCGCATGCGTCGGTTGCGGCACCTGCGTGATGGCCTGCCAGAGCGAAAACAACATCCCGATCGTGGGCAAGGATCAGGTGTTGCGCGGCCGCGAAATGCACTGGCTGCGCATCGACCGCTACTTCACCACCGATCCGAAGCGGAAACACAATCCGAGCCGGTTCAATCCGACGTCGGACATGAACCAGACCGACGAACAGCAGCAGTATCAGGAGTGGATTGACGACGTGCAGGCGGTGAACCAGCCCATGCTCTGCCAGCAGTGCGAATCGGCCCCATGCGAAAACGTCTGCCCCGTCGCCGCGACCGTGCACGACCAGGAAGGTCTGAACGTGATGGCCTATAATCGTTGCATTGGCACCCGCTATTGCTCGAACAACTGCCCGTACAAGGTGCGCCGGTTCAATTTCCTCGATTACAACAAACGCCCGTTGTCGGAGCTGACGGGCACGCTGTATAACACGACCCTCACGCACAAGACCGCCGGCGAATGGGATTTATTCCGCTGGTTGAAAGACCCCAACAGCGGCATGCGCACCGAGGATGAGTGGGATCTGATCAAGCTCTCCAAGAATCCGGACGTGACCGTGCGCATGCGCGGCGTGATGGAGAAATGCACCTATTGCACGCAGCGCATTGAGCACGCCAAGATCGCGCAGAAGGCCAGGGCCGGCGCGAGCGACCACGTGCGGCTGACCGACGCGGCCGGCACCGTGCCCAAGACCGCCTGCCAGCAGGCCTGTCCCGCCGGGGCGATTTCGTTTGGCGACGTGAGCGATGCGCAGAGCAACGTGTCCGCGCAGAAGCGCTCGCCGCTGAATTATTCGGTGCTCGGAGATTTGCTGACCAAGCCGCGCACCACCTATCTGGCGCGCGTGCGCAATCCGAACCCGGCGATGCCCGACTACCACGCTCCGTTCAGCACGGAGGAATACGAAAGCACGCTGCTGACGAAGGAAAAAATTTAACGCCCACCCATGGCTGATCTCGCTAACATTGAAGAACTGAAGCAGCTCGCGCCGCCCGCGGAATTGCGCCGCGCCCCGGTCGTCGAGGCCAATCCGGGCCTGGGCGGGCTGACGGACAAGTTGTCCGCCTTTGCCGAGGCCAGGATGCCGCTCTGGTGGAAGATCGCCTTCGCCATTGCCGCGTTCGCCGCGACGGTGATTTTCCCGATCTGTCTGTTTTACCAGGTTTTCACCGGCGTCGGCGTCTGGGGCAACAACCATCCCAACATGTGGGGCTGGGATATTGTTAACTTCATCTGGTGGGTCGGCGTGGCCCATGCCGGCACCCTGATTTCCTCGATGCTCTTCCTGACCCGCCAGCACTGGCGCACCACCATCGGCCGCATGGCCGAAGCCATGACGGTGTTCTCCGTGGCGATGGCCGGGTTGTATCCGGCCATTCACGTCGGGCGCGCCTGGTTTGACTGGTTCATGTTTCCGATTCCCAACTCCAACGGCAACTGGCCCCAGTTCAAATCCCCGCTGATGTGGGACGTGTTTGCGGTAAACACTTATTTGGTGGTGTCGTCGTTGTTCTGGTTCATGGGCATGATCCCCGACTTCGCGGTGTTGCGCGACCGCTCCACCACGCGCGTGCGGCGCTTCATCTTCAGCTTCCTGGCCATGGGCTGGACGGGTTCCGCCTGGCAATGGCACAATTACGAAAAAGCCTATGTCGTGCTGTGCGGCTTGTGTACGCTGCTCGTGTTCACCGTGAGTTCCATCGTCGGCCTGGACTTTTGCACCGCGCAATTGGCGGGCTGGCACGCCACGATTTTCCCGCTGTACTTCGTCATCGGCGCGGTGTTCTGCGGCTTTGGCATGATGCTCGTGCTGCTCACCTCCCTGCGCAAACTGTGCCATCTGGAAAACATCATCACCCGCAGCCACATTGACAAAGTGGCCAAGCTGGCCCTGGTCAGCGGTTTGATCATCAATTACATCTACCTGATGGAAATTTTCATCGCGTGGTACAGCGGCGATCCCTACGAACGCTGGGTGTTTGGCCACCGTTTCTTCGGCCAGACCTACTGGTATTTTGGCTGGATTCTCATTGGCATCAACGTGTGCGTCACGCAGTTGCTGTGGTTCAAAAAAGTCCGCTCCCATCTCGGGCTCCTCCTCGTCATCGGTATCCTGATCAACCTCGGCATGTGGACCGAGCGCTTTGTGATCGTGGTGGGCTCGACCTATCAGGATTTCCTGCCGGCCAACTGGGGCAAGTATCATCCGACCATCTGGGACGTGGGCCTGTATGTCGGCACGCTGGGCGCGTTTTTCATGCTGTACCTGTTGTTTGTGAAATTCCTGCCGGTCATCGCCATTTCCGAAGTGAAAGGCGCGACGCCCCAGGGCGATCCGCATCATCGGTTGGGTGGCGCAACGAAAGGAGGCCATTCATGAGCCAGAAAGTCTACGGCCTCATGGCGGAATTTGACTCGCCCGGCGCGGTTCTGCGCGCGGCGGAACAGGTGCGCGATGCCGGGTATCGCCGCTGGGATGTGTTCACCCCGTTCCCGATTCACGGCTTGGACGCCGTCATGCGTTACCAAAACTCTCTCGTCGGCTGGGTCTCCCTGGCGATGGGCGCCGGCGCGTTCATGTCGGTGGTGGGGTTGATCTGGTACGCGAACGCCTTCGATTATCCCCTCATTGTTGGCGGCAAACCGATGTTCAGCGTGCCCATGACCTTTGTGCCCGCCTACATCATGATGATCATGGGCGCGGCGGTCGGCGCATTGCTGGGCATGCTGGGCATCAACCAGCTCCCCCGCCTGCACCATCCGTTGCTCGCGAAAAAAAGTTTTGAAGCCGCCTCGCGCGACAAATTCATCGTCGTCATTGGCGCGAACGATCCGCAATTCAACGCCGTCGAAACGCTCAAGCTGCTGGGCGACATCGGCGGCCAGCACATCGAAATCGTGGAGGACCAGGAATGATCCGCATCCTTCTCTCCCTGGCCCTGATCGGCGCGGCGCTCGGCGCGGCGACGGTCGGCATTCTGGGCCTGCCCGGGCGGGTCTCCCACAAGCCGCCGGTGGAAATTTATTCGGACAAACTTTTCCTGGGCATGGATCGCCAGCCCAAGCTGCGTCCGCAGGAGCCCAATCACTTTTTTGCCAACGGCCTCAGCACCCAAATGGCCCCCGCCGGCACCGTCGCCCGCAGCCAGGCCATCGCGACCATCAATGGCGACGTGTATCCGTTTGAAGATTCACCCGTGAACACCGGCCGGGTGACGGGCACCACGAATTTCGTGGACACCAATCCGCTGCCGGTCAACGAGGCCTTGCTGCAACGCGGGCATGAGCGGTTTGATATTTATTGCGCGCCCTGTCACGGCCGGTTGGGCGATGGCAACGGCATCACCAAGAAAATCGGGGTCATGCCCGCCGTGGCCAACCTCCACGACCAGCGCATCGTCGAACTGCCCGACGGCGATATTTTCAACACCATCACCCACGGCAAGGGCGTGATGGGCGCGGCCGGTCCGCTGGTGCCCACGCCCGACCGCTGGGCGATCATCGCCTATGTCCGCGCCCTGCAATTGAGCTGGCTGGGCACGAAGGATGATTTGACGCCCGCCCAGCAGGCGACCCTGAAATGATGCCATGAGTTCAACGCAATCCAACCCAACCACCCGCCCCCTGACGAGCGGCCTGCCCGGGGTCATGCTGTTTTTTGGCGGGGCGCTGACGCTCGTGGGCGCGCTGGTCAGCTTTTACCGCGACGGTGGGAGCGAATTCGGTTTCGCCTGGTTGCTGGCGTTCATGTTCTACTACACCCTCGCGCTCGGCGCGCTGTTCATGGTGATGGTGCATCACCTGACCGATGCCGGATGGTCCGTGGGCATCCGCCGCTATTGCGAGCATCTGGCCGCGCTGTTTTTTCCCTGGCTGTTGATCCTCTTTCTGCCCATCGGGTTGTTTGGGTCCAAAATTTACTCATGGATGAAGCTGGATCCCGCAACCAATAATCTGGTGGCCGCCAAATATCCGGTCTTCACCCTTCCCGGTTTCTGGATCACCTCGCTCATTTTCTTTGGCATCCTGGGTTTCTTGTCCTGGCGGTTGCGGGCGCTGTCGCTGGAGCAGGATGAAACCGGTTCCGTGGAATGCACCCGCAAAATGCGCTTCCATTCCGGTTGGGGCATTGTGGCCTTTGGCCTGACGCTGACCTTCTCCGGCGTGCTCTGGATGCAGGCCGTGCAATATCAGTGGTTCTCCGCGATCTACGGCGTGTATTTCTTCGCCAGCAGCGTCTGGGCCGGGCTGGCCTTCATTTATGTGCTCGGCGTGTTCATGCTGGAAGAGGGCATTTTGACGCCGGTGTTGCAGCGCAGTTATTTCTATTTCCTCGGCGTGCTGCTGCTGGCCTTTACCCTGCTCTCCTCCTACACCGAGTTTGCCCAATACTTCGTGGTCTGGAACGCCAACATGCCCACGGAAACATTCTGGTACATTCAACGCGAGCACGGCGGCTGGTTCGCGGTCAGCGTGCTTTTGATCCTCGGCAAATGTTTCATTCCCTTCTTCGCCCTGCTGCCCATCTCCACCAAGAGCCGCTTCAAAGTGCTGGTGCCGCTTTGCCTGCTCATCGCCGTCATGCATTACACGGATCTGGCGTTCAATATCATGCCCGTCCTGCATCCGGTCCTGCATCAGGGCAAATGGATGCTGCTCCCGCTGGGCTGCGTGCTGTTATTGGGCGGTATCTTGGGAAAGGTTTTCATCCGCAATTTCAACGCCCATCCGCCCTATCCCCGGCGGGATCCGCGCCTGCTGGAAGCGATGGGCGTCAGCCAGAATGTGGTCAATGATCTCATGGATGCCAACGCTGCCGCCGGAGGTGCGAAATGAAGCTCGAACGCATTAACCACGGTTCCGGCGCCGCGATTGGTTTTCTACTCGTGTGCGGCATCTTTGCCGTGCTCGCCGTCGGGCTCAAGTTATCCCAGACCGTGCCGCCGGTGGACGCCGACCGGGGGGCGGAAATCGCCAAGGCCCAGCGCGAAATCCAGGCGGCCGAGGATCAGGCTTTGAATTCCGCCGCCACGCTGGATGCGCAGCGGGGCATAGTCCGGCTGCCGCTGGACACCGCGCTGCAACTGGCCGCGCAGGCGGGGAAGGATCCCGTCGCCGCCCGTGCCGACCTGAAAGCCCGCGCCGAAAAGGCCGCCGCCGAGCTGCCCAAGACGCCCGAAAAACCCAGTGCCTTTGAATAGTGAATCAATCGTGGCGCGGCCTGCCGCCCGCCAGTTGCCAATTGCGCCTTTGAAATTTGAATGAATTGAATGAACGAGACCGAAAACAAAGCGAAGCAGTGCGGTTGCAGCAGTGACGCCCCGGCCACCGCCTGCGAGGATTCCGCGGCTCTGGACGCCTCCTGCCGCGTGCCCTTGCTCGCGCTGTTTGGCGGCGCGGCGCTCTGGCTGGTGCTGGGCCTGTTGCTCGGCTTGGCGGCCGCCATGTCGTTTCACCAACCGGACCTCTTTGCCGATTGCGCGTGCTTGACCTTTGGTCATGCGCAGGCCGCCGCGAATGATCTTCTGCTATACGGTTTTGCCATCCCGGCGGCGCTGGGGGTGGGGCTCTGGATCTTTGCCCGTTTGAGCCAGGCGCCCCTCGCCTTGCCCCTCGTTCCCGTCGTCGCGGCGCATCTCTGGCATCTCGGTGTGTTGCTTGGCACCGTTTTCATTTTGCTCGGTGAGAGCAGCGGGTACGCCTGGCTGGAATATCCCCGCGCGGCCGCCGCGCCCATGCTGGCCGGCTTTGTCCTGATCGCCGTGAGCGCCGTGGCCACCATGGGCCTGCGGGCCAGGCGCGAATTGCATCCGTCCCACTGGTTTCTGTTTGCGGCCCTGCTCTGGTTCGTCTGGGCTTATTCCTCCTCCAACTTGTTCCTGCTTTCCGGCCATCCGCCGCGCGGCGTGGTGCAGGCCATCATCGGCTGGTGGTTTGCCAACAACCTGGTCTTCGTTTTCCTTGGCCTGTTGGGCGTGGGGATTGCGTTCTATTTCCTGCCCCAATTCACCGGCCGTCCCCTGGCCAACACTGGCTACGCGCTATTCGCCGTGTTGACCCTGATGTTCTTTGGTGCCTGGTGCGGGATTCCGCAGGGTGCCCCGGTGCCCGCCTGGCTGCCCGCCCTCAGCGCCTTTGCCGCCATGCTGTCCGTGCTCCCGGTTCTGGCCTTGGCCATCCTCTTTGTGCAAACCGCGTTTGGCGGGAACGTCAAATGTTTCGGCGGTCCGCTCTGCTTCATCCGGTTCGGCATGGTGAGTTTCGTGATCTCCAGTGTGCTATACCTCGGCGGCTTTTGTCCGCAGGGCAGCCGGGTGCTGGAATTCACCTGGTTCAATTTCGGCGTCACCCAGTGGCAATTGCTCGGCTTCATCGGTATGATTGCCATCGGCGCGATTTACGAGATCCTCCCCCGCGTGATGGCCAAGCCGCTGCCGTTTCCGAAACTCGCGAAAGCCAGTTTCTTCCTGTTCGCATTTGGCATCGTGTTCTATGTCCTGCCGCTCCTGATCGGCGGCCTGCTCCAAGGCCGGAAGCTCGCCGACGCCACCGTGCCGCTGGCCGACGTCAACACGGGTGTGCTGCTCTTCTTCCGCATCAGTTCGCTCGGCCAGGCGCTGCTCCTGCTCGGTTCGCTCTTCCTGTTGCTGAATCTTTTCGTCATGACCATCCAGTGGAAACTCGGCCTGGTTAAAGCCGTCATTGCCGCCGTGAAAGCGCCGCTGACAACCCAGGAGGTGAAATCATGAAGACCGGCTTCTCCGTGTTTCTCGCCGCCTTTGTCGCGCTGGGCGCATCCTGGTTTGGCCTCGTTTACGCCCCCTTGGAACAGTTGGGCGGCGCAAAGCAGACCGTCATTCTCCAGACCTCGGACACTTGGCCGCTTCAGCGCACCGGCGATGCCACGCTGGGCTTGCAGGTCTATCGTGCCGCCGGTTGCGCCGCCTGCCACACCGAACAAGTCCGCCAGACCAGCGTGGCCAACACGCTGATCCTCACCAGCCTCGGCGGTCATCCCCCAGGCGACTTCAAGGAATTCCTGAAATCCTACCTGATCCTGCCGGCGCTCAACAATTACTCCAATAGCATCCTCGATAATCTCGAAAAATGGGACGGCAGCGTGCCCGTGACGCTCTATGCCGGCGACGATGCCGCCGTGGTCTCCACGCTCACCGAAAAACTCAAAGTGGCCGGCATTAAAACCTCCTCCGGCCTCGTGGCGGGCGGCGTGGACATTGCCCGGGGCTGGGGCGTGCGCCAGAGTGTCGCTGCCGATTACCTGTACGACGAACCGATCCAGCTTGGCAACCTGCGCGCGGGTCCGGATTTGATGCTGGCTGGCGTGCGTTCCCCGGACGTGAACACGCAATTGCTGCACCTCTACGCGCCGCGTGCCGTCCTAAAAAGCTCCACCATGCCGCCGTTCCGTTTTTTGTTTGAAACGCGCAAAGCGGGCTCCACGCCCTCGCCGGATGCGCTGGTTTTGCCCAAGGAATTTGCGCCCGGTCCGGACTTGGAAGTCGTGCCCACCGCCGATGCCCGCCACCTCGCCGCTTATCTCGTGAGCTTGAAAGCCAGCGTGCCGCTCTACGAAGCGCCGTTCACCCCTGTCACCGCTGCCAAATGATGAGCGACGAAAACAAATCCTGCTGCTCTGCCAACGCCGGCAACGCCGGGCCGGCCGCCACGAAGCCACTCATCGTGCTCATCGTGGTCACGCTGGGGCTGTTGTTTTTTGGCGGCCTGTACCTCGACAGTCATGGTGGCTGGTTCAGCCCCAAGGTGTATGCGCCGTACACCAGCGTGGACCGCTTGGAGGCGTTTCAGCCCAAGTCGGGCGCGGAAGCCGTCGCCGCCCGCGGCCGGAAATATTATGAGACCGTCTGCGGCATTTGCCATGGCGCCGATGGCCTGGGCAAGCCCGGGCAAGCCCCGCCGCTGGCCGGCTCCGAATGGGTGACCAGCAAAGGCATGAACCGGCTGGCCCACATTCCCCTGGCGGGTGTGGCCGGCACGATCACCGTCGAGGGCAAAGATTGGAATTTGAACATGGCCGCCATGGGCGCCGCGCTTTCGGATGCCGATCTGGCCGCCGTGCTGACCTACCTGCGCACCTCCTGGGGCAACAAAGCCGGCGAAGTCACCCCCGAGGACGTCAAGAAAGTCCGCGACGAAATCGGCGGCCACATCCAGCCCGCCACCGCCGACCAGTTGAAAGCCATGCCGGAATAGGGAATGGCGGTGCGAATACAAGGCCTGAAAGGCCGCCACAGGACAGCCCAGGGCAACGCCCTGGGTTTTGATGCCATAATTGCCATCAAGCGCTGTAAGCGCGCAACAATTCTTCTGCTGACACAGCGGC
>Ga0302319_10007497_pt1 | contig 21475 bp, 14 predicted proteins | sample Bog_T0_2_FD_203319 | JGI IMG/M metagenome (GOLD analysis project Ga0302319, IMG submission 203319) | Peat permafrost microbial communities from Stordalen Mire near Abisko, Sweden - Bog_T0_2 | ecosystem: Environmental > Terrestrial > Soil > Wetlands > Peat | place: Sweden: Abisko, Stordalen Mire... | reverse complement strand
CACTCCAAAATGTTTCAGAATCGCGGCGATATCGTTGTCTGTGCCATCGAGCAGCTTCAAGAGATAGTGTTCAATCTCGATGTCGTAGTGAGTCCGCGCAACGCACAAGCCGGCCGCAGCTTCGAGTGCCTTCCGGGTTGTATCGTTCAGCTTGTCGATAAGCGCTTTCAGGTTTGTGCTCATAGTCTTTCATGTCCTCTTTATCGAAAATCCTTCACTGCACCAGGTAAGTGGCATCGGCGGGATCGCGATCGAGCGGCCTGGTCTTCAGCCAGCTCACCAGCCCCAGTTGCGGACGCTTCTCACCGCCCAGGCCCAACTCGCATGGAGGCGCATCTTCGCGCGCCAGCACCAGTTGCACCTCTGTCTCGTAACTCCCGTTTGAATAAAACTTCAACCATGCAACAAGCTCGTGATAAGCCTCTTGTCCGGGGAGAAACTTCAGGTACTGCTCAAAGCGCATCGGTCCGAGCGAAACACGAATTCGTCCATGATGATCCCAAACTTCGTCCCCGGCAACCACTCCCACGCCCAGCCGTTCGCTCGCCACACCTAAACCGGAGAAACAGGTCTGATTCTCCGGTTTCAGCTTGCGCCACGCTCCGGCAAACTGGTGGATCTGGACGTCCACTCCGAAGTAATCCTCGAGCACCTGCTGCAGCGACGCGGCGGAACGAATATGGCGCGCCAGGAGACCCACATAGTTCAGATACGCGGCATCCGGTAGTCCGGCGCGGCGGCGCATCCCCTCCGTACCCAGCCCCAGCAGATTGAGCAGCAGACCGGAGAGCCGGTCCTCCCTGGTTCTTTCGTACTCGATGAAGAAGCGGTACTTTTCCCAGCCTCTATAGAAGAATGAGATCAAGCGATGATTGAAGATGTTGAGAAATTCTTCCATCGCATGGTCTTTTTCGCGAGCCCGCGCAATCAGAAACTCCGTGTAAGGCGCCGGCATGACAGAGATTGCCGCGCAAAGCCCCATGAACTCGACCGTCATGCTCGTCTGGCCGTTTTCCGTGCGGTGCAACTCGTGAATCTCGCTGGGTGGAAACGCGAGCGAAGTGCGCGCCGAAAAACGAATCGTCTCCCCCTGCGGCGTGATGAAATATCCAACCGGCTTGCGCTCCTGCTCCATCTTCTGGAGCATCCGCACGGCCTGAAAGAATTGCACGCGAAACGGCTCTTCCTCAAGCATCCTGCGAAGATTCCGATACTCGGGTTGATCGTTTATCGCACTTGTATGCCCGGTTACAGGAGTGCTTGAGTCCCAGCTCTCGGTGGCCATTTGCCCAGCGCCTCCTTTCGTAAAGTGCTCCGTGCCGTCAGTTGCGCGAAGCTGTTCATTGAAGCGTAGCCGGCAAGGAATCGATCGAGTATGGCAGCAAACAGATACAATCCGCTACCTGCAAACTGCTGCTCGTCAAACTCCATCTCCACCTGCGTGCCCCGCGCCGGAATGAGCCCGTAGGTTGAGTTCACGAGCGCGAAACTGGGCGAGGAATTCATTTTCAATATCGATCCCACCTGGTTTTCGCTTGCCGTGGAGTCGCTCAAGTTATGCAGACGCAGAATCTCCTGCATCGCGGTGCGGCCCTCTTCATTGAGAGACAGGTAATTCAGCGAAAGCAGAGAAATGAGCCGCCACAAATGTCCTTGTCCGCCAGGCGGGCTGATGCTGCCCGTCGGACGCCGCAACGCAGTAATGGTTTTGGCCGCCGCATACCCGGTGGCCTCAAAGTCGCCAGCTTCGGCTCCAATCTGGAAGCGGGAAGGCAAATCAAAATTCGTGCAAAGCGTCCGCACCATCAGCACGTCAGCCTCGGGCTCAGTGAAATTACCCGTCAGGTCAACGACGGAGATGGACATGGTTGAAGGCTCACGCTCGCCAAACTCATTCAAGTGCCGCGTGGCTACCCAGAAGGCAAGATCCTCCCGTGCGCGCGTCTGGTGGCGATACGCATGCATCGGTTCGAGCACCACGGATTGCCGCAATCTTGGATTGGTTGCGACCACCTCCTCGATGCTGAATACCTCCATCACCGCGGCATGCCGGTTATCTGGAATCACCGTGTAATCATGCCGCGTCTGACTTAGAAGAATTGGCTCCGATGCCTGCTGGAATAGATTGATGGCCGGAGTGCATCCAAGCCTGAATGTCCGTTCGTTGACTCCAAGTTCCAGCACCTGTTGACGCTCTGCACGCTCGAAGCTCGAAAAGAGAAAGACAATCTCGGCCTCTTCGCCAAAGCCCGCCTCTGCCAATGGCTCAAGGCCCTCGAGGTCGAAGAACAAGAATTTTTCAGGAAGCGCAAAGTACTCCTGAAGAAGCCGGTGCCCATCCATCGAACGGCGCACAAAGGGCAACAGGCTTTCCTCCGCGTCGAAACCGACCATCCGCATCCGCTCCGGGTCAAGGATGATGAGCTTCTTCTCGTCTTTTGGATCGCGCAGTTGAATCTCGATGCACCTCTCAGACAGAAGCTCATAGAGCGAATACACGACACTCGCATCTCCCGCCAGGTGAAAGCGAAAACGTGAGATGGGCAACCCGGAAAAGACAACATCCTTTTGGCAGCGAAGGCGCAAACGCGCTGCCGCCACAGCCTGCACCCCGGCGGACGCGCGCGGCGGCCGCTGCATCCGCTCCGGCTGACGCCACTCCGCCGCCGCAACATAAAATGGCCAGAGATCGACGTCGTAGGCGGTTTGAAATCGGCAAGGCAAGCCGTCGACCGTTGACTTTGAGACCAGCGGCGTCCCACGCGGAACGCGCATGCCCGCTGTCTTCTTTCCCTGGGCTGGATCGGGCTGGCACTGCACAATCGTCATCGACGGTATGGGCCGCAGATAGCCAGGATGGATAACCCTGGTCAGTGACTCGCTGATTTCAGGAAAGTCATCGTCGATCCTGCGATGCACGCGGGCCGCAATGAGCGCGAAGCCTTCAAGCAGCCGACTGACGTGCGGATCGTCGCAGCGATCCGGATCCAGCAGGAGTCTGCCCGCAACCTTCGGATACTTGCGCGCAAATTCCCCGCCCATCTGGCGCAGATAGGTCAACTCGCGCTCGTAGTATTCCAGCAGTTCCTCGTGCATGAGCTTACTTCACCTCGTACTCGCCGCTGATCAATTCAAGCACCGTGTCAAACTTGATTTCCTCATCCATATTCTCGTAAGAAACCTGGCCCTCGATATGAAACCTCAGGCTGCGGCTCAGATGATCGGAGCGCGTTAGAAAAACACGAGGCTGGCTGATCCTCGGCTCAAAGGTTCGAATACACTTTTCAAGTGCCGCCGTCAGGGCATTATGCTCCTTGCCGGCTGAGCCATCGAAGCTGTGTATGTCCGGCAATCCAAAGTTCAACACCGAAGCAGCCGTGACAGGAAAACCCTCCAACTCCGGCATCACTATTTGCCTGGTATTCAACAGCCACTCCAGATCCCGCTTGATCGAATCGCGATACATATTGATAGACGCACCGCGTGTTTCCGGCCACTGTTCGACATCCGTGAGCCGATCGATGAGCGACTGCGTGATCAGTATTTCAGCCTTGCTTCTGGCCAACTTTTCCTCCCAGGTTAACTTGCCCCGGAGCTATTGCAGAACCGTTGCGTCCAGCCACTGCTGTGTCTCAGGATTCGCTGTTCCCGTATCGTCTTCAAGCGTCCAATAGCGCAGCTCGGGCCGAACCACGAGCAGGCTCTTCACCGTTCCTACCACAGCGTCGGAGATTGCATCCGCCCCGGTCTCCTGCCCCGCACGCCAGATGTACCGATGCAAATCCAGCCACGTTCTGGCGCATTCGCTGGCCAGGATCGGAAGGGAAATTCGCAACAACTCATTCCACTCCCCTTTTGTCGCCAACGCCCGCAACGACTGTCGTATCTCTGAACCCGGGCCGACCGCAAATCCTGGCGCGGGCGTCGTTCCCTGCATCCGCGTTTCGCCCAGCCGCAATCCCGCGCACACCAGATACGGTATCGGAGACCTGGGGTCCTGCGCGAATAGATACTCTGCGCTCTCCACCACCAGCGCGTACGCGTCGGAGATCCGGGTCAGTTTCCCCGATGTCCTTCGTTTGCGCGGAGCAGCTTCACCTGCCGCCTCTCCATCCGCGGCCGGCTCGCCCTCTTCGCCACCCCCCTGCTGCGCGGCATCCTGCGGCTCCGGTTTTTCCTCCACCGGCACAGGATCGGGTTCCGTCTTTCGCCGCTCGTTCAGCAGCGACCTGACCAACAGGTGAACCTCTTCGAGGCCCGCTCGAAGTTTCAACAGATTGGGGGCGTTTTCTCCGTATGCTTCGCGCTGATAATCATCGAGACGCTCCGTTGCCAGCAGCGATTCCGCAAGCACCGCATCGGCTTCCGCATACAGGCTTTTCGGGCTTGCCGCAAATGCCTGGTCAAAATCCTCGGCGCTTAACTTGCCGTGATCGATCGCATCTTTGCGCAACTCCTGCTTGGCGCTTGTGGTCGCGTCTTTCTCGTAACCAACAACGCGCGACTCTAAGTAGCTTTCATAGCTCAGACCACTTCGAGTGAGCGGCACTTTGCGAACCGCGGCATCAATCAGCCTGGCCGCCGACTCGACGGCCAGCATACGCAGTTCAAGGTCTTCGCCTTCTTCAATGACCGGATAGAACGTGGCCCAGAAGGCCTGCTGCAGGCCGCGCAGCAACTCGATACCCGGCACAAGAACGGGCAGGCCTTCAATCCTGAGATGAGATTCCACCAGCCAGCCGGCCAGGCGAAGGTCCTTGCTCTTCAGGGCCAGCGCTTCGCCGGCCAGTTTGATGACGGAGCGATGGTCCGCCTTCTTGACCTGGGACCGTCCCCAGTCTCCTGCGGGAAGGTCGTCTTCTTCCTCTCTGCGTGCTTCCTTGATCTGATCGAAGACCTTGTCATAGTAAAGGTCCTTGCCTGCTGGATTCTCTCCTGCAATCGGCGTAAGCAAGTCCTCACGCAGAGGCATCGTGAGACTCCTTCTCCGGGACTGACCACTCCACGCTGCGAATCTCGAGCAGCGGAACATCGGCTCCATCGATGCTCATCATCTTCGCGCCATAGGGCACATCGCCATGCGCATCGTCCGGTTCCCAGGCCGTTTCGCGGCCCAAATTGACGGACTCGTCCGCGTGACGCGAAGAGAGGGGACAAAGAACGGGAAGGAGAACTTCGCCAAGCTCCTGCAGGCGAAAATCGGCGCTCGTGTCCAGGCGCGCCCGCGCCCACACCAGGTCGCGCAGATCCTTGGGAGGCTCAATCTCAAGCCTGCGCAGATAGTGAATGGGAATCCAGGTGTAACTGCCTGCAATAAATACTTCCAGATTTGCGCCGATGCGGGGGTCTGCATCGCTGAACTCGCTGAACGCCGTTCCGTTGCAGAGTCCACCATAAACTTCCTCCTCTTTTGAAGGCGGAGTTTCATGGTTGGCAAACATTCTCTGGCGCGTGCGCTCGGCGTGCAGCGCACTTCGGTAGAGCAAGGTTCCCGCGGCAGCCTCGGCATTCGCTCCCGCCAGAAGATCCAGCTGCTTCTCTGCCCGGTCAAACTCGCCGGCGAACAGAAGAAGCTCAAACAGGAACGTGCGACGCTTGGCGTCGAGTGGATTGGATCTCAACTCTTCGCCAAGCGCCTTGATGGCTTCCCGCAGCTTCCCTTCGCGGTAAAGCGCAAGTGGTGTCATTGTTCCTTAGCTGGATACGTTGGTCTTGGTGTTGAAGGTGACCGTGTTGGCGGTAGTAATGACGCCCTTTTCGTCCTGCGTACTGTATTCAGTCTTGATTTCGTTGTAACTGAAAGAGACGCTCTCGGTCGGGATCTCGCTGGATGCGGAGAGCTGGATCCCGGTGACAAACAGCTCCTTGAAATCGACCTTGAGGAACGGCTTTCCGTTCCCACCCGACTTTACTGCTTCAAGGTTTCCGGTTTTGATGTGCCCGCCCGTGGTGAGTGACTTGAATAGTGGGTTACTCGCCTTGTCAAGATACTTCATGATGCTGAGGTCGGAAAGGTCGGCTTTGCCGGCGCCTGAACCGCCTGTTCCCGCAACCGAAGTAACCTGCGATGCGCCCCAGCTCCAGGACATGATTTGAATCCAATCCTTGTGCTTATCGTCCTGCGATTCACCCGTTATGCCGTCAAGCTTCAAAAAGAAATCAACTGCCATGTCAGAATCCTTTCATTTTCGGCCTGGTTCGCAGGCCGGTTGGGGAAATTGGTTTCGAGAGACAGCAACAGCGGACCTATTTACCCGCGGGTTGGGGCAGATCTGCTACTAGCCTCAAAGACACTGTGAGTTCATCCAACTGGAAGTGGGGGCGCAGAAACGCCACGGCGCGCAGGGCTCCGGGTTTTCCAGGGACTTCCATTACCTCAATGCGGGCTTCGCGCAACGGACGCTCGGCCTTGGCGGCGGGGGAAGCATTATCGTCCGCAATTACATAGTTCGCAATCCACTGGCTCAGGAAGAGCTCGGCCTGTGACCGGCTCATCGTGCTGCCCAGCTTGTCCCTCATCATGGCCTTCAGGTAATGCGCAAAACGGGACATGGCCAGCATGTAAGGCAGCTGCGCCGACAGCCTCGCGTTGGCATTGGCTTCCGGCTTGTCATACACCTTGGGTTTGTTGGCCGTCTGCACGCTGAAGAACGCCGCATAGTCCGTTCCCTTGCAATGCACCAGCGGGACAAATCCCTGGTCCGCAAGTTCCTTTTCGCGCCGATCCGTAATGCTTACTTCAGTGGGGCACTTCAGCGCTACGTCGCCCTCATCGGTACGGAAATTGTGCGTGGCCATGCCCTCAACAAGACCGCCGTTCTCCACGCCGCGAATCGATGCGCACCAGCCAAACTTGGCAAAGGACTGCGTGAGCCGCGCGCCCAAGGCATACGCGGCGTTGCCCCACAGATACTTCGAGTGATCCTTGCCGTCGACTCCCTCTTCGTAGGCGAACTCGTCGATGGGACGGGTCTCCGCGCCGTAGGGCTCGCGCATGAGCACGTGAGGCATGGTGAGAGCGACATAACGAGAGTCGTCCGACGCGCGGAATGACTTCCACTTCGCGTACTCCGTGCTGTCGAACACCTTGGACATGTCCCTGACTCCCGTCAGCTGCCCAAACTCTGAAAGGTTCATCATCTCTGGCGCAGCCGCTGAAAGGAACGGCGCGTGGGCCGCGGAAGCTACCTGCGATACCTTCTCCAGCAGTTCGATATCTTCGCTGCCCCGGCTGAACTCGTAGTCGCCGACCATGGCCGCGAAAGGCGCGCCGCCAAAGACTCCGAACTCCTCCTCATACACCTTCTTGAAGAACGCGCTCTGATCAAATTCGGGTGCGCGCTGCAAATCCCTCAACAGATCCTTCTTCGAGACATTCAGCAGCTTGATCTTGAGCATGTCGTTGGTTTCGCTCTGATCGAGCAGGTGCTTGATGCCGCGCCAGGTGGCCTCCAGCTTCTGAAATACCGGGTGATGCAGTACCTCATTCAGTTGCAGCGAGATCAAGCGATCAATATCGGCAATGCGGGCACCGATGGATGCTTCAGCATCCCGACTGAGCGTCATGTGCCCTTCAAGAACCTGGTTGATGAACTCCTTCACCATGTCCTTGCCGCGCTCCTGGGCAATGGTATCGACCCCGAAGCGGCCCTGGGAGACGATCTGATCCAGCAACGATACCTCTGTGGTCTGTGCTTCGGCGGGTTGCGCCGTTAATGGATTCGCCGGACTACTCATTTCTTGTCCCCCTCCGCCTTGCCGCCCAGTTCGCTGCGTAACTTATTCAACTCTTCGGTCTTTGAAACTGCGTCGAACAGCGCTTGATCCAGTTGATCGTTCCCCTGCAAACTTCCGCGCAGGTTTGAAAGTCTTGTCCGAAGGTCGAGCAATTCCTTGATGGGTCCAACCTGCTCGGCTACAGCGGCAGGCGAAAAATCGTCGAATTTTTCGAAGTGAAGGTCCACCGCAACCTGCCCAGCCCTGGGATCGGAGCTGAGTTTGTTCTCAACGGAGAACTTCAAATGCGGCGACATGCCTTTGAGCACGCTGTCAAAATTGTCCGGGTTGATTTCAACAAACTTACGATCCTTCAAAGCTGCGAGCGGTTTCTCCGGCTGTCCGGTAAGATCGCCGAGCACGCCCATCACGAAAGGCAGTTCCTTCAACTCGATGGCGTTACCCACTTCTACGTCGTAAGTGATCTGCACCCGGGGAGCCCGGACGCGACTGAGTTTCTGCTGAGTACTCTCTCTTGCCATAACGCTCCGGAAATGCGATTGGAATGAACAAAATCAAAGAAACCACAAAAAAGGGCGTGCTGTCCATAAGATTTTTCGGCGAACGGCTCCTTCGCCGAGTCAAGCCACCATAGCACACCTTGGCGAATCCAGTTTCTCAAAACTGATAAAGCCGTGCGAGGATGAAGCAGTCAAAAGGATGTTTTGATTTCACTCGCCGTTCCTGAGTCCGGCATGGCATCGGACTGACTGCCGGAACTGCGAGTTTGACCTCCGAAAACTTCGCTTGCCGGCATCCTGCCTGCCCCGGCGGCTTGAAATAACGGTATGATTCAGGCGCGGTACTGGTGGCCGCAGCCGGTCGCACATTCCCCGCCATCCTCATTATCGGGATCCGTGCGCAGTCTCCTTTTTTGGACAACAAATCCGCTAAGCCATTAGGGCGGTTCTGCAATTGCTATGCACCGAAACCAGGATGCCGACTGGCCTTTCCTTGAGAAATGCAACCCTGAACCGGCTGGGGAGGGGTACATTAGTTGGAGAACCGCGCTAACATGACATCTCAGCCGAGGTTGCACAGCAAATGCGACAGCTTCAACCCGTCATCTGGTCCAAGGGCACCTTTCTCTCGCCTCAGCATCTGCAGGCACAGGAGCGCTTTGTTGAAGACAGCGCGCGATTCTACCTTGATTCACTGAATGCCCGCTCGTGGGGTTTTCGCGAGATTCAGATCGATACCAAGGCACTTTCCGAGGGCAGGCTGGCCATAACTCTGGCTTCAGGTATCTTCCCCGACGCACTTCCGCTCGACATTCCAGCCTCAGAATACCCACCGCCGGCGCGGGTGCTCGACGAGTGTTTCCAGGACGGGCGCCAAAGCTGCACCTTTTACCTGGCCGTCCCCGAATATCTGAACGGCGGCATGAACGTCTCAATCAATCGCGGACAGGTGAGCACCCGGTTCATGGCTCAACTTCTGATGGTTCGCGACGAAAACACCGGAAGCGGAGAAAAGCCAGTTCAGGTGGCCCGCAAGAACATTCAAATTCTCGCGGAGGGCGAAAATCGCGAGGGCTCCGTGGTTCTAGCCTTCACGCGCATTCTTCGCTCGGAGACGGGCATGTACCAGGTGGACCCCGCCTACCTTCCGCCCCTCATAGATATTCACGCGCACCCCACTTTAAAGCGCATCCTCAGCAACATGGTCGAGTTACTGGTTGCCAGGAGCGGCCTGCTCGCCGGCACCCGCCGCCAGAAAAACCAGTCGCTGGCTGACTTCACCGCTTCCGATGTCGCCAACTTCTGGCTCCTCTACACCATCAACAGCCATCTCCCCGTGCTCCGTCACTTCCTGGAATCGACGAACATTCAGCCCGAAATGTTGTTCAGTGAATTCTCTGACCTGGCTGGAGCCTTGACGGCCTTCTCGAACAAGATTGCGCCGAAAGACCTGCCCTCTTATAACCACGAGCAACTGGGCTCCTGTTTCGGTGAACTCGATCGCCTGATCCGCGTCATGCTGGAAACTGTAGTTCCCAGCAACTTCGTCTCACTCCCGCTGAAAATGGTCCGTGACACGATATACGCGACCTCGATCGAGAAGGATGCGTACTTCGAGGGATCTCGCTTTTATCTTGCGATATCGGCCGATATCCGCGACGCGGATCTGATCGACCGAACTCCAAGGCTCCTGAAAGCCAGTTCCGCGACTCAGCTCGAAACCCTCATCCGCAGCGCTCTGCCCGGATTGCGCCTGCAGCATGTTGCCACGCCACCCCGGTCGATCCCGGTGAAACTGCGTCATCAGTATTTCGCCATTGAACAGGGGGGGGCGGTGTGGGAATCGGTGCAGCGCGCCCGGAACTTCGCCGTCTACGCGCCGGCCGAACTCCTCAACCCGCAAATGGAGCTCATCATCCTGCTGGCGCAAGCCGTCTAATGCTTCATCAGGAAGATGACGGTCACCAGAACCGCTACCAGCAAAACGATCACCAGGACAAGTAACAGGGGCACGTACTGCTGCAGTTTTCCCATCCCCGGCGCCGGGCCAATCGGCTTCAGCGGCGAAACGGGCGGAGCCGCAGGCATGGGCGGATGAACCGGTGCATACATTCCGGGTGCCTGGGGCATGCCCCCGCCCGCTGCAGGCATTGCTGCCGCGTGGGGCGCATAACTCGAAGGGTAACTCGGCACCTGTGTGGGCGGCGGCGGAAATCCCCCCGGCTGCGGCATTCCCGGCATACCATGCATGCCCGGCGCTGGCGGAGAGCCGGGAAGCGGATAGTTCGGGACCTGCATAGGCGGCGGGTTAAGAGGTGGGACGGGCGCAAAGCTCTGCGGCTGCGGCGTTGGCGGTGGCACAGGATTCGCCGCTGCGGTGCCACCCCTCATTGATAACTCCCGAATCCTTGAAGCATCCAGAATGCGCGTAAACTCACTGGGCCCGGAAGCGGAAGGCGGAGGAGTTACCGGGGGTTGATTGAAGCCAGCCTGGAATTCAGGCTCGCGCGCAGCCGGAAACTGGCTTGCTGGCGGCGGCGGCGGAGTTGGCGTCCAGTCCGGCGCTTTGGTGGCCGGGGCAGCAACCTCAGGGGGGTTGCTCAATGAAGCGAATGTCTGGGTCCATATGCCCGGCTCCGGTCCGCGCGGGGCGCTCACTGGCGCAGCCTCCACACGCGGCGCCGGCGCCTGGGCAGGCTCATCGAGCATTTGGATGAGTCGAGTAATGCCGGCTCCGCCGCCCGGCGGCGTAGTCTGCATTGGCTGAACTTCCGGTGGAGGAGGCGGAGAAAACGGATTGCTCGCCGCTGCCGCCGGAGTTACCGTGCCAGGAGTAAGTCCGTAGTCGACGCTTCCCGGTAAAGGCGCGTGCTCTTCGCGAAACGGTGGCGGAGCGGGAGCGGATTGCTGCTCCAGCGATAGCATCCGCGTGAACGATCCCGCGCTTCCAGGAACCGCGTCTGCTGGCGCCCGCCCCGGCGGCGCCGACACGGGGGGACTGGCCGCCGCACCGCTGGACATATCGAACAGCTGCGTGAAGGCTCCCGGCTTGCTTTCAACCGACTCCGGAACTGGCCCACCGGCTCCGCTTGAAGGGACCGGTTCCCACTGCGCCGGAGGCTGTGTTGTGGCCGCCTTAAACTCAGGCTCCGCGGCAGGCGCCGCGCGTAACAACTCTGTAAATCCGCCCGGCGCAGGAGCAGCAGGAGCTTTGAGCGGCTCTTCCGGAATCGGTTGGCAGGCAGGTTGCACGGTCTTCGCAGGAGCTTCGGCTGGAGGGAGTTTCACCTCTGGCGTGCTCAGCGTTCGCAGCAGCGATGTGAACCCAGATTCCTGTGGGGGCCGGGGCGTCTCCGGTGGAGGCATCGGTTTTGCAACCGGCGCCGGTGCGGGCGCGTCGCTTCCCAGGGTACGCAGTAACTCGGTGAATCCCGCGTTTCCCTTGCCGGCAGGTTCGGCGGCAGGCGCCTTCTCCACACTGGACGCTCTCTCCGCGGACGCTCTTCGCATCCGTTCCAGCAATTCAGGAGAGCTTTCGGCTCCGCCACCGCCGAACACCACTTTGTGTACCACCGGCGCCGCAAGAGGCTTTGCTACCGGCGCAGCGGGTGTTACCGGAGCTACGGGCTGTGGCCTTGCAGTCTCCGGTGGGCGCAGCAGCGCAGCAAGAGGATCTGCTTCTGAGCCAGGCGTGACTCCCTTCACCGGTTCAGGTGGCTTCACGGTACTGAACACGCCCGTTGCCCCAAAGCCCTGTTCAGACCCGGGATCCTCCGGCCATGGCGAATTCGGCGCGCTCGGTCCACCAGGTGTTGTCGGTTTGTCCATACTTCCAAGGCCTCCGGGGCAATGCCGGTAGCATAAATCATTGCCTGCTCCCGATTTACCTGTCCAGCCAAAAAAGATTTTGCGTATAATGCGCTTGCACCCTACCACACCGGACGAATAGACTCCTCGGAGATTTCGTAGCGTATCGTCCGGACAGGCGGCATGGCTCTTTGAAGCTTTAGCCGCAGTTACCGGGGTTTCGCTTTGCTCCCTTATGGAGGCGATCCTGATCCCTAACTCTCTCCCATGGTGGTCTCGATACTATGAAGTTCCTGTCGCGGGTCGTCTGGTCGGAAGGAATGCATCTCGGTCCTCACCACTTCCAGACGCAGAGTCGTTATTTTGAAGACACGCTCTGGTTTCTTAATTCCAATTTGCGCCAGGATCCCTGGGGATTTCTCCATTTCTCCCTCGATACAGAAGCTATGAGGAACGGTCTCGCCGTGCTCAACTTTGCCTCCGGCATCCTGCCAGACGGTCTTATCTTCGATCTGCCCGACTGCGACTCCGTCCCCGACGCGACGAAGCTCAGCGATCTATTCTCTTCCACTGACAGTGAAATTATCCTCCACCTGGGTATACCGCCGCGTCTTGACCAGGGCCTTGACTGCGACCTGACCGGCGCCGCCAGCACCCGGTACAGCGCGGTCGAGCGCAAGCTGAGAGACGACTCCGTTGGCCAGGGTGAATCCAACGTCTCCTTTGCGCGCAAGAATCTCGTCCTGCTGAGCGAGGCACAGCTCTCGGAAGACACCATTTCCTTTCCGATTGCGCGGGTTCTTCGCGACGGGCAGGGTGGATTTGCCTGTGATCCTAACTTTATTCCGCCATGCCTGCGCATCAGCGCCAGTGAGAACCTCGTCCTGCTGTTGCACCGGCTGGCGCAGGCCATCGATGAAAAAATCACTTCCACGCGTGATTTGAGGGGTAGTTCCAGCGGATTTGAGTTAGGCACATCCGCTCTGGATGTTGCCAACTACTGGTTCCTTCACGCGCTCTGCTCGGCACTGCCCGCATTGCGCCATCACCTGCAGGACCGGCGCAGTCATCCGGAAGAAGTTTACCGCGACCTTGCCCGCCTGGCCGGTGCGCTCAGCACGTTTTCACTGGAAGCTGCAAAGGACGACATACCGAAATATCGGCACCGCGACCTGACATCCACTTTCCGCGAGCTGGACGCGCTTATCCGGCGTTACCTCGAGATTGTGGCTCCATCCAACACCGTCACGCTGAAGTTCCGCAAGGCGGACAACTACATTTATGCTGCCGACGTGAAGGACGAGCGTTGCCTTCGGCGCGCGCGATGGATTCTTGGTATCCGCTCCCCGGTGGGCGACGTGATCATCCTCCGCCAGACGCCAAAGCTGCTGAAGGTCTGCTCCGCCGAGGGGGTCGGAAAGCTGGTGCAGCGCGCTCTTCCCGGACTTGAACTCATGCATGTGCCGGTCCCGCCTTCGGCATTGCACGCCCAGGCGGACATGCATTACTTTTCCGTCTCCCTGAGCGGCGCCTGCTGGCAGCATATACTTCAGACCAAACAGGTCGGGGTGTATCTGCCCGGCGACCTCGGTGACGCAACCTTCGATCTCACCATCATCATGGAGACATCCGCATGACTCCCTCTTCAGCTCAAGCTCTTCAAGAGACGAAGACCAACAACCTGGCCCTGGCATTCCAGGAAGTTTTCACGGTCATTCTGCGCACGCGTTTTTTTGTTCAGCACGTTGCAAACGCGGACGAATTCCGTGCCACTCTGCGCCGCATGATCTCCGCCGCGGTCAAAGACTCTTCGGCCATGGGTTACAGCGACGAAGCTTCGAAAATGGCCATTTACGCCATCATTGCATTCCTCGATGAAAGCGTCCTGAACTCCAAAGATCCCACCTTCGCCGATTGGGCGCGCCGGCCGCTGCAGGAAGAGATGTTCGGTGGACACTTCGCCGGTGAATACTTCTTCCAGAACGTCACCGAGTTGCTCAATCGCCCCGAATCATCGGAAGTTGCCGATGTGCTGGAGTTGCATGCCCTGTGCCTGCTGCTGGGCTTCCGCGGGCGCTTTGCCTTCGGCGATGCCTCGGAGATTCATTCCATCCTTCATCGCATCCGCGACAAGATCGCCCGCATCCGCGGCTCTTTTGCTCTCTTTCGTCCTGCGGAAACCCCGGCTGCGCCGCCTGCGCCCAAGCGCGATCCCTGGGTACGCCGCCTGGCCCTGACTGCAATTCTGCTTGCTGTCATCACCGTCCTGGCCTACGTCGGATACGTGCTCGTTCTTGGCCAGTCCTTACCCAGCACCGCTCGGGGCGCCCAATACGCTCCCACAACAATGGCGTTGAACGGGTCACTCAGCCTTTCGGAGATATCCCTATGAAGCGCGTACTGATTGGGATACTTATCTTCATTGTTTATCTGGCCCTGGTGATTTGGGGGGCGTTCGCCTTGCACTTTGAAGGCACAAGGCTGGTGCTGTTTTGCGTAATCCTCGGCCTTCTGGGGGCTTTGGCAGTTACCTTCGTTCTCTGGTATCTGCACAAGCTGCACGGAGGCTCCGCACAATCCGGACCGGACACACCCGACGCCATCAATCTGAACACTCTGTTGCGCGATGCGGATGCCAGGGTGAAGCAGGCCAACCGTGCGGGCGCCAAGTCACTGGCTGCCCTGCCGCTGATTTATGTTATCGGCGATGAAAACTCCGCCAAGACCCAGACTGTTCTCCAGTCCGGTCTCGATCCCGAGTTACTGGCCGGCAATGTCTACCAGGACGGGCTCATCGTTCCCACCCAGCTTGCCAATCTGTGGCTGGCCGGCAATTACGTTGTGGTGGAGGCCGGTGGAGCGCTGCTGCGTCAATCGCCTCTGTGGCTGAGACTCGTCCGAGCCACCATTCCTGCACGTCTCGGCTCGGTTTTCTCCAGCGATAGCCGCCTTCCCGCACGTTCCGTCGTGGTGTGCGTCAGCGTCGAGCGAATCCTGGCCCCCAATACTTCTGAACAGATTCGCGCCCTTGCGCAATCACTGAATGAGCGTCTGCGCCAGCTTTCACAAACGCTCGGCATCTCGCTCCCCATCTACGTGCTGTTCACAAAACTCGATAACATCACTCCCTTTGCCGAGTACGTGAGCCATCTTTCAGAAGAGGAAGTCAAGCTTCCCATCGGCTCGCTGCTCTCTTCGCTTTCGTCCGGCTCCGGCCTCTACACAGAGCAAGCCACAGCCCTTATCGGCGCCCGATTCGACCAGCTTCTTTACGCTCTGGCCGAGTTCCGCCTCGACATCCTGTCCCGCGGCGGCGAGTTGCAGAACCTGGCCCGTGCCTATGAGTTTCCTCGCGACCTGCGCAAGATTCGGGCCGGCATCGTCGCCTTCCTCGCCGAGGTCGCGCGTCCCAGCCAGATCGGCGTCAACCCTTTCCTGCGCGGATTCTTTTTCGCCGGTATGCGCGCCCACGTGGTGGAGGATGTACTCGAGATTGGCGCGGCGCGCCCGCAAGCTTCCGCTCCAGTCGACGCTGGAGCCACGCGCATTTTTTCTCTCGCCGCAGCCCAGGCGCAGCAGTCGGCGCCGCAACCCAGACGAGGCGGCACGCGCAAGGTCCCGCAGTGGGTTTTCCTTCCGCACCTGTTTTCGAAGATTCTTCTGGCCGACAAGTCTGCCCTGGAGACCAGCCGGGCAAGCACCCGCACCAGCTTTCTGAAGCGCGCGCTTCTGACAACCGCAAGCGCGTTGATCTTGATCGTTCTGGCACTGGCGACTGTCTCGTTCTTCAAGAATCGCGCTCTCGAGCAGCGCGTAGCGGCGGCAGCGGCCATCCCGGTTTCTCCAGTCTCCTCCGGCACGTTCGCTTCGCAGGGCGACCTGGAAACCCTCGACAAGCTGCGAGGTGTGCTGGACGAACTCGCGCGTTATCGCAAAGACGGCCCGCCCCTGATGGCGCGCATGGGTCTTTATCGTGGCGAGGCGCTTTATCCCATAGCCTGCCAAGCCTACTCCAACAAATTCCGCACTCTCCTGTTGTCTCCGACGCAGGAGGGAATCCTTAACAAACTCCGTGCCGTCCCCGCTACCCCAGCGCCCGATTCCGACTACAGCGCAACCTACAGGCCCTTGAAGGCGTACATGATCACGGCCTCCAACCCCGACCCGGACACCGCCCAGGACACGGTTGATTTCCTACCGCCCGCTCTTCTCACGGAATGGGCCGGCAACGCATCGCCCGATCCGGCCCTGGCCCACCTGGTGCAGACGCAGTTTCAGTTCTACGCCGGCGTTCTGGCGGAGCCGTCTTCGTGCATGGCCCAGACTGGCGGCTCACGCAACGACGTAGTTGTGGCCCACGCCCGCTTCTACCTCAACGGCTTTCAGGGTTTCCAGCACGTCTATCAAAGCATGCTGGCTGCCGCCAACCACAAAGTCCCGTCGTTCGACTTCAACGGCAAGTTCCCCGGCTCCGCGCAATACATCTTTGACAACTACACGGTGCAAGGCGCGTTCAGCAAGGATGGCTTCGCCTTCATGCAGGACGCAATCGCCCATCCTGACCCCTACTTCCGCGGGGAAGAATGGGTCCTTGGTCCTTCATCCGGCCCTCCGATCGATCGCGCGGCACTCTCCGATCAGTTAAAGAAGGCGTACACCGTCGACTACATCCATACTTGGCGAACTTACCTGACCAAGGCGCAATTCATCGCCTACCGTAACTTTGCCGACGCCGGCAACAAACTGGGCGCGCTTGACTCCAACACCTCCGCCCTGCTGGAACTGTTCTCCCTCATCTCCACGAACACTGGCGTTGCCGCTCCTGAAATCGCGTCCGCCTTCCAGGCTCCGCAGACCGTCGTGCCGCCTTCGAATCCGGACAATCGGCTCATTGGCCCAGCCAACCAGCCATACATCCAGTCACTGCAGGGTCTCGAAGGGTCGCTGAAGAGCCTTACACTGAACACCACCAGCGCCAACGACCCCACTGCTGCCGCGCCGGTTACGCAGGCTGCGCTGGCCGCCGAGCAATCCGCCGAGACGCTTCGCAACACCTTCGTCCCTGACCCCTCCGGAGGCATGGATCGAATCAGCTTCAATCTCCTTGAAGCCCCCATCGAGTCCGCCAAGAATCTCGCTGCCCAGGCGCCGGCCAACGCTGCCGGAGGCGGAGCCAAAACCTTCTGCGCCCAGATCGCACCCTTGCTGACCAAGTTCCCCTTCAACCCCTCATCCACCACGGACGCTTCCACTGAAGAGGTCGCCCAGGTCTTCGCGCCCGGAGCGGGATCATTTGCCCAGTTCTACAACACGTCCCTGCGCGCCCTTGTGGTCCAGCAGGGCTCTCAGTATGTAGTTGCTCCCGGGTCGGCGGTCCACATCAACCCCTCGTTCCTGTCGTTCCTCAACAGCGCCCAGAAGATCTCTTCCACCCTCTATTCCGGCGGAGGAATCCAGCCCGCGCTCGATTTCACCCTCAACGAGGTTAAGTCGGCGGGCGTTTCCGATGCGGTCTTGAATATCGATGGCAAGCAAATCAACGCGAGCGGTCAATCGGCCACATTCCATTGGGTCTCTCAACCCTCGAGCAAGGTTACCCTCGCCACTCAGAAGAACACCGCGCCGTCCATGACCGGCCCGTGGTCTGTCTTTCACTTCGGCTTCGACGCTCCGCAAATCTCGCCGAATCGCCAGAAATGGACTTTCAGCGTCAATAATTTAACCCCTGAGGTCGTTCTCTTCGACATTTCAGGCCCTGGAGCACCTTTGCTGAACCCGGAATTCATGAAAGGATTTCGTTGTGTGTCGAATGTAGCGCGGTAACTCCTTGCACATCGGAGACCGCGTAGCTGCATCTAACCAAACATCGGGAGGGAGCACAAGTGCGGCGCCAGCAGCGCAGGACTGCTCAGCTTGCTTTATGCGGCATGGGCTATCGTATTGTGAGACCCCGATGGGAAGGACGTTGAAAAGAAATTCTCCAGGCCGCGTCACAAACTGGTACGAGAAACAACTATGTATGTAGAATGCGAACCGAGATAATGACCGAAGACTTCACAGACGAGCTTCTGCAAGCCGGCGCGCCGGCAGGACAGCCGTCCGAGGCAGCGCCGTCTGCCACTGCTGCGCCTGTGTCCGCGCAGCCACCCACCGATTTTCCATCCCCCGACACACCTTTGCTGAAGGAGCTTCAAGAGAGCGCCGCACTCCCGTCCGCGCCGGTCGCCATCGCACCTGCGCCGATTCGCATCGCTGTTTCAGCCTTGAGCGATATTGGCTGCGTACGCACCAATAACGAAGACGCCTTCGGCTACGACGAGACGCTGGGCATCTACGTTGTGTGTGACGGCATGGGAGGAATGGCCAGTGGCGAAGTGGCCAGTTCGCGCGCGGTGGCCGCCATCGTGAACAGTTATGCGGACTCTGCCCCTTCAGGCTCGCCCGTCAGCACCAGGCTTCTGCTTGCCATTACGACTGCGAATCTCGATGTTTGGGATAATGCACAGGTTCCGCAGAATAAGGGGATGGGAACTACCGCGGTGGCCGCCGCGGTGGACGGCGACAAGCTCATTCTCGGCAACGTTGGCGACAGTCGCGCGTATATCATCCAGGACAACCAATGCGTGCAGTTGACAGTGGATCATTCCTACATCAACGAGCTGATTCGCAATGGCACGCTGACCATCGAGAACGCCCACAATGCCGACCTGCGGGGTATGGAGTCCATCATTACCCGCGCTGTCGGCGTGGCAGCCGAGGTTCAGCCTGACTTCTTTTCGGTCGAACTGAAACCCGGCACAGCCGTGCTTTTGGCCACCGATGGCCTGACCCGCTATCTTCTTCCCGAGGAAATCGCCGCCATTCTGCGCACCTCGCCGTTCGAGGCAGTATGCGGCGACCTGATCGACATAGCCAAACAGCGCGGCGGCCAGGATAACATCACCTGCATTCTCCTTCTCGCCCTGCCTGCCTGATCTCTTCGTCGTATTGGAATGAACGTATCTTTATTTGCGAATACGGTCCAGTATTCCCGTCTTGCCCGTATGCTTTTGAACACCCTGCCAGCTGGTCCGCGCCTGCGGACTGGCAAAATTGATGACCCCCGCAACGCGCCTCGCCAGGTCTTCAGCTCCAGCCTTGTCGCGATTGCGAAGCATGACCTGGTATTTCCCGGTCAAATCGGAAACCATGCGGTCGGCAATCACGCGCATCCTTGCGCGGAAACTCTTCGCAACCGGCCCTGCGAACGTAGAATCGCCCAACGCCGCCTCCACGCGCCGAATCGTGTTGTCCCCTGCAGGAAGATCTGTTTCAAGCGCTGTGTACGCTCTTCCAAGCATCCGGAAGACCGCCCGCTGCTGTTCATCCTTGAGCACCGATTCAGCCGCCTGCACTCGGAACGATCGCTGCACCGTGGGAGGTTGCGCCTGTAGCACATCGAGGGCCTTCAAATGCTTTCCCGTGCGCGCCAGTTTCGAAGCCGACGCCAATGCCGACACGATTTGTTTACGAAGCGAATCCCTGCTCGTCGTTGCCTGTTCCAGAAGCAAGCGCAATGCCTGGTCATCGTTGTCTTGAATCGCCTTCTCAAGAAACGTGATGGCTTCATCGAATGCGTAATCGGCGACGAGTGATTCAGCCTGCGCAATTTGATCCCGCAAAAGGTTCTGGCGCCGATGTTCGGCCTCTTCGTGACGGGCAAATTCCAGCAACGAACTGATCTCATCCGTGGCAATGCCTTCTTCAAGGCAATCTTCCAGCGTGTGCACCGCATCCGCATATCGGGTGCTGCTGAGCGCCGCGCGAGCCTGAGACAGGTATTCATCCCGGCGCTCCTCCACGGACTGCTGCCTGACACGCTCGCTCAAGAGCCTTTCGAGGTCCTGCAATCTCTCTTCACCGGGAACGCGCTGCCGGGCTTTCTGAACCAGCGTCAGCGCCTCGCGAGGACGAAGATCGCGGCAGGACTGGATTGTATCGTCGACAAATCGGCGATTCTCTTGCTCCCTGATCTGGCGTTCAACCTGAGCGTTCAGCCGGATCAGAACCGATTCGGACGGCATCGACACGATCGCCGCGTGAATCTTTGCCGCCACGTCCTGAAGCTGTTCAAGATTGGCAGCCGAGTAAGATTCGCTCTCAAGGCGGGCCACCAACTCTTTCCGCTTGACCTGTTCCAGTCCGGAGTTGGCATCGCCAAGGAGAAGCTGTAGCTCGGGATTAGTGGGATCGATCAGTTCTGCCTTCTGCAGAATCTCAATCGCCTCCTTGTAGCGTCTCGCGCTCAACTCTCCGCGCGCGGATTGCAGCAGCCCCTTCACCTCCGCCTGCTTCTCCGCCGCCTCCGCTTCCTTGGTCAGAATGTTAAAGAGCACCATCCCCTTTGAGTTCGACTTATCGAGCTTCAGTGCCTCCCTGGTGGCCGCGATCGCCAACTGGTAGTCACCTTCGCGTCGCGCAGCATCAGCCTTGCGCAGATATTCGCGGATTTGCTCTTGTTTCTCTTTTTCCTTCTCGACCCGCTGGCGCAGGTTCGTCAATTCGGCATTCGCGGAATCCATTTCGAGTCCCTCGTCGATTACCGAAAGACTTTTGTCGAATTCCCTGTTATCAAGCAGCCCCTCCGCCAGTTGGCGAATCTGCTGCATTCTCTCCTCGCGTTGCCGCTGGCTCAGCTGTCTTTGAATCTCAGTGAGTAATTCGCGCGCCTCTGTGTTGTTACCCTGGACCTTCAGCAGTTGCTGCAGCAGCGCACGCGCGCGGGGAAGATCCTGCGCATCCATCAGCCGCTTCGCTTCCGGTAAAAGCTGCTTCGCCTGTTCCTGCCTGATCTCCGCGATCGCCGTAGTCAGATCCGTCGCCATCTCGTCGGCTGTTGCGTAACGGTCCTCAGGAGATTTGGCCAGCGACCGATCGATAATCAGGTCCAGCGACGCGGGGCAGCCCTTCGCCCTGCTGCTGAGCAAAGGATGCGGCTCGTTCAGTATCCTCTGCATCAGGACAAAATCTTCGCCGGCAAACGGGAGCTGACCGGAGACCAGCTGAAACAGCACCACACCGGCGGCGAAAATGTCTGAACGCGCGTCCAATGGCTTGTCCCGCAGCCGCTCCGGAGCCATGTACGGCACCGTGCCGATAATGTGCCCGGGGCGCGTGAGGCTCAGGTCCTGGCTCTTTTTCTGCTCCAGGCGCGCAATACCGAAATCCAGCAGTTTCACGCGGCCGTCAGGCTGCACAAAAATATTCGCGGGCTTCACATCTCGATGAATGACGTTATGCCGATGGGCGTAGGCGAGCGCGGAGCAAAGTTCCTCGACAATCCTCAGGCGTTCAACCATCGGAAGCGGATCGTCGGTGCGTATCAGCTTATCCAGCGGATCGCCCTCAACCAGTTCCATTACGATGAAGGGAATCCCGTTGTCGTCGCCGAG
>Ga0302319_10007496_pt1 | contig 21479 bp, 16 predicted proteins | sample Bog_T0_2_FD_203319 | JGI IMG/M metagenome (GOLD analysis project Ga0302319, IMG submission 203319) | Peat permafrost microbial communities from Stordalen Mire near Abisko, Sweden - Bog_T0_2 | ecosystem: Environmental > Terrestrial > Soil > Wetlands > Peat | place: Sweden: Abisko, Stordalen Mire... | reverse complement strand
TGAAGTGGCCCGACGATTTGCTGATGGCGAGGCGACCATTGATGCGCTGACCGTCGCTGAGACGGTGGGCCTAGCCGCTGCTGATACCGCCAAGGCCGACGCCGACGCTGCCTCCAAGATCTTAGAGATCGCTGATACTGCCGACAGGGTGGCCGAAGACGCCTACATGGCTTCCTTCAGGGCCGTCTAGGCAGTCGTCTTAGGGGGTCCCTCCCCCAGAGCCGCCGCCTTGATGGCTAGGATGAAGACGTTGAACGAGGCCGCCAATGCCGCTAGCGCCGATGTGCAGGTAGCTTTGGCTGCGCTAAAGGCGGCTAGTGCTGCGGCGGGAGCCGCCATAGCCGCTATGTGTGCTGCTAGGACTGACGCTATGAGCGGTGCCGTCGATGCCGCCCAGCCGCTGGGGCAATGAAGTGCAGCGTGGCCGGCAGCGAAACCGCCGATGTTTGGCAGGCTGACAGACTGCGGTTTTACATTCCCAATCCTTTCGAGACAAGAGCTGACGAAGCACCGCCTGTGATGGCAACGTACTCGCAGCAATGCGATATATGTGGCAGACCGGGAACTGGCACTACTGTGGCGGCAAAGCAATTCAGCGAGGCGGTCAAGAAAGGCTTCAATGCTATACACCAATGTGACCTTCCTATCGTATTGGAGGATTCGACCAAGGCCTATCACGCAGAGCGTTGGGCAAGATCAGCTACGTCTGGTGACACGTCACAATCGGATTGGAACGTCTGTTCGTCATGCCTGAGCGCGCTTTTGCCATACCTCCGCTGATCCACTCAAGCCAACAGTAGGTTGAATGGGGCATCCGGCAGATCAAAATCAGCAGATCAAAGCGAAAAAATCAGACAGCTACTAGATTCCGCAGCCGCATCCGGGTGAAGGAACGCGGACGCGGAGGAAGTCGGCAACGCGCTGGTAGGCGTCGATCTGGTTTTCCACGCGTGAGAATCCGTGGCCCTCGTTTTCGTAAACTTTGTGGATGGCAGTGCCGCCCTGCTTCTTAATTGCGTCAGCTACCTGCTGAGCTTCAGACTTCGGACAGCGCGGATCGTTGGCTCCGGCCAGGATGAGCAGCGGCGCTTTTACCTTGTTGATGAAGTTGATGGGTGAGCGGTCGATCCAGAGCGCTTTGTCCTTGACGGGATCTCCCATGAAGAGCCGGTCGTACTCCTGTAGTTGCGGGTCTTCGTTCTCGAACTCAGTAAACCAGTTGACGAAGGGAACGATAGGCACCCCGGCGGCCCACATTTCAGGATGGCGGGTGACAGCCATCATGGTGAGATAGCCTCCGTAGCTGCCGCCCATCACAATTAGTTTGGCAGGATCGACGAATCCGGTGCGCCGGATGAAGTCCGCTGCTCCAATTACGTCGTTCAGCTCTTCACCTCCAGCATCGTGGCGATTGGCCTCCTGAAACTCCTGGCCGTATCCGGTTCCTCCGCGATAGTTCGGCGCTATAACAAGATAGCCCTGATTGTTCATGTATTGGACGAAGCGATTAAATCCATCCATGGACTGCGACGCGGGGCCTCCGTGGATGTAGACAATCGCGGGGTACTGCTGATTGCGAATGATGTTGTTGGGAACGTAGGCCCATGCGGAAATGGTGAACTTTCCGTCGCGGCTAGGGTAGTGGACGAGGGTGGGAGCGACCATGCCCGACGGGTTGAGTCCGGCAACGAACGAGTTGGTGAGCTGGATGGATTGCTTCGTTTTGAGGTCGAGAACGTAGAGATCGTTGGGAGCCTTTGCGCCGCTGTGGTTGTAGAGCAGGTGCTGGCCGTCGCGGGAAAAGGGCGAGACATCGCCGGCAAAATCGTCTACGCCTTCGGGCAGCGGAAAGCGGTAGACCTCGCCTCCGGAGACAAGGCGTCCATAGAGCGCTTCGCGTCCATCGACGTTGGCGGACCAGACGATGCTGAGACCGTCAGGCGAGAAGCTGCGAGCCTGAATCTCCCACTTGTCGGCGGTGATCCACGCGAGGTGCTTGGAAGCAATGTCGAGCACGGCTACGTTGTCATAGCCGTTGGCAGCGTTGCTGGTGATCAGCAGCGTTTTGCCGTCTGAAGAAAAGGCTGCGGCGTAGAAGGTCTGGTCGCCGGAGTGAGGCGTGAGGTTGGCGGAAGTCTTGGCGGCGAGATCGTAGAGGAAGATGCTGGAATCTTTGCCGCTGGCATTCTGCTGAGTGTAGGCGATAAATCTGCCGTCGGGCGACCAGAGGGGAGACATATTGCCGAGTTGCGGCGGAGAGTTTCGAGTGACATGGGTGGTGAGTCGCGAAGCGATGTCGATGAGGTCGATTTCGAAGCTCGGCGAGGTTTTGGCCTTGGTCATGTAGGCGACGAAGCGCGAGTCCGGGGACCAGGCGGGAGCTTCGTCGGCGGAATCCGGCGATGCAGTGAGATTGGTGACTTCGCCGGATTGTGGGCTGACGAGAAAAATATCCCAAAGTTCGTTGCCGTCCTTATCGCTCATGTAGGCGATCCACTTGCCATCGGGCGACCAAGCCGGCGAGGCTTGGCGCTGGTCGCTGATGGTGAGCTGCGAAGGCCAGCCGCCAGTGGAGGGCACAGTCCACAGATTGTTGCGTCCGCTGATGTTGGAGATGAAGGCGACCTGGGAGCCGTCCGGCGACCAGATGCCGCCGCCAATCTGGCGAGTGCCGTAGAGCGCTGGGATAGTGAGTTTCTGCAGGTTTTCAACCGTGGCGGATTGAAGCTGTGCGGGGTCGGTAACGGCCTGCGGAACGGGTAGAGACTGCGCTGCGGCGAAAGTGCTCATGCAGATGACGATAGCAAATGCGAGGCGCGGGATCATGCAGGAAGTGTAGCAAAAGGTGCGTGATTGGCTGGATCGCAAGTTCAAAACAAAATATTCCGGGATGCACCAGCAATCATCCACCCCACCCTCTCCCGGCTTTCAGGTACCATGTTGGGCATGAACCAGCAACTGGACCTCACATGGCTATTCATAACCGTTCCCATCTTTGTGATCTCAGTGTTTGTCGGAATTTTCTTCCTGATCAGCAGGCTTGGCGGATGGGCGCTACTGGCACGACGCTTCCGCGCGAGCGATGCTTGGTATGGGGAGAGTTGGGGATGGCAGAGCGGACAACTCAGGGGTTGGTGCAACTACAACCATTGCCTCACGGTGGGAGCCAGCCCGGAGGCGCTATATCTTTCGGTGCAGATACCATTCCGGCTATTTCACCCTTCGCTGCTGATTCCGTGGAACGAGATTGAGGTTGAGACAGGCAAATATTTCTTTGGGTTCTACGATTCGGCCAAGTTCCGAATCGGCACGGAAGAGCGCGTCACGGTGCGCATCTACGGGAAGCTGGTGGACCGTCTCCGACAGGCTGCGGGGACGGGATGGCCGCTATACAACATTGAGCAAATGGAAAAGCAGACGAAATTCTAGTAGCGACGGCGTCGCATGAAGCCAAAGTACGCATACGTCCCCATGATCACGAGGATTGGGTCCATGGCGTGGCGATAATCGTAGCTGGGATGTGTGATGTAGTAGGGCGCGGGGAAGATCAGGAGAAAGAGGAGCATGGGTAGCAGCATCGATCGGAGACCGGCGCGCCATGCCATCACGAAACCCGCGGCGCCGAGCAAGGTCAATGCGGTGAAATACGCAGTTGCGAAATACTCCATCGGTTCGCCCTCGAGATATTCGGGGCTGGTGCTCCAGAATGCGGTCCAGACGAAAAGAACGCGGCGGGCGGTGAGCCATGCGAATTCCGTGGGGTGGTCGTCGAGCCACTGTATCGATTCCAATCTCTTTGCGTCCATGTAGGCAATTTCGCCGAGGCTCGTCCATTGTTCCCGCTCGTGGGCGGAGTTCGATGGATGAACCGCGTCCGGGCAGGGTTGCCGTTCGTCGCCATTGTTGCCAACGTGCATCTCCAGCCAGAAATTGTCGCGAACGGGAATGAAGCGGTGGAACTCCACGTAATTCCTGACCACCCACGGGGCGAGAATCGCAAAGAAGACAAGGGCCGAGGCTGCGGCCTGCCGGAACCACTTACGTCCAGCGTGGTGATGACGCCAGGCGATCCAGAGCCCCATGGCAGGAAGAGTCGACAGCAGCGCCGGACTGGTGAGGGCTGCGAGTCCCCAGAGCGCGCCCCACAGAGTCCACTGGAGCCAGCCTGGTTCGTCTTGTACTACATAGGTGAGACAGATGAGCGAAGCGGCGAGCAAGGTAGTGAGGGTGTTCTCCCAGATGCGCTCGCCGGCGATATAAATCGAATAGGGAAGCAGGGTCCAGGCCCATCCCGCGAACTGCGCTTCGCGGCGGGCGGCAACGCCTAGCAGGCGGCGCACGGTGGCCCGAATCGGCAACGCGGTCAGCGCTCCGAACAGTGCGTTCAGGCTGAGGATGAACCAGGCCGACGCGGCTGTGTAAAGGCCGAAGAGTTTGAAGCCCAACGCGATAAGCAGGGGATAGACAGGAGTTAACCAGGCGGTTGGGCCGGAGGGCTCATACATGGGAGATGCAAAGCCGCGTCCTTCAAAGATGGCGCGGCCAACGCGACCCATCTCCCAGCCGAAGCGCCAGTGGTCCAAGGCAGGATTGAGATGGTAGCGATACTGGTAGGCGACCGACCCCAGGCGCAGCAACAGGCCCACGGCGACCATCAAGAGACCGCTATTTTTTGCCCGCAGCAAAAAATGCTCCATGCAGACTCTGAGTCCGCGATTGGGCTCAGAGTTGTCGTTACTCGTAGCGCAGAGACTCGGTCGGCTGCAGCTTGGAAGCTCTGCTGGCCGGCAGATAACCGAAGAGCACTCCTGTGGCGCACGAGACGACAAAAGCCAAAATAACGGAGTAAATAGAGATTGGAATTTTCAATCCCACCTCCGGCGGAATCAGGGGCTCGACGATAATCTTGACGCTGACGGCGATCAGGATTCCGATGAGGGCGCCAACTCCGCTGATAATCAGCGCCTCGATCAGAAACTGGTAGAGAATCTCATCGCGGCGGGCGCCCACGGCCTTGCGGAGTCCAATCTCGCGGGTGCGTTCCGTCACCGTGACGAGCATGATGTTCATAATCCCCACCCCGCTGATGACTAGGGCGATCATTCCGACCAGCATCAGCACCGTGGTGAGGGCCATGGAGATTTTGCGCGCAGCCTCAAGAATGGAGGCAAGGTTCTGCACTAAGTATGCCGCGCCCGGGGTATGGCGGTTCTTGAGCAGGGATTGCACGGCGAGAGTGGTCTCCTGCACGCTTTCGCCGGTATCGGTCTGCGCATAGAGCGTGCGCACATAGTCGTTTCCCGAGTAGTACTTCATGAGTCCGAAAGGTATTAGGACCGATTGCGCGCCTATTTCGGACTGTCCAAAGGTCGCGACGCGCTCGCGAAAGACTGCGATTACCGTGAAGGTCTGTTCGCCGACTCGGAGCTGCCGCCCGATCATCGGACCTGGAGGCAATTGCCTCGCGAGTTCCTGTGTGATCAGGCATCCCTTGGCTCCTGTTGCCTGATCGATGTCGTCAAAAAATCGACCCTCGAGGATGAGGAGATTGCGAATTCTCTGAAAGCCTTCCGTCACGCCGACCAGCGCTACCGGTTTTTCCTGGCCATTCACCACGATGCTAGTGGGCATGTCGTAGGTGCCAGCGGCCTCGATCACGTGGGGAAGGTGACGGATCGCTTCCATATCGCTGAGGCTGATCTCGTCTGCCTGGGAGCGGGCGTTAGCGGTGCCTCCCGTGTAGGTTGCATAAACGATGTTGGAACCCACGCCTTCAATCTGCGCCAGAACATAGGTTTTGCCGATCAGGGCGATGGTTACCACGAGGACGATGCAGGCTGAACCAATCACCACGCCGAGCATCGTCAGCGCGGCCTTAACCTTGTTGGCGCGCAATGCGTCGAGAGCTACCTGCCATGTCTCACGGCTGATCTTCGGCATTTCTTTCCTTCATGTCGATTGTTTGACGTTACCAGTTTCCAGTCTGGGGAGTGTTTTTTGCAAGTAGTGCCGCTGATGCTAGTGCGGTTGAACATTTCCCGATGCTGAAAAGAGTTGCGGCGGAATGGCGCGCAGCTACTCTGCCCGCTGATCGCGCACGACTGTTCAGTGCGGCTTTTTCCCCTTTGACGTCCAATTGCTCCCTCGCATCTAAACCCGGTGATATTATCAACATAGACTGTTATGCCTTTGAAAACACTATTCCTGAATCCACCTTCGTTTGAGAACTTTGACGGCGGCGCTGGCTCGCGCTGGCCGGCCACGCGCGAGATCGAGTCCTATTGGTACCCGGTTTGGCTTGCCTATCCCGCTGGAATGCTGGAGGGATCGCGTCTGCTGGACGCCAATCCGCATCACGTGAGCGCGGAGCAGACCATCGAGATCGGCAAAGACTACGATTTCATGGTCCTGTTTACGAGCACGCCTGGATTTGAGGGCGACGTCAAGCTCTCCGGCCTGATGAAGAAGGCCAATCCCAAGCTCAAAGTTTGCTTTGTTGGGCCGCACGTTACCGTGTCGCCGGACCACGCGCTGGGTCATCCGGAGATCGACTTTATCGTTCGTCGCGAATTCGATTACGCAGTGGTGGAATATGCCAACGGCAAGCCTCTGGCGGAGATTCTCGGCGCAAGCTTCCGTGGCCCCGACGGAAAAGTGGTTCACAACCTTGATCGTCCCGCAGTCGAGAACCTGGACGCGCTGCCGCACGTCGTGGATGTGTATAAGCGCGACTTGGATGTGACTCGCTACAACGTGCCGTTTCTTGAGCACCCCTATGTTGCGTTATACACAACGCGCGGATGCCCGGCGCAGTGTACGTTCTGCCTGTGGCCCCAGACCCACTCAGGCCATGCATGGCGCAAGCGCTCGGCAGACGATATTGCCGCCGAAATGGTGAAGGCAAAAGCCTACTGGCCCAATGTCAAGGAATTCTTCTTCGACGATGACACGTTCAATATTCAGAAGGCGCGCACCGTGGAACTGTGTTCCAAGCTGAAGCCACTGGGGCTGACTTGGTCTTGCACCTCGCGGGTAACCACCGATTTCGAAACATTGAAGGCAATGAAGGACGCAGGCTGCCGTCTGCTGATCGTGGGATTTGAATCGGGCGATGCTCAGATTCTGAAGAACATTAAGAAAGGCGCTACGCTTGAGCGTGCGCGCCAGTTTGTGAAGGACTGCAAGAAGCTTGGGCTTTCGATCCACGGCGACTTCATCCTAGGACTTCCGGGCGAAACGCGCGAGACCATCCGCCGCACCATCGATTTCGCCAAGGAACTCAACGTCGAAACCATCCAGGTCTCGGTGGCTCACGCCTATCCTGGCACCGAGTTCTACGACTATGTCAGAGACAACAACTTCATTATCAAGGGAGAAAATGACATGGTGGACATCGGCGGGCACCAGGTGGCACATGTGCAATATCCTGGACTGCCACCTGACTACACGATGGAGATGGTGCATAAGTTTTATGACGAGTACTACTTCCGTCCGAAGGTCTGGGTGCCGATCGTGTTGGGTTCGCTGTTCAAAACCGAGGACCGCAAGCGGCTATTCAAGGAAGCCAAGGAGTTTTTGACCGTGCGGAAATCGCGCATCAAAGCCGTGCAGGAAGCAAGAGCGAAACAAGCGGCACGCGAAGCGGAAACAGCGAAGGTCTAGGTTTTAAGCTTAAGAGCAAAAACACGACAGGCCTGCCAGAAGAGCGGCTCTTAAAGGTGGACAAACAAAAAGTTGGGTGCCCACCTTCGCCGCCCTGGCTTTGCGCGGATCAGGTGGGAAGCAATCCCACTCACCTCTACAATGGTGTTGCTTCTGCAGTTGGAGTTACTCTTACTTTTGCTCCTGCTATCTGTCGATACATTCTTTTGGATTGAAACAAGGCTAAACCAGTCTCAGTGTTGATGTATTCTGCCGTCCCACCTTGCCGCAAAAGCGGCGAAGGTGGGGAACCCGCCGGTACAGCTTTTGTGGAACCGCTCTAGACGATGACGCGGGAACCGCAGATCGAGCGCAGGCCGCTTAACGCCCGTTCGCACTGTGCTTTGGAGATATTGAGATGGGTGACGAAGCGGATTAGCTGCGGGTTGACCGTTCCGGCGAGTACACCCTGCTCTTTAAGCGCGGCGGTGATTTCGGTAGAAGACTTACCGGTGTCGCTTACGTCGAAGATGACGATGTTGGTCTGCACCGTGGCCAGATCAATCTCGATGCCCGGGATGCCAGCAACGCCTTCGGCAAGCATACGGGCCATGGCGTGGTCTTCGTGCAGGCGCGCGGGGCCGTGCTCCAAGGCAATCAGGCCTGCGGCGGCAAGAATTCCGGCTTGGCGCATACCTCCGCCCAGAGCTTTGCGGATGGAGCGCGCCCGCTCAATAAGGTCTTTGGTGCCGACCAGCATCGAGCCAACCGGTGCGCCCAGCCCCTTCGAAAGGCAGAACATTACGGTGTCGAAGCTGCGGGTGATTTCTGCAACCGGTTTACCTAGAAACGCCGCAGCGTTGAAGACACGCGCACCGTCCAGATGCACTGGAAGATTGCGCTCGTGCGCCCGCTGGCAGATCTCCTCCATGGCGGCGACGGGAGTGACTGTGCCACCGGCCATGTTGTGAGTGTTTTCCAGCTCGATGAGCCCGGTCTGCGCGACGTAATAGGATGCGGGTGAAATTTTCGGAGCCAGCAGATCCCAGGAGAGAATCCCTTGCGGAGCTGCCACCGGGCGCGCCACGCAGCCGCTGAACCAGCTCAGCATTGCCATCTCATAATTGAAGATGTGGCCGCGTTCCTCGCACAGAATTTCCTGGCCAGGATGGGTATGGAGCTTGATCGCGATCTGATTGCCCATGGTGCCGGTGGGAACGAAGATCGCGGCCTCGCGGCCAAAGATTTCGGCGGCGCGGGCTTCCAGCCGGTTGACCGTGGGATCTTCTCCATACACGTCATCACCGACTTCGGCGGAGGCCATGGCGCGGCGCATCTCGTCGCTGGGTAGGGTTACGGTGTCGCTGCGAAGGTCAATCCAGGAATTGCTCATGAGTGCTCCCTATGGGTAAATGGAAACTCCAGTGTAAACGTTAGTCGCGCAGAAATGCCTCAAAGACTTCGTTGGAGAGCAGTCGGCCACGCGGAGTGAGGCTCAGCCATCCGTCTTCCAGCGTCAACAGTTCAGTTTGAACCATGTCTGCGATTACATTGCGGTAGTCGTCCACGGCGGATATGCCGAACTGCTCCTTGATGGCCAGCAACTCGACTCCGCTGTTCATCCGCAGACCGAGAAAATATGTCTCCTCGATGGCTTGCTGCCCCGAGACCATGGTTCGCTCAGGCGCGGCCCCAGCAAGGAATGCTTCGAGTGAGTCTGGATTCGCGATGCGAACCGCGCGATTGGGATCGGAGGGCGTGGGCGCTGGCAGCATGGAGTGAGCGTCAACGCCGAATCCAAAGTAAGGCTGACGCAGCCAGTAGCGGAGATTGTGGCGCGATTGATGACCGTCCCGGGCGAAGTTCGAGATCTCATATTGCCTGATGTCTGCCGCGTTCAGGCGCTGGCAAGCGCGCTCGTAGAGTGAAACCGTCAGCTCCTCATCGGGGACATGGTGGGCGTGGTAGCGCGTTCCACCGGCAATGAGTTCGCGTCCCAGACGAGAATCGTCATCGATCTCCAGCATGTATACGCTCGCGTGAGGAACGGCGAGGGCAATAAGTTCGTCGAGGGATTGCTCCCAGCTTTCCGGGGTCTGGTATGGAAGGCCCGCAATGAGATCAATGCTGATTTCGTGGATGCCCGCGTCGCGCAAGCGCTGGACGTCGCGAAGAGTGATATCACCGGTGTGCAGACGGCCCACCGAACGTGTCTCCCGGTCGACGAACGACTGTACCCCCAGCGAGACGCGATTGACGCCCGCGTGCTGAAGCGCGGATAGAACTTCGTCGGAAAGCGTGCCGGGGGCGACCTCAACAGTACACTCGACCGAGGGCGAAAACCGGAAGACCCCGCCGATGGCGGCAAAGAGGCGGCCTAGTTGATCCGGCGCAAGAACGCTTGGCGTACCGCCGCCAAGGTAGACCGAATCGAGCACCGGATCAAACTCCGTACCAAGTTCGGCGGCCAGCGCTGGGGCGCCTGCAATCGCCTGCTCCAGTTGAGCGACGTAACGGTCAAACAGATCACGCGAAAAAACGCCGGAAGCAAAATTACAGAACGAGCACTTGCTCCGGCAGAACGGGACCGAAAGATATAGCGCGGAATGGACGTCAGAGGTCAATGGAATGCCGCAGCTCCAGTGTAACGCTGGATCACCCCGCAGTTCGGCCCCGCGTTACTCGCCATGCACGGCGGGCTCGGACGAATGCTTGACCTTCTGGATGAAGACGGCAATCAGCGGCATGATGAAACACAGCGTCCCAAGCAGCCAGAAAGCGTCGAGATAGGCCATGGCCCCGGCCTGTTGCAACACGCTGCGGTACAGCATTCGCGCGGCACGGGCCGCTGGATCCCCAAGTCCGTCGCCATGCTGCGCGAGATACCCTGCGATTTGCGTCTGCTGGACGCTGGCGTGGGCAGCCGAGAGGTGCTCACTGAGGCGAAGCTGGTGGAATTGCGCGCGACGAGCCAGAACCGTGGTAACCGAGGCGATGCCGAAGCTTGAGCCCAGATTACGCATCAGGTTGTAGAGCGACGAAGCGGCGTTATTCTTGCCGGGCGGTACCCGCGAAAAACATGTGGTGCTGATTGGCGCAAACAATGCTGCCAAGCCCACGGACGACATCATCCGGACAATGGTGAAGGTGGCATAGTCGGCTTGTAAATCGAGGCGCGCGGTGAGCCAGAGCGAGATTCCGAGCACTAGGAAACCGAAGATGATCATCGGGCGCGCCCCAATGCGTCCGAGGAGAAGTCCTGCTATCGGCATGCCGAAGATAAGCACAACGCCAGCCGGGGAAAGCACCATTCCGGCGCGGGTGGCGGAGTAGCCCAACAGGGTCTGAAGAAATTGAGGCAGTAGCACGGTACTGCCTGCCAGCACAAATCCCAGGCAAAAAATGAGAATGTGCGAGAGCGAAAAATTGCGTTCCCGGTAGAGCGTGAGATCGACAACCGGGTTCTTGACCACAAGTTCGCGGATAATCACCGCAACCAGGCAGACGACGGCTAAGGCCACCAGAAACTGAATTCGTCCCGAGCCGAACCAGTCATCCTCCTGCCCCTTGTCGAGGACGAATTCCAGCGAGCCGAGGCCGAGAGCCAGCAGCCCCATGCCCGTCCAATCCATGGAAAAAAGATTCTGGCGCGTAAGCGGCCTACCAGCCAGCGCAGGAGGATTGTGAATCAAGCGCGAGACCAGCATGAGCGACAGGATGCCGACCGGAACGTTGATGTAGAACAGCCATCGCCAACTGTAGCTGTCGGTGATCCATCCGCCGAGCGTGGGCCCGATTGCGGGCGCGAAAACCACCGCCATGCCATAAATGGAAAAGGCCATGCCGCGCTGGCTCGGGGGAAACGTATCGGCAAGGATGGCTTGCGCCGAGGGCTGTAGGCCCCCGCCGCCGAGTCCTTGCAGGATGCGGAAGAGCACGAGTAGCGGCAGGCTGGGCGCGATTCCGCAGAGCAGCGAACTTCCCGTGAAGATGACCACGCAAGTCATGTAAAAACGTTTGCGACCGAACAGTTCGGTGAGCCATCCGCTGAGTGGAAGAATGATGGCGTTGGCGATGAGATAGGAGGTGAGCACCCAGGTGCTCTCGTCGATGCTGGCTGAAAGAGAGCCTGCAATGTGGGGCAGCGCAACATTGGCAATGCTGGTGTCGAGCACCTCCATGAATGTCGACAACATTACGGTCATGGCGATGAGCCAGGGACTAACCTTGGGAAGCGATGCGGACGAATCTTCAGGCACTAATCAAACACCCCAGTAGCCGCGGCGAACTCCGGCCTTACACGCGATATTTACATCCCAAGGATGTGAAGGTCAAAAGACGGCGGCCTCGGGACGCCAAAATGTTGCCAGGCAGGAATTTCTTAACCTGAACCTTGTGAGGCTCCGCTTCCATCTAAAATAGAAATAATGGCCGCCGAAGAAGAAGTACTAGGAAAAGCATACGATAGCCGCATTGTTCGCCGCTTGCTGACGTATCTGCGCCCCTATTCCTTGCAGGTGGGGCTGGCGCTGGCGGCGATTGTGCTCAAGGCAGGCGCCGACGTACTCGGCCCCTACCTGATGATGACGGCGATCGATAAATATCTGTCGGCGCACGCTGGAGGCAGCCACTCCTTTCTTGATCGCTTCCTGAGCCCCGACCCGATGGCTGGAATCGCCCAGATCAGCGGCATATACCTGAGCGTGTTGCTGCTTGGCTTTCTGTTTGAGTTCACCCAAATCTACATGATGCAGTGGACCGGACAGAAAGTGATGTTCGATCTGCGCAGCCAGCTCTACCGGCATATTCAACGGATGGACATCGGGTTTTTCGATAAGAATCCCGTGGGGCGCCTGGTGACCCGCGTGACCACTGACGTGGACGCGCTGAACGAGATGTTCACCTCGGGCGTGGTCTCCATTGTTGAAGATGTCTTCGTACTAGCCGCGATCCTTGGCATCATGCTCTGGACCAACTGGCGGCTGGCTCTGATCGCCTTTCTGGTGATGCCGATCATCGTCCTGGTCACCCAGATTTTTCGTAAGTCCGTGCGCGAGAGCTACCGGCGAATTCGCGTGGCCATTGCGCGCATCAACTCGTTCTTGCAGGAGCACGTCAGCGGCATCATCCCTCTGCAACTTTTCAATCGCGAGCGCAAATCGTACGAGGAGTTCAAGGCCGTAAACGCGCAGCACATGGAAGCGTTCAAAGACGCCATCATGGCCTACGCGCTGTATTACCCGGTGGTTGAAACCCTGTCGTCCATCGCCATTGCCTGCGTGCTCTGGTATGGCGGGCACGAGGTGCTTGCGGGAATCACACGCCTGGGCGTGCTGGTGGCATTCATTCAATATTCGCAGCGGTTCTTCCGCCCGATTCAGGATCTAAGCGAGAAGCTCAACATCCTGCAATCTGCCATGGCCGCTGCCGAACGGGTTTTCAAACTACTGGACACGGAGCCGAAGATTCAGTCTCCGCGGGTCGAGAAGGAACCGCAAGGACCGGGGCGGATCGAGTTCGACAACGTCTGGTTTGCATACCGTCATGTACCGGTCGAAAAAGATGGCAAGGCCACTGCCGGGGAAGAGTGGGATTGGATTCTGCGCGGCGTTTCATTCACGATTGAGCCGGGTGAGACGGTAGCCATCGTCGGCCATACGGGCGCGGGAAAAACCACGGTAATCTCGCTGCTACTGCGCTTCTATGACGTGCAACAGGGCGCGGTGCGAATCGACGGCGTAGACGTGCGCGATATGAACCTGCAGAGTCTCCGTAGGCGCTGCGGCGTGGTGCTGCAAGACCCATTCCTGTTCAGCGGCACGATCGCCGACAATATCAAGCTGGGTTCGGCGTACGTGACGCGCGAGGCCGTAGAGCTTGCCGCCGAGGAAGTGAATGTTGCCGACTTCATCCAATCGCTTCCGGATGGCTTCGATTCGCTGCTGCAGGAGCGCGGCAACACGCTGTCAACTGGACAGAAGCAGCTTGTGTCGTTTGCACGGGCGCTGGCGCACAATCCGCGCATCCTGATTCTGGATGAAGCGACCTCCAGCGTGGACACGGAGACGGAGTTCCGGGTGCGCGAGGCGTTGACCCGTCTGGTCGAGGGACGCACCTCGCTGATCGTCGCGCACCGGCTCTCGACCATCCAGCGTGCCGACAAAATCATCGTGATGCACAAGGGCAAGGTTCGCGAAATGGGCACGCATCAGCAGTTGCTCGCCGCCAAGGGCGTGTACTGGAAGCTCTACCAGTTGCAATACAAGGATCAGGAGTTGGGCGGGGCGCTCGCAACCGCTTCGGCACCGACGGGAGCGGAGGCGCGAGGCGACTAGGCGATTTCACAAAACGTGCATCCGACGGACGGCGGGAGCAAATGCAAACCCAACTGCAGGGGCAACACAATTGCAAAGGGAAAAGGTACTGATTCCCACCTTGGCCGCAAAAGCGGCGGCGAAGGTGTGGCACCCGCTACTCCGCGACGCTTGCGGCCTTATCGGCCTTGACGCGATTGCGCCAGTGGCTCTGCACGAAGTACACGATTCCGATCACCAGCACCAGGACAATTACGGCGTCTAGGCGATGAAACCACTGCTTCAACCGCGGATCGCTGTCCCAGCGCTCGCCAAGTTTGAGTCCCACGTAGGCCAGCGTGTAGCACCAGGGCCAGGAACCGGCAAAGGTATAGAGATGAAACTTGCCTCGCGGCATCCGGGCGATTCCCGCTGGCAGGGCGATGAAAGTGCGCACCACTGGCAGCAGACGTCCGATGAAAACCGTGATGCTGCCGTACTTCTGAAAGAAGCGCTCGCTGACATCGAGATCGTGCCGGTTCATCAGAATGTATTTGCCGAAGCGCTCGATGAGAGGACGTCCGCCGTAGGCTCCCACTTCGTAGGCCAGCACGGAGCCGAGGTTGCAGCCAATGGCTCCCAGAGTTGCCACCACAAACAGGGAACTGAAGCGTCCCAAGTACACTAGGTATCCCGCGAAGGGCATGATGACTTCAGAGGGGAGCGGAATGCAGGCAGACTCAATGCCCATCAGAACCACAATGCCCGGATAGCCGAGCGAAGAGATCACGGCCTTAATGAATCCGGCCAGCATCAGCAAAATATGTTCGATCATGAATCCTCAGAACTCCATGTTGGAGTCTTGGGTAAAAACGTAGCCGGGCAGAAGCAGCCCTTGTGGGGTCTTTGAAACCTTAATGCGGCGGGTCTCTGCGGTAGCAGCCGAGGCGTCGGCCGGACGGAGTATGGCAAATTGGGAGAATACCTCGTTGTAAACCTTGGTGACCAGGAAACTCTGTCCACTGGCCTCTTCGCGCCAAACCTGTCCGAGTTGTATTGCCTTGACTGCCATATGTTTCAGCCTAAAGTCTAGCTCTCGCTGGGTCAATGACGAAAGGTAGGCGCGGCGACGACTTTCGCCGCTACGGCCTCACTGGTCTGCCGGTAGGTGCCGGACGAGTTTTGGGCAGAGCCTTGGGCGTCTTGCCGTCAAGGAAACTCGGCAATTCGCTTGCTCCGCAGCGAAGCCCGACGTAGAAGGCTCCGAAATTGGAGAAAACGCCGCTGACTTCGTCAAAGCGCATCTCGTAGATCAGCTTCTTGGAGATCACCGGATCGTCGCTAAAGAGATCGACGCCCCATTCCCAATCGTCAAAGCCGATCGAGCCGGTGATGATCTGCTGAACTTTTCCGGCGTAGCGTCGACCGATCTTTCCGTGTAGATCCATCTGGCGCTGGCGCTCCTCGATGGGGAGCGTGTACCAGTTTTTTAGCTCGCCGCGCTTGCGGTCCATGGGATAGAAGCAGATGTAGCGGCCCTCGGGAACCAGCGGAAACAGGCGTACGTGCATCGCCTCGCGCTGGCGCTTCAGCGACTCTTCGAGGGTCTCGTTCCACTCGGGCGAATGGGGCTCGATGCCCTGCGAGAGGAGTCCGCGATAGAGCTTGATAGTGGACTCATAAAGGCCGAGTTCAACGACCGAAACATAAGATTGTGCGGGCTCCAGATACTCGAGCAGTTCGAGCTGATTAATGGCCAGTTGAGCCTGGTTAAGGGCTGGGAAGTCTTCGCGGAAGTGGACAAAGAGCACGTCGCCCTTGTGTCCGAACATGCAGAACATGGCCGATCCTGCGGCCTCCATTTCGGCGAGGGCGGCTTGCGCCTCGGCGGTGATGCGGGCGCGCTCTTCCGTGGACTTGGCGCGCCACTGGCTCCAACGGAAACGAAACATCTGGTGTAGTACCGCGGAACCTTCCAACGTCAATGGGACCGCAGGCAACTCAAAGCTCTGGGAGCTTACGCCTTGTTCGCTCGTGCTCATAGGTTTTGGATTCCCCAAATTCCGATCATTGCTCTGGAATCATTGTAACGCGGCGCGATGTTTTGAGGTTTCTGGGCTTCAGGGGCAAAGGCAGCGGTTGTGGCGGCGGCTCTGCTACTATTCCTCGCAGGCGATATGGCTACCATTGTGAAGAAGACTGCAGGGAAGAAATCCGCGAAGTTCAACCCACTCGCACCAGAGCGCGTCTCGAAGATCCTGGAAATCCTGGAGCGCAGCTATCCCAACGTGCGCTGCGCTCTGCATCATGAGAGCGCATGGCAGTTGCTGGTGGCTACCATTCTCTCGGCCCAGTGTACCGATGTGCGGGTGAACATGGTCACTCCGGCGCTGTTCAAGAAATATCCGACCCCGGCATCCATGGCGAAGATTGAGCCACAAGCTCTGGAGCCGATAATCGTTAGCACGGGATTCTTCCGCAATAAGGCGAAATCCGTCGCAGGAGCGGCGCGCAAGATCATGGATGAGTTCGGTGGGCAGGTGCCCGATCAGATGGATGAACTGCTCACCTTGCCGGGAGTGGCGCGCAAGACCGCCAACGTGGTGCTTGGTTCGTGGTTCGGGCAGGGAGTGGGAATCGTGGTGGATACGCATGTCCACCGGATTTCCCGGCGGCTGGAACTGACCACTTCGGATGATCCGAAGAACATCGAGCAGGATCTGATGAAGGTTATTCCCCAGTCGAAATGGATCGATTATTCGCATCGGATCATCCATCACGGGAGGTCGCTGTGCATGGCGCGCTCTCCGAAGTGCGTGGAGTGTCCGCTGGAGACGCTATGCCATGCGGCGGATAAAACGTGGTCCACGGTTCCGCAACATAAAGGCGCTAAGAAGTGAAACAAGCTCTCCAGGTGACCATCATTGTGTCGGTAGCCGTGCTGCTGGCCGCATCTTGTGGGTTGGCAATGCGCCTGTCAGGCTACTTGCTGGTCGATCCGTTTGGTGGCCTCTTAGCGAGGGAGCGTGCCGCAATGAGCCAGGAAGTCTGGCGTTGGGTCATCTACTTCGGGGCATCTCTCGGAGTCACGATCTGGCTTGTTGCCGTGTATCGCAAGGGCAAACGTACACTCTGGAAATCGGACTAACCTCTTCAAAGGGAAACCCGGTTGGCTCGAAATCACCCGACCGTTTATACTGGCGGGTACGGTGTGGGGAAATATGCGACTCTTTCGGAATATCGCCGCAATCGCCAAGGGCATGAGCATCACCTTTATGGAGATGTTCCAGCCGACCACGGTCGAAAATTATCCTGACGGAAAAGGTCCGATGCGCGGGGCCGTGTTTCAGGAGCGCTTCCGAGGGCTGCACGTTTTGCAGCGCGATGAAAATGGTTTAGAGAAGTGCGTTGCGTGTTTCCTGTGTGCGGCGGCCTGTCCTTCGAACTGCATCTACATTGAGGCGGCGGAGAATACGGCGGAAAAGCGCATCTCCAGCGCCGAGCGCTACGCCAAGGTCTATAACATCGATTACAACCGCTGCATCTTCTGCGGATACTGCGTAGAGGCCTGCCCAACGGATGCGATTACGCACGGTCACGGATTCGAACTGGCAGCCTACAACGCGACCAACCTTATTTATCGCAAGGAACAGTTGCTGGCGATTACTCCGGCACACGAGGGCGACAATGCCCGCTTCAACGCCAGCGACGCGGAGAAGATGCGGATGATCGAACGGTAGGACCGTGCCCAAGTGGGATTGACTCCGGACCGCTTGAGGGCGGTCCAGTTTTTTGGCCGCAATGTTTTCAGCTATCCTAGTATTTTGTGCGAAAGGCTCCGTTCCTGATGAGTGATTTTCTGAAAGCCGTGAATGAGCGCGTCGTCATCTATGACGGCGCGATGGGTACAAACATCCAGTTCCGCAACCTGACTGCCGACGATTACTGGGGCAAAGAGGGATGCAACGAACTGCTGGTACTCTCTCGCCCGGATGTGATTGCGGATATTCATGCGGCGTTCTACGGCGTTGGCTGCGACGTCGTGGAGACAGATACGTTCGGCTCGACGCGCATTGTGCTGGCCGAGTATGGACTGGGAGACCGCACGAGGGAATTGAATCTGGCAGCCTGCAAGGTGGCGCGCGAGGTGGCAGCGCAGTTCTCCACCTCAGGGCGCAAGCGCTTTGTGGCTGGATCGATTGGGCCGACGACGAAACTGCCTTCGCTGGGACACATTACCTGGGACGCTATGCTGGCGGCATACGTGGAGCAGGTCGAAGCCTTGATCGAAGGCGGCGTCGATGTCTTGCTGGTCGAGACCTGCCAGGATATTCTGCAAGCGAAGTGCGCCGTGGCCGCCTGTTTTGACGCCATGCATACGCTTGGCAAGCGCGTTCCCGTACAAGTGCAGGTCACGCTGGAATCCACCGGAACGATGCTGCTGGGGACCGAAATTGGCGCGGCACTCACGGCCTTGGAAGTCTTCGATGTGGACGCGATTGGCTTGAACTGCGCCACCGGGCCGCTGGAGATGAACGACGCGGTGCGCTACCTGGGAGTGAATTCGACGAAGCACGTCTCAGTGCTGCCCAACGCGGGATTGCCGCAGAACGTGGGGGGACGCGCGGTCTATCTGCTGAAGCCGGAGGAACTGGGAGCCTATCACAAGCACTTCGTAGAGGATTACGGAGTGCGCATCGTCGGCGGATGTTGCGGGACGACTCCCGAACATCTGAAGGCCGTAGTCGATGCTGTGAGTGGACTTACCCCGGCAGTGCGTAACGTCAAGGCCACGGCTGCTGCATCGAGCGCATACACCACGGTGCCACTCGATCTGGAACCGAAGCCGTTGATTGTCGCCGAAGAGATGAACACGACCACGCGCCTGGAGAGCTTCCGTAACATGGTGCGCGCCGGCGATTACGACGGCATTCTCACCTTGGCGAAGAAGCTTGTGAACGATGGCTCACACATGCTGGATCTGTGCTGCGCCGTGGTGGGCGAGGACGAAAAAGCCTACATGAGCAACGTGCTGGAGAAGATTGCCACGCGCGTGCCCGCGCCCATCCTGCTTGACACCACCGAAGCGGAGGTGCTGGAAGAGGCGCTGAAGCGCACTCCAGGCAAGGCAATCATCAACTCGATCAACCTGGAAGACGGCGAGAAACGTACCGGACGCGTGCTGCCGATGGCGAAGCGTTACGGCGCGGCGGTGATCGCGCTGACCATCGACGAAGACGGGATGGCGCTGACGGCGGAGAAAAAGATTGCGATTGCGAAACGCATCCTGGACCTCGCCGTAAACAAATACGGAATGCGCCCGCAGGATCTGATTTTCGACGCGCTGACCTTGCCGATCTCGACCGGGCAGGAGGATTATCGCTCGGCAGGCGTGGAGACCTTAAACGCCGTCGAGGGAATCAAGAAGGCCTTGCCTGAATGCAAAACGATACTCGGCGTATCGAACATCTCGTTTGGGCTGAACGCCTATGCGCGGCGGGTGCTGAACTCGGTGTTTATGCATGAGGCGGTAAACCACGGACTCGACATGGCCATTGTGAATTACACGAAGATCTATCCGCTGTACAAGATTCCCGAAACCGAAGTGGAACTGGCGCGCAAGCTGATTTATTCCAGGCGGGAGTCGGGCGATCCTCTACAGAACTACATGGCTCACTTCGCCGCGATGAAAGGCAAGAAGGAGGTTGTGCCCACGGCAGACGCCCTCTTGCTGGCAGTGGAAGACAAGCTGAAGTTCTGCATCATCCAGGGCGAGAAAGGCGTGGGCGAGGGAGCTACGCGGCAGACGATAGAGATGATTCTTGAGACCGCGCTTGAAACCTATACGCCTCTTGAAATCATCAACACGATTCTGCTCGATGCGATGCGCACGGTCGGCGATCTGTTCGGCGCGCGCAAAATGCAGCTTCCGTCGGTGCTGGATTCCGCGGGCGTGATGAAGGCCGCAGTGGCTCACCTTGAGCCGAAGATGGAGAAGTCCGAAGGCTCGCAAAAGGGAACCATGGTGCTCGCCACGGTGAAAGGCGACGTCCACGACATTGGCAAGAACTTGGTGGACATCATCCTGACAAACAATGGCTACAAGGTGGTAAACCTCGGCATCAAGCAAGCATCGGAGACGATCATTCGCGCGGCGGAGGAGCATCGCGCCGATGCAATTGGACTCAGTGGATTGCTGGTGAAATCGACGCTGGAGATGAAGTACGTCATTCAGGATCTGGAATTGCGCGGGTTGAGCTATCCGGTGATTTGCGGCGGCGCGGCGCTGACGCGAAAGTTTGTGGAGGACGATCTGCGGCGCGAATATTCGTCGGCGGTTTTCTATGCCGAGGATGCTTTCGCCGGGTTGCACGCCATGGAAAAACTGAGCGGAGCCGAGCGCGCGGCGACAATTCAGACCGGCTCGGTGGTGCGCGAAGCCGCACGTGTAAAGGCCGTAACAGACGCATCTCTTCCGGAGGAGCCACGCGAGCCGATTCCAGCGTCAGAGATTCCGCAGCCGCCTTTCTGGGGCGTGCGCACTGAGCGCGCGGCGGATTTCGACTTGAAGACACTGTTCGAATACATCAATCCGACGGCGCTGTTCAAGAATCAGTGGCAGCTTAAAACCGCCTCGCAGCAGGACTATGCATGGCTCGTCGAAGAGAAGTACAAACCTATCCTGGCCGCTTTGGAACAAGATGCAATCGATGCCGGATGGTTCGACCCGCAGGTGGTCTATGGATATTTCCCATGCCAGTCGAAGGGCAATGACCTGATCGTATATGCCCCTGCGCCAGGATTGACCCTGGAAGATTTCCGCGAGGCAAGCCCCTCGTTCGACGCGTGTACGCTTGCCGCTGGCCGGGCTCTGCCTGCGAATTTGCCAGAGCTGCTACGTTTCACCTTCCCGCGCCAGGCGGAGGGGCGCAGGTTAAGCATTTCAGATTATTTCCTGCCGCAATCCAGCGGACGCACGGACGTGATCGCGCTTTCTGTTGTGACCATCGGTGCAAGAGCGAGTGTCGAGACGCAGAAATTGTTTGAGCGCGGCGAGTACACGCGCTATCTCTACCTGCACGGACTCTCGGTGGAAACCGCAGAGGCGCTGGCCGAATTTCTGCACAGACGGATTCGACAGCAGATGAACATCGCGCAGGAGGATTCGCCACGCATCGGCGATTTGTTTCACCAGAAATATCGCGGCTCGCGGTACAGCTTTGGCTATCCCGCCTGCCCGCATATGGAAGATCAGACGAAGCTTTTCGCCCTGCTACGACCCGCCGAGAACATTGGCGTGCGGCTGACCTCGACCTACCTGCTGGAGCCGGAACAGAGCACTTCGGCGATTGTGGTCCATCATCCGAATGCAAAGTACTTTGTCGTGTGAAAAGCGAAGGTGACGGAGCGTAGAACAGTTTGTTACACTCGCAATGCGGGCACAAACTCGCTTTCGAGCGCGGAGAGGTGGCAGAGTGGTTGAATGCACCTGACTCGAAATCAGACGTGGGGGTAACTCCACCGGGAGTTCGAATCTCCCCCTCA
>Ga0302319_10007495_pt1 | contig 21479 bp, 11 predicted proteins | sample Bog_T0_2_FD_203319 | JGI IMG/M metagenome (GOLD analysis project Ga0302319, IMG submission 203319) | Peat permafrost microbial communities from Stordalen Mire near Abisko, Sweden - Bog_T0_2 | ecosystem: Environmental > Terrestrial > Soil > Wetlands > Peat | place: Sweden: Abisko, Stordalen Mire... | reverse complement strand
CCTGTACTCCATGCACTGGATTATTGACACCGACAACTTTTATGGCTTTGGCCAACAGGAAGACGGCGTCACGAAACCCTCGTGCATGAACACCTTCCAACGCGGCGCAAACGAATCGGTGTGGCTGACCGTTCCGCAGCCTTGCTGGGATGCCTTGAAGTACGGCAGCACAACCAACGGCTACCTTGATCTGTTCACTGCTCCCTCTCCTTATACGGCGCAGTGGAAATACACCGACGCACCGGACGCCGATGCCCGCACTGTACAGGTCATGTATTGGGCGGAACAGTACGCAAACGCGCAGGGCGGAAGCAGCATTGTCACAGGCTTGCTACCCAAGGCTGCTAAGTTGGGCGACTACCTGCGGTATTCGATGTTCGACAAATACTTCAAGGCCATCGGCTGCACGGGCGCGAGCGCGAGCGCAACGAGCTGCCCGGCCGGCAGCGGGTACAGTTCCGCCCATTATCTGCTCGGATGGTACTTTGCTTGGGGCGGAGCGGTCCCGGCAGATGGAAGCTGGGCATGGCGCATCGGAGACGGTACCACGCACTTTGGCTACCAGAACCCAGTAGCGGCCTACGCCCTGTCGAAGGATGCGGGCATCAGCGGCAAACTTCCCACGCAGAGCGTGACCGACTGGAGTACAAGCCTGGAGCGTCAGCTTGAGCTCTACCGCTGGTTGCAATCGGATGAAGGCGCCATCGCTGGCGGCGCGACTAACAGTTGGGAAGGCTCCTACTCCCCGACTCCCACTGGCGATTCCACCTTCTACAACATGGCTTACGATTGGGAGCCTGTCTATCACAACCCGCCGAGCAACCAGTGGTTCGGTATGCAGACTTGGTCCATGGAGCGTCTGGCTGAGTACTACTACATCACCGGCGATTCCAAGGCCGCAATCGTCCTGAACAGCTGGATCCCCTGGGTGGAGAAGTCCACAACGGTCAATGCCAACGGAACCTTCACACTGCCCGGTTCGCTCTGCTGGGACGACTCCCCCGGCCAGGGCGACACGACGAATCCCTGGAACGACTCGACCTGCGGCCTCGCCACCTCGAGTACTGCGAACAAGCCTGCCACCAATTGGAACGCTTCCACGCAAGACTGGACTACCGTTCCGCTTAACCCGAACCTTCACGTCAGGGTCACAGGCACTGCAACGGACATAGGTCTAGCCGGCTCGCTGGCCAAGGCCCTGTCCTACTACAGCGCCGCGGTTGGCAAGTGGGGTCCTAGTAAGGCGCCCGATGCAACCTCCGAGGTGTTGGCCAAGAGCCTGCTGACCGGCGTCTGGGCCAACTATCGCGACTCCATCGGTATCTCGGTGGCCGAGACGCGCGGCGACTACTGCACCACCACAACCAGCAGCAGCAGCAACGGCAGCACCACCCTCAACGGCGGCTTTGGCGCCACTGTATTTGTGCCTTCCACTTGGTCACCGGGCACCATGCCGGCTGGCGAGGATGTCACTGTTAGCCCGCAGCCAACATTCCTGAGCCTGCGTCCCAAGTACCAGAACGACCCCAGCTTCCCGCTAGTTCAGTCGGGTTGCGCGGGAACGGGAGCGGGTCCAACCTTCAACTATCACCGTTTCTGGGCGCAGGTGGATATAGCGTCGGCTTACATCGTCTACGCAAATCTCTTCCCCGGCAACTAGAGAGCCACTCAAAACCGAGGGCGCTACTGGAAACAGCAGCGCCCTTGCAGCATTTCACTTGGAGCGAGCCTTCGGCAGACAGATGTTGCCACAGCGTATGCGGTGTATACCTGATTCTCCCGAACGAGTAAGGGAACGTTGGCCTGCGAGCTAGTTCGCATTATTCAACAGAGTAGGCTTGCTGGTCGGCTGTTGTAGTGAAAATGGACCGTGGTTTCGGGCATAACTCGTTACCGGAACGAAGTGAATGCACGAGGTCGCGGCGTCTCTAATGTCAAAGCACAGTCACGAATCCTTCGTGCAGGCGTCTCATGGTTTTTGCACCGGCCTGCACACTCCACCAGCAAAGCACGCGACGTCTGAAGTGCGAGCGAAGCAAGCTTCGAAGTTTGCTCCGTCCGCTGGTCCAAACCAATTCTCATCCGGTGCCGGAGACATTTGTAAATGTTTTCAGAGGCCGCAACTTCATTGAGTCCCCTCTATTGCCAGTTGCTCCCTGGGTATCAGCATGAGATCACCGTTAGAAGCCGAGGAAACGAAATGTCACTTACAGCGAGACAAGTCGTTCAGAGAACGGCCTTCGCGTACATGATTGTCTTATGTGCGCTTGCAATCACCATTTTCAGCAGCGCTGCATTTGGACAAGCTAACGCTGCTGGATACACATGGGGCAACGTCAATACCGGTGGTGGTGGTGGTTACATCCCCAACATCATCTTTAACCCGTCACAGAAAAATCTTGTTTATGCCCGCACCGACATCGGCGGCGCCTATCGATGGAATTCCACTACAAATCTTTGGGTTCCGCTTATGGATTTTACGACCTGGGCTAACTGGAACAGCCTGGGCGTTGAGAGTCTCGCGACCGATCCGGTGAACCCAAATAACCTGTACATCATGGCCGGCCTTTACACGAACAGCTTTACAACCGCGAATGGCGTGCTCTTGATTTCGAACAATCAGGGAGCCACTTTTCCCACTTCCGTGACAATGCCGTTCAAAGTGGGAGGCAACATGCCCGCCCGCAACATGGGCGAGCGGCTGGCGATCGATCCCAATGTGAACAGTGTTTTGTTCTTTGCCGCCAGAAGCGGAAATGGCCTCTGGGAGAGCACCAATTCCGGACTCACCTGGAGCAAGGTGACCAGCTTTCCGCAGCCAGGAACCTATGCGGTTGAGCCGGGCAACATTTTTAACGGAGATATCATCGGGCCGGCGTGGGTCGTCTTCGACCCGCGGACCGGTTCGTCAGGAAAGGCTACGCAGACCATCTATGTCGGTGTGGCGCAACCCGATGGCGATAACATCTACGTCACTCCCACCGGCGGAACCACCTGGGCTCCCCTCGCTGGCCAGCCGACATGCACACTAACTGGAACTCAAACGACCGGGACCGTCGCCTGCACGAATGGCGCCAGTTGGTCGGTCGCTTCCGACGCTCCTGGCCCCGGCTTCTTCCCCCAACGCGCGGAACTGGACCCTGTGAATGGCCAACTCTACATCACCTATAGCAATGGAGCCGGACCTTACGACGGCGTCATGGGAGACGTGCAGAGGTACACCACGGCAACGGGCGTGTGGACTGAAATTGCACCAGTTGTTCCAACCACTGCCAGCGGCGCAGACTACTTCGGTTACGGCGGTCTGAGTATCGACAAAGAGGTTCCGACCACGATCATGGTCTCGGCCTTGAATTCATGGTGGCCGGATACGATCATCTGGCGCAGCACCAATTCCGGAGCCACTTGGTCCCAGATCTGGAACTGGACGAGTTATCCCAGCCGTAGCTTCATGTACACGCTGAATGACTCGGCTGCGCCCTGGTTGAATGAGGGCGATACCGCCCCTGTAGCGCCCATAGAAGCGCCTGAGCTTGGTTGGATGGTTTCCGGCCTGGCCATCGATCCGTTCAACTCCAACCACATGTTTTTTGGAACCGGCATGACAATGTGGGGCACAACAAACCTCACCAATTGGGATGCGGGCGAGCAGTTTGCACTTACGGATGCGGCAATGGGGATTGAAGAAACTTCGGTCCTCGGCCTGGTCAGTCCACCGGCAGGCGGCGGCGCGCACTTATACAGCGTGATGGGAGACATCGGCGGATTTGCCCATACGAGCTTAACCACGGCGCCCACCTTCCCATTTTCGATTCCATTTTTTGGTACTTATGGGGCTATCGACTTCGCCGCGTTAGATCCGATGACGATGGTGATTGCGGGCAATGGAAACAATACCGCAAGCCCGCCGATGCATAGCACCGGCTGGACCACCTCCGGCGGCACAAGTGAGACTGCATGGTTTGCGGCAAGCGCCGATCCGGCCGGTTATACAGACGGCGGCTACGGCACCATCGCGATGGCGGCGAATGCTGCGTCGGTGGTGTGGGCGCCTACAGGGATGGCGCCGTTCTATACCACTACCTATGGCGCTAGCTGGACAGCCTCCACGGGCGCTCCCGCAGGGGGCGTTATCGCATCTGACCGTGTGAACCCTTTGTATTTCTACTATTACGCGGCTGGCCAGTTCTATGTGAGCACGAACGGCGGACAGTCCTTTGCCGCAACGGCTGCAACAGGGATGCCTTTATCGGGAGACCCCGTTGTATTGAAAGCTGCCCCTGGCATCGCTGGCGATGTTTGGCTAGTCGGCGGAAGCGTTGCCAATAACGACTACGGCATGTGGCATTCGACCAATTACGGCGCCAGTTTTACCCAACTGACGAACGTGACACAAGCCGACGTTATCGGCTTCGGCAAAGCTGGTCCTGGAGCGAGCTATCAAACCATCTTCACCAACGCTGAAATCGGCGGCGTGCGCGGTATCTTCGCCTCAACCAACGAAGGCGTTACCTGGGAGCAGATCAATGACTCCGCACATGAGTATGCCCAGGCAGCCGCAGCTATGACGGGCGACCCGCAGGTATTTGGAACCGTGTTCGTGGGAACAAACGGTCGAGGCATCGTCATGGGAACCGGATCCCCAACCGTCTCGGGAGGAACGGGAAGCTTCACGCTTAAACCTTCGGCATCCACTCTGTCGATTGCGCAAGGCTCAAGCGGCACCGACATCATCACAGTTACAGACGTTAGCCCATTCAACGGCAACGTAACTCTTGCGGCAACGGGCCTGCCTACTGGCGTTACTGCCGCGTTCGCAACCAACCCCGCGACGAGCACAAGCGTCCTGACTCTCACGGCGAGCAGCACGGCCGCCGCTGGCGCTGCTACGGTCACCATCACCGGGACATCCGGCTCCTTGACCGCGTCCACCACCATCGCTCTCACAGTGACTACGGCGGGAAGCTTTACTCTTAAACCTTCGGCGTCCACTTTGTCGATTGCTCAAGGCGCAAAGGGCACCGACACCATCACAGTGACGGACGTGAGTCCATTCAACGGCAGCGTAACTCTTGCGGCATCGGGCCTGCCGACCGGTGTAACTGCCGCGTTCGCGACTAACCCCACCACCAGCACCAGCGTCCTGACCTTAACGGCGAGCAGCACTGCCACCGCTGGCACGGCTACGGTCACCATCACCGGGACATCCGGGTCCTTGACCGCGTCCACCACCGTTGCACTCACGGTTACAGCAGGGGCAAGCTTCACGCTTAAGCCTTCGGCGGCTGCTCTTTCTATCGCTCAAGGCGCCAGCGGAACCGACACCATCACAGTGACAGACGTGAACGGATTCACCGGTTCTGTTACTCTTGCCGCGTCCGGATTGCCTGCTGGTGTAACGGCTACGTTCGCCACTAACCCAACCACCACTACCAGCGTGCTAACGCTCAAGGCCAGCAGCACGGCTACCGCCGGGGCGGCCACGGTGACCATTACCGGAACCTCGGGGACGCTGACCGCAACCACCACCATCGCCCTAACTGTCACTACCGCCGGGAGCTTTACACTGAAGCCTTCGGCTGCTTCGTTGTCAGTCAATCAAGGCGCCAGCGGCACGGATACGATCACGGTAACCGACGTCAGCCCGTTCACCGGCTCTGTAACTCTTGCCGCCTCGGGCCTGCCCAGCGGCGTAACAGCCGCGTTCGCCACCAACCCCACCACCAGCACCAGCGTGCTAACTCTGACGGCCAGCAGTTCGGCCACCACCGGAGCGGCTACAGTTACCATCACCGGAACCTCCGGCACGCTGACTGCAACTACCACCATCGCACTTACCGTCGTACCTTCGACGTCCAGCATCAAGTGCACCGTCGATTACACGATTTCGCCGCAAAATAGCAGCGCCTTTGGCGCGGCCATCACCATCCAAAACACGGGAACAACGGCATGGACCAATTGGACGCTGACCTGGGCGTTCGCCAACGGACAGACAGTTTCATCACTCTGGAACGGCATTGAAACCCAGAGCGGCGCTAACGTAACTGTAACTAACGAGCCTTATAACGGAAGTGTTGCCGCTGGAGGCAGCGTAAGCGGCGTCGGATTCAACGGAACCTGGAACGGCACCACCAACGCAATACCCACGGCATTCTCGATCAACGGGACTGCCTGCACCGTCAACTAGCCTGAAGGGCACCTTGCGACTTTTTATTGTTGCAAGTGGATAGCTATAGCCAAACCAGAGTCAGCGTATCGTGTAGACTCAACCATCAAGCCGGTGCTTCTTTGCAGGAAGCACTGGCTTGTTCTGAAATCAACTGGACACGCCAACTCTGATTTTGCGTTATGCCAACTTCTGCAGTTTAAGGAACGTCAACTGTTGTCACGCTATACGCGGGTAACGTCAGCGTCAGCGATGAGCCACTGACCGGCATTGTCCCAATCGACACCGGCTTTACCGGGTTCCCAGCCGTGCTTTGTGCCGAGGCTGTGGTCGCCGTGATTTGATACAAGCTGGCCGTGCCTGACAGGCTTAGTCCGGTGATCGCTGCCACCTGACTTGTGTTAGCGCGATTGATGACCACTAACACAACCCGGCCGGGCGTTGTGCTGTCCGTGCTCGCGTAGACCATCACACTCCCGGGGTTGCTGGAGATCGTTGACACCGAAGTATCTCCGAAGTTCGAACCGGCGCCATCAAAGTTGCGATAGGCGCGGAAGCCTGCGAGTTCATAGTCGTAAGTTCCGCTCGGCGGCCAGAGCATGGCTGCGAAGAGGCCGTTGCTGGCATAAACGCCCAGCTGATCCGCCTGCGCAACTGTGCCGGCAATGTTGTTGAATCCACCCGTCTCGTACTCGCTGATGGAGAGCTTGATCGAGGGGAATTCCGCATTGATCTTCGCCTGCAACCGGGGCAGGAACTCGATGGGCGCGCCGCCAAGCACTGAGTTAGGCCACGGGTTGCTGTTGCCAGGATCGGTAAAGGTTGGATCCCAGAGGTTGCGCGGAGCCTGCACAATCAGCTGCATATCCGCATCCGACAAAGTCGCGGCGGTCAAGCTGGTTACACGAGTGCCGCCCGCATCGTAGTCTTCCGGATACCAGTGGAAGTCATAGACATCCACCAGCGGCTTCCCGAAGGTTGCAGAAGCCGTGCTCAGAGCCTGCAAATACTCGTCGGTGAACCAGTTCTCGCCGGTTGGAGTGGTGCCGGTGACTCCGCTCTGGAAGTTGTAAACGCCAAGGAAACCGTAGTGCGATGGTCCAAAGATAATCATGTTCGGGAACTGAGCCTTCAGAGCCTCGGTCATCGTTAAAGTCTTGGCGATATAGGCGGCCGGCGTAATTTCCGTCGGTCCTTGTATTTCAAGATGCGTAGAGTTCCACAGATCCGGTTCGTTGTCGAGATCCACAAAAGCTGGTGTCGACGTAGTTCCGTTGAAGAGTTCCTTCGTGGTGGAAAGCTGATTCATTGCCCACACGAACTCGTCGGAGTAGACATTGCCAGTTTCCTCGCCACTGACCACAACAACAGGCGGCGTAGTGGTAAGAGGAAGGGAACTGACAGTGCTCTTCTGATCGACGATCGTCTGGAACCTTGCGAGATCCGGCGCATTGGTTGTGGGCACAGGACCGGACTCATCTGCGGATACCAGTCCTTGCATCGGCACCGTGAAGAGGGTGGCTTGTCCCGCGGCAATGTTGGCATTGATCGACGGGTACACGGCAAATCCCGGAGTCGTAGTTGCGCTCAGGAAGTTGTCGCTTTCGTAGAGATAGTCGCTGCCCGCGTTGGAGGCATTCGTTGTCCAGTTATAGGCTGTCCAGCGATTGCCGCCCATGCGGAAGATGGTGACGTCGGGAACGTTGGGAATCGATGCGTTAGTGTTGCCGTTAATTCCATAGATGTAAGGGGAGATCTTCTGGGTTTCCGATGGATTGACGCTGATCGTAACATTTGCAGCGACTGTACCGGGTTCAGCGAAGACCTGCGTTGAATCAGCGCCGGTGCCGGACGCGTTAACCGCCGCAACCACATAGTAGTAAATGGTGCCGTTGGTCAAACCGGTGTTGGTGAAGCTGCTTGTGGTCGACGTGCCGACCGAAGTGTACGGTCCGCCATTCGTGGTCGATCGCAGCACGTTGTAGCTGGTGGCAGTCAAGCTCCCCGTCCATGCAAGCGCGATCTGCGCATTGCCGGATGTGGCTGTCAACCCCGTTGGCGCCAGCGGAGGAGCACCGCTCAATCCGCCGCAGAGGGTCCCATTCACAGAGAATGCCGTCGGCGCCGCATTGCCGCCAACGAGGGTTCCATTGAAGCCTATGTTAGTCACGCTTCCACCCGCGGCGACGGACCCGTTGTAGCTCTCATTGGTTACCGTCACCAACGCGCCGCTCTGTGTTTCAACGCCATTCCAGAGAGACGAAATCGTCTGTCCGTTGGCGAAGGTCCACTGTAGTGTCCAGCTTGTCCAATTCGTGGTTCCAGTGTTATCGAGAGCGATGGTCGCGCCGAAAGCGGTTGAGCTTTGCGGCGTGATGGTATAGAGGACATTGCACGCAAAACCAGTGGTACCGTTTGAGACAGTAATGCTTACGGCACTTGATGTGCTGGTGGCATAGGTTGTTGATCCAGCGTAGACAGCCGTCAGCGAGTCGGTTCCCGCAGCCGCAAATGAGGTTGCAAGCGTCGCCACACCCGAGCTCAGTGTTCCCGTTCCAAGCGAGGTTGAACCCGATAAGAAGGTGACTGTACCGGTTGCTGTGGACGGCGAAACCGTGGCAGTCAGAGTAACGCTGGCGCCCACCGTTGGAGTGGTGGTGGATGCAGCGAGCTTAGTGGTCGTAGCTGTCTTGGTGGCCGTACTGACCGTCACAGTGACTGCGCTCGATGTGCTGGTCGCGAAAGTTGTTGATCCGCCGTAAACAGCCGTCAGTGAATCAGTCCCCGCTGTCGCGAACGAAGTTGCAAGCGTCGCCTTGCCTGAGCTCAGTGTTCCGGTTCCGAGCGAGGTTGTGCCTGAAAAGAATGTGACTGTACCGGTTGCCGTAGACGGTGCGACCGTGGCTGTCAACGTAACGCTGGCGCCGACCGTTGGCGTGGTGGTGGATGCAGCGAGTGTGGTCGTAGTAGCCGTCTTGGTAGCCGTACTGACCGTAATTGAAACTGCGCTCGAGGTGCTGGTCGCGAAGGTCGTTGATCCGCCGTAAACAGCCGTTAGTGAATCAGTCCCCGCTGTCGCGAACGAAGTTGTAAGCGTCGCCACACCCGAGCTCAACGTTCCGGTTCCAAGTGAGGTTGTGCCTGAGAAGAAGGTGACTGTTCCGGTCGCTGTCGACGGGGCAACCGTGGCAGTCAGCGTAACGCTGGCGCCCACTGTTGGCGTGGTGGTGGAAGCAGCCAGGGTTGTAGTAGTAGCTGTCTTGGTGGCTGTACTAACCGTAATTGAAACTGCGCTCGATGTGCTCGTAGCGTAGGTCGTCGATCCAGTGTATACAGCGGTAAGCGAGTCTGTCCCCGCCGTCGCAAATGAGGTTGTGAGCGTCGCCTTGCCTGCGCTCAGCGTTCCGGTTCCCAGCGAGGTTGAGCCCGAAAAGAAGGTAACCGTGCCAGTGGCAGCCGATGGCGCAACTGTAGCGGTCAAGGTGACGCTGGCGCCAACCGTTGGCGTGGTAGTGGATGCGGTCAGCGTAGTGGTCGTGGCGGTTAACGCTGCGCCGCAGGTGACACCATTCACTGCGAACGATGCAGGCACAGCATTCGTCGTCCCGTTCCAGGTGCCATTAAACCCTATTCCCGAGACGGTGCCACCCGCGACGACACTGCCATTGTAGGGCTCATTGTTTACTGTCACGTTCGCGCCGCTCTGCGTTTCGATGCCATTCCAGAGGGACGCAACTGTCTGCCCGTTGGCGAAGGTCCATGTTAGCGTCCAACTGGTCCAGGAGGTCGTTCCCGTGTTTTGGATGGTGATTGCCGCACCGAAGGCGCTTGAATTTTGTGGTGAAGTTGTGTAGACGACATTGCACGCCGCTGCAGCATGAGCGCTCGGCGCAAGAGAGGTTAGAAGCAGTGCTGCGAGTACTGTAAAGTACCCGCTCAGTCGACGGATTTGTATCCGTCCACGGGGGGGAGTTAACTGCTGTGACATGACTTCTCCTTGTTCACCACATGTACCGTTTAAAACGGGCGCTGCTTGCTTGCCAGCGCAATATGATGACGTCATGAAAGCGCTTCCATTCGATCCAGATGATGACAACCCGTGCGGCAATCTGAATGTACTCTGGCTATCGAAGAGAAGAATGAAAATGAAGTGGAGAAGATTAATGTCGCTTTGCGCGCGGATTGGCGAACACGAACGCAGCCAATACTAAAACGTTTGAGTATGAGAGAGTCAAATTACGAAAGGACTACTCGCGACCTGTCCGTTGGGAGCCGCATTTGGAGTAAGGTCGAAGCCAACTCCAAGACAGGAGACACCCAGAAGGCAGCCCCTGGCGCTCGGGAAGGTTCAATCGGAGGGTTGCGCTACATAGCTGAGAAGGTTGCTCAAATGGTGCCAAAACGTATGAAAAGATCGCTTAAGTGGCGCCGACTCGTTGAGACATGTACCGTGGGGGCAGCCTTTCAGAGATGTTTCGGTTGCGGAGAGTTTAATTAAACGAGGCAGAGGGTTGCAGAGAGTTAGCCGTTTTTTTGAAAATCGCGTTGATTTCGAACAAGATAGCAGCGTAAGTGATTGATTGTGAGTAAGTTGTTTGGAATTTGTTTTCCGTGCAATTGCGCTTACACAGGGAGGAAACAGGGATTGGGAAATTCATCACGATATGGCCGTGATGGGGTACAGGGTTTCATGATTCGTGCCTTGCATTGCCGTTAGGATTCACAATCATTTGCGCCGAAGCAGTCCAGGCGCCTGCCGAGAGAAACTCCGGGCAGTATGCCAATACCATATCCGGCAGAAACTCCCGCGGCAAACCCGATGGCCTGCGTGTTCAACCACCCCCTCGAGCCGCGTAGGGCTGACTTCGATCAGGTTCGGGATCTGGCGATCGAGACCGGTGTTCTAGAAAAGAAGGTTTCGTTTGATGACTATGCGAACCCAAGATTTTCCGATGGCGCGATGAGTCAGAATGCATGGAGATGCGAATCGGGCGAGGGAAGAGCTCAATAGGCGCTACCCCATGACGAAACCATTGACCGTCATGAGTCCAGATTGAAAGAATGCAACGAAGCGACACCGGGGGTAACCGCAAAGCGTTTCCCGATTGCCTCACCCGATGATCGCCGAATGGCGAGCCAATGAATCCGCAGGAACCGAAGTGTCCTTTTAACCAGGAATCGGCGGAGCCGCCTTTGGCGAACGCTCCGAGGCCGCCTTTGGTAAAAGGCTGGCCTCTGCTAGGAAGCACCTTTCACTTTCTGAGCGACACGCCGGGAGTTTTAAATCGCGCGTACCTGAAGTACGGGCCCATTTTTAGACTCCGCGCGCTCTGGATCAGATACACCATCATCGGTGGGAAGGAAGCGAAGCTCTTCATGGAGCAGGGTTTTCCGAACCGGTATCTGTCGCGGGAGAAGATGTTTCACGGCATCGGTATGGAACTGGGCACGCATGATTTCATGATGAGCGTGTCAGGCCCAGCGCATCTTCGGCTGCGGCGGATGTTGGGACTGGGGTATTCGCGCGAGGCGGCATCCGCATTCGTGCCGGATTTTGTTGAGGTTGTCAGTGAAGAGGTGCGCAAGTGGCCGGCCGGCAGCGTGCGTGGAGTGATGGCCGCGATCAACCACATCGCGTTCGAGCAGTATTGCCGGGCAATGTGCGGTCACTCGCTGCATCAACATTTTGCAGAAGCAATGACCACGATCGAAACCAATATGAACGTTGGTGGCCGCGTTTGGCCATTTCTGGTGTTCAGAAATCCGTGGTATCGGAAGTCAAGAAATAAGGTCATCGGCCTGATCTCGGACATGGTGCAACAGGCGGCGGCCGAAACGGCAGTTCCGGGGTCGAGAAAGACGATCATCCACACGCTCCTAAGCGTGCGCGACAAAGAAGGCGTGCCCCTGCGGCATGACCAGGTGGTGTGCTATGCGATGTATGGATGCGCAGGCAGCGTGGCGTACATGGCGCGTCTCATCGGATTCATGCTCTATCAAATTCTGATCGATCCCGAGTTGAAGCGCATTCTCACGGAAGAAGCGGATCGCGCGTTCTCGGAGGGAATCCGCGATGCGTCAGACGTGCGTCGAATGGAAGTTATGTGCGCTGTTTACCACGAAACCCTTCGCTTCCGACCGGTTTCGCAGGGCATGCCTTATCACACCGATCGCGCTTACGTATTCCAGGGTAAGAAAGTGGAAGCCGGAGAAATTACAGTTCTGTCGCAGGTTCCGATGAGTTTCTCAGAGCAGTACTTCACCGATCCCATGCGTTTCGATCACAAGCGCATGATGAGCCCGCGCAACGAACATCGCAATGGAGGAGGCTTCCATCCTTTCGGCATCGGCGATAGGACATGCACGGCAATGGGTCTGACAGAGTTGATGGCGGTGACCATGGTCGCGACAATTCTGCACGAGTGCGACCTGGAGATGACTCCGGCAAGCTATCGACTGAAGCTGAAAGTTCGCCCGTTGCCCGCGCCAGACAGTGGATTTCGCATCAAGGCCAAGCCTCGCAAAGGCATTGTTCGCCAGGCCGCTCCCTCCGAGGAAAATATTACCGCTGCTTTTCCGGGGTCTGATAATCCGTCTGTTGCCGAGCTTCTGGAAACCGCACCGAGCCGGACTTTTCGGCAGGGCGAGATCATTATCCAACAGGGCGATACGGCTGAGGCGTTCTATATCGTCGAACGCGGCATCGTGTCTGTGAGCAAGGACGGCAAGGTTGTGGCGGAGCTATCGCCCGGTCAGTATTTCGGCGAGATCGGGCTACTGCACGGCGTGCCCAGAACGGCCACGGTCACAGCTCAGAGCCCTTCGGTCCAGGTGCTGGAATTGTCGCGAGAGCGGTTTCTCGATTTGGTTGAGAAATCCGATCTGATCTCCGCCGAAATGGCGGCGATCGCGCGCAAGCGAACGGCTCACAATAGCTTGCGCGATGCTCTGCCGGGAATCACCGCCGATGTGCTTGGACGACTCTTTCCGGAGTTTTCCACGGAGAGGTTCGAGTCCGGCACGACCGTGATTCGGGAAGGGGACGCCGCGGATCGCTTCTATGTAATTACGGAAGGCTGCGCAGTCGTTACGCGCCTCACCGATGGCGGGTCCGAGGAACTCGCGCGGCTTGGACCCGGAGAATACTTTGGTGAGATGGGTATGATCACCGGTCAGCCTCGCAATGCCACGGTGACCATATCTGACGAAGGCCCTGCCATTCTGCTGAGTACCGACCGCAAAGGATTTCTGGCGGCATTCCACGCGGGAGCATCTGGCGACCTGGCCCAGACGATGATTGCGCGCGCGGCACTCCTCAGGTGAGACGGGGCAGTGTCGATCAGCTGTTTCTTTCCTTGATGTCCTTATCGAAGAAGCGGAACAGGACCTTGCGGATGTCGAGGAACAGTTTGACGCCCACCAGGAACTGGTAAGGGGTCCACCGCAGGACCTCAAGGACCGCCTGCCATATACCGATTGTTGGGGCACGTGTGACCAAATGCAATCCCACCAGGCCGAACCCCAGCGAAAGGGTGGTCACCGAGAAGGTCAGACAGCCGCGCAGAAATATCGAGATCGCCATCGATGCTTTATCCACCAGGTTGGTGAATTGAAACGGAGGCGAATCCAGCCAGCGTTGCGCAAGATAAACCGTTCGGTTGGCCATGTCGGCGAGTTGTTCTATCGCGAGGTAGCTTTCGTTGCTCGGTCCCTTGAAAAGGAATTTGAGCACCTCTTTATGCACGCGTTTGCGAGCGCGCTTACCCGCTGCATTGCTGTAAACCCGATGTTCTTTGTAGGCGTTGACCTCCGGATAAAGGCGCGCCGCAATGGTTTCATACAGCAGCGTCGACCGAATCATCTTCAGGGTATTGAGGTTCAAGGGAATGTTATATTCACGCGCCAGAGTCAGGAATCGAATCCAGATCTTGGCCGATGTCCTCTCCCACCATTCCGTGTGCTTGCTCTTAAAGGCATAAAGATCCTGCCAGAAGATGCCTTCGACCCGTTTGGAAAACTCGTCGACATCGATCGGAGGAAGAGGCTCAAGGATGGCCAGCGCGGCCTGCACCATGCGGCCAATGTCCGCAGTGTCGTGGTAATGCGAAAGCTGCTTCCAGTTGTTGCGCTCCTTGGTTGTGTAGGCGCCCGATGAACCGAAATCGATGAAGACCAGCTCACTATTGCGCTGGATGACCACGTTGGAGGGATGTGGGTCCGCGTGAAAAAGCACGTTCTCAAAAACGCCAAATTGATTGGTGCGCAGCAGCCGCTTGGCCACCAGCTCCGGATGAATTCCTTCGGCCCTGAGCAGTTCGAGCGCCTTTGTGTCGTTCTTCTCGACCGCCGCAATCATCTCGCGCATCCAGATGCCCGAGACGAACTCCGACACCATAATGTCCTGGGACGACATATCGAAGTAGATGCGCGGGGCACTGATGTGTTTCATGTGCGCCTTCACGCCGCTACGGAACAGTTCTGTATAGCGAGCTTCCTTTCTGAAATCCAGCTCTTCCATCAGCATGCTCCGGAACTCGTATACAAAATTCCGGGATAATCCAGGACGGATGAAAGTGAAAAATTCCAGGAACTGAAGCACGGCCGCGAGCGCATTGCAGTCCGCGACAAATTTCTGCCCAATGCCGGGCCGGCGAATCTTAACCGCAACGCGGTCGCCATTTTTGAGGAACGCTTGAAACACGCAGGCCACGGATGCGGATCCGATGGGGACGGGATCGAAGGCTGCGAATACTTCCAGCAGAGGCTTCCCCATGACCGTTTCAATCCGCTCGATTGCGTAACTCGTGGGGAAAGTGGGCATGCGGTCGAGCATCTTGGCCAATTCGACGGTGTATTCGTAGGGCAGAAGATCGATTCGCATCGCCATCTGCTGACCCACCTTAACGGCACTTCCGCCGATGCGCTCGATGGCTTCGCGCAGGCGTACAGCCCTGCGTTCGATCGTGTCGTGGCCCATGAGCTTGTCCCAGAGGATAGAAAAGGCCCAGCGCACGGCCGCGAAACCGTAAATCATCAACCGGGAGTATGTCTGGAAGAGGTTTGCAGTCCAGTTGAGCGACCGCATCATCGCAGGCGAAACTTGCGGCAGTATGTCGCCCTGCAGATTCTTGCGGACCTCTGTCGGGAGCAGTCCCGGCGGTTGTTTGAAAGTCAGATTTGAAGGATCGATTCCCGCCCCGGAATTAGCGTGGCCATGCGGCCTGGCCGATCCGTTTCTTCGGCGCTCCAATGCATGCAGGGCCGCTAAGCGGATGCGCTCAAGGCGTTCCGGGTCCAACTTGCTTTCACGGATTGGATCGGGCCGGCGCGGCGGAGGGGGAGCGGAACCGTTCGGCTCGGGGTTGGGCGGAGGCGGAGCATTCACCGCCCCCGATTTGGACTCCTCGGACTCGGCACCAATTAGCCCGTCCCAGGTCAAGTGCTCGGGGGACCCGTCGCGCGTCATGTCAGGCCTCCGGGCGAACGAGCACCCCGTGTGCGTGTATCTAGCGTAGCGGAGGTGGTGTCAATAACCTCACCGTATCGCGAACTTGCTTCGAACCTCGCCCACGATTCACGTTCTTGACAAAATCGTAGGGCGCCTCGCCCGCTATGCGCATTCCCTTGCTGAGTGCTTTGGTCCAATTTTCGATTCCATCCCGGAGAGCTCCGTCGCGCTTGCTGCGCGCGGACTTGCCACTGCGTTCACTATATTCGCTGAAGGTGCGCGCGACCCCTTTGCTTACTGTTTCAAGGGACCGCGTAACGCCGCGCTCAAGATGCTGGACCGTGCCCAGACCGAAGCTGTAACGGCGCTTCTTCTTCTTTCCTGTCTTAACAGTCTTTACCCGGATGCTCTCGTGCAAAATCACCGGGGGCGGAGCGGAATGGGCCGAGGCTGCGACGGGTTCCGCGGGCTTAATCTCTGTTTTGATCTGTGTCATAGAACCTCACATTGAGAATGGGAAGAATCCGGTTCTGCGCCGAACCTTGCGCTCGTAAATGATTACCACGGGCGTCAGGACCTTGCCTTCCACTTCGGCGCCCAGGTTGGTGCGGACCGCCTCAATAGCGGCGGCAATCTCTTCCATGAGTTCGCCTTCGCCCTTTTTCAGTTCGCGGATTAGACTCCGTTTCGTTTTGCCCAGGTCGAGCACCACGGGTGGCAACTCTGTCCCCGGAACATGAACCGCAGGAATTGTTTCTGTCATCGTTGTTTCGGTCGTCGTTGTTTTCGTCATGGTTATCTTATGTCTCCTGTCGAATGGAAAAAGTGTCCCGGGTAGATCAGGCTACCACGGTGTGGATGGCGCTGCGGTTATCTGCCCGGATAGCGAGCTCTGTCCAGAGAGCACCGCCATAATCGAGCGCCGCGAGCACTAGAATAATCTTTGGAGCGATTCCTAGCAAAACCAGAACCACCATAAATGTCCCGGCAAAAGCTCGCGTGAAATTGTCGAACCGGAAGAAAGCTGCGTTCTCCGCGGTGGAGTTGTGAATACCTTTTACGGCCAGCACGAATGCAAGTACCCCCGCCATCCTGACCCAGAAACCGTGGTCCTCCGGTAATCCGACAAGCGCCATTAATACGTTGGGCATCAGCGCCAGCACCACTCCCGCGGATGCCAGATAAGCCCCGTAAACGATAATGCTCACCCGCGCTCTGCTCATAGTTTGCTCCTCACGATCCGACGGTGCCAAGCCACGTCAAGCCTCCGATGGCAAGAAGAATCACCCACTGAAACGCCTTGATGAGCTGCCTGGGAGAGAAATGGCTAATAAAAAAACAAACAAGAATCTGCGCGAACCACTCCAGCGCAATGCCTCTGGCCAGGACAACCCGCTGCGGGTCGGAATACCAGTCCGTGAAGTAGAAGAGGTAATCCATGATCGCGGTTCCCAGAATATTAATCGTGAAGAAGTGCCAGAGCATCCGGTAGGCCTTTAGCATCTGCAGAGCATCGCCGAATGGTGTAGAAGGGAAGCCTTCCACCTTCAATTTCGGATAGATCCAGTGCTCCATTGTGTAGCAATGGAGAGCCAGACCGCCCGTGGCAACAATGCCTCCAGCAAGAAACGCGCCTCTTATCAATTCAGCTCACCTGCCACATTGGAGTCCATTCTCAATTTTTGATTCACCGCGGCACTTAACCCTTGTACTCTTTGTAAATCCACGATCCCTTGTGTATTAGCATGCGCCGGGCATGTTTGTCCCAGCCTTCGTCGTACAACCACTGCTCCAGAGTCTTCAGCTTAAGCTCTGGATAACGGCGGCGAAGCTCAGGTACATCGGCTTGGTAACCGCTGGTGTTAAGCCAGTGGAAGAAATTGTAGACATCCTTCCCCAGCCGCAGGTAAGCCATCCACATCGGCAGTTCGAAGAATCGTACTTTCCTTCTTGTGACGCGGCTGAATGTTGCGGCGTTCTCAAGATTAGTGAGCGCGCTTCCAGCAATCTCAAGTTCCATCCCGATGAATTCCTCAGGTCGTTCGAAGGCCAACTGCACAAAGCCGCCGATGTCCCAGGTTGCAATCATCATGTAAGGGCGGTTCTTCTTCACCGGCGAGATGAGCCAGCCCATCAGAATGTACAGGTGGAAGATTTCAAAGTAGTAATCTTCGAAGAACGAAACAGGCCGAAAGATCGTCGCGGGCAGGCCCAGGCTGCGAATATACTTCTCAACCTCCCACTTGCGCTCCCATATGTTGATGCCCGTGTTTCGATCCGCTCCCGCAACGGAAGTGTAAACAAAATGTTTGATTCCCGCCTTCTTCGCGGCATCGGCCATGTTTTTGCCCTGCATGATCTCGCGCGCAGCGCCCACCGATCCGTCCTGGACACTGAAGACCCCGTAGGCACCTTTCACAGCGGCATCCAGCGATGCCGGATCTTCGAGATCGCCCTTTGCGAGCTCGACGCCTTTTTGAGCGAGAACCTGCGCAGGCTTGCTATCAGGTTTGCGAGTCAATGCCCGCACCTTCCATCCTTTTTCCAGCAAGCGGGCGACAACTGCGCCGCCTTGATTGCCCACGGCACCGCAGACGAGAATGGTTCTTGTGCTGTTGGATGAGTTTTCCATTATTCTGTCGCGAGGTTTTTAAGCCTCACTTATACTCCCCTTCCATTTCGCTCAGCAAGGCAATTCGACGGCGATACTCTGCACCGTCGTCCAGAGGCTGCACCTCTGACATCACCTTCATGTACTCAATGATTGCCATGCGTTCTTCTGGACTTAGATACGGCCCGATTACGCCGGGCGTCCCCTTGGGAGCGTTGCGGAACTCGTGACCCAAATTAGAGTTTCCGGCAATTGCGCGGTCGAATCGAAGATGGCCCGAGAATAGTTCCCGAACGCTGTTCGCGCCGGCTTCCAGAAGATTGCGCTTTGTATCAAACCTGAAACCGCCCTCGAACTTGTCGGTCCTGTAACCGACCTTAACGGGATCGAACTCTTCGCTGCCCGTCCAGAAGCTCGCGGAGCGCTCACTTACCGGGCTCATCACTTCATATAGATTCGGAATCGCGCCGTTGTGCATATAGGGCGGCGTAGCCCAGTAACCGGTCAATGGCCTTGCTGGGTAAGCCAGAGGGGCGCGGAAATCGTTCTTCCGAAATCCGGTAACTTTGAGACGGTCTTCCGGAGCAATATGCTGATGGTCCAACTCGCGTGCCATGATTTCAGTCGTAGTAACCAGCAGCGCTTCTCCCACGCCGACTTTGTCCCTTCCCCCAAACTTGTCCTTTAGAACTCCGGTGTACACCTGGCGACCATTGAAATTCACTGCATCGAGCGGATCGGTGCCGACCACGCTCAGTTTGTACATAGGCAGTTGGAAATATTTCTTTCCGTTCTCATTGGCGCTCACCTGGCCGATGGCCGCATGGCAGCGAGCGCACAGACCCTTGTGTTGCGTATTCGGGTTAGGGCAAGGTTGATAATCACCGGTCGGCGACGCTTCGGGACACCACTGCTCCTCGGCGGGCGTGAGCGCGTTGTCAAAGACCTTTTCTTCATAGAGATAACGGCCCAGTTCGACAACCTTCGGGTCGACCTTGCCCAGGATATCTTCGGGCCATTTGGGAGCCTTCATCACCGAGATCAGCGTCTCCATCCAGAACATGTTCTTGATCGGAATGGTGGTATGGAACCGCTGAGTGGGGTCGGGGTTGGCAAGGTCCACCGCAGAATTAACACCCCAGGATTCTGTAACGTTGCGCCCGAGCGGTTGACCAATTGCCGCAACGCTTTGCACCCAGTCGAAATCGTGTGTATACCAAAGCGGTGGAATCAGGACCGGTGCGTTAGCTACAAGTATGTTCCGATCATCGAGAGGGCCGAACTGCCCATTAGCACCTCTTCCCAACGCGTCCATCCGGCCGTAGCCTTCTTCGGTCGGGTAGGTATTCTTTATGCCCGCTACGATTCCCCCAACAATGGAAGGCCCATGCAGGAACTCATCGAGTTCGTGCTTCACCTTTTCCTTCTCTTCGGGGGTGCTTGGCCTTTTCTCGTAGGCAATCACCTTATTTGCGAATCGATCGAACATGCCCGGTGAGTAGCGCGTGACCAGCAGCAGGTTGGCTAGCGTCGTGTTGAACACGGTGAAGTTCCAGCGTCCCCGGCCGCCATCAACGACAAAGCTCTTGCCCTGGTAATTGATTTGAGCGACATGGCAGGCGGCGCACGTATAAGTCACCCATTGCTTGTGGAGGGTCGATCCAGTTGGGCAGGGAGGGGCACCGCATCCAAGATTTCGAAGATGATCGTCATCGATGTTTTGTATAGTGACACCGACCGGAAGGTGGTCCTGGTTGTATTTTGAGTCGTCAGGGACCAGATCGTATCGGGCGAGGTTCTCGACATTGGAGAAGGGCTCGTGGTTACCCAAGTCGGGCCGCTCGAGCGCCATAAACCAGCTGTAGGGAATGATCAGAGATCCCTGCGAGGTCTGGTAATATTTCTCGCGCTGATCCTCCGTCCAGCCCTGGTCCAGCCGGACTACTTCTTTCGGAGCGGTAACCTTTGGCAGGACAGGGAAAAGGAAACGGTACCCCACGGCGACGAGGATCAACGCAGCCAGCGCAAGGGCGATCAGGCCCACAGAGACTCTTTTGACAAGACTTCCTTTTTGATGTGTCATCCGTGAGTCCGATACTACAGTGAAATTCTTCTGGATGGCATACGATTTTTTTAACTTTTCGCAGGCTAGAGTTTGATTGGCTCCTGCGCGAAGGAAGAACCTTCCCGCACGACTGAAGTTTCGCGCAGGTCCACCCAATAGAGCCACATGCCGCGTATCATGCATACGGCTGCGACGCTGTAGAACATGGTGTATTGCACGTGCCACATGAGCAGCACGGAGTAAGCGAATGCGATGCCGGATCCGAAAAAGATTTGGCTGGAGAGCTTCGAGGGCGATGTCTGCGGATCGGTAATCATATACAGCGTGAACAGGACCATCGGGATACCTGTCAGCACCACTAGTTGGCCCGGGAAGGGGTAGCCCAGAAACCAGGATCTCAGCCCTGCAAAGAGCACGAACGAAACCAGCCACGAAATGATGGTCGGAACTCGGCCCGTAAACATGATGTTCAGGCGCGTTCCGAGCAAAACGATAATGGCCGGTACAATCCAGTCCCAAGCGCCGTGGAGATCGACTGTATAACCCCACGGAAGCATGCCCACGGTCCCCTGGAACGCGTAAAGGACCACCGCGACGGCGAAGTTCGAAGGGTTCATGAAATGACGCATCCGGCCGTTCTGGCGCACGCGCAGTACATACTTTGAGCCGATCGCGATGGCGACCGCCACAGCCATCATCCACAAACGCTGATTCACGTAAATTAGAAACGACATCGTGATAGAGGTCATGTGCGGCGCTAGGAGAAAGTTAACCTTCTTCCCGAAGCCGCCACCCATAAACTCCGGGGCACGGTTATTTGCATTGGCGTCAACCCACTCAAAGAGAAAGGCGCAGGAGTATCCGGAGAGCAGCGCGACGAAAACCTGCGCCCACGACTGCTCGAAGCCGAAGACGGAGTGGCCGAGAATCGTGAAGATCGTCGCAAACGTAGCCGAGGTCTTAAGACCCATGCGAGGATCTTTCTTTTTAGTTGGAGCGACCGTCAACGCCGGTGCGTTGACAACGGGCGATAACGTGGCGGAAGCACTCATGAGTTCTTTTCCTTTGTTGCGAGCAAGACAGTGTGTGAGCCGGGCGCCAGCGTCAGCGCGTCGTGATGCAGGGTTCCGTGAAAATCGCGCCAGGTAATCCGCACTTGGATTGCTGTCGCCTGGGTCTGGCCGAGGCC
>Ga0302319_10007493_pt1 | contig 21485 bp, 13 predicted proteins | sample Bog_T0_2_FD_203319 | JGI IMG/M metagenome (GOLD analysis project Ga0302319, IMG submission 203319) | Peat permafrost microbial communities from Stordalen Mire near Abisko, Sweden - Bog_T0_2 | ecosystem: Environmental > Terrestrial > Soil > Wetlands > Peat | place: Sweden: Abisko, Stordalen Mire... | reverse complement strand
TTGAAGGTTCCGTCCTTTTGATTCTGGTAGAGGGTGGCCGCGGTCGAGTCATTCGCCACATAGATGTCCGGCCAGCCGTCATTGTCGAAGTCCGCGACGCTCACGCTCAGCCCGTAAGTGCCGGCGGTGTTGCTCAGTCCGGCTTTATCCGAAACATCCGTGAAACTACCGTCTCCATTGTTGTGATAGAGGATGTTCTTTCCTCCATCCAGCCCGGGCGGTCCGCAGGCCACCTGGATTCCCTTGTATTCACAGCCGGCAGCCTCGGGCAGCGGCGCGGTCCTGATATCGAAGTCAATATAGTTAGCGACAAACAGGTCCAGGTGCCCGTCCTTGTCGTAGTCGAGGAACGCACAGCCTGAGTTCCACCGCGTCCGCGATTGCAGCAACCCCGCTTGCGCGGTCACGTCGGTAAACGTTCCATCTCCATGATTCCTGTAAAGGATGTTCTGTCCGTAATAGCTGACGAACAAGTCGTTCAGTCCATCATTGTCGTAATCGCCGACGCAGCATCCCTGGCCCCAGCCGCTTCGCACCATCCCGCTCTTCGCCGTGATATCGGTGAACGTTCCGTCGCGGTTGTTTTTAAAGAGGCGGCTGATCGGCTCGCTGCCCTTCGGGAACCCCTCCAGCCGAGTCCCGTTCACCAGGAACACATCGATCCAGTCGTCGTGATCGAAGTCGTAGAAAGCGACGCCGCACCCTGTCGTTTCGAGCAGATACCGGTTCTTGTGCTCCCCGCCAAAGATCGTTTTCGCATGGAAGCCGCTCTCTTGGGCCACGTCGACAAAACTGAATCCCAGCGGGGCCCCGGCCACGGGTGAAGGCAACGCCTGAGCCTTGCGCGGCGTCGCGTCGTACTCCGGCCGCGAGCCAACCTTCTGGGCTGGCGTCTGCTGAGCCGAGAGCGTCAACTTCAGGACATCCTCCAGACCCAGAACCAGGGCGGTACGCGAAAGCGATTTCACGAATCCACGCCGTGTCCAGATCATGGCTTGCGTTTTCCTGCCTCAGGCACGAGTTTCCCCTCCCCTTCGCGCAGGGTATACCGTTTTCCCACTGAAACATTGCGAATCCGGTCAACGATCCCTGAAGCCGGCCACGTCACCACCACCTCTTCCACGGAGGTCGCAGTCCCTACGCCGATGTGCTGCTCCAGCGGATTGCCTCCAAAACTCGACCCAAATCCAACCGTGCGATAGATGGACCGCCGCTGGCCGTTCTCCACGATCGTTACTCGCAACCGCGCGCCAAACGCCGCTCGATTCGACCGAACCCCTTCCAAACGCAGCGTGATCCAGTGGTTGCTGTTTCCAGGATTGCTGTAGAGGGCACTCTGAAATGCGTCTCCAGGCTGTGCCCCGCCCATCTCCTCGAACACATCCTCGAATCCGTTGCGCTGCAGGTCGGCAAACGCCACCGCATGTCCCTTCTGCAGGTGGCCGAAGTTGCCCGCCGTCGTCACATCCTGGAACCGCATGCCCCGATCGTTGCGGAACAGGCGATTCGGCAACAAGGCCTGGTAGGTCGAATCCCCCGTTCCCAGATAAATGTCGAGCCAGCCATCATTATCCAGGTCGCCGAAGTTCGCCCCCATCGTCAGGATCGCCCGATCCATGCCCGTTCTTGCGCTTACGTCTGTAAATGTTCCATCGTGATTGTTGCGATAGAGCCTGGTCTTCTCCGCCTTCACCGGCAACCCCATCTCAAAGGCTCCCACATCGCCCGACGCCTCGGTGGAATAACCCGCAACAAACAAATCCGGCCAGCCATCGTTGTCGTAATCGAAAAACCACGTGGCAAAGGTATTGGACTGCTTTGCTACGCCCGCCGTTTCCGTCACGTCTGTAAACTTCCATCCCTTGCGAATATCCTTCGCGTCCCTTGGTCCATCATTGCGAAACAAATGATTCCTGCCGTACATCGCGGAAACATACAAGTCCGGGCGCCCGTCATTGTTGTAGTCGCCCCAGGCGACTCCCTTCACAAATCCGAGGTCGCCCAGCCCCGACGCCTCTCCCATCTCGGTAAATGTGCCGTTGCCGTTATTGTGAAACAGCAGCGATCGATGCGGGTCGCCCTCCCGAGACTCATACCCGACAAAGAGGTCCAGCCATCCATCCCCATCGAAATCCGCCCACGCCGCGGTCTGGGTCGGCCCGTATACGAGCAGTCCTGCCTCATCCGTCACGTCCTCAAACGTCCCATCGCCCCGATTCTTCAGCAGAGATAGCGGATAGGCTCCCTGCTTTCCCCACCATCCGCCGCGCAGGACCAGCACATCGGGCTTGCCGTCGTTGTTGTAATCCGTGAGCACAAGATTCAGCCCGCCCGTCTCGCCCATCAAGCCGGACTTACGGGTCACGTCGCGAAAGGTGCCATCGCCGTTGTTGTGGAACAGATGCATCTGGTCCAGGGGCCCGGAAGACGAGACCATAATGTCCGGTAGTCCATCTCCGTCGAAGTCCTCGACAATCGCGCCGCCCGCGTGCCCAAGGATGTCCACTCCCTCCGATGCCGCGACCTGCGGGAATGCGGGCAGCGGATACTCCGACGCAAACCGGCTCTCTTCGATCAGCCAGCGTTGCGGCACGTCTCTCGGGTATCGTCCCAACTGCATATACGCCACGTTCAACAACCACCGCGACTCTGAATCGTTCTCATCGGCTTCGAGAAGCGCTGTCAGTTCGCGAACCGCGCCCTCCGCGCCAAACGGCATTTTGTGCACCGCGCCGGCCTTGAGGGGGAATAAGCAGGACGACTGTCCATGCATCTCGACGCAGTTATCCTGCTCGCCAACGCGCAGGTATGCAAGCGCCAGCCATTTGCCCAGATCCTTCACCTGCTCCGGCGTCATCGTCTGCTTCGCGCGCACCCAGCGGCGGCGCACTTCCTCCAGTTGTCGAACCGCGCTGGCGCTGGCGCCCTGGTAAAGCAGCTCCCGCGCCAGTTGCTCCCGCACGACCGTGTCATCGTGTAGATCCAGCGTCTGCTGCGAAAGCAGCTCCGAATAATGATGAACGCGCCAAGCCGCCTTGTTCGGGTCCAGCTTCCAGTCTGTTGCCGCAAAGACTGCGCGCAGCCGCTCGGCCATCCGCTTCGTGCTGTCCGCCTGATAGATGGTGTCCGCATCGGCGCCACGCGCCGGAACACTCACCTCGCCGATCGCCGGCATCCGCATCCCGCCGGGGCCGGCGCCCTGCGCCCATGCGCGCGCAACCCCCGCACCCACCACGCCGCAAAGAAGAATGGGAACCCATGACCGCATCGCCTTCCACCTACCGCGGGTTATCGAGTTTGGGTTCGGTTGCCACTTGCAGCTTCTGCCCCAGGTCGGTTTCGCGTTTGGCATCCTCGGTGCGGCCCATCGCGCGATACGCCTGTCCCAACAGGTTGTGCGTCATGTAGTTGGCGTCGTCCATCTGCGCCGCATGCTCCAGATACATGGCCGCTCCGCCAGGATCGTTCTTCCTGAGCAGCGTCTTGCCGAGAAGAATGAACGGCCCGGTCGAGTTCGGCTCGAGCAACAAAGCCTCCTGCAGAACTCGCTGTGCATCGTCATACCGCGCTGCTCGATTGTAAGCGTCTCCCAGCCGGTCGTAGGTTGAGGGCTCCAGCGGATTCATTTTTCGTTCGGTCTCAAACTCCGTGATCGCATTGTTCAGCCTGCCCTGGGCCAGCCCGATCTCACCCAGCAGCTCGTGCGCCAATGGCATCGAAGCATCGAGTGCAATGGCCTTCTCGGCAAAATCCCGGGCCACGGGCAGATACTCGCGCCGCAGGAGCATCCGCGCCGTGACCAGATAAGCTTCTTTCCCGTCGCCGGCAAATCCAAACTGCGCCGCAAAGGCATGGCGCGCGTCATCGTACCGGCGCGTATCGATATAGCATAGGGCCAGCGCATAGTTCGGGTCCGCCTTACCCAACGCGCTCTTTCCCTCGGAAAAGGACCGCCCTGCCTTCTCGAGCCAGGGTATGGCATCCGCCGGGCGACCCAGCTTCAGCAAAACCAGGCCACGCATACCGGCGGCTTCTGTGTCGTTGGGATCTTCACTGAGCGCGGCCGCATAGGCTGAATCCGCAGACTGCATGTTGCCCAGAGCATAGTAAGCGGAGCCCTCGATCCGCTTCAGGCCCGGAAGGCTGCCTCCCTGGGCTTCGAGCGCTTTGATCTGCTCCAGCGCATCGCTGGCGTGTCCGCTGTCAATCGCGGATTGCAGGGATTGATATGTACGGGGCTCGGGGAGCGCCGCCGGCCCCGATACTGCCGACTGGCCTGACGCATACGCACAAAAACACAGAGCCGCAAACAGGCTGCTCGATCGAAAAATCATCTTGAATGACAGCTTTGAGCCAATTGGGAGTAACCGATACCTGAACATTACAACAAGAAAGGGGTGGGAAGTATTACATTCCCACCCCTTCGAAGACAGCAGGTTAAGTTAGAAGGCCACGTGCAATGTGAACTGGAGCTGACGCGGGTTGGTGGTCCCACCCGTGCCGGCCGGGAACGGACCGCCGCCGATCGAGCCTGCACTCGGCGAGTCGATCTGGCCGTTGGGGTTACCCAGGTTGATGTGGTTGAATGCGTTGTAGGCGTCCATCCGGAACTGGATGGTATAGCGTTCCATCAACGCAATGTTCTTCATCAGCGACATATCGCTGTTGAAGAAGCGCGGACCCCATGCGTTGTTGCGGCCACCGTCGCCGACGCCGTCCAGGCCGGAGCAGCTGAAGCCGCCCGCGCCAGCGCCCGAGGTGCAAAGATCCGCACCGCCGGTCGGACTCGAGAAGAACGACACCCCTTGACCCGGAACACCCGTCAGATGGGTCTTGAGCTGGCTGTTCTTGCCGTTGACGTAGCATGGGCCCACCGTGTACTTGCCGCAATCGCCGAAGTTGAGTGTGTAAGGCAAACCGCTCTGCCATACCACTGTCGGGCTGAGCTCCCACCCGCCAACGATGTAGTTCACCGCTCCACCCTGGTCCAGGAATGTCTGGTCCTTACCAAAAGGCAGCTTGTACAGGCCATAGGCCGTGAATGCGCTCTGCCGAATGGCCTGGTCGTTGCCGATCACTGCATTCTTGTCCCACGTGGCATAGCCGGAGGCTGCGTCTTTGCCTATCTGGTATGCATAGTTGCCACTCACGCTGAGACCTCGGCTGTAGCTTTTGGTTATCTTCAGCTGCAGCGCGTTGTAGTGAGTGTCCTGGTCATCCCCGTAGTAGCTGATGTCCTGGGTCCATCCGCAGGGGCCGCCACAAGCCGGCAACGATCCCCCGTAGTACCGGCGCAGAAGGGTGGAATTGTTCGTTGCACCCATGTATGTGCCCGAAAGCGGTACGCCGTTTTGACAGGCACCCGGCGTCGCGCAGAACGCGGTGATGGCGGCCGTGTTAAAGCCGTCATAATGCAGAGCAATCGGGGACCCGCCAACGCTCACCGAGCTGAAGTGGGCGGGGAGGAAATTCCCCGGCTCCTGTGGATTGGTGTTGTTCCCATCGCCGTCGCTCAGGGTATGGGTTCCCTTGTTGCCAACGTACGCGATTTCAAACGTCGTCGACCCGTTGATGGTTTGCTGGTAGGAGGCGTTCCACGCATCCAGAGTAGGCAACCGCATCGTGAAGGGGCGAGCTTTCACGTTGACGGACTGCGCAATCGTGGTTCCACCGGAGTTTGGAATCACGGCATTGATGGCAATCTGTCCACCGCTGCTCACGGGCGGGGATGTGAACGGAATCAATGGGCTGGTTGCATTTGTCGTGTAGTTCGTCGAAGGATTGGTCAGGTTAAATGCGTAGCTCGCCGGACCACCGGTCCCATTCAGTGACTGGTTGGCAAGAACAGGAATGTTCTGCGTAACCACGTGACCGAAGGTCGAACCGAAGACGCCCAGGTCGAAGCTGCGTCCATACCCGACACGCACCACCGACTTGTTATTCACCTGGTACGCCAGACCCATGCGCGGATTCCAGGTGTTCTTCGCCGCCGCTACCCCCATGTTCAATGGAATGCCGCCTTCACCCGCCACATTGATGTAGCCCGTGGCCAGGTTGAGCAGAGCTCCATTGCCATTGCCATTCACTCGCTCGGGTCCGTAGAACTCGTAGCGAATTCCGGCGTTGATCGTCAGTTTCAGGGTCGCGCGCCACGTGTCCTGCCCGTAGAAGTAGTCGCGCGGCTGGAACTCCTTCGCATTCGTCTCCGAGGCGGATGCGCTCGTGTACCGGTTGAACGAGGTCACATCTCCCAGGATGTAGGTTGCCCAGCCGAGGCCGCCCGTCTTGCCGTTCAGCGCGGTCGGACCTTCGCCGAAGTTGTTCACGCCCGTACGGTCTGAATCCGACGGCACCCGCAGGTTCCGCGCGTAACGAAGGTCCGCGCCGAACTTGATGGTGTGCGTTCCCATGATCCGAGTCCAGTTGTTGACCAACTGGAACTGATCTTCCTTCTCCTTCAGCGGGCAGTTGCAGTGATTCATGTTCAGGCCCGTGCCGAATTGCGCGCCAGCGTTCTGCGAGTTGTTCGGTCCGCTGCCATTTTGAACGTTCAGGTCGGCAACATTGATGTCGGGCGTGCCGAAGTCCGTGCCGATGTTCAGCGCCGGCGTGCCACCGCTGATGTTCTCTCCAATAAACGGCAGGTTCGTGTTCCCCGGATCGTTCTTGTGGGTGATGATGTTGTACCGGAAGTATCCGAGTCGAACATCGGTCAGCCACTTCGGACTCAGAGCAACGTCTGCGCCCACAGCCAGTGAATCATTCGCGCCCTGCGACACGCCGCCATATCCCGCGATGCCGAGGCCGGGTCCGCCCGCGGGTCCAAAGAGACTGGCCCCGCTCAGCGTGTCCGTGAAGCGGCTGAATCGGCCGAACAGGTGCGTCTTGTCGGACACGTTCGCGTCGCCACGAACGTCCCACTGGTCGCTGTTGAACGATCCCGTGCCGGTGCCGGCAAAGTTGTTGTAAAGACCGTTGTCATTCGCAGCACCGGAATTCCGGTTCGGGGTGAACTTGTTGGCGAGCAGGAGCTTGAACAGGTTTGCCGCCTGCGGCGAAACCTGGCTCAACGGAATAATGTTGTTGGGGAAGGCCGCGCCCCCGCCGGTGTTGTTGTTGTAAATCGCGAATCCATAGGGCAGGTACTGGCTGAAATCGCAGCCAGGCAGGCCATTCGAAGCATTCGTCGCGCCCGTGCAGCTCTGGAGTGCCAGGAGCGAGGGAACTGAGCCGGTTCCCGACGAGCCGACCTTCTGCCGTAGTCCCTGGTAGTCGCCGAAGAAGAATGCGCGGTCCTTGATGACCGGGCCACCGATAGAACCTCCGAACTGGTTCTTCAGGCCGCCTGGATAACCCGCTGCCTTGGACACCGAGAACGGATCGCGCGCCAGATTGGCATTCGATTCCCGGTTGTCAAACACTGTTCCATGGAAGCCGTTTGTTCCGGACTTGGTCTGCACCGTTTCCACCGATGCGACTGCCTTGCCAAACTCCGCGTCGAAATTCTGCGTCGCGATTTTCGCTTCCGACATCGATTCTGAATTCGGGTTGATGACGATGATGCCCAGGATCGCGTCCTGGTTATCGGTTCCGTCGAGGGTGTAGTTCACCCCGCCGAAAGCCTGTCCGTCGATCTGGATCTGCTTGGACCCCTGCGGATTCTCCGACGATGCGTGGGCCCAGCCCAGCTGCACTGCGCCCGGCAGCAGCAGCTGCAGGTTCGCAAAGTTGTGGTCGGGGATCGGCAGCTCGGTCAGCTCCTGCGCGGTGTAGTTCGTCGCTACGTCGGCGCGGTCCGTCTTCAGCTGCGGGATCGTCGCCGCGTCCACTTCCACCGTCTCCGAAGCTGCACCGGGCGCAAGGATGGCGTGAACGTTATCCGACGTATCCGCGAAAATGTGTAGGTCCGTCTGCTCATACGATTTGAAGGTCTTCGCTTCGACCTTCACGCTATACACGTCAGGGATCAGGTGCTCAATAACAAACTCACCATCGTCCTTGCTGACCGCCGTGACCACCGTCCCTTTTGTAACGTCCGTCACGGTAATCGTGGCTCCAGGCACAGCCGCTCCAGTGGGATCCGTGACGTTGCCCAGAATCTGTCCGTAAACAGCCTGGCCATGTGCGCGGACGCCTGAAACGGCAAGGACGGCCATTGCTGCGATCGGCAATATTGTCCGTACCCACCGACTCCATCTCTTGTTCATGCGAACTCCTCCTTGAAAATTTCTGCACCGATACAGTTCACCCAAACGGCACACAACAATGGCCATGACATATGCTCTGGCGATTATCCGCGGGAAGCGCGGGATCTGGCGTGCATTCCGATTGGGGACTTAAACAGCGAATCAAACCTTACGCACCGCACAGCAGAGATGTCAATACTTGTTCGAAACTAATTTCCAGAAAAGATGGGCACAGCTGTCATGTCATTTGCTCATCGCCTCAATCTCATACGCTTAGAAGGTTTCTAACTTCTGCAAAACGGCATGGATCGGCCCACAATATCGATTTAGTCCAACCACCCCCCCGGAAACATTGCTATAACCTCTCCGCAAGAAGTGCTATAGTTTGGCCGAACTTTCAGGAGCCCGAAAAGCATGCGCTTTCCTTTCCATCACTCCCGCTCACCCCAATGGACCTCGATTCTCCCCTGGCTGCTCTCCGTCGCCATGTGTCTGTTTGCCGCCATTCCCGCAGGCGCTCAGAGCGTCCCCGCCTCCGTTCCGTGGTGGAAGCATGCGCTGATCGACGAGATCTACCCGCGCTCCTTTCAGGACTCCAATGGCGATGGCGTTGGCGATCTGAACGGCATCGCCTCGCGGCTGGACTACCTCGAGAAGCTTGGCGTCGATGCCATCTGGATCGCCCCCATGTACCCCTCTCCCCAGGTGGACTTCGGCTACGACATCTCCGACTACGAGGCCGTCGATCCGCAGTACGGAACCATGGCCGACATGGATCGCCTGATTGCCAGGGCTAACCAGCACCACATCCGCGTGATCCTCGACATGGTGCTCAATCACACTTCCGACAAGGCCGCCTGGTTCGTCGCATCGTCCAGCTCGCGCTCCAATCCAAAGCATGACTGGTACGTGTGGAATGACGGCATTCCGGCAGACGCGCCGGGCGTTACGGCTTATCAGAAAAGGTACGAGCACGAAGGCCGCGTTCCGCCCAATAACTGGGTTTCCCTGTTCGGCGGTTCGGCGTGGGAGTGGGTCCCCGCCGTCCATCAGTTCTACTACCACAAGTTCTACAAGCAGCAGCCTGACCTCAACTGGCGCAACCCCGAGGTGGAGAAAGCATGCTTCGACGCCATGCGCTTTTGGCTCGACAAGGGCATTGCCGGCTTCCGCCTCGATGCCATCCCCACGCTCTATGAGGATCCCCAACTGCGCAATGAGCCCGAACTCGGCGGCGTCAACGCACAGGGCGACCCCAATCTCGACGACGTCTACACCAACCTGCTGCCCGAGGTGCACGATGTGCTGCACCGCATGCGCCAGCTCGCCGACAGCTATCCCGGTGATCGAGTGCTCATCGGTGAAACTTACCTGCCCGATACGCGCGAACTCCTTAAATGGTATGGAGCGAATCACGACGAGCTGCACCTCCCCATGGACATGCTGGTTGGTTTTCATGCGGAGGGCGGCGGCCCAGGCACTCCGAACGTGACGCTCAACGCTGATCACCTGCGCGCCTCCATCGGCGAGATGGAGACGCAGCTCGGAACCAACTGGCCCCTGCTCGTCTTTGACAACCACGATAATGTGCGCAGCTGGGATCGTTTTGGCGACGGCGCGCACAATGCCGAAATTGCCAAAATTATTTCAACCCTGCTGCTCACAACCCGCGCCACCGCTCTTATGTACTACGGCGAAGAGATCGGTATGGTCACCTCCACGCCAACCCGTAAGGAAGACGTGAAAGACCCCATCGGAATCACCGGATGGCCAAAAGAAAAAGGACGCGACGGCGAGCGCACGCCGATGCAGTGGACTGCCGGTCCGCAGGCCGGTTTCAGCACGAACCCAAACACCTGGCTGCCCATTCCCGCAAGCTACGTGAAAACCAACGTTGCAGTGGAGTCCAGGGAACCGGATTCGCAGTTGGCCTGGTTCCGGAAGCTGGTGTCGCTGCGCCGCTCGAATGCCGCGTTACACGATGGCTCATTCACGATGCTGGACGCCGGCAATCCCGACGTGATCGCCTACGCTCGCACTTCGGCCGACGGCACAGGAGTCGTGGTCGCCGTCAACTGCTCGAGCCAGCCTCGTACCATCAGTCTTGATCCAGGAAGCAGCGGGGTGAAGGGCACCCATCTCACCACACTCGCCACCGACGATCCAGGGCTTCGCAGCGCCGCATCCATCAGGAGCGTCACCATCGCCCCTTTCGCCAGCTGGGTTGTCCAGATTCAATAGTGTCCAGGTTCAATAGTCCTCCAGCCCCTGCACCGCATACGATCAACCGCGAGCGCTGCAACCACCAGGTCACAGCGCTTCGGCCTGAAGATAAGGCAACACCGCGAAGACTTCCTCTATTCGCTTCTCTTAAAAACCAGCATCATCGCGGCCTTGCAGGCTGTCGAAACAGTTCCGTAGGATAATCATCGCTGTGCTCGAAGGTCTTCTTTTCCGTTGCCTTGCAATTCCTCTGCTGCTCTCTCCTGTGCAACCCGCTCCCGCCCAGCAGACGCACGCGCGGATTCTCACGCTTGCGCGCCGCGAATTCGCCGCCGGGCATATGGCCCAGGCCGCAACTCTCTTTCGCAACGCACAGCAACCGCCCCACCCGGCCGTGCTTTCCCCCGCGGATACCCTGAGCTTTGCCACCGCACTGAGCGCAACGGGAGACAATCACGCCGCACTCGACGTCCTCGCGGCCGGACTCAGGCGTTCCCCCAAATCCGCCGCTTTGATGGATGCCGAAGGCGCACTGGCCGCCCAGTCGGGCGACCTCGACAAGGCCGTCTCGCTTTTTGCTGACGCGATTGCTCTGGACCCCAGCCTCCTGAGTGCTCACTACCACCTCGGCGTTGCACTCCTTTCGGTTGGCCGTCCCGAAGAAGCCGTTTCCCACCTCCAGAGCGCGGTTGCCGGTAATCCGGACAATTTCGGGGAACAACTCCAGCTCGGCCGCGCACTCTCCACATTGCATAGCGACGAAGACGCGCTCAACCATCTTCACCGCGCCGTGGACCTGCGTCCCGCCAACGCGCCCTCGCAAGCCACGTACGCCCTCGCCCTCGCCCTCCAGGCCAGTGGCGATGCCAAAGCTGCTCTGCCCTTGTTCGATCTGGCCCTGGCCGATCCGTCGATATCCGACAGCTCCGCCCTCACCAACGCCGGCCTCGCCCACACCCAGACCGGCGACGCGAACGGCGGCCTGGCGCTCTTTGCCAGGGCTCTTGCTCTCGGACCGGATTCCGCAACCCTTCGTGAAGACTACGGTGCCACCTATCTGCAGCAGGCGGACCTCAACGATGCCATCGCTCAATTCGAGGCAGGACTCAAAATCGAGCCCGATAACGCTCTCCTGCACTACAACCTCGGCCTCGCCTGGAAGCTGAAAGACAATCTGCCCTCCGCAGTCCCCGAGTTTGAGCGTGCGGCCGCACTGGACGCCTCGCTTCCCGATCCCGCGTTCACGCTCGGCATCATTTATATGCAGCAGGGCCGCTTCTCCGATGCGGCCACGCAGCTCAGGCATGCGGTCGCCCTCCAGCCCCAGAACGGCGACGCTTGGGCGCTGCTCGGCAGCGTTCTTAAGGATGCCGGCGACCCCACAGGCGCGACGGAAGCGCTCAAACACGCCATCTCCCTCCTTCCCGACCAGCCCAGCCTCCACATTCAACTCGCTGCTCTCGAAGCGCAGGCTGGAGACAAAAATGGCGCAGCCGCCGAGCGCGGGATCGCCGCCGATCTCAGCCGCTCCGCCATCAACCGCCAGCGCGCCAGCTTCGCCCTCAGGAGCGGCCGCGCGCTCCTGGAACAAAATCAACTCAACGAAGCGATCTATCAGCTCAAGACCGCCGCCCAGGCTGATCCGAAATCTCCCGAACCTCACCAGCTTCTCTCCGAGGCCTACACACGCCTGGGCAAACCCGCGGAAGCAAAGCAGGAAGGGCAGCGCGCAAAGGAACTGGCCCAGCCATGAGGCGGTCCTTTCCTGTTTGCATCGCTCTTCTTGCTGTGCTCGCGGGTGCAATGATTCAATCTCCGGTGCGCGATGGCGCTGGGTTCGTTGCTTTCGCAGCGCAAACACCCGAACCCTCCCCGGCGCAACTGGAGAACCCCGACCTCGTTTGCGCCAACTGCCATCAGCAGATCTACGCGCGCTATCGAGCCAGCGCGATGGCCCGCGGCAGCGGCGAAGCGCTTCCCTTCCTCTTGCCGGGGAGCTTCCATCACGAACCTTCCAATATTTCCTATCGCGTCTATCAACAGGATGATGCGGCGTGGATGAGTTACTCCCGCCCCGCAAGCGACCCGCGCGGCGCACTCGGTGGCCGTCAGCAACTGCGCTTCTACATCGGCTCCGGACATCGTGGGCGAACCTATCTCTACCAATCCGGCAATCAGTGGTTCGAGCTGCCGATTAACTACTACACCCGGCGCGACGGCTGGGACATGGCTCCCGCCTTCGGCTCAGCTACAAGGCTCCCCGCGCCCCTGCCCGTCGATCCGAACTGCCTCCACTGCCACGCCACCGAGGTCCAGCCATCGCTTTCCACAGCGCGTAACAGCTTCGCCACAATTCCATTTCTTCAGGGGGGGATTGGTTGCCGCTCCTGCCACGGCGATCCCGCTGCCCATCTCGCCTCGAACGGCCATGAACCTATCGCAAACCCGGCGACCATGTCTCCTGAAGCCCGCGACAGTGTTTGCCTGCAATGCCATTTGGAAGGCGATGCCGTTGTCTACCGGCCTGGCAAGTCGCTCAATCAGTTCACGGTCGGCGACGACCTCGCCAACACGGCCGTCTACTTTATTCGACGCAGCGGAAAGAGCGGCGGCGGCCGGGCGACCAGCCAGTACGAGGCGCTGCTTCAAAGTGCCTGCAAGCGCGCCAGTGGAGACCGTCTCACCTGCATCACATGCCACGATCCCCATAACTCGCCCGCTCCGGAACAGCGTGCGAGCTTCTATCGCGCGCGCTGCCTGCAATGCCACACCAGCCCTGCCATAGCAAACCACCATCCCGAGCAGCCGGACTGCACGCACTGCCACATGCCGCGCCTCGACACAGCGGACATCTCGCACGAGCAACTCACGGACCATAACATCCAGGCCCGCCCTCACCAGGCGCGGGATCGTGCTTCATCCACAGAGGACAATGAAACCCTCCTGCCGGTCGGCAATGTTGCCTTTACCGACCGTGAGCTTGGTCTCGCGTATGCGCAGTTGGCCGAACACGGCTTCGCCGGCATGGACACTAAGGCGCTCCATTTGCTCGCCAGCGCCTCCGCCGCCCACGCATCCGACCCCGAGATGAACAGCCGCCTTGGCTACCTCTACCAGCTTGCCGGCAACCCCGCTCTGGCCCGCCAGTACTACCGCAAGGCCCTCGAGGAGGACCCGTACCAGCCCACGGCCCTGGCGAACCTGGCCGTACTCGATGCTGCAATCGGACATCTTCCTGAATCCGTCCACCTGCTCGATCGCCTTGTCAGCGTGGACCCTTCCCGTACGCCTGCCGGATTAAATCTTGCCTTCATCGACTGCAGCCTGGGGCGCAATGCTGAGTCGAAAGCGATCCTCGAGAAGCTTACGCAATTCAACCCCGACGACCCTCAACTGCGTATGTTTCTCGAAAAGGGTACCTACGCGGGACGCAGCTGCCCCGCATCGCCGGCGGGCAACCCGCCACAATAGCGCAGCACATCTGCATTCCGCTGCTTTACATCGAGCAACGACAAGGGGCACACGGATGGTACGCATGCCCCTTGAGTCCCCACGGCTTGTTAGTCCGCCACCGCGTTGGTAATTAGCAATCCGAACATTTGCCCGACGAAATGCACGCCAGTGTTGTGTGTCCCGCATTCGGCAGCGACGGTGTTATAGCCGCTGTTCGTCAGCGTCACCACGCCCCACATGTTCATCTGCCCGACACTCGAATCGTCGCCACTGTAGATGGCGTCCCCTCCTTGAACTATTTGAAAGGAACCGCCATTGGAGGGGCCGCCGTTGAGATACCAATAGCACCCCGCTCCTCCGGTGGTATCCCCCGTCGTTTCTGTCGGTGCCCAGATCATGTAGGTTCCCGCCGGCAGGTAGTAGAGGCCGTCGACCTCCTTGATGCCTTGCGGTAATCCCCCAACCGAGTTGATCTGGTTGTAGTAGAGCGTGCTCGCTCCTGCAGGCCCCTGCGGCCCTGCAGGCCCCTGCGGCCCTGTATTTCCCAATAGTCCCATCGGCCCCATGGGTCCTGCTGGCCCTTGCGAACCCTGCAGACCGATGGGGCCAACTGGTCCCTGCGCACCCTGCGGCCCTGCCGGTCCCTGCAGCCCCATTAGCCCCATCGGTCCCATCGGTCCTATAGGCCCTTGCAGACCCTGAATGCCCTGTGGCCCCTGGCTTTGCAAAACCAGGTCCAGTACCGGCGTAGAACCAAGCGGGTAGCCAAGGACGTTGGACACCGTATCGAAGGTGACGTTGGTCCCCGCAGTTGCGCCGCTCAGAATCAGTCCATTGTTAGCGATGCCGTTATACCAGCCCTGTACGATCGCCGTGACGTCGACGGTAATGAAGGCGCCCGATGCGAGTTGCGCTGTTGTCACGCCGATGTTCGTGGTTGTGCCGGCGACGCAGGAGGGCACGTGCGTTCCCGTGATCGTCGTCGCGGACCACGCCGTCCCCGCCTCACACAGCGCGACCGTCCCGGAGCCGCCGCCGCTCTCCAGATAAAGGACCAGCGTGGCTTTTTGAATCTGTGGGGGCGTTAGCGTGGGGAAGACCCCCAGATTGAACTGAAGGTATCCGTTGTATCCATGGTTGACCGTTCCGGTGACGGCATAGTTCACCTGAATGCCCGATCCCCCGCGATTGCCGAGCGGACTCCCTAACTGTACGTTGCCGATTTGTGATGGCACCGCCTGTCCCCAGGCAGATAGCCCCACGCCCAAAACCAAAATCATCAACTTGCCAAGGTTCTTCATGATGTTTCTTCTCTCCAGAATGATTTGGTAGCTATGCCATAGAGATCAAAATCAGATTCCTGCTGTTCTGTTTGGGAATTCCTCTGGCGCCCCTGGGCGCGAAGGGTCCGGTTATCCTCCCGCCGGTATGGCGCTTTTCGCACCGGACACAAACTGAGACAGGGGATAGACCGTCCGCAGCTCAATGCGCCTGGGCGTGACCCCTGGGATCACAGCGGCTGCTCCCCGGGAATGCGCCGGCGTTCGAACGTGCGCTTCGGAGCGGCCACCCAAGTCATTGCCGGATTTCCGGCCGGCGACGGTCAGGAACAAAACGGCAAGGCAATCCTTCATCGGAAATCCTCCTGCAGGTGTCGGTTACATTCAGGGGCAAGCGGATCGAGGTTCGCGGCCATTGCTGTGCCTCGAAAACCGGCTCTGGGGCGCACCGGCACCGTGCTATTCTGGTGATCGTTTTCTGTACCCGCGATCTCCCCGACGCTGGTTACATTGCCGTCACAGGCGTCAAAATATCCTCAGGCGTCTGCTCAAGATTTCTCAATTCTTCGCAATGAGAGCCATATGGCTCATGGTTTCAACAGGTTGTACGAGTTCGGCCCCTGGCGCGTGGACCCGCAGAAGTTGCAACTCTGGCGCGAGGGCAGCGTCGTTCCGCTGCCACCCAAGGCGGCTGAAATCCTGCTGGTGCTCCTGGCCCGCGGCGGTGAAACCGTCTCCAAAGACGAGCTGATGCACGCGGTGTGGCCCGATTCCTACGTCGAGGAATCGAACCTCACTCAGAACATCTTCCTGTTGCGCAAAGCCCTGGGGGAAAGCGCGCAGGACAGCAGCTACATCATCACCATTCCGGGGAAGGGATATCGCCTGGCCGCAGAGGTGCGCCAGGTCGACATGGGTAACGGCAAGCCGGCCGCGATGGCCGCCGAGGATTTCCCGGCCCTTCAGGCAGAACCTGATGTCCGTTTGGAGGCCCCGACTGCGCGCAAGCGTCCCTGGCAGTGGGTGCTGGCGGCCGGACTGTTGCTGATCGCGTTGGCGCCCCTGGCACTGTGGCGGCGCCAGCAACCTCGGCCCCAGGCGACTCCTGGGCGCGCGATGCTGGCGGTTCTGCCCTTCGAAAACCTGACTGGAGATCCCGCCCAGGACTACTTCAGCGACGGCATGACGGAAGAGATGATCGCCCAACTGGGAGACCTCGATCCCCAGCACCTGGGAGTGATCGCGCGTACCTCGGTGATGCACTACAAGAACGGCAAGACGCCGCTCGATCAGATCGGCCGGGAACTGGGAGTCCAGTATGTTCTGGAGGGCAGCGTCCGCCGCGATGCGGATAAGGTGCGAATCACGGCGCAGCTCATCCAGATGAAAGACCAGAGCCATCTCTGGGCGCGCCGCTATGACCGTGAACTACGCGATACCCTGGAACTGCAATCCGAGATCGCGCAGGCCATTGCCGGCGAAATTCAACAGGCTCTCGGCAACGACAAGGTCGCTCTGGCCGCGGACCCGCGGCGATCTTCGACCTCTTATGAGGCCTACGATCTGTACTTAAAGGGCCGCTACTTCTGGAATAAGAGAACCGGCGCCGGTTTCCAGCAGGCGATCGGTTATTTCCAGCGAGCGATCGCCAAAGATCCCAGCTATGCCCAGGCGTATGCAGGTTTGGCGGATTGCTACGTGCTGTTGCCGGCTTTCAGTGGCCTCCCGCCCGCTGAGCCCATGCAGGAGGCTCGAGCGGCGGCGACGAAAGCTCTTCAGCTGGATGAAGGACTCGCCGAAGCTCACACTTCTCTGGCCTTAATCACCGAAAACTACGATTGGGACTGGCCGGCTGCCGAAAAAGAATACCGCCGCGCGATCGAATTGAACCCCAACTACGCCACCGCGTACCAATGGTACGCAGAATATCTCACATGGTTAGGACGCTTCGAGGAGGCGGCTCGCGTCAGCGAGCGCGCCCGCGAACTCGATCCACTCTCCCTGATCATTGCCGCTGACAACGGTGCGATCTTTTACTACTCGCGACAATATGATCGCGCTGAAACCAAGCTGAATGCAGTGCTCGAAATGGACCCGAACTTCTCCCCCGCCCACAAGGTGAGGGTAGTGTATGTGGAAAAAGGTCAGTTCGCCGACGCCCTGGCCGACATAGAAAAATGCAGGACGCTTTTTGGTATGTCCGTGTACTGGTCTTCGCTGGCGTACACTTACGGCCGCTCCGGTCAGGCCGCGGAAGCAAAGCACGCACTCGATGAATTGGAGCGGTTGAACCCCGGCCAACCCCTGAATCCCGCCGCCATGGCCTGGGCGTATGCGGGTTTGAGCGACAAGGACCACACTCTTCTGTGGCTCAACAAAGGCTACGCGCAGCGGTCCAATACCATGACGGCGCTCAAGGTTGAGCCTGCCTATGATTTCCTCCGTAGCGACCCCCGCTTTCAGGATCTGATCCACCGAGTCGGGTTGGACAATCCGAGAGTCGAGAAGTAGTTCCAGCGCGAGAGTCAACCCCCGGTTCGAACGGCTCAATGCGCAAAAGCCAGGCTGATGGACATTGTCCCGAAGCTGAATGCGGGGGTCGCTTTTACAAAGAATGCTCTCCGGGCCCTTTGGGAATGCCCGTCACCCCTTCTTCGCCGCCTCCACAAATGCCCCTGAGTTAATGATGTTGACGTAGCGGGAGACCTTCCCATCGCGGAACTTGAAGTAGTGCGCGACCGGTGTGCTCACCCGCTTCCCCGTCGCCTTCACGGTCGCGTCATAGCGGCCGAACGCGGCCACCGTATCGACGGTCGAGAAGAAATCCGTCATCTTAAGAACCGGATTCTCCTGTTCAGCCGCGATGCCCGCAAAGAAGCCCATCGCCTCGCTGCGCCCCTTGCGAATGCCGCTCCACGACAGCGCCGCCGGCGCCTCAAACTCCCAGCTCACATCTGCGGTGGTATGGTTCAGGATCGTTTCGACATCACCGCGCCCAAAAGCCGCATACATCTCCTTGACTAATCCAACCAGATCGTCCATGCCGTTCTCCCTGCCTTACGTGGGTTGATGTTTCGTTGTCCGTCATTCCGTCACTTCGACGGCGCCTGCTCCGGCGGAATCTCTGATGAGGCAATATCCGCCACCGCTTTCCACTTACCGTCGGTGTCCTTCCGATAAGTCGTTACATAGCTGCCGTGATCATTGACCAGTTTTTTCGTCACCGGGTCGCTCATCGTCATCACATAAGCCCCGCGCGTATAGCCCAGATCGCCGGACTCCGAAACTTCGATCTTCGCCGCCATGAACTTCAGCGACAGCGCCGGATCCGCAACCATCCCCTTCAGCGCCGCACGGATGCTCTCCCGGCCCACCGACGGCGGCATACCCGGAGCCATCAGCACCGCGTCTTCGGAATAGTAACTCGAAAGCCGGTCCGCATCTTTCGTTGCGAAATCCTGGTTCCACTGCTTCTCGATATCCTGGATTGCCTGCGCCTCAGCACCCGTCTCCGGGGCGCGATTGCAGCCCGCCGCCATCGCGATCAGCAGAGCCGCCCACCAAAAAGCCATCGCTCGTTTCATCGTTTTTCTCCTCTTGTTCGCAACCAGCTGCAGAGAGGTCGCGGGAGAGATTGCCCTCTCTCCCGCTTCGGGGGGAGGGGCGTCAATCGGGCCTGATCCGCGTGGCGCTCAGGGTGCCGGTCAGCTCGGTTACAAACGCACCCGTCGTGTCGTAAATGTCATACGTATAGTTGCCGTGGTAGCTGTTGCAGTCGTTGCTCAGAACCACCCTCTCCCGGATGATCACCGTACCCAGCAACGTGCCCGTCGTGTCGAATGCCCACGATGGATGCTTTAGCCTGAACGTCCGCGCGCCGGTCTGCGTCCATACTCCCAGGCAAACGTTGCCTTCAATCGGATTCGTGTAGTCGTTCAGGATCTCCGTCCCGTCCGAGTGCCACGCGTCGAACGCCACATCCACCGTCTCTCCGCCGGAGGAGAACGTCACGTTCCACAATCCGACGATGCTCCCGACAGACACGGAGCCCGGGTTATTGTTGTTCGGTGCGATCTGGCTCGGCACCCCAACAGCGGCTGACACCACCGGGGTCTTCAGGGCCTGGCTGAAATCTTTGAAGCATTTGGCCGATGCGGGCGGAATGGCCATTCCAAAACTCAGAAATGCTGCCACCAAAATCTGCTTGTATCGGGCTGAAAGTTGAAGTTTGGAAAAGCTGACTAGCTTGGCGGTCGTCATAAATTGTCTCCTTACCCGGGTGGTTCCTGAATCGAATTTCCCTACGCGGCGAATCCTCCATCCCCGCCCCTCAAAATGTCTTGTGAGCGCACTTAGGATTTGTCAGGATTTCCTGCACTCCCTCGCCGTATCGCTCTGAGGGACCTTTATATCTATGCAAAAAAGGGAGTTATACGAGTTCGGAGAATTCCGGCTGGATGCCGTGCGCCGCGTCGTTTACCGGGCCACCGAACCCGTTCGCCTCAACTCCAAAGCCTTCGAGACGCTGCTCGTCCTGGTCAGAGATCGCCATCGCATCGTCTCCAAGGACGAGCTCATGCAGATACTCTGGCCCAACACCTTCGTCGAGGAGGTCAAACTCGCCCAGAACATCTCCGCCCTCCGCAGGGCCCTGGGTGAAACGCCCGGCGAGAACCGTTATATCGCCACCATCCCGGGCAAGGGCTATCAGTTTGTCTGCGAAGTGCGCGAGCCCCAACCCGCGATCGGCGAGTCCACCCAGGCCGAGCAGATTAAAGCAGAAACCGAAACGGAACGGAAATCCGCTCACTCCGCCCTTAGCCGCTGGCGAAACGGGGCCAGCCTCGCAGCAGTGCTCTTCCTCGGCGCCGCCGCGGGATTCTGGATCGAGCACCGCAATGCGGAACAGGCTGCATCAACCCCGCATTCCATCGCCGTCCTGCCTTTCCAGCCCCTTGTCGCCGGCGGCGACGACGAGCACCTGGGCCTCGGCATGGCCGACGCGGTCATCACCAGGCCCAGCAATATCCGCCAGCTCCCCGTGCGCCCCACAGACGTAGTCATCCGCTACACCGATCCAGCCATCGATCCCCTGAAAGCCGCGCGCGAAATGGGGGTCGACAGCGTGCTCACCGGCAAGCTGCAAAGATCCGGCGACCGCGTGCGCGTCACCGTTCAACTCGTCCGCGTCCGCGATGGGCAATCTCTCTGGGCCCAGACCTTCGACGACAAATACACCAGCATCTTCGGCGTCGAGGACTCCATTTCGGAAAACGTCGCCCAGGCCCTTGCCGTCCATCTCGCCAGCCGTGAGAAGCTGCAGCTCCAGCGTCACTACACCGACAATCTCGACGCCTACCGTAACTACCTCAAAGGCCGCTACGAAGAGTTCGCCTTCACCCCCGATGGCATGTACAAAGCCATCGACTACTTCAACAAAGCCATCGCCGACGATCCCGGCTACGCGCTTGCCTACGCCGGTCTCGCCGATGCTTACACCACCGAGTCAGACTGGCTGCTCCCCCCGCGCGAAGCCCTGCCCAAAGCCGACGCCGCCGCCCGCAAAGCCCTCGCCTTCGACGATCAGCTCGCCGAGGCCCATGGCGCGCTCGCGCACGCCCTCCTCCATGAGTGGAAGCTCTCCGAGTCGGACCGGGAATTTCATACTGCCCTCGCTCCGAATCCCAGTAATGTCTCCACCTATTTCGCGTACAGCGAATACCTCGCCTCGATCGGCAAGGCGGATCAGGCCATCGCGACCAGGGAGAAGGCCCTTACCATCGATCCTCTATCGCCCGAGATCAATTCTTTCCTGCCCTGGGATTACTACCTCAAGCGCGACTACGCCAGCTGCCTCGCCTCCTCATTGAAGTCCATGCAGATTCTCCCAGAGTTCTGGGTGCCGCACATGGCGGCGGGCATGTGCTACTACATGCAGGCGCGGTACCCCGACGCGGCCCGCGAATACGCCAAAGCCCTCGCCCTGAATCCCGACGGTACCTTCCCCCAGGCAGGCATCGGTATGAGCCTGGCGAAATCCGGCAGGCGCGCCGAGGCCCTCAAAGCGCTCGACGCGCTCCAGACCATGAAGAGCCGCACCTATGTTTCCCCGGTGTATGTCGCCCTCATCTACCAGGCGCTCGGTGATCGGGACGCAGAGTACGTCTGGCTCAACAAAGGCTACGATGACCGCGCCGAATGGCTCCTCTGGCTTCCAGTCGAACCGCTCTTCGACGGCCAGCGCAACGATCCCCGTTATCAGGAGTTAGTGCACAAAGTCGGAATCTGATCGCATCGCTGAGCCTGGCGCCGATGCGCTCGTCTCGTCATTGAACAAATTCAC
>Ga0302319_10007492_pt1 | contig 21486 bp, 19 predicted proteins | sample Bog_T0_2_FD_203319 | JGI IMG/M metagenome (GOLD analysis project Ga0302319, IMG submission 203319) | Peat permafrost microbial communities from Stordalen Mire near Abisko, Sweden - Bog_T0_2 | ecosystem: Environmental > Terrestrial > Soil > Wetlands > Peat | place: Sweden: Abisko, Stordalen Mire... | reverse complement strand
TATCGCGGCTTCGCCACGCTAGCTGATTCTCTGAAAAGTCGAAAGGACCACTGATTCCTGACCTTTTCACTTCAGGTACGCGCGCATCATGTCGATCAGGTCTTCGGCCAGTTCGGGGGCGATCTGCTCCTTGTTGCCGTCGGTGAGATGAAAACGGATATGATCCTCCATCACCTCGCCCATCAGGCTGCTGACGCCGCCGCGGACGGCAGCCATCAGCATCAGTTGCCCGCCGCAGTTCTCATCCGCGACCAGGGCGCGCTCAACCGCATCCAGTTGGCCACGCAGCTTTTTCAATCGCTGCAACAATTTGACTTTTCCCCGTTCATGGCTGGACATGGTGTTCACCTCTTGTATACCCACCCCCGGTATGGTATAAACAGAGTAGGGGTACGGTTCATTCTCATTCTATCCCCGATTCCTGCCGGACATTGTCCGCATCTAAACAAAGAGGTCCTTTGATGCTCCGGTTTGCCTGTTTCCGCTCGAAATCCATTCAGGCATACCGCCTGCTGACCGCTTTATTCCTGACGCCGGTTGCGGTCCCTGGCCGCGCACAGATGCCCGCTGTCTTCGCGTTCGTCTTTCTTTGCGGCATCTGCGCATCGGCACAAGATCTTCCATCCGCTCCAGCCAATACGGAGCCGGCCGAAGCGCAACTTCAGACTCGCAACTGGCATATGCAGAGCACCATCATCGGCCAGGGTTATCCCTCCTTCAGCGCTAAATACTCCGGCACAAACAGCCTTCCCACCAAAGGGCAGGCCCGCGAGACCGTCTCACTGGATTTTTTCGGCGGCTACCGCTTGTGGCGCGGCGCCGAATTCCACGCCGACCTCTTGACCTGGCAAGGCTTCGGCTTGCACGGGACGCTCGGCGTCGACGACTTTACCAATGGGGAAGCTTACAAGATAGGAGTACGCTACCCACACTCGGCCATCGCGCGCTTCTTCATTCGCCAGACCATCGGCTTCGGCGGCAAGAGAGAGGCCGTGGCTTCCGACCAGCTCACGCTCGCCGGAGAGCAGCCAGTTACGCGGCTTACGTTCACTGTCGGCCGGTACAATTCGAAGGACATCTTCGACAACAACGCCTATGCCAATGACCCGCGCACGCAGTTCATGAATTGGGCGCTGGTCGCCAACGCCACATGGGATTATCCAGCCGACGCCCTGGGCTACACAACCGGAGTATCTGCCGAATTGGAGAGACCGAAGTGGGCGCTGCGCTATGGATTCTTCCAGTTGTCGAATCAGCAGAATGGCTTTACCGCCGGAGACCAATTCCTCATCTGGCCGGGTGAGAGTTCCGCAGGCAGCGACAGGTTTTTCCACGACTGGGGGATGGTGGCCGAGGGCGAGCGCCGGTTCAGCATCGGCAGCCATCCGGGAGTTGTCCGCCCCCTGGCATATCTCAATCAGGGGGAATTTGGCAGCTACAAGGCCGCTCTCTCGGTTCCGGGAGCGGATATCTCCAAAACTTACGCCCACCGTCATTCGTATGGCTTCGGCCTGAACGCCGAACAGGAGTTATCGAAGAACATCGGCGTCTTTTCTCGCGTGGGATGGAACGACGGCCAGAACGAAGCATGGATGTATACCGACATCGATCACTCCGGATCGTTGGGCGTAAGCGTTAAGGGAGATGCGTGGCGCCGCTCCCGCGATTCAGCCGGTTTGGCCGCCGTGCTGAGCGGCATTTCAAAAGTAAACCAGCAGTACCTCATAGCTGGCGGCACCGGAATCCTGGATGGCGATGGCAACTTGAACTACGGCATGGAACGTGCATTGGAGACATACTACGATCACACAATCCCAAAGCAGATTCACGTGGCTTTGGATTACCAGTTCGTTGCCAACCCGGCCTTCAATCGCGATCGCGGCCCCGTTTCAATCTTCGGCACACGCATCCACTGGGAGTTCTAGCCAAACTAATTCTCTTCCGGCTTACTTGCCTGCAGTGGCCGGCTGGCTCTGCTTCTCTGGCGGCAGTTGAATGATGACCTCGTTGGGCTTGGCGTAATGCAGTATGTCGTGCGCCACAATGCCAATGGCGTCAGGGTTGGACTTGAGCTGTTCGATGCGCTCGCGCAGGCGCGTATTCTCCTGATTCAGCTCGTCGATCTCCTTGCGCAACGCGCGGTCCTCAGCGCGCTTCTGCTGCCACGCCGACAGCCCGTTCTTGCCGTTGACCACGTGCCAGCCCAACAGCAGCGCCAGCGCTACGACCAGCCCGCTCACCGCCGGACGCCAGACCCGGCGCGTCCACCTGAGCGCCCGGCTGGGCACAGGAGTGGATACGGGATCGCCTGCGCTCGTCTTGGGTTGCGCAAAAATCTCCGGCATTGAATCCTATCTGCTTTCTAACTCAACACAAACTCTTTGGCTGCGGCGCTCAGCGCCTCCGAGTCCAGCTCGCTGCGCGCTTCCGTATAGGCCCGCACCACCGGCTCGGTTCCAGAGAGCCGATAGCAGACCCAGGAGCCGTCGCTGAGAATCAGCTTCAGCCCGTCGGTCCTGACCACGCTCGCCACCTTGCGCCCGCCCAGCTCCGCCGGATCGGCCTTCAACTTCTCAGTGAACGCGCTCATGCCCTCCGGGGTCAAGCGAAAGTTGGCACGAATCGGATAGAAGGAACCAACCTTGGCAAACAGCTCCTTGAGTTGCGCGCCCAGGGTTTTGCCTCGCCGGGCCACCATCTCGGCTACCAACAGGCCGGCCAGTACGCCGTCCTTCTCCGGCACGTGGCCGCGAATCGTCAGCCCCGCCGACTCCTCGCCTCCGATGGCGATCTTGTCGCCGTTGATCAGCTCGCCAATATACTTGAAACCCACCGGAGTCTCATAAAGCGGAACTTTATGAAATTCCGCCAAGGCATTGATTAGATTAGTCGTCGCCACGCTCTTGGCCACGCCGTTACGCCAGCCGCGCGTCTCCACCAGGTAATCAAAGAGCAGCGCGATAATGTAATTCGGTTGGATAAAAGTGCCGTCCGCGTCCAGAATTCCAAAGCGGTCGGCATCGCCATCAGTGGCAATTCCGAGATGCGCGCCGGTCTCCTTCATCTTCGCCCGGGCGTCGCCCAGCAGGTGGTCGTCCGGCTCCGGCGCATGGCCGCCAAAGAGCACGTCTCGATAATCGTGCACCGTCTCCACAGCCACGCCCGCCGAACGCAGCAGCTCGGAGCTATAACCGCGCCCCGCGCCCCAGAACGGATCGTAAACCACCTTGATGCCCGACTTGGCAATCGCCGGCAAATCCACCAGCTCGGCCAACCGCTTCAGGAAGGCCGGCTTCACGTCGGCGCTCTCAAAGCCACCTGCGGTGGGGCCAGCTACTGGGACCATTGTGCCGGCAGCGGACAGCGACGCAATCGCCGACTCGATCTGCCTGGTCACTTCAGGCAGCGCCGGCGCGCCGTCGTGCGTGGAGAACTTGATGCCGTTGTACTCCGGCGGATTGTGCGAGGCGGTAAAATTGATCGCTCCGGATGTCTTCAGCTCGCGCACCGCATAGGCAATCGCCGGCGTGGGCGCTGCTTCAGGAATCACAATCGGCGTGACACCCGCCCCAGCCAGCACCCGCGCGGCAACGTCCACAAAACTCTCGCCCAGGAAGCGCGGGTCGCGCCCCACCAGCACCTTATGTGGCGCCGGCTGCGTCTTCACAAAAGCGGCAATCCCCGCCACCGCCAGCCGTATATTGGCCACCGTAAACTCATCGGCCACAATCGCCCGCCAACCCGAAGTCCCAAACCTGATCGCCTTCGCCATCGTTCTTCTCCCCGCGCCGGAGAACCGGCCCCAAGTCCATACTGCCTGAGTCCAGTCTACCCGGCAAGCCGGAGACTGCAAACTTGAATGATGATGTCCAATGGAGTACAAAAGGATTTATGACGACCATTATGAACGATCTGATGAATGGACTGGATGAAGTGGACGCTTTTCTGGCCGGGGAGACGGCTGGTTACAAGGTATCCATCATTTATCAATTCGTCGAACCACTGGAAACAATATGTTTGAAAAGGGCAACAAGTTCTACGCCGACTGGCGCGACAAGTTAGGCAAAAGAAAGCGGAAATCCTTCATTTCCAAACGAGCGGCACTCGTATTTGAAGCAGAACAGAAGCAGATCAACCGGCGGAAGAGAAAGAAAAAGACTGTACGCTCTCCCATTCAACTCGTGCTCACCACCACGGCCAACGCGGAGGAGGCTGCTCGACTGGGCCGCACACTGGTGGAGGAGCGGCTGGCGGCTTGCGCCACGCTGGTTCCCGGCGCGCAATCCATCTACCGCTGGCAGGGCGAGATCGAGTGCGCGACGGAGACTCTGTTGCTGCTCAAGACCGGCCCCGAGCAACTGGCCGCTCTGGAAGCGCGACTGCGCGAGCTGCACAGCTACCAGACGCCCGAGTTCCTGGTGCTGCCCGTGGAAGCCGCCAGCCAGCCCTATCTGGAGTGGCTGCAAGCGGCCCTGCGAGGAGAGTAATCACTCCCGTTCCGGAGGAGCATTTTCACGATTTGTGTAGAGTCGAATTTGTGCTTTCCCACCCATTTCACAAAGAACGTGAAATGGATGGGGCACGGAGCTTCCTTGCACTAATTGTTCTAGCGATGGCCACCGCCGCCGCTAGGCAAACTTCTGCCACTACTCGATGCACTTGAGCTGCCGCCGCCGCCGCTACGGCTGCTGCCACCACTCGAACCACCTGAACTGCGCGAGCCGCCGCCACCCGATGAACCAGAACTGCGTGAACCCCCACCGCCGCTGCTGGAAGAGCGCGACCCGCCGCTGCCGCCATAGCTTCCGCCTCCAGCCCGCGCCTGAAGATTGGTATTGCCACCAACCGGTCTCATCACGGTCACGCTCTTGCCGCCCTGCACCGATTGGCTGGCCATCATGAAGCTGTTTGACTTGCGATCGAAGTTGAGAGGAATGGCCACGGCTTTGACCGGATTGGCTTTGCTGCCGGCGCCCGCGTCCGCAATCATGCGCGTCTGCATGGGCGGCTCGCTGGCGCGCGTCAGAGGCCGCAAAGATTCATTGCGAAATTCCTTGGGAGGAAGATTGAGAGCCTCGATGGGATGGCTGGTTTCAAATTTGATCCGTACGACCGAAAGCCTTCCCTTCTCTTTGCTCACTTTGAAGACATCGTGCCTTGCGTTGATCGGAGGCTTACCCTTGATATCTTTGGGATGAATCGGAACAAAGCCTACGGAATGTCCGTTCTTGACCCAGTGAATCATATGATGATGGTGGCGCCGATGACCGGCGACCCAGACGTAGTGATTATTCCTGTATATCCAGCTTCCCGCGTTACAAACGCCCCACTGGTAGCCAATTTCGTGTGGATACTGGTTCTCATTCTCCTCCTCCCAATTCCCCGGAATTGTTTCATCTTTGATGATCTTCTTCTTGTGAGTCTTCAAATCCTCTTCAACGGTGTAACGTTCCATTCCATGACGACCAAGAATAACTTGACCTCCAAATGGAGAGCAAGGAAAGGAATAGGAGATATCAGATTCATCCATCGATCGTTCATAGGTTGTGCGCCGAACGCTCGCGGTGGAATCTGTCGAAATAGCCTGCCCGGAGGGCGAAGTAGCGGCGGAAGATGTATCCAGTGCGGCTAGCTTGTCTTTCGATTGCTGCTGGTCAGCGGCGTCTATCGGATCCCAGCAGGTTCCATAGGGCGCGCAGTCGAAGAACTTTCCCTTGCCATCCATCTCCGCCATGCCAGGGATCGGCACGGTCAGCCCGGAGGCCTTCATTACATTGGCGATGGCCGCGCTGCGCTGGGCAACGCGCTGGTCGACCCACTTGTCCCAATCGGCGGATGCGGCTACATCACCGGCGTCCGCAGCAGGAACGACTTGACCGTCCGCGCGATAGGTCACTGCGTGAGTCAAGATTGTCGTTGTTGCCGATCCACTCAAACGGATAGCTCCGCCTTCCGGCGCAGTTACAACGGTCCCATCAAGATAGCTGCTGACCTGGAAGTTGCTCTTGTCGCCATAGGTAACAGTTAACCCCTTCACCGGTGTCTTCAAGAGGAAGATTTCGCCTGACACATACGGAACCACATGGAGTGACACCGTGCCGGACAAGAGCGCAACTTCGGTGTAAGGAATGCCACCCGTGGTATGCAGGTCGTTGATGGTGAGTACTGAGTTCTCAGCGAGATAAAAGGTAGAGGCGTCTTCCAGCTCGATCTCGGCGCGCCCGGCGCCGGTGACCAGGCTGTAGCCCGTCTCCAGCGGCAGATCGGCTACTGCTTTTTCCCAGACTGTGTCTTTGGAGGGTTTGTTCCGCGCGCCGCGCGCGATGCGCACATCGCCCTCGACGTAGCTGATGCGGACAATCTGCGGGTAGGTCGCCGGAGAGGTCTGTTCGGCTTGCGCCGCACGTGCCCGCGTCTGCGATGCGACGGCGATGCAAGCACAAATCAAGGCCAGAAAAAGTACAAACCGGGTCTTCATGGTGTAGCCTCTTTACGATTCAACCCCTACACTAGCAGAAAGTTGCGCTGGGGGTGGAATTTATTTTCGCGCTTGCAGGAACGCGTTTCGCCGGCGGAGAAGAACTGCCGCAATGCCCGTCTGGTATTCTGAGCATGGATTGGTTATGATGCGCTGGCTGCTGGTGGCCCTACTCGTCTCGCTTGCGGCGCTGCTGATAGCAGCGGTAGGCGTGGCGCGGCACATCTGGGTGCGGCGTACTCGCGTCCGCTCAAAGGAATCTACAAACATCACGGCCTCTGCTCCGGCTGAGGAAGCCGAGACACAGACAGAGATTTAGGGCCATCGACCGAGTTCCAGGAATTTCATAGCAGTTGTTTCCCTGAAAGGACTTTCATTCCCCATGAGTAACCCGAAATCCGCAGTCGCCAGCCCGGACGAAACCGTAAATATCTCCATTGCCCACAGTCCCGACTCCGATGACGCCTTCATGTTCTACGGCCTGGCCACCAACAAGGTACGCGTCCCCGGCTACAAGTTTTCTCATACATTGTGCGACATCGAGACGCTCAACCGCCGCGCCCAGGACGAAGCCTTCTTTGACGTGACCGCCATCAGCTTTCACGCCTATCCATACTTGCAGCAGAACTACACGCTGATGGGCTGCGGCGGCAGCGTAGGCGAGGGCTACGGCCCCATGATCGTCTCAAGCAAGCCGCTGGCTCTAGAAGACCTGAGCCGCGTCAAGATCGCTGTCCCCGGCACTCTGACCACAGCTTATCTCGCGCTGAAGATTTTCAATCCTGAGATCAAGACCGAGGTCGTGCCCTTCGACCAGATCATCCCGGCGATTTTGGCCGGCACATACGACGCCGGGCTGATCATTCACGAGGGACAGCTCACTTACAGTTCCAGCGGTCTCTACAAGGTGCTTGACCTGGGCGTTTGGTGGCGCGAGACGACCGGCCTGATACTGCCGCTGGGCGGCAACGCCATCCGCCGCTCGCTTGGCGCCGCAGCCCACAAGATCATCTCCCAGGCCCTGCGCGACAGCATTCAACACGCCCTGGACCACCGCGAGCAGGCCCTGGACTACGCCATGCAATTTGCCCGCGACCTGGACGTGCGTTTGGCCAGCCGCTTTGTCAGCATGTATGTGAACGACCGCACGCTGGACTACGGCGCGGACGGCCGAGCAGCCATACGTAAACTGCTTGATTTAGGCCACGAGCGCGGCATCATTCCCATCGCCCCACAGGTTGATTTTGTCGATTGAGTCGGCCGGCGCGCAAGGGTGAAAGACAGCTTAGAACCTATCCGAAAATTAAGAAAGGAGTGTAGCGCCGGTCTCCTGACCGGCTGTGCTGGCAGCGTCCACGCTGCCAGAGGTCTCCTGTGGGTCAGGAGACCCACAGGACAGCCGACCAGGAGGTCGGCGCTACCAATTTACGGATAAACCGCTCACTCCTCCCGCAGCCGGTATTGCCGCAGCCTGCCCACGAGCGAGGCCGGACCGCTGACGGTGAGTCGCACGAAATTGCCCTCGTACTCCCGGCTATGAACAATCATGCCTGCTTCAATGGCCGCCAGCACAGCGCCCTCCTGTTGCGGAACCCGCACTTCGACCGAGAGGACCAGGTCGATGTGCAAGGCGCGGTCAATGGCCTCAAGAAGCGCCTCGGTTCCCTCGCCCGTGCGAGCCGAGACGGCCACTTCGCTGGTCTGACCTTTGCCGCGCTCCAGCAATCCATCGCGCTCGTGCTCGTCGAGCAGGTCGATCTTGTTCAGAACTTCAATGCGTGGCTTGGTGAGAACATCCAGCTCGCCTAAAACGCGCTCTACCTGTGTTTTCTGCTCTTCGCCGTAGGTTGAAGCGGCGTCGCGAATGTGCAGCAGCACCTCAGCCTGCGCTACCTCCTCCAGCGTGGCGCGGAAGCTGGTTACAAGCGTGTGCGGCAGGTTGCGAATGAAGCCGACCGTGTCGGACAAAAGAACCTTACGTCGGCTGGGCAACTCGATTGCTCGCAACTTGGGATCAAGCGTGGCGAACATCTTCGACGACTGCAAGACCTGCGCGCCGGTGAGCTGGTTGAAGAGCGTGCTCTTGCCGGCGTTGGTGTAGCCGACCAGAGCCACCGTGGGTACCGGAACCGATTCGCGTCGCTGGCGCTGCTGCTTGCGAACGCGGCGCACCGACTCCAATTCCTCTTTGAGATGGTCGATGCGGCGCTTGATCTGGCGGCGATCCGTCTCCAGCTTGGTTTCGCCGGGGCCGCGGGTGCCGATGCCGCCGCCCAACTGCGACATCAGCTTGCCCTTGCCGCTGAGGCGCGGCAGCATATAGTCAAGCTGCGCCAGCTCCACCTGCAACTGCCCCTCGCGAGTGCGGGCGTGGCGGGCGAAGATGTCCAGAATCAGCTGTGTTCGGTCCAGGACGCGGCAGGGCAGTGCCTTATCCAGGTTGCGCAACTGGGTGGGCGTCAGATCGTGGTCAAAGAGCACCAGATCGGCCTCGGTGGAGGCAGCGATCCCAGCGATCTCCTCCACCTTGCCCGCGCCGATGAGCGTGGCTGGATCGGGATGCGGACGGCGCTGCAAAATCTCGGCCACAACGACGCCGCTCGCGCTCGCCACCAGTTCGCGGAACTCGGCCATCGACTCTTCCGCGTCCAATTCCGTGGACGGGCGCGCCTGAACAAAGGCAGCCTCATTCGCTTCGCTATTTGGAGCGGACAACTCTGCGCACACTGCCGCCTGCCGCGCGCCCATCTGGGCTGCTCGGTTGCCGCGGGCGCGGGCGCCAAACTCCACACCCACCAACACCGCCCGCTCCGGCCCTCCGCCGCTATGGCTAAAAGCTATCGCTGAATTCTCTGGCTGAGAGCCAAAACCGCCTGCCGTCACTGCTCTCCAACGGCGGACGATGCTGATCCAAGGCCGTTGAGCGCAGCCGCCTGACGGTACTCGCCGTGCGCAACACTCCGGTTGCTCACCACCGTAGAAATTGCGTGCTTGAAGATCAACTGCTCCTGGCTGTTGTTTTCCAAAAGCACGGAATACTTGTCAAAGGAACGGATCTTTCCGGTGAGCTTGACGCCGCTGACCAGGTAAACCGTGATGAGTGTCTTGTCCTTACGGACCGTGTTCAGAAATGTGTCCTGAATGTTTTGTGCCGGCTTGTTCTCCATTTGCCGATCTCCTGCTTTCCTTTGGGGGGATTAAATGCAATTGCATGGTGTTTCCGGTCAAACCCGCAGGCGGCGCGCCGGGTCTCACGGAACCGCCAATTCCTGCAATGGCTTAACAATATAGATGTTAGCTGACCTTTTCAACTTTGAACTGCATTTATTTTTTATGAAGTGGCGAATTTTATAACTCTCGCCCAGAGTGCCGTGCGTCCGTCGCCTGCCGCCGCTACCCGATTGTAAGAATTGCAATGCCGTGAAGCTGATAGCATGGGGTTGTGGACGCCGTTCCCAAGCCGCCGCTCAAGCCCGCCCAGCCGGTGCCGATGCTGGACCTCAAGCGCCAGTATCAGCCGCTCCACAGGGAACTACTGGAGGCGCTCGGCTCTGTCCTGGAGTCGCGGCAGTTCATCCTGGGCGAGGCAGTCGCCGCCTTTGAAAATGCCGCTGCCGCCCAATTGGGAGTGGCACACGCCGTAGGCTGCTCATCAGGCACCGACGCACTCTGGCTGGCGCTGGCCGCCGCCAGCATCTCTTCCGGCGAATCAGTCATTACCACTCCCTTCAGCTTTTTCGCCTCGACCAGCGCAATTTTGCGCGCCGGAGCCACGCCCATCTTCGCCGACATCGAGCCTGCAACCTTCAATCTGGACCCCAAAAAAGTCGAAGCCGTTCTGGACGGTCCGAGTGGCGCGAGTGTCCGGGCGATTCTGCCGGTTCATCTCTTCGGCCAATGCGCCGATTGGACGGCCTTCTGGCATCTCAGCAAAAAATATAAACTCAAACTGATCGAAGACGCCGCGCAGGCCTGGGCCGCGGAGTGGAATGGAGTGAAAGCCGGCGCATTGGGCGATGCCGCTGCCTTCAGCTTTTATCCCACCAAGAACCTGAGCGCGGCGGGCGACGCCGGCATGGTGACGACGAACTCCGACGAGGTGGCCGAGCGCGCCCGCATGCTGCGCCAGCACGGGATGCGCCGCCGCTACCACCACGATGAAGTGGGCTGGAACACGCGCATGGACGGCTTCCAGGGCGCGATTCTCTCGGTCAAGCTCAAGTACATCGACGGCTGGAACCACGCCCGGCGCGCCGCTGCCCGCCGTTATCATGCGCTCTTTCATGCGGCGGGGATGGTCGAAGCCGGCCCTTATCCAGGCCACGGCATTGTCCTTCCGCAAGAGGTGCGGAGCACCCGTCACGTCTGGCACCAGTACGTGATTCGCGCCCCCCGCCGCGACGAGTTGCGCGCTTTTCTCGCCGAGCGCCAGATCGGCTCGGAGATTTACTACCCCCTTCCGCTCCACTTGCAACCGGCTTTGCAGAGTCTCGGCTACAGCGAGGGCAGCTTTCCTGAGGCCGAACGCGCGGCCCGCGAAGTGCTGGCCCTGCCCATCTTCCCGGAACTGCGCGAAGACGAGCAGCAGACCGTGGTCGGCGCAATTGCCGAGTTCCTGAGCTGATGCGTCGCTCGCGCATCTTTTTTGCGCGCAGCCCTTCGATGTACGATGAAATTATCAAAATAGGGAGGGCCAGAATCGTGATTGGCTGCGTAGCTGAAAGCTGGAGAAGGTTTCTTTGTTATTCGGTGTTAGCGGGCCTGGGCTTTGCTATGGCTCCACTGGCCGCGCGGGGGCAGTTGGGGTTTCCTGACGCGGCTGCCCAAACTGCGCCTAATCCCCTCACTGACCCTACGATGAACCCCGGCAAGCTGCTGCTCTTTGACCTGGAGGCGCGTTTTGCCAAAGACGTGCTGGCGCGGGGCGGCGCGGCCTTTGCCGAGTGGTTTGCCGAGGACGGTGTGGCGCTGGGCAACGGCGCTGCCCCGCTGGTGGGGCGCGTAGCGATTGCCAAATCCGCCAACTGGGATCCCAAGGTCTATCAACTGACCTGGACGCCTACCGACGCGCAGATGGGTCCGTCGGGCGACGAAGGCTACACCTGGGGCCACTTCGAGGGACACAGCAAGGATGTGAATGGCAATCCCGTCACTGTCACCGGGCGATATATCACCATCTGGCGCAAGCTGGCAAACGGCCAGTGGAAGGTGGCGCTGGACGCAGGAGCCAATGAACCGGTCGCGGCCGGAGATTGCTGCAAACTGCCTGCCGGGCATTAAAGCGCGGCACAGAATGGTGCCGCGCATATCGCGCTTTATCTCTTACGTTCGGCAGCCTATGATACGTGCCCGGCGTGCAGGGCGCGCAGGTTGTAGTCGGCTACGACACGGGCGACCTCGGCGGCCGGTGCGCGCTGGGCGATGTTCTGTTCGAGCCAACTAGTGAGGGCCTCGAGGACGGCGCCCACCAGGCATTGCGCGGCAATGGCCGGATTGGGGACGAAGATCGCGCTGGGGATCGTGCCAAGAACCGAATTATTCGTGGCTAATTCCAGCGATTGGCGGACCTGATCGGCCTGGCGGCGAAGAATGGCGCGGCGCACCTGCTCCAGGCGGGGGCTGAGGCCGGAAGACTCGACGATGAGGATGCGCGCATCCGCGGGGTTCTCGGCGAGAAAGAGGAAGAGAGACTCGACCGCGCAGGGAATCGCCTTGACGGGATCAGGCTGGTGAAGTTTGACCTCATGGATAACTTCGTCGACCTTTTGGCCGAGGAGTTCGAGGACCGCCGCAAAGATATCTTCCTTATTGCGGAAATGATTATAAAAGCTGCCCACTGAGCTATTTGACTCATTCACAATCATGGGAACCGTAGTGGAGTGATAGCCGAGGCTGCCGAAAAGACGTGTAGCGGCATCCAGAATCGTCTTGCGGCGGGCGTCGTTGCGGGCCTGTGTGGCGGGAGTTTTGCGATAGGCCATTTTCTTACAATACTCCTCTTGACAAGAATAGAATGACGCGTCATTCTATTCTTGTCAAGGAAGAAAGTAACCATGGAAAAGAAAATCACCAATCTGGATTTGCAGTCTACGCCGAAGGTCGCGGATTTGAAGGTAGAACCTGAGGTTTTTACTCTATCACTCAGACTTTTCAAGTGGATAAGCGTACCCGTTGTATCTCTGGCGGCCTTGCTGCCACTCACTGGATGCGGTCCGAAGCCGCAGTTGGCATCGGATCAGCCGGTGGCGGTGCGGCTGCGAGCGCCGCAGCGCGTCCATCAGCCGGTGACGGTGGAGGCCAGCGGGACGGTGGAGGCCAATGTCACCGCGCAGGGGGCATTTCAGATTGCGGGTCGCGTGGCGCGTGTCCTGGTTGACGAGGGTCAGCCAGTGGTGAAGGGCCAGGTGCTGGCCGAGTTGGACGCGAGCGACTACCGCAACGCCTATGACGCGGCGTCGGGGCAGGCGGATGCGGCACGAGCGGTGGAGTTGAAGGCGCAGGAGGGCCTGCGTTCGCAGGAGATGGAGCAGGCGCGCATCGACTACGAGCAGTGGCTGGACCAATATACCCGCATGAAGTTCCTCTACGACCACAAGAGCCTGCCGGCCAACGACTTCGTGAAGATTGAAGCGGGGTATCATGCGGCCCAGCAGCGCTATGAGATGGCCAAGCAAGGCACGCGGGTGGAGGACAAGAAAGCCGCCAGCGGGCAGTACCACGCGGCAGCGGCCCAGGCGCAAGAAGCAGAGAAGCGGCTGGGAGACACGCGGTTGCGGGCGCCGATTACGGGCTTTGTGGGAATGCGGCGAATTGACGTCGGCGATACGGTCGGAGCCGGGATTCCGGTGATCTCCGTGCTGGACCTGAATCCGGTGAAGGTGCGGGTGGCGATCCCCGAAGCCGAGATCGGCAAGGTGCGGGAGGGCGCGCGCGCCACGGTGACGATTCCGTCGCTCGATGGACAGCAATTCGAGGGAAAGGTGGAGACGGTGGGGATGGCGGCGGACCCGGCTTCGCGCACCTACGCGGTGAAGATTACGGTTCTGAACCCGGCGCACTTGTTGCGCGCGGGGATGGTGGCCGAGGCGCGCATCTTCAGCGCGGCGATGGTGAACGCGCTCACCGTGCCCGGCGATGCGATTGTGCACGATCCGCAAGGCGCGGCACAGGTGTATGTGTATTCGCCTGAGCGGCAGCGCGTCTATGCCAAGCGGGTGAATGTGGGCGGGCTAGTAGGGGACGAAGTGGAGATCAAGAGCGGCCTGACGGGCGACGAACAGGTTGTGGTGGCGGGCCAGCAGAATGTGCGCGAAGGCTCGCCGGTCAAGATTGCAGGAGGCGGCCAGTGAATCCCGTCCGCGCGGCTCTGCGCTACCCGCAAGTGACTCTGGTTCTTTCAGCCATGCTGGTCGCGGCGGGCCTTTACTCCCTGGTTACCATGCCGCGGCGCGAAGACCCCAAGATTACAATCCATGTCGGCATTGTGGCCGCAGTATATCCGGGCGCGACCGCTCGTGAGGTGGAAGACCAGGTCACGCGGAAGATTGAAGAGCGGCTGTTCCGCTTTGCCGAAGTCCGCCGCGACAAGACCTATTCCACCACCCGCAACGGCATGGTGGTGGTTAATGTCGAGCTGGACAAATCGATCAAGGATACCGACGCGTTCTGGTCAAAGCTCCGCCTGGACATGGCGCAGTTGAAGGCCACGGAGTTGCCCGCCGGCGTGCTTGGCCCGGTCGTTGACTCCGACTTTGGCGACACCGTCGCGGTGCTGATTGCGGTACATGGCGGCAATTATGGCCCCAGAGAGCTGAAGGAGTACGCACAAACCGTGGAAACGTCGCTGCGCGCGATTCCGGCGGTATCGAAGATCAAGCGCATTGGCGATCAGAAGGAAGAGATTGAGATTGGCACATCCTCGGAACGGCTGGCGCAGTATGGCGTGAACCCGATGAAGGTGATGGGCGCGCTGCAGGGGCGCAACACTCCGCAATTTGCGGGCCGTGTACCGGCGGAGCAGAGCAAGGTGCCGATTGAATCGGGCGGCGCATTCAAGACCGAAGACCAGATTCGCCAGGTGATGGTGGATGTATCGCCCTCCGGCCAGCCGGTATACATTGGCAATCTGGCCACGGTGGAGCGAGTCTACAAAGATCCCACTGAATACGCGCGCTTCGACGGCGAGCAGACGATTCTGCTATCGGTGGAGATGCACGAGGGCAACAACATTGTGGACTTCGGCAACTCGCTGCGCTCCACACTGAAGAATGTGCAGGCGACTCTGCCGCCGGAGGTGAAGCTGGACCTGGTAGCGGACCAGCCACTGGTTGTTTCCGAACGCATTCGGGACTTTTTCGGCGAATTCGGCATTGCCATCGTGGCGGTCATCCTGGTGACCTTGTTGCTGCTGCCGCTGAGAGTGGCACTAGTCTCAGCCATCGCCATTCCTGTATCGGTGGCGATGACCTTCGGTATGCTGAACGCCTGCGGAATCGAGTTGCAGCAGGTATCGATTTCGGCGCTGATTGTGGTTCTGGGCATGGTGGTGGATAACGCCATTGTGATTGTCGACAACTATGTTGGCATGCTGGACCGCAAGGTACCCATCGATGAGGCGGCGGAGAGGTGCGCGACGGAGATGGCGGTGCCAGTGCTGACGGCAACGCTGGCCATCATCGCGGCCTTCGCGCCGCTGTTGCTGCTGACCGGCCCGGTGGGCGAGTTCATCCGCTCGCTGCCGATTGCCGTGGCCGTATCGCTGGGCACTTCGTTCCTTGTAGCCATGCTGCTGACGCCGCTGATGGCGCGCTTTTTCATCAGCAAAGGTCTAGTGGACCACGAGGCGGATTCCGGTGCGGAGCGCAAGCTGACGCCGCTGGACCACATGCAGCGGCATTACAACACCGCCATTACCTGGGCCATGCGGAACAAGCGGGCGGTTCTGGTATCGAGCATGCTGGCGGTTGCAGCCGGAATTGGAATTCTGGCGCTGGTGCCGCAACTGCTCTTTCCGCTGGCCGAGCGGAATCAGTTCGTGATGGACGTGTGGCTGCCGGAAGGCTCCAAGATAGAGGCCACCGATGCCGCCGTAAAGAACATTGAAACAGTTTTGCGGCAGGAGCCGCTCATCAACTCCTACGCCAGCTTTCTGGGCGCCAGCGCACCGCGTTTCTACTACAACGTGAATCCCCAACTGCCGGCGGCAAATTATGCGCAGATTCTGGTCAACACCAGGAAGGTGAAGGGAACGCCTGAACTGGTGGAGAAGCTGAGGCAGCGGCTGCCCGGAGTGGCTCCCGAAGCGAAGGTCTTTGTGAAGGAGTTGCAGCAGGGGCAAATCCTGGAAGCCCCGGTGGAAGTGCGAATCTCCGGAGACGACATTGCCACGCTGGAGACGCTAGGCAACCAGGTGGAGGAGATCTTCCGCCACACGCCGGGCGCGATGTACATCCATAGCGACTGGCACGAGGATGCTTGGGCTGCGGGCTTGAATGTGCGCGAAGAAGTGGCCAACCGCATGGGGTTGACCAACGCCGCCATCGCGCAGCAACTGGCGGCGGGTTTTGAAGGCGCGCCGGTGACGACGTTCTGGGAGGGCAACCGCGACGTGAATGTGGTGTTGCGGCTGGACGCCGCGGATCGGCAGAGCTTCCAGAATGTGGCCGACACCTACGTGATCTCGCCGGTGACGGGGGCCAAGGTTCCGCTGGCGGCGGTGGCTACGCTCACTCCAGAGTGGCAGCCGGGCAGGATTGTGCGCCGAAACGGCGTTCGCACCTTGACGGTGCGCGCCTTCCCCGGCGATCACCGCCTGGCGAGCGAGATTCTGGGCGACGCGCGCAAGCAACTCGACGGCCTCGCTCTGCCGCAGGGCTACCACATCGAGTACGGCGGCGAATACCAGAATCAGCAGGAAACCTTCGGTGAAATGAGCAAAGCACTGCTCATCAGCCTGGTTCTGATCTTCCTGATTCTGCTCTTCCAATTCCGTACACTTGTTGATCCGCTGATTGTGATGGCGGCCTTTCCGCTGGCGCTGCCGGGCGCGGCCCTGGGATTGCTGATTACCCACAATACGTTTGGCTTTACGGCATTTATCGGCATCATCAGCGTGGGCGGGCTGGTGGTGAGAAACTCCATCATTCTGATCGATTACATCCACGAACGGATGATGGCCGGCGTGGAGCTGGAGCAGGCGGCGCTGGAGGCGGGAGAACGCCGGTTGCGGCCCATCTTCCTCACTTCGGCGGCCGCGGCGGTGGGCGTCATTCCCATGATTATCTCCGGGTCCAGCCTGTGGTCGCCTCTGGCCAGCGTTCTCGCCTTCGGGCTGCTGGGATCGATGGTCTTCACGCTGGTGGCCATCCCGGTTCTGTTCGTGGTGGCGCACCGCAAAACTCACAGGTCTCAAAATCGAGAGCTGGGGCACCCGATTGCTTTGGGATTACTCCTGTTGCTCGCGACCACCGGCGTTGCACACGCCCAGGCGCGGCGCATCCCACTGGATGAGGCAGTCGCACTGGCCACCAGGCAGAACTCGACCGTGAAGATGGCGCGGCTGAAAACCAAAGAGATGAATGCCAAAGTGACGGAGGCGCGCGCCAATTACTTTCCGGTATTGAGCAACGAAAGCGATGCAGCGCACCTCAGGAACATTGAACACATGGAGTTCCCGATGGGATCTTTGGGGGTTTATCCGGGCATCGGTCCCGTTCCTGGGAGAAATGACTCACTTCCGCTGGGCCACCACAATTTCATTCTGAGCACCACCACGGCGGCGCAGCCGCTGACGCAGCTCTTCAAGATCCACGCCGGTGTTGCCGTGGCTAGGGCGGATGCGGGCGGCGCGCAGGACGATGCGCGGCGAGCGGAGAACGAGGTCGCCTTGAAGATGAAGCAGCTCTATTACGGCCTTCTGTCAGCGGAGCGCAGAAAAAAGGCTGCGGATTTGAAGATCGAAGCTGGAGAAGAGCAGCTCACCGAGGTGCAGAACGGGGTTGAGGCCGGCGCGGTGCTTGAATTGAAAGTTTTGGAGGGCAAGGCGCAGATTGCCGAGGCGCGCCATCAGCTGGGGTCGCTGGAAGACGCAATCAGCGACATGAAGGTGGAGTTCAACGATCTGGCCGGCCTGCCGCTGGAGAGAGAAGTGGAACTGGTCGCGCCTGAAGCTGAAAGCTCGGATGTGACCACGGGCGACCTGGAGACCGAGGCTTTGCGGCACAACCCGGAGGTGGCAGCGGCGCGCGAGACGCTGGCCAAGGCGCGGGCCGGCCTGAGCGCGGCGCACGCGGAGTATATTCCCGAGATCGGAGCCTTTGCGCAATACGTCCATCAGGATGGCGTGCCGCTGCTGACGGAAAACAACGGCCTGCTGGGCCTTAAAATGAATTGGACGCTGCTTGAGTTCGGCAAGCGCAGCGGGCAGGTGCATGAGCGCCAGGCGCAGGTCGCCGAGGCGGAAGAGAATCTTCGCCACGCGGAGAATCGCGCGCGTGTGGAGATTGAAAAAGAAGTGCGCAAGGTGCGGCGGGCGGAGAGCGGCCTTGAGGCGGCGCGGGAAAGCGTAACGGCGCGAACGGAGATGCGGCGTATCACGGCCAATCAGGTGGAGGCCAAGACCGTGAACGCATCCGCGCTGAAAGAGGCCGATGCGCAACTCGCCGAGGCTGAGGCGCTCCTCTTCCAGGCTGAGGCGGAGCGCGCCACGGCGCGTGCTGAACTGGAAAGAACGCTCGGAGAAGAGTAAGGTGGATTGTTGTCTGTTTTGCGGGAGGGAAAGTGGCATATCAGGTTTTGACCGTCAACAGGGAGTTCGGCAGCGGCGGCGGACGCATAGCACAGACCATCGCCAAGTGGCTTGGCTGGAAGCTGCTGGACAGGGACATCATCGACGCGATCGCCTACGCGGCTCATGTTGAGCCGAATGTGGTGCGCTCCTACGACGAACACGTGGATTCCTGGCTGCGGCGCCTCAACCAGCAGGCCATGCGCTCAGCGGCGCTGGCCGCCGGCCTGCAACTTATTGACGAATCCGTCTTCGACGCCGACGCCATGGTGAAGATTTCGCGCAAGATCATCGAGGAGGCGTACGCCGAGGGCAACTGCGTGATTGTGGGCCGCGGCTCACAGTGCGTCTTGCAGCACAAGCACGGCGTTTACCATGTCTTCGTCTACGCTCCCTATCACGAGCGCCTTGCGCGCCTGCGCACCCGCATGCCTGCTGACGCCCACCCTGAGGAGCGGATTCACAAGGTGGATGAGGAGCGATCCAGGTACCTGAAGCAGTATTACAGCAAAAACTGGAGCAATCCCCACCTCTACGATCTGATGATCCGCTCCAGCGAGGATGAAGACGCGACCGCGCGGGCGATTCTCTACGCAATGACCGGGGAAGTGCGGGGATAAGGATTAGGGAATAGGGAACAGGGAACAAATGTAAGGAGAGTTGATGATGAACGAAAGTCAGATAAAGGTTGTTGCGTTGAACGGCAGCGCGCGCAAGGGCGGAAACACGGCCATTCTGCTGCGCTACGTGTTAAAGGAGCTGGAGAGCCAAGGGATCGAGACCGAGCTGATCGAGTTGAGCGGCAAGAAGATTCACGGCTGCGTGGCCTGCCGCAAATGTTCGCAGAACAAGGACCGCCGCTGCGGGCAGAAGAACGACGACGGCAATGCGCTGATTGAAAAGATGGAGCAGGCGGACGGCATTCTGCTCGGTTCGCCAACCTATGTGGCCGACGTCACGCCGGAGATCAAGGCATTGATGGACCGCGCCTGTCTGGTTTCCAAGGCCAACGGGAGCATCTTCCGGCGCAAGGTGGGCGCGGGAGTGGTGGCGGTGCGACGGGCTGGGGCCATGCACGCTCTCGATTCGCTGAACCATTTCTTCTTGATCAGCGAGATGATTATTCCCGGCTCGTCGTACTGGAATATCGGCTACGGGCGCGAGATTGGCGACGTGGAAAAGGACGAAGAAGGCATTCAGACGATGAAAGTCCTGGGGCAGAACATGGCCTGGCTTCTGAAAAAGATTAACAACTGATCGGCCTCCCGGCACAAAGCAATCTGTTCGTCCCGGTCGAATGGGGCTATCCTTGATAGCAGGGGCTGCCGCTCAGCGGCTCTTCCTGCCAGGGTCTCCGAGGCGGATGGATAGGAACATCCCTGGCTGCCTCATAGCGTCATTCCCGCGCTGCTGAGAGTCTTCCGCCAAGCCGGAAGGGACTTGGCCTGTGGCCTTGCACGACAGCTCACAGATTGAGCGCCCTCCGTTGAAAAAGGAGAAATCCATGGAAACAAACAAAACCGACAATTCAATTGCAAACGATGTTCTGCATCTTGGCAGCCAAAGCCACCTTTCCCCGGAAGAAATCGCCAAAGCGCTGGCGCACCACAAGCGGCACCATAGCGGCGACCAGCCGAGGCAAGCTGCCGCCAAATTGAGCAGCGGCAAAAAAGGCAAGGATGGTAAATAGAGCTTTCCTCTCAGGGGCTGGGGAACCACAAAACATCGCTCGAAAGCCGTTCCCTGTTCCCTGCTTCCCTGTTCCCTGCTTTTTTCACAGGTACTCGCGCGCCATGCGCTGCCATGTGGGCCAATCGTGGGAGTTGGGCGCATCCCAGACGTGAAGCTGGTGGGGAATCTCCCGTTCGCTGAGGATGCGGTCGAGAGCCTGGTTCTGGCCCAGGCAGTGGTCGTCCCAGCCGGTGGCTAAGGTGTAGCTCGCTTGGCGGCAGCGATCGAGGAACCAGGGGGCGCTCAGGTTGGGCATGAAGTGCGTGGGCAGGTGGAAGTAGCAGTGCTGGTCGTAGTAGCCGCTCAAGAAACCGGTCAGTTCAAAGACGCCGCTGAGCGAAACGAAGCCGGTGAAGAGATCGGGATGGCGCAGCGCGATGTTGACGGCATGATAGCCGCCGAAGCTGCAACCGAGGGCAAGCAGGCGCGGGTCGGGGTTCTTCTGTCGAAGCAGCGGCAGCAATTCGTCGAGAATGTACTGCTCGTATTGCGCATGGCGATGGATGCGCTGGGGTGGGCTGGCATCGCGGTTGTACCAGCTCTCCGCGTCCACCGAATCCACGCAGAAGAGCTGCAACTGGCCCAGGTCGATCTTGGCGGCCAGGGCGGCGACCATGCCGCGGTCTTCAAAGTCGTAGAAGCGCCCGCAAGAGGTGGGAAAGACCACGACGGGCAGCCCCGCGCAGCCGAAGATGAGTACTTCCATCTCCCGGCCCAGGCGGGTCGAGTAGCCCTTGTAATACTCACGAATCAAATGCGCGCTCCGCGGCGGCTGTGGATGCCTGCTCAGATTTATGGTAGCGCCTGAGGCGCGAATCAGGTTACAATTCCCAACGGCAGGATTTCGATTGGATTTACGATGATGATTGAGTTTTGGGAGCACATATCGGGATACGACAAATGGACACCGATTGTGGCCACTGTGCAATCGTCTGTACTCGCAAGTGCCGGTTTTGGGGATGTGAGCAAATGCAAAATCGTTTGGGAAGATCAGCATTGTATGCACTACACCGCAGAATTTAAAGCATTCGAGGAGTCGCCGCTCTATCAGCTTTGCGATGGAGACACGGTTGAAATACGCTTCAACCCGAAAAGCCCTACCGAGTTTTATATCCGCGGCCTTCTCGAATCAGACCTCGTATATGCTTGGAAATCGGGAGTTTATGGTGTCATGATCATTTTGGTTGTTCTCATAGTTTTTGTAGCCTGGTTCGGGCCTTCGGTTATAAACGTGTTTTCCCATTGAGTGCGTATTCGAATCAATTCAAATCTCCGGCGACAAGAAATATTTTTCCGTCCTTGCATAAAATTACCGTCCCTGCGCGCACAATGGGTCCATGTTCACTCGCCACCCATCCGTGCTCTCTATTCCCTGTTCTCTATTCCCTGTTCCCTATTCCCTGTTCCCTGCGGGTGGCAGGGTGGCGAATGAAAAGCGATCAAATGGAGAAGAAAAACAGCGGCGATACCACCCCCCCCACCCTCAAAACTG
>Ga0302319_10007490_pt1 | contig 21490 bp, 19 predicted proteins | sample Bog_T0_2_FD_203319 | JGI IMG/M metagenome (GOLD analysis project Ga0302319, IMG submission 203319) | Peat permafrost microbial communities from Stordalen Mire near Abisko, Sweden - Bog_T0_2 | ecosystem: Environmental > Terrestrial > Soil > Wetlands > Peat | place: Sweden: Abisko, Stordalen Mire... | reverse complement strand
TTATTGCAGGATACTTATCCATCCTGGTTATACCCGGTAAAAATGGGGGCGACAACCGTTTGGGAAAGATGGGACGGCATAAAACCCGACGGCACATTTGAAACACCGACTATGAATTCTTATAACCATTACGCTTACGGTGCTATTGGCGATTGGATGTACCGGGTAATAGCAGGTATTGATACTAAAGAAGATGCACCAGGCTATAAGCAGCTTGTAATAAAGCCAACGGTAAACGGCAGATTTTTACAAAGCGCGACAGCAAACTATGAAACCAACTATGGGAAAATAAGCTCCGGCTGGAAAGTGGATGGCGGCAACCTTACGCTTGATGTAGAGATACCTGCCAATACTACCGCCACCATTTACGTGCCAGGAAGCAGCACCGACGCAATCTTAGAAAGCGGTAAACAGGTTGCCACGGAACCCGGTATTAAAGTTGCCGACCCGGTAAGCGGATTTGTAGTTTTAAATGTTGGATCGGGTGTTTACCATTTCAGTACAACAATAGCACAGCAGTAATATTAAAGGCCCTAAGTAAACTTCCAAATTTATTCCTAAATCCCTGGCAACCGCAGGACAGGGATTTAGGTGAGGCTGTAAGGTTAGTTTTTGCCCCTGAATAAAGAAGCAATCCAGATAATGAGGGCGATAACAATAATTACTGCAATAATACCAACAGCGAAACCAGCCTTAAAAATGCCGGCAATTACTGTGCAACCGCTAAAGCACAGCATCAATAACACAACGAATGGGATCCATATTTTTTTCATAATTTGTTTTTAGGGGATATAATATCCAAAAAGTGAAAAAAGTTTTAACAGAGGTAATTTAGTCTAAGCAAATGTGAAAATCGTCGTTAGTTAAACGAGTCCAAACCATTAAATATTTACCCGGTCCCCATGCGATTTTGGTTCAGATATTACCAAAAAGTGCAGGTCCTCATCGTTGTTATTAAGAATGCAGTGTTTGACGCCTTTCGGGATATGAACGGATTGACGTGCGTTAACAGATTTCAATTCACCCTCAATTTCGAAGGTTGCTATGCCAGATAGAACGTAAAATACCTGCTGGGCATTTTGGTGATAATGCATTTGCTCGCTTGTTCCTGGTGGCATGCGCTCCTCTATTACGGTTAAGCGGTCTGATCGCAATAAATGCCAGCCGTCGCAATTTGCACCCCAGGTATAGTGTTCTGCGTTATCGGTCGATGTAATCATGGTATATTAGTCTAATAATTTATTTCACATAAATCGGGATACGGCTTTCGGCTTGGTGCATTCCTCTTTTAGCTTTTACTTAAAATGGTTTTGTATATCCCAATTCCTCGTATTCTTTTATCAATTTATTAGTGGCCTGGTTACACCAGGCGATGGTCAGCAGCTTAGTTAAATCTTCCGGCGATACCGTTTTAAGGGCGACCAACATATAGTCATAATTGCGGTAATGATCGGTAATAAAAAAAGTTAGCGGATCATTTTCCATCCATTTTTCTCGGTCATAGGTTTGCACTACCAGGGTTTCTCCGTCTTCTTTCATCCTCGCGAATAGCTTTTTGCCGGCAAAAAAGCCGGGGGTGCTATAGGATGGTTTTTCTATAACGCCGGGCAAATGCTTTACGGCCTTACGGATAAATTCAAGGTATACTACAGTATCAATCTCCTGAAGTTTCAGGGAAACATTGTGCCGCCATTGATGCCTGTTGTTCATTGTGTTTAAATTTACTAAGTATGTTTCCAAATTTCCCTGCTATTGCCAAAATGGCGGCCGTGTTGTCGTGCCTCTTATCGTACAATCCGCACATTGGCGATCTGAATATAAAACCGGATCCGGTACATCCCCTCTTACTGGGGGCAGGCCTGTTACAATAGTTGAACTATTCACGGCCGTAACACCATTCACTGTACCCAAAGAATCTTCCGCGCAACTGTATGGATAGATTGGCACCCAGGCCGGCAATTGCTGGCTGTAAATAAATATTCTTTTTGAAGTAACTGTACAAACGCTTACGTAACCGATAACCGGCTCGGATGGATTGGTTACGCAGTGAATATTGCCTGTGAGCTGCGATGGCTCGGCGTCGAAAATACTGCCTAAGCTTTCCGTATTCGTTTTCAGGCTTGTCCAAAAGTTATAGGCGTCGGCGGTTAAGGCATATTGGCGGAGCAGTATGCTGTATTCGGCTTCTAATTTTTCTGATGTGGAGGAGATGAAAGCAATGGGGCTTTGATAAAGCACGTCCTGCTGCAATTTGGCTGTCGAGCCTAAAACTATATCGCTCGAAACTTCGTTGCCAAAACAAAGATCTATTTGCTGGGCAGGCGACCTGATTACCAGTGCGGTACCATTACCCACATAATAGGAAAAATACTGTGCACGAAACTCCCATGTTTCTGTATAGTCCCAACGGTAATATTTCACGGTATTGGTAGCATCGTGCGTATTGGCATAAATCTGGACCCCCGGTTCAGGGGCGTTGACGACGTTGAACCCAACACTGTCAATAGGCGGTGTAATACCGACCGGCACCGGGTCCGACTGGTATTGCTTATTATTGGCCGTTATGTTTAAACGATATTGACGGGTAACATCAAGGTTTAAACCGGGTGAGAAGTAGTTGCCGTTTCCGGAAGGCGTTAATGGATAAACAACGCCCTGGTCGCTTACCACTGATACCGCTGCGCCCGGCACCGGTGTAGCGCCGGCCGCGCTTGAAACGCTAACTGTTTTACTGAGCGTAATAATAGTTGAATCAGATCCGGCATTAATTACCCCTTGCACAACGAGGTAACCGCCAGGAAAAGCAAGGGCGGGCGGGTTATATGGTTTTACGCAAGCCGTAAACAAAATCACCAACAATAAGCAGGTGCATTTTCTCATAAATAAACTGTTTATAATGCTTTGAAGTTTGAAGTTTTGAGCATGGGCTATAAATTTAACAAATAAAAATTTAATACTATTGATTTCTGCTTTAATGAATTAGCTTGTCCTCACCTCAGCAAGATTATTGGAAAGAATGTATTTTTTCTATTTTCTTTTGAATGGTTTGTTTATCCGTATTTGTCTTAGCCAATGAAAATGCTTTTTGAAAATTTTGCTTCGCTATTTCGTTATCAATACCTGTGTACAATTCGCCAAGCAGGGTAAAGTAAAAGTGATTATCGGCCAGGTTTAATTTTTCGGCTTCAATGATCGCTTCTGGTTTTCCGTTAGCCTTCGCAAGCGCATATGTGCGGTTAAGGGCCGCTATCGGCGAATATTCCATTTGCAGCAGCACGTTGTACAGCTGTAAAATATTTTCCCACTTTTCTTTTGTATCGGCCTTTTGCGTATTCCAATAAGCGATGGTGGCTTCGAGGTGGTATTTGGAGATGTTGTTTTTATCCCTGCAGGCCTCGTGGAGGTAATATGCGCCCTTCGCGATGAGTTCCCTGTTCCAAAGATTCTCATCCTGGTTATGGTACAAAATGATTTCGCCGTTCCCTGTTTTTCTGGCAGCAAACCGGGAAGCATGAAAACACATTAAAGAAAACAAAGCATTCACATTCGGTTGGTTGGTTTGTTCGTTTTCGATCAGCAAATAAGTTAAACGCATGGCTTCCAGGCAAAGGTCTTCCCGCAAAACGGTATCAGAACTTTCGGAATAATAGCCTTCGCTAAAAAGCAAATACAACGTTATCAATACCGTATCTAACCGGTTATTTATTTGTTTTTCGCCTGGAAATTCAATGGTTATTTTTTCCGCCCGTAGTTTTTCCTTTGCCCGGTACAGCCGTTTGTTGATGGTTTCTTTATTGGTTAAAAAAGCGTTTGCTATTTCTTCAATACCAAATCCGCAAAGAACACGAAGCGATAATACTATTTGTGATTCTGTCGAAAGGGAAGGATGGCAAACAGCAAACAACATCTGCAGCTGACTATCGGTAATGTTTTTGTCAGACAAATCAATTTCGATTTCTTCAATTTCAGACGAAGCAGACTTTATTTCAATGGTTATTTTTTTAGAAAAAAATTCACCGCGGCTAAGGTAATTTTTGGCCTTATTTTTCGCGACCATATATAGCCAGGCCGTTGGGTTCGGGGGGGTGCCTTTATATGGCCAGGTTTCCAAAGCGGCTAAAAATGTTTCTCCGGCCAGATCTTCGGCAATTTCTATATTTTCAATACCAAAAGCTTTGCAAAGCACTGCTGTTATTTTTCCAAACTCTGTCCTGAAAAGATGCGGTATTAATTCTTGTTGTTCCATAAAAACTAAAAAGCCCCTGTAAAATTAATTGTTTACAAGGGCTTTATTAATCCTACTTCATAGAGTTCCCTTTAATAATTTTCCTCACCTCAACCGTATTCCCCTCACCCTGCAAAACAGGGCTGCCTTTTGCAAACTCAGCAGCTTCATCAGCATTTTCCGCTTTAACAATAATAAAACCGCCAATTGTTTCTTTAATTTCGCCGAACGGGCCGTTGGTTACCACTTTGTTATGGTGTACCACCCGGGCATCGTCGAAAGGTATACCTGTGCCCGATACAAACTTGTTTTGGGCGGCGATACCGCCGATCCAGTCCATAGTTTGTTTCATCCAGATTTGAATTTGTTCAGGAGAGGCTACGTTGTGGCCATCTTCATGCCTGAAAATTAACATAAATTCATCCATTTTTTAAGATTTTAGCGCCTGCCCGCCGGCAAGCCGGTTAATGATTATTTGTTTATACCTCAATAACAAATGGTTTTTTGTAAATTGGACATGGGCTGGTGAAATTAATTTTTTTAACCACAACGGGCACAAAGATTTCACAAAGGGCACTAAGAATAGTGGACTTGGTGCCGTCCTTTGTCTTAATAGTGGTTAAAACCTATCGATGTTTCCTATTCAAATTTAAACACCCTGAACGAATGCGGTTTCAGGCTTAACGCGAAAACATTCTTTTCGCGGCTGTCCGGGTCAAACCTGAAGGGTTTCCTAACTACTCCCGGTAGTTTTTCATCCGATAATAAATCAGTAAGTATTTTATAGGGCGCCGCTGTTACTAAATTAATATCTACCGGTTTATCTATAAAGGATTCCACAATGCAGGTATTATTATCATAAACATAAATGGCGATATTGCCTGGCCCCTCCAGTTGCACGTTCATCTTCGCGCCAAGCGCCCCCCTGATCTTATTTAATATCTCGACCGGTAACCGGTATAAATCGGCAAAATTATCGGGGATCACCAAAATATCCAGCTTTCCTTTAGAATAACTTGCCTGGTGCATTAGCGGCCAGCCATTTGGACCATCGAGCGCGGAGGCCAGTTCCCAGGAATCATTGGTGAGGTAGGCGATCTGTGGTATCAGCATAGGCTTTTCGATGCTGTAAATTTTACCAAACCCTGCTTTAAAGTCCTTTACCAAGGCCTTACGGTCAGTGTATCTTATTTCGGCAATGTCTTCAATCCCCTTTCCCTGCAAAGCGTCGAGCAAGCCTGATGTTATCACGACGGTTTTTCCCTCCGTGAGTTGTTGTTTTATTTTACCGACAATATTGCTATCAAACTTTGCCTCCTCAGTTAGTAAAATAACAGAATCCGCGGCAGGAAAAGCAGGGTACATATCCATCGGAATGCCGGCCTGACCTAAAAAATTCTGTAAAAAATCTTCACCAACCGCATTATACGGCCGGTAACTTTTTATCCCAACGGGTTTCCCCAGTTTGCCGATAAATTTGTCAACCGCTTCAAAGGCGTAACCAGCGGCACGCGCTATGGTGGTTGGCGCCGTTTTTGACCCGCCATTGTAGTTTATGGGCTGCATCATTTCATCAAAGTCGAAACTGGAATGCTGGCCCTGCCAGGGGGCGCGGTCTTTTTCAGAGGTTTTATAACTTAACTGTCTGAAATCGAAAAGCGTTATTTCGGGGGCTTTGGCAAAAGCGGTAATCCATAGCTGTTCAGCATAACGGTCATAATTGCCCATGCCGCCGGGGTCTACCCAGCCGCCACCGTTGCCATGCGGTTTTATGTTTTCGTAATAGCGGAAAACGTTATACCCCAGGTACTGCTGTAAATGCTGGTCGCTCGTTACCGCGTCGCGGGTTTCGGTGCCGGTATAAATGCCGTCGAAATATTTTGGTTCCTCATCGAGGTTAAAGCCCAGGCCCTGGAAAGACTCGTACCAATTAGGGTATTTAACAACTATCTTAACCTTCGGGTTAACCCTGTGCGCCGGACCTACCACCAGTTCCCGTCCCGCGTCGGCCATCAGTTTTAATCTGAAATCTGTCCAGCTTTTGTTGCCTTTGTCTTTTATACTCTGATCTGATTTGCAATCCGTAAAAAAGAAATCATCCAGGATGATTTCGTCGAAGTTTTTGGCGGTATATTCCGTAATTTCCTGCACCTTTTTACGGTCGGCGGGGTCGCTGTAACAATAAGTTTGGAAACGGTTGGGCTCGCTGATGGTAAACGTAATACCCCCGGCCACCTGTATGCCCCTGTCGCGAAAAAATTTCTTGGCAATGTCGAGCGTTTTCTGGTCAACAATATGGGTATCACGGTGCGTTTCGATATACACTTTATCCACTTTAAGCTGCCGTGTAATCTCGTTCCAGATGGGTTTAAGGTAACCGTCGGTATCGGCCATTTTGGCCACCTCATAAGCCCGGCAATAAATTGAAACTTTAAAGTTCTGGTATTTTTGGGATAAGGCCTGTGTTGCCGGTATTGACAGCATTAGCAGGAGCCAAAGGGCTTTGCGGGTTTTCATTGGTTGCGGGTTTTAGTTGGTTAACGGCCTGGTTTTGATTGGTTGTTTACCAAATGTAGGGGGTTTTTTGAGGAATAGAAAAATTGGTATAAACAGTTGCTACATCAATACTACTGCATTGGTTGATGTTTTTACTAAATTTATCACTTCATAGGACGATCTTCATGTATTCGCAGGGGTTTGTCGCAGACGACCCCGTTTTTCGTTTTACCCCTTTATAGCCGGGTATGAAGGCATCATCCAGCACTTTGCCCAGGCCGGATGGTCCTTATGGTTAATAGCGCATAATATTAATTTTGTAAAAATGCTGAATGAAAAATACCCCGGATTATGACAGGTAAAAAGCAGCGGCCTGTGCGGTTCTTTTCCTGGGGAAGAAAAGTTAGTGTGCCAGGTTTGCACAGGCTTGCAAGCGTTTTAATACCCTTTTATTTTTTCGTATCGTAACTGCTTTTCAATTTGCAATTCACGTAAAACTCATATATTGCAATTCTAAATTTAAACTATTATCACAATGAAATCACAACCCATTGCACTATTATTGAGTATTTTCTTTCTATGCGGCTGCGCGTCCGGCTATCATTTAATAAACCCGCCAACCTTAAATTATCTTTCAAAAAGCGCTGACAAATCTGTTAGTTTGGATTATAAGTACAACCTGCTTCCGGGAAAGTATGCAAAAAAAGAGATCAAATACAACATTAAGCTAATCGCGGTTAGGTTAACCAACAATAGCGGCAGGGACCTCGTTTTTGGTAAAGACATTAAACTGGCCTACGGAAACGGCAGCGAAGTTGTTTTAGTGAATGATGACGAAGTTTTTACATCGTTAAAACAAAAAAGCGGGTACTACCTATTTTACTTGTTATTGACCGCAGCCAACCTTAATACAACCTCGAACGGGCAAACAAGTTCAATACCTGTCGGGTATGTATTAGGGCCAGGATTAACGGCTGCAAATATAATTATTGCCGCTACGGCAAACGGGTCATTTAGAGACGAATTGCTTAAATATAATATGATTGGGACCACCATTAAAAATGGGGCTACCGTTTACGGATTGGTGGGTATAAATACAACTAATTTTGAAAGTATAAAAGTTAAACTCGAGTAAACCATGAACGCGGCTAAACTTGTTTGGTTACCAGAATTTTGGTGAAACGGCGGGCATATAGTTTATTTAACATTCATTAACTAAACAGCAGGGTGAATAAAACAATATAGTATGTAATTTCATGGCACTAATCTTCAACCCGCTATGAAACAGGCACTTTTTGTGTTTTTCCTTATCTTATTTTTAAACAAAGGCGTATGCCAGCAATCCGGTTATTACCTGCCGCTTCCCGAAAAATGGGGTGTCGAAAAAATACTTTTCCCAATTCAGTTTGATCCGTTGGTGCCTTACACCGGGAATGAAGAATTGCGTTTTACACCCGGCTGGGGCGACAGCAAAAGTGAAGAATATTGGTCGTACGACTTTTTATGGTTTGTAGACGGCAGCCCTAAACTAAACGCGGATATCTTACACCGTTATTTAACCCAATATTTTACTGGGTTGTATTTAACCAATCAAAAAACAAAATCTACCGCGTCGGCAGGCAGTTTTACAGACGCGCAATTTAAAAAGGTTGCGACTGCCGAAAACGATAACGAAACCTACGAAGGTGAGATCAGCACATTGAATTTTTTAAACAAACAGCAAATAAAGTTTAATGTGCGTGTCCACGTCCGGAATTTCGGCAGCGCCAATAAATCTGCCATATTGTTCGAAGTTTCCCCGCATGATTATGTGCACCCTGTTTGGGCGGAGTTGGACAGCATAGTTGCCGGCTTTCATCTGAAAGAGTAGCCAGGGCAATAGCGAAACTACCGCTTTCGGTATTTTGCCGACCAGGATTAAACTTACGAAGTTTTCAAAACTGCTGTTCTACCCAGGGAACCATAAACTTGTCAGGAGACAAAACCTGGAAGACAGGCGCCGGATTTTGTTTTTAAAAAGTTAATGCTTACCGAACTGGAATTTCGCGTTAAGCATTAAAGCGGGAGGCCAGCCGCGCCGAAGACGAATGCTAAAATGGACCTTATTGTTTTTGGGGCGAGGACTTCATCCGCCAACAGGCGGACTTACTCCATTTCGATTTCAGGGGAAACGTCTTAAAGAAAAAAACCACTTTCAACGCCTTTACCCCAGGCTGACAGGTATGCCGTTTAAAGACCTCTGCGTTTCGCACAATACCTTTATATTTTACATTTGTGGTGACACTGTTTTGACACCATGAAGGTACCGTTTTTCGTAAAAAAATTCCTATAAATAATTGTAAATGAGCTATTCTAAAAATCGGTAACGTCAAAATCGTGAACACTAACAGATTTCAGATGTGCAGATTTCAGATGTACAGATTTCGAAGTTGAAGATGAAGCCCCACCTTACACTATTGACCCTTTCACATTTCACCTATTACCCTTCACCTTTTCAGAATAAAGTAGCCTGGTAATACCCGATTTTGGATTCCTTTTTTTCATTACTACTCGCGACACTTCCGCCATCAATTTTATAAACTGCGCTCTCCATATATCTTGAGGCCACAATGATCTGTGTATCACCGGCATGTTCGTCAAATAATTCCTGCACAAGTTTTGGGTCGTTATTATTTTTTGACAGGTGCGACAGCAGCAAATGTCCCAGAAATGGCGACCTGTGCGTTTTAAAAAGTTCCAGTGCTTGTTTGTTTGATAAGTGCCCCTGTCCGCCGCGTATCCTTCGTTTTAAATGAATAGGATAATTACCATTATCCAGCATCACATCATCATAATTCGCTTCCAAAAATGCCGCGTGGCATTGACTGAAATAATAAACCACATGCTCGCAGGCAATACCGATATCAGTAAAAACCCCAACTTTAATATCACCACAGGTTATTATGAAACTATGGGGGTGTGCGGCATCGTGCATTTTGGGGAAAGCGGTTACCTGTAAATCGCCGATATTAATGGTTTCGAAAGCGGAAAACGACTTTACTATGTTTTCGTCCAATACGAGTCCGCCCCTTTGCATTGTTGACGGGGTAATATAAACCGGCAACTGGTATTTTTTAGCGAGCACCGCGATACCGCTGATATGATCGGAATGTTCATGCGAGACAAATATGGCCTTCACCATGCGCATGGATAAGCCCAGCCGCTGCATGCGTTTTTCTGTTTCGCGGCAGGAAATACCGGCGTCAACCAATACCGCCTCCTGTTTGTTACCTACATAATAACAGTTTCCATTACTTCCCGAATTTAACGACGCGATAAAAAGTGGCATATAAATACAAAGAAACCTGATTTTAGTGAATTGTTTATAAAAAGCTATTAAAAATCATTCCGCATTTGCCATCCCGATAACTATCGGGACGAATTCTGCAATTAAAAATTCCAAAATCAAACTATATTTACCGCTATGGATTCACCAATAAAAATACCGCTGCTTGATGCAACAGAGCTGCGCGTGCTGGGCTCCCTGATGGAAAAAAGCAGGTCAACACCCGATTACTACCCAATGACGATCAATAGCCTTACAGCTGCGTGCAACCAAAAATCGTCGAGGAAGCCTGTTGTTCAATATGATGAAGATACCGTAGGCCAGGCGCTTAATACGCTAAAAAAAAGGGGCTTAGTCTCAACGGCAACCGGTGGCTCAATCCGGAGTGTAAAATACAAGCATAATTTCGCAATCGTGTTCCCGGTAGTCCCGTCGGAGGTCGCGATCATTTGTTTACTGATGCTCAGAGGGCCGCTGACGCCGGGAGAGCTGAATACCAACTCCGGGAGGCTATTTGAATTCGAGTCATTAGAAGAAGTTCAGCAGGTGCTGGAAAGACTCAGTTCGCCGGAAATGCCCTTTTTAATGCAGCTGCCAAAACGGCCGGGACAAAAAGAAGTTAGGTATGCTCATTTATTGTGCGGCATTCCCGAAATAAGCGACGATGATTTTGAAGATGAGCCTTCAACGCGACATAGCAGCGGCTTAGAGGCGAGAGTAGTTAAACTTGAAAACGAGCTGGCAGAATTGAAAGAAGCGTTTTATAAACTGATGAAAGAGTTGAGCTGAAGAAAGTCTTTGTTCATGGATTTAAAAAAATTTGATGGAAAATATAAAGAAAAATATTTTTTTTGCAGATGAACAAAAACTTGTATGATGAAAACGTTAAATTATGTAACCATGATCGCCCTTATGTTTTTTGCATTGCAGAGCTGTAACAACTCCCGCAAAGGGACAACTCAAAAAGCAGACAGTTCGAATAAAAACAACACCAGTTATTATCAGAATTACAAAAGTTTTAACAAACGCCGCGACACAAACGGTGTCGCATCCCTACCAACCTTGAAAGTAGATAGCGCCGATGCCGAATTCGCCATGGCCGCAGTCGGTGAAAACCTGGCTGACATATACTTGTCCGTAATCGCTTTACAAATAACAAAAGATGTAAAAATTAAAGGATTTGCAGACTCCCTGATTACCGGACATATGAAGCTGAATGACCAACTTTCAGCTATTGCCGGAACGAAGAATATCCGGATTCCATCGTATGTTTCGCCTGAGCGCCAAAAAAATGCCGTGACCATAGCAAAAAAAACAGGCAAAGAATTTGACCGCGCTTATTTAAATGAAATCGGAAGAGGCATCCAAAAATCTGCAAAATTGTATCAATCGGCAGCTGTAAATGTTAAGGACTCCCAGTTGAAAGAATATGCTTCCAAAGCCACGATTTTTATAAAAAAGTACCCGAATTTGATAAATAAAATTAATTCTGGTTTGAATTAGTGAAGTACAGTTTTTTTGGAGGCGAGCCGTCACAAAAAGAAGTCATTTAAACATAAGTTAAAGAAACTTAATGGTATATAAATTGTTTAACAAGAAATAAAATTTATATACCCATGAAAAAGTTAACTTATATGTTTATGATTGCTTTGGCTGCGTATGCATTCCAGGGCTGCCACAACAAACCAAAAGACGACAAGCAAATTGCTGATAGCTTAAATAAGTCGAAGGATACGAGCAGCAACGCAGCGGTCACCGGTGGGATAGGTGTTGTTAATGACGATGCCAGGTTTGCAACCAATGCAGCAGCCGGCGGTATGGCCGAAGTGGAACTCGGTAACCTGGCACAGCAAAAGAGCGCGAATGAAAAAATCAGAAATTTCGGCGCTATGATGGTTGCGGACCATTCAAAAGCCGGAAATGAATTAAAAGCGCTCGCGACAAGTAAAAATATTTCATTACCGGGATATGTTTCTGATGATGAACAAAAAAAGATAGATGCCCTTGCCAAAAAATCAGTGAAGGATTTTGATAAAGCTTATGTCGATGCCATGATAAACGGGCATAAAAAAGCGCTGAAATTATTCCAGGATGAAGCAAAAAATGGTACAGATGCCGATTTAAAAGCATTTGCCTCACGGACAGTTACCGTTGTTCAGGCGCATTTGGAGGCGATTGAAGAAATACAGGCTGGCCTGAAATAATTTTCCGGAAAGAATTCTATTCTATTTTTTTTTAATACGCGCCGCTAATGAAACCACAGGCGCCGCGCACAAATAATTTAAGTTAGTAAAACTTAGTATTATGTCATTTCTAAAACAACAAAATTATATTGTCATGAAAAAATTGAGTTTTTTTATTATTGCAGCATTGGCTGTATACGCAATGCAAGGCTGCCACAGCGGGTCGAATGCTAACCACAATGCTGATAGTACGAGTGATACTACGGTAACTAAGACTACTACTGTCACCAGTAGTACTACCGCCGACAGCAGCGATGTGAAATTTGCCAAGGAAGCGGCCGGTGGCGGCATGGCTGAAATAGCGTTTTCAAAACTTGCAGAGCAAAAATCCCTCAGTACAAAAATCAAGGATTTTGCAGCTATGATGGTTACTGATCACAGTAAGGCCGGCGATTCTCTTGCCGCAATCGCAAAAAATAAAAATATCACTTTACCGGTAGCGGTTGATACAGCCCATCAAAAGAAATATGATGACCTGTCGGCAAAGTCAGGCGCCGATTTTGATAAAGGGTATGTAAAAATAATGTTAGGTGACCATAAAGGGGCACTTAAATTAATGCAGGACGAGGCAACAAATGGAAAAGATGCCGATTTAAAAGCATTTGCGGCTAAAGTCGCTCTAACCGTGCAAATGCATTTAGATGCTATTGAGAAGATTGACGCCGGCATGAAATAATAATAAAGTTTTGAATTTTTTAAGATTTACGAAGCTCTGAAAGCTTCGTAAATTTTTATTGTTAATATTGAAGGAGATTCTTAGCCTTTAATATTAAAATGAAAACCCTTGCCGACCTTTTTTTATTGGGCGACCCGCGCCTTTACGAAACCTGCGTTCCAGTGTTAAAAGCAGAATTGCCCTTAGTTGAAGGCTGGGTGGCTGATCTGGACAACGTAATGAATGAAATCAGGCTGAAATATAATTTCGGCCGCGCCATTGCCGCACCACAACTTGGTATTATGAAGAGGCTTGTCTACCTGAATATCGATAAACCCATTGTTTTTATCAATCCTGAACTGCACAATTTAAGCGAAGATTTATTTGAACTGTGGGACGATTGCATGAGTTTTCCCAATTTACTGGTTAAAGTAAAACGGCACTGTTCATTAACCATAAAATACGTTGATGAATACTGGCTGCCACAGGAATGGAAAGTGGAAAATGCACTTTCAGAACTTTTACAGCATGAGTATGACCATCTAAACGGTGTCCTTTGCACCATGAGGGCGGTGGATGAAAAGGCCTTTAAGTGGAGGGTTTGAAATGGTTATTCATTCAACAGGCAAAATATTCTATATTTAACAGTTCAAACCATTCGTTTTTTTAGCAGCCAGATATCCTCAATTAATATCCAATGAAATACCTGAGAATAATTTCAATTTTCGCCGTTATAACTATGCTTACCTCATTCAGGCTTGTACAAAATCCTTTTCCATTTGATGATTACCCGGTATATACCGGGAACGATCTCGGTGTCAACTATTCACCGTTAAAAACTGTTTTTAAAGTATGGGCGCCAAAAGCTTCTGAAGTTAAATTGAGGTTATATGATGCCGGAAACGGCGGGGAAGCCACCAGTATAACTGATTTGCAAAAAGATGTGCAAGGTACCTGGCAGTTAGCCATCAATAAAGACCTCAAAAATAAATATTACACATTCCAGGTATTGCAGGATGGTGTTTGGTCACTGGAACGGCCTGATATTTATGCCAAAGCGGTTGGCGTTAATGGTATGAGAGGCATGGTGGCCGACCTAAAATCAACTGATCCGGAAAACTGGGAGAATGATAAAAAACCAGCGCTTAAAAATGCTACAGACATAGTGATTTACGAATTGCACATCCGTGATATTTCTGTTAGCCCCAATTCCGGTATCCGGAACAAAGGAAAGTTTTTAGGGTTAACTGAAACAGGTACAAAAAGTCCGGATGGTGAACTAACAGGTATCGACCATATTAAAGAATTAGGTGTTACCCATGTTCACCTTTTGCCTTCTTTCGATTTTAACTCAATTGATGAAACGAAGCCGGAAGCCAATCAATATAACTGGGGATATGACCCCTTGAACTACAACGTACCGGAAGGCAGTTATTCTACCAACCCGTATGATGGAAATGTGCGGATAAAAGAGTTTAAAAAAATGATACAAACCCTGCACAAAAACGGGTTAAGAGTAATACTGGATGTAGTTTATAACCACACCAGCGATATCAAAGGTTCCTGCTTCACCCAGTTCGCACCAGGCTATTTTTATCGCCAAAATCCAGACGGTTCGTATTCGAACGGAACTGGTTGCGGAAATGAAGTGGCGTCTGAAAGGCCGATGGTGCGTAAGTTCATGATCGAATCATTGGTGTACTGGGCCAGGGAATATCATTTAGATGGATTCAGGTTCGATTTGATGGGTACGCATGGTATAACAACGATGAACATGATCAGCGATACGCTGCATAAAATAGATCCAACTATATTTATTTACGGCGAGGGCTGGACAGCGGGAAACAGCCCGCTCCCCGATTCATTACAGGCAATTAAAAAAAATGTTTCAAAACTGAACGAGATCGCTGTTTTTAGCGATGATATAAGAGACGGCCTAAAAGGCGGCTGGGGAGACATAAAAGAAAAAGGCTTTGTAAGCGGGAACGCGGCAATGGGCGAAAGTGTTAAATTCGGTATTGTGGCGTCCACGCCGAACCCGCAAATTGATTACAGCAAGGTTAATTATTCAAAAGGGCCCTGGGCTGCTGAACCATTTCAAACAATAACCTATGTTTCCTGCCATGACGATAACACGTTATTCGACAGGCTTAAAATTTCAAATCCAGCAGCTACAGAAACTGATTTGATAAAAATGGATAAGCTGGCGGCAGCTATTGTGCTTACCTCCCAGGGCGTTTCGTTTTTACATGCCGGCGCAGAGCTATTACGGACCAAACAGGGCATAGCCAACTCCTACAAATCGCCGGATTCTATTAACGAGATTGACTGGAGCCGCAAAACAAAATATAAATTAGTATTTGAATATTACAAAGGGCTGATTGCCCTGCGGAAAAACCATCCGGCGTTCAGGATGATGTCTGCCAACATGATCGCTCAAAATCTTAAATTTTTAGATACTGGTGATCCGGGAGTAATTTGTTATCAGCTGAGCAATAATGCGAATGGTGATAGCTGGAAAAATATTTTGGTTGTTTTGAATGGGAACACTTCAGCAAAAACGATCAGCGTCCCTCCCGGAAACTGGACTTTGGGAGCAGATGAAAATATCATTAATGAAAACGGGATAAAATCAGGTTTACAAGGAAATATAATTATTCCGAGAACAACCGCTTACGTTTTATTTAGTTATTAGCTGGTGCAGGCAAATCCCTGCACCACAGCTATCAGGAAATAGGGTGTCCAAATTAATTATGGCTGCCGCCGTTACTAGCTGTCCCGTGAGTGTTATTCCCTACGATACCGATGGGAATAATAAGCTTAAAACCCACATTCCTTCCCATATTGTAAATTCCTTCACTTTGCCTGGTAACTACAGCAGGGACTATTCCAAAGTTGGTTGGGTTATTAGCGCCGTTATATGCCCAAAAATACTGTGTACGCGATGTATGGTCAACATAAGCAATATTCATCAGGTTTGTGCAGTTAATAAACAGTGAGCATAATACGCGTTTGGTTTTTTTGCTGATAAAATTCGTCCCGAAACCGGCATTAAATAAAGTATAGGCGTATGAAGGCAGTTCGGTATATTGGGCGTTGTAAATGTCGTTTTGTGCCCAATCATGCTCTGCCCCAAGCTTAAAGAACGTTCTGTTAAGAACTGAATTAGAATGGTCTGTTAGTTTAAACTTAACCTCCGATGTCAGGCGGGGAGCCGGCGTCCAGGGTACATGCCGTGTTGAATCGGTTTGCCCGGGTAGAAAAGTATAGATATAAGAAAACCCATTATCCAATTCAAACCATTTTGCACCTTCCGGATGTATGTTCAGATACGCGGTAACCCCTCCAATAATAGCAGTATTGGCGCCGTATTTGTAAATGGGTTTTCCCAAAAGAATAGAATCCGCCCCATTTTTGCTTGCAAGTCGGTCTGAAAATATAAAGTTTTTTATATAATTGTAAAACCCATCCACTTCAAAATTAACATCTTTGCCATTATTCCCGTATGCAACGTCTACTTCATACCCTTGTTCGGCTTTAAGGTTAATATCCCCTAATTCATAAGCAAACGCCCCCGGATTTAGCTCATTACTGGTTAACTCATTTATTGCAGGGGCGCGGTAACTTTTTGCTATGTTTAGCTTTACATAGTTATGTTCAGGTAGTTGATAAGTTGCGCCTATACTTCCCGAAAATCCGGTGTATTTTTGGCTGACCGCAGAGAACTGGGTGTAGGACCCCGGTGTTCCTGCCGGAACTTCTTCCTGCTCTGGCGTAAAATAATTAGCCAGGTACATTGGCTGCCCGGTTATACTTCTTAAATCATAGCGCAATCCGCCAATCAGGGTTAGGTTTTTAAAATCTTTTTCCAGGATTCCGTATCCGCCTATATCAAAAATATGATAATTTGGTATCTCAAAAATACCAATATATGGCCAAGGAGGTTCCGCGCCATTGTTCATAAATTCATACATGCCATTAAAACCGGTAGTGAACTTCAGGCCCGAATTAGCGCCTTCCACCTGGTATTTAATGGAGTACGGGATATCATGCACAAACATATTTTCCTCGGCAACGGTTCCTGTATCTATTTCATGGCGCGCACTCACTGTATTTCCAATATCCACTCCGATCCTTCCTTTGCCGACATTAATACTGTTTTGCCACCAAACTTCATCATGATTTAAAACCTGGTAACTCGTTATATCCGGATTGTAAGATAAAAAATTAGCTTTGCTTGGGAATACCTGCCCGGTTCCGAGTACGTACCGTCCGTTTACAAACTGCGCGCCTAATGGCACATCGAACTCAAAATGCCCGGTGGTACTGTCGCGGTTACCGTCGGGGATTTCAATTTGCTTGTGCAGGGTACTTACTGTCAGACGCGAATATCCCCATTTTTTGTTCAATCCGATTACAGCCCTTATATTACTCTGAAAGAAAGCGGTCCCCCAAACATAGCCATCATGAGGATCTGAATAGCTATGTGCTGCTTCATAACTTCCTCTTACATCCCATACAAAACCATTATTGTTTCCGCCAATATCCACCGTGTTACCAATTAACCCATTATTGGTTTGATACTCCGACTGCACACTACCTTCTATCGTTCCCATTGGCCGGAAGGGCTGCGATTTGAAGCTTACCACGCCGGCTTCGGCATTGGCACCGTATTGCAGGGAGGCCGCGCCCCTTATAATCTCAGCATCATACACCGCATAGGGATCAATCAGTACGCCGTGTTCATCACCCCATTGGAACTCCTCCTGCCTTTCACCATCCATAACTGTTAACACGCGGTTATAGCCCAGTCCGTTTATTTCGGGCTTGGAAACACCCGGACCGGTAGTAATTGCCGTAATACCAGGTAGCTTTGCAATTGCATCAATCACGTTGGTTGAAGCCTGCTGCTGAAAGGCTTCATGCGAAACCACTGTAACAGGTACCGGCGCACGCCGTATGATCGTTGAAATACCAAGTGCTGTAATTATCACTTCTTTCATTGAAGTGGAAGAAACCGTCATTGCAAAATCAAGGCTTGTATCACCATTTATAATGATTTGTTTTGTTAAAGTGGTATAGCCCAACAACCGTAACACCACTTTATACGCGCCTTCTGGTGGCTGCGCTATTTTATAATTTCCTTTTATATCTGTAATGGTGCCTGATTTAAGCCGGGGAAAATAAACAGTGACACCTTGTAAGGGCTGATGACTTACGGAATCAGTAACATTGCCGCTTAGAGACTGGGCGTTGAGATAAGGCATCGAAAACAGCGAAAGTAATAACAAGATGTTTAGTTTTGTTGACACAATAATATTTTTAATATTACAAAAATATAAAGTTAGATTAATCAAACAAAATTATTTTACAACAAAAACAACCACTCGTATCGAATAAAAGATTTATGTACTTTTGAGGCATGATAATCTCTTTAACTGAAGAAAACTATCTGAAAGAATTGTTTAACCTTTCCAGTGAAACAGGAGAGGTAAATGTCACGGAACTTTCCAAACGGCTTGAAATAAAGATGCCGACGGTAACCAGCATGATGAAAAAACTGGCGGAAATGGAATTAGTTCATTACGAAAGTTATAAGCCGCTGAAGCTAACCGAAAACGGTAAAAAGGAAGCCGGGCTAATCATCCGGAAACATAGGCTTACAGAGATGTTTTTGGTTGAAAAGATGGGTTTTGGGTGGGAAGATGTTCACGAAATAGCAGAGCAGGTAGAACATATACAATCAGTTGCTTTTTTCGAAAAGATGGATGAACTGCTTGGCTTCCCCACGGTTGACCCGCATGGGTCGCCTATACCTGATAAAAACGGTAAAATAGTTTGGCTAACTTATAATAAGCTTTCGGAATGTAAAACGGGGGAAACCGTGAAACTTTCGGCGGTGATAAATACCTCATCCGAATTTTTAAAATTTTTAAACAGCCGCGAAATGAGATTAGGACTAAAAATAAAGATCAAATCTGTTGAACCCTTTGATAAATCAATGGTTATCAGCTATGGCAAAAAACCTTCCGAGACATTGAGTAGTGTGGTTTGTGAACGGTTATTGGTGGAGAAGGAATAGGGTTTAAAACAAGGCATAATCTAAAGCAGCAAGTTTGAAGCCTGATGTAAAAGGTTATAATTGCCGTTCTGCTTTGCACCTAAACCGCCTGGTGGCCAAAATCAGCGCTCGCTGAGCGTTAATTAATGCTGGCGATTTGCGTAGGATATGACCGGGAATGCGATACCTGTTTTTATTATTAAGCGTTACTATCTGCAAATGATATTTTTTCGATATCATTTGCCTGTAAATAATATATTTTAAATAGAAAAACTACGAGGGTTTTATGACAAACAACGATATAACGGTCTGCTATAGAGCTTTTAACGGCCCCGGAATTTTATTTGCAGAATAGTACAATAGATTTGAAGCACAATAAACCAATTTATTACATTTGAGCTTCAATTAAACCATTAACATCATATGGATAATGATAATATTAATATCAAGAAACTGGCAAAGGAATTAAAAATTTCAACTTCGACCATTTCAAGGGCATTTAATGGCAGCCCGGATATTAATAAAGATACGAAAGAAAAAATCTTAGCATTTGCAAGGGAACATAATTTTTTACCCAACCATTACGCCAGTAATTTACGCGACAAGAAAAGCAGGACGATTGCCGTAATTGTTCCTGAAATTGCTAATGATTTTTTTTCACAGGCAATAAATGGCATCGAAGAAGTCGCCAGGAAAAAAGGGTTTTACATTCTATTATACCGGACAGACGACGTTTTTGAAAAAGAAGTTTCGTTTGTAAATTATCTGAACAATGGCAAGGTTGATGGTATAATAATGTCGGTATCCGGGGAGGCCAATGATCACAATTACCTGCGCAAACTGGAGAAGAAGAATGTACCTGTAGTTTTTTTTGACCGAGTTTATGAAGACATTGCGGCCGCAAAAGTTACGACCAATGACTACGAGAGTAGTTTTGCGGCAACAGAACATTTACTGGAGACAGGCTGCCGGAAAATTGCCTACCTGGTTGTTAACAAAAGTATTTCGATTGGTAAAGTGCGTATGCAAGGGTATGTGGATGCCCTTCAGAAACACAATGTTCCCTTTGACGACGGGCTAATTATTGATTGCAGCAATGATGAAAAGGTGAATTACACTATTCTTAGGAAAGTACTCGAAGAAATTAAGCCCGATGGAATATTCAGCTCAGTTGAACGCCTTGCATTTGCCACCTATTATGTATGCAATGATTTAGGAATAAATATACCGAATACCTTGAAACTTATCAGTTTCTCCAGCCTCGGGATTGCGCCATTACTTTGCCCGGCCTTGTCAACTATTACACAACCGGCATTTGAGATGGGCGTTAAAGCTGCTACCCTGTTATTTGACGAATTGGAAAAAAAGGGACTTGTAGTTCAAAAGAAAGAACACATCCTAAAGTCTAAATTGTTTATCAGGAAATCGTCCGGAGGGCAGTAGAATAGATTGGTAGTTACCCCCGCCAATTGTTGGTGCGTCTCCTATGGTGTTTTGTCTTTTAATTCTTTTTCATGTTGTTTTTCTTCGTCCCTTAGCCGCCGTTTTTCCTGCCGTATTTCTTTCCTTGTTTTTCCGGCAGTATCAATCAAAAGCTCCCTCTTCTTTTCATCATCTTTCAGGTTTTCTATTTCCTGCTTATGCTTAGTTTTGGCATCATTTCCTTTTATTTCCTCCTTTTTAGCAGCAGTGTCCTTTTTCCCGAATAGACGTTGAAAAAAGCCTGGTTTATTTTCCGGTTCAATAACTACCGGAGCCGCGTCTTCATCTTCCTGCTTCATAAGGCTGTCAGCAGTTGCCGTATCAATCGGGGCAACTTGTTTACGTAAAATTTCTTTTAGTCGCACACTATTAAAACCATAGCCGGTACTGTCAGTTTCGGTCTGTCCCTTTAAGGCCATCAGTTTCCCGATAAGGTTAAAATAACCTAAAAGCCCAGGCCTTAAAGAACCATCGGGTAAAAAAGCATAAAGCCCTGCTTTAGGATTGGGGACAATGCTGGCAAGGTAAATGCTTTCGCCAACGGTGAGTTCCGCAGGTGTTTTATCAAAATAATAACGTGAGGCTTCACCAATACCGTAAACATTACGCCCCCACTCAATTATGTTAAAATAGACTTCAAGCATTCTGTCTTTTGTCATTAGGTTATTGTTTTCAATAAGCCAAACAATCAATATTTCCTCAACTTTACGGCCCAATGTTTTTTGCCTGCTTAAAAACGCATTTTTAACTAATTGCATGGATATCGTGCTTCCGCCCCGTTTAAATTTTTTATCCTTAAAATCTGTAGCCAGTGATTTACGGATGGATTCTTCAACAAAGCCATGATTGCTGTAAAAAGAAGGGTCTTCGGCCGTCATTACGGCATAACGCAAGCTCGGCGCGATGTTTTGTAAAGGTGTAAAATAAGGATTTTGTGGTCCTATTACACGGGATGGCATTGGCACACCTTTTTCGTAAGGCGTATAAACAAAGTCACTGTTTA
>Ga0302319_10007488_pt1 | contig 21492 bp, 19 predicted proteins | sample Bog_T0_2_FD_203319 | JGI IMG/M metagenome (GOLD analysis project Ga0302319, IMG submission 203319) | Peat permafrost microbial communities from Stordalen Mire near Abisko, Sweden - Bog_T0_2 | ecosystem: Environmental > Terrestrial > Soil > Wetlands > Peat | place: Sweden: Abisko, Stordalen Mire... | reverse complement strand
CTGCTGGCTAATGGCGTAGGCACCGGGATTGCTCGCGTAGTTCACCGTTGTGTTTGGGCGGGTGAGCGACAGCTTGCGGGTGAGCTGGAAAGTATTCCCCATTTCGAACTCGTTGAAGTTCGGCAACCCCTTCTTCGCGCCAATGATCCACGGCACGCCATAAACATTGACCGCCTGATTGTTCAAATTGGTGGTTGCGGACAAGGCGGACAAGGTTGCGGCGTCAATCGGCTGCGCAAGTTGAAGATCATTGGTGTAGGACACATTCGTCACACTGATGTATCCGGTGATGAACACATTTCCGTTGGTGCTGGCGGTGAACAGCGGGCGGAAAACGGAGGGATAATGCGAACCGGTCGTGGCGTCGTAAATGTTCGCCGCCAGTTGCAGCACGCGCTGGACGGCGGGCGTATAGACAAACCGGTTGCTCACCCAGACGGGAATGCCCGTCACGCCAAACGGCGCGGTCGCGTTGAACGTCGCCACGAAGTTCGTGTTGACCGTGGCCAGCAGCGCCGCGCCGCCGTTGGTGGGAACATAACTCGTCATCCAGAGCTTCGTGTAGGTTTTCAACATCCGGTCGGCGGCGTTGGTGAAAAACGTCAGCGGCTGCCACGCGATAAAATTCGTCACGCTGGCGACGCCGTTGACGTTCGGCAGCCCGTTGAGATACGGAGTGAGATTGTCGTAATTGAGATTCATCTTGCCGGAATCCGGCGTGGTGTCCGTGCCCAGTTGCGAAAGCATCCGGTAAAGCGTGTAGCGGTCGTAGGAGGAAACGGTTGTCCCGCCGAAAAAGTTCGTGCCGGCGTCGAGCAAATGAGCGCCGAAGCCGGCCGTTTCGGCGGGGTTGAACAATTCCTGCGGCGTGAAGTAATGGTTCGTGTTGTTCGCGCCGAGCCACAGCCAGGTCAGCGTCAGGTTGTTTTCACTGATGTCCGCCGGCGTCGTTTGCAGCAGCCCGATGTTGTAAGCGTCAATGTTGTTTTGGAACGGCGGGAATGCATTTGCCGTCGTAAATATTCCGTTGGGACCGCCCACCGGAGCCAGCGAGTTGTAATTGCCGGCGTAACGGTTGGTCAGCACCGCAAAAGCATCCTCAAAACCGCGACCGGTGTTGATAAAGTTGTTTGGCTGAAGATAATTATAAGCGTCTGAAATGGGATCCCATTCATTGGTGTTCAAGTCCGTGAGAAACGCGGCGAGATTCAATTCCCAGGAAGCGACGCCTTGATTGCGGAAATAATAGTCCTGGGCAAGCGGAGCCGCCGACTTGGTGGTTCGGCCCGGTGACAGCGCCTGATTGCGAATTGCCGACGGGCAGGGCGATGTAGGCAAACCGCGCGATGTATGGGTTGTTGATGCCAAACGGCTGGTCGGGATGCTCCAGCACATAAACCCATTCCGGATCGCCGACTTCAAAAACACCGGTGTCAATCTGCACTCCCGCGCTGTTGACTTCATTCACGTAACCGTTCGGGTCATCCATGCCGTTGCGGTTCAGGTCGAGGTAGAAGCGATTTTCCATCGCGTGCGTGACGATGTTGCTCAAATAGACCGCCGGGGCGTTGGCCAGATTAAGATAATTCGTGGAGACGAGGAGGCCGAAGCTGTAGGGATTGGTGGAGGTGAGGACGTTGGCGGCGATTTGCGCCTCGGCGTCCGCCAGGCCGGCATCCGCGCCCAGCCGCGCCGTGGTGGTGTCGGTCTGCGCCGTGACCGAGCCGCGCTCGCGGTTGCTGATGGCCAGAAACGCCAGCGCCATCACCAGCGTCACGGAAAGCAAAATGAGCGTGATGACCAGGGCGACGCCGCGCTGGCGGCGGCAGGTGACTGGTGACGGGCGACAAGAAGAAATAGATTCGCCCCGCGCCGGTTGACGGTTCGTGTCACTTGGCACCTGCCACTTGTCGCTTATGATTTTCATTGGTAAGCCGAGGGGTCAACGTTGGGAATCGAAACGCGCTGGCGGAAAACGTGAACCGCGCCGGCCTGCTGCTGGAGGTAGCTGGCCTGCGCCGAAGGCGAGGCGCTCAACGACTCGGCGCGCTGGAGCGCCCGGTCCTCGAGCACGCCCATTTCAATCTGGACGGAAGCCGGCAGCGTGTTGCTGAACATGGCAAACCCAACCTGGCCCCACGCCGGGGACGAGAACCACGTGTTTTTCACGGTGAGATTTGTCAGGTTGGCGTATCCATTCGTCAACCAAACACCATTGAGGTCGTAGTCCCGCACGGTCAACTCCACCACGCCATCCATCAGGTGACTCATGTTGGTCGTTGCGGAATTGAGGAAAAGGTTGAAAAGCGCCGCCGCCGGGTCTCCCGCCGACTGGACGTTTGTCGTCGCGGTGAAACGATAAAGCGAATCCAAGTCGCCCTGCGATGAATTGGCGACAACATAGCCCACGCCCGTCCATGTCTGGTTTTGGCGGCTCAAGATGAAAATTCTCTCCTGCGCGTTTGTCCGTGACTGCGCCGGGATGCTGGCCAACAGCGGCTGCACCAGCGGCGTGTAACCCGGCGGAAACCCCGCGTAAAAATTCACTGCGCCGTTATTTGTGTCCAGCGACGGCGACATCGCCCGCAAATCCTCCGCCATCAAATCCATCGCCGCGCGGCCGGATTCCAGCACGCCGGCCTGGGTGACGCCGGCGCGGAACGCCGTCTGCGTGCTGTTGAACACCGCCATCAGCACCAGCACGATGAGCGAGAGCAGCGTCATCACCACCAGCACCTCAACGAGGGTGAAACCATTTACGATTTTTGATTTACGATTTACGATTGAGACGGCGGAACGCGCCGTCCCGCCCGATTGGGCGGCAATCGGCAATCGGCAATCGGCAATCGGCAATCTATCTTTCATGGCGCGTGGTTGAAATATTGCGGCTGGAAAAAATATAAAATCTGCCCCGCATCCAGGTTGGTGACGATCTGGCCGGCAATCATGGTGCGGTAAGTTTGATGCGGCGGCTGCGGCGGCAACTGGCCGTTGGGCAGTTGCGGCCAGAGAAACGTCAGCCGCAGCTCGTGCAGGTTCGCCTCCAGATTCGTGGCGTAAGCCGTGGCGATGTTGACGGGCAACTGAACCGGCACGTTGGCGCATACAATGTGGTAGGTGAAAGAGTTCTGCATCAGCAGCGCATTGTTCTGCGGCGGCTTCTCCACCGCCGGTCCGCTGATGGAACGGACGTAGGCGATAATGTGATTGCTGTAGCCGTTGTTGAACAGGTTCGGCAGCGACGCGCCACTGTTGATGTCCGTGTATTCCGGCGTGCTCAAAAGGCCGATGATGCGCGCGCCGTTGGTAAGATAGCCGCTGTCATAACCGACGCGCACCGTGGCTTGCGGATTGGGAGTGAACTTGGTTTGGAAGTTGGTGATGGCATAAACATAATTCACCAGATCGTCCGCGCCGCGCGTGCCATTGCGGATGGCCTCCATGAAAATGGTCGCGTCCTGGTTGATGACGGTTCGTTCGCGGTTGTCCCGCTGCGCGCGCATCCCGATGGGCAGCACGCCGATGATGGCGACGAGGGCAACCCCGATGACGGCCAGACAAATCGCGATCTCAACCATCGTGAAGCCGGAGTTGTCCCGGCGAGGGCGTCCGTTCAATGTTGTTCCGGAAATTTTCATTGCCGTTTAATGTGTCAGGCGGAAAAACAAACTGCCCGGCAATGGCTTGATGGCCGCGCTGTTGGTGCCGTTGCTGGTTGTGATCGTCCCGCCGTAATTGCCCCAGTTGGGCGTCGTCAGGTTTCCGTTGGTCTGGAGCGTGAAGGCGCCGGTGTCGGGCCAGGAAACCACCACGCTGTTCAAACCGGCGGACCCAATCATCAGATTCGGCACCGCCACCGCCGCAGCTTCCCCATACACCAAACGGAAAAACAGGCTGCCACTCGCCGGCAACGGGACGGTGACGCTGTTGGTGCCGTTGCTGGTCGTGACCGCGCCGCCGTAATTGGCCCAGTTGGGCGTCGTCAAACTTCCGTTGGTCTGAAGCAGGAAGTTGCCCGTGTTGGGCCAGGAAACCACCACGGTGTTTCCGCCGGCATACCGAACCGTCAGATCCGGCACCGCGTTGGTTGATGATGGCGTCGTCACCACGATGTAAGCCGAATTGGTCAGCGCACTGATGCCACCGGGGCCATACGCCGTCAGGATGACGGTGTAGCTGCCTGCATTTGTGTAGGTGTCGGTCACGTTGGTGTTGGAGCCGGTGCTCAACATGTTGCCGTCACCGAAATTCCAGACATAGTTGGTGGCATTGCTCGATAGATTCGTAAAGGTCACCATCATGGGCACGACCCCGCTGGTCGGCGCGCCGCTAAAGGCAGCCGACGGCGGCAGCGGAACCAGGCCCAGCCGGACGGTCGCGTAGCCAGCGTCCGTCACAAACAGGTTGCCCGTGCTGTCCACCGTTGCACCCCACGGTTCATAAAACAGCGCGTTGGTTCCCGTCCCGTCAGTGCTGCCAATTTGCCCGGCCACTCCGGCTATCGTGCTGACCACCCAGTTCGTCCCGGACGGCGATATTTTCCGGATCGTGCTGTTGCCGTAATCCGCCACATAGAGGTTGTTGGCGCTGTCCGCCGCAATGCTCAACGGGGAGTTGAACAGCGCGTCGTCGTTCGTTCCATCGGCGCTGCCGCTGGTCGCGGCGATTCCCGCAATGGTGCTGACCACCCAGTTCGTTCCCGCCGGCGTCATTTTGCGGATGGTGTCGCCACCCAGGCCGGAACCGTTGTCCGTGTCGGACACATAAAGATTGCCCGCGCCGTCCAAGGCGAGACCATACGGGATGTCGAAGGACGCGGCGCTGTTCGTTCCGTCGCCGTAGCCTTGCATGCCCGGTTGTCCCGCAAGCGTGGTCACCACCCAATTTGTCCCGACGGGCGCAATTTTTCGGACCACACAATTGTAGGAATCCGCCACGTAAAGGTTGCCGTTGGTGTCCACCGTCAGGTTGAGCGGCCCGTTGAAAAGCGCGTTGCCGTTCGTTCCGTCGGCGAAGTTGTAGTTTCTGGGTTGTCCGGCAATGGTCGTCACCACCCAGTTGGTTCCGACCGGTGTAATTTTCCGGATGGTCGAGCCGGTGTATTCGCCAACGTAGAGGTTGCTGTTGGCATCCATCGCGATGCCCACGGGATTATCGAACACCGCGGCGCCGTTTGTCCCGTCGGCGTCGCCGGATGACAAGCCTGGCGTCCCGGCAATCGTGGTCACCGCCCAGTTCGTGCCGGCGGGCGTAATTTTGCGGATCGTGTTCTCATAGTTGTCCACCACATAGAGGTTGCCGTGAGTGTCTTCGGCGATGCCCTCGGGCGAGTAAAATTGCGCGGCGCCGTTGGTGCCGTCGGCGGCGCCCAGGTTCCCGGCCATGCCCGCAATGGTGACAAAGGGGCTGGGCGTGGTGTAAATGGATTGCGCCCGGACGGCCGACACGGCCAGGAGGGCAATCGTGAAAAAACCAATCAATGATTGTAATTTGATTTTCATGGCTTCTGGTATCACTGCACTTTTTGATTTTCCAAAACGGCGCGGCCTGTCAGCCAGTCTATTTGGACGAGGTTGAACGCGTTGATGCTGTTGCCGGGCGGTGTTTCCGACACGGACGGTGAATTCCATAGCATCGCCTTGTTGGCATCCCTCGCCGGCAACATGCTGCCCTGCGCCAGCGGGATGTATTCATCCTGACCCGATGTCAACTGGCCAAGATAATTAAAGGCAATATACGGAAAATACGGGGCGAACAATCCCGTCGCGCTGGTTTCGGTCGGAAACGGAATGCTGGCCGTGGCAAATCCCCGGACCGGATACGACGCGCCGGTCACATGATCCACCACGGTGTTGGTCAAGTTGCGCGGGCCGAATTTCCATTGGGCCACGAAGAAGCCGTCCGGCAGCGCCTGCCATGGCTCGAGGTAATGCCAGGCGTGCCGTCCCGGCTGGTCGCCCGCCGCGCCGTAGGCGACGAAGGCGTAGCCGCTCAATTGCCGGTCACACAAATTGAGCGCGGCCGTTTGCTGGTCGGCAGTCAAATGCGATATCCACGTTGACATTCCGGCCATCCAAAAATTTGTCGGGACAAAAACCATATAGACGGTCGCATGATTGGCGATGGCGAGCTGCCGCGCGTGGCCGACGGCGTCGAGCATCTGCCGTGACGCGCCGATGGCGGCGTTGGATTTGCCGAGGTTCTTGAGCGCCGGCACGGTCAGCGCCGCCAGGATGCCCAGGATCGAAATCACCACCAGCATTTCAATCAGCGTGAAACCGGGAAGACGACGCGTGAAACGTGACGCGCGACAGGAACGCGCCTGGCGGGCTGTCGCCGCCATCTCGCCGCCTGCCACTTGTCGCGTGCCGTTTTTCATTATTGCCAGCTTATAACATTGTCCTTGTTGAAGCTCTGGTTCGCCGCTTTAGTCGGGTCAATTTTTCCGTCCGGCCCGGCGGACCAGGCCATGACGGTGCCGCGATACTGGAAACTATCCGGATTCAGCGCGCTGGTGGAACCGACCAGACCATTCCAGCCGATGGTGCCGCTCTGTTGGGAAACTGCCGATTTGCAATAGAACGAATCCTGGCACTGCCCGTCGTAATTCAAATCCATCGAGATGACGTAGGGATTGCCCCACGGATCGCGATAAACCAAATCCGTGCCGACGCCCGGCGAACTCGTGTTGCCCGACAAGTGGGCGTTCAAAAAAACCTTTTGCTGCGGATTCATCACATGGTTCGTGTTGATGGTCGGCGCCCCGCTGTTTGGGTAAGTCGTAACGTCCATCAAAATGGCGATGACCTCGGCGTTGGTCAGGAACAAGCCTGTGGTCTGAACCGGATAAAATCCGGAAGGAGTTTGAAATGTTCCGCCGTAGGTAAAATCACCGTTGGGATTCTTTGTGGCATGCGCGTTTTGCCCGGCCTGATTTTGCGCGGCGGGTGAAACTGGAAACCGGCCATAAGCCGAGTCGTAAGATTGAATGGCCGTGACAATGGCAGTGGCCTCCAAATGCGCCTTGACCCTATCGGCGTGCTTTCTTGCCGCCGCCAGCGCCGGCAGCAGCAGCCCCGCCAAAATGCTGATGATGAAGATGACGGTCAGCAGTTCAACGAGCGTGAAGCCCGCCCGGTTCCGGCGTGAATGAGGTAGGTTGGTTTTCATGGTTTTGGAAAAAGTGAAATTCCGGCGCAAAGAATAAATATCCGGCGATGGCGCTAACAATGGCCTGGCGCCGGCGCGGCGGCGCGGTGACGGACGCCGCACCTCGATGCGCGGCTCCCACGCGCAGTCCTGCCAGTCCACGGCGAGGAACCGGCGGCGCGGGCGATTTCCCAATTTTGTGTCGGCGGGCATAAAAATTTCAGGGCAGCGGACTGTTGTTCTGCGGCTGTTTGCTCCAGTTGCAGATGAGATATTTTTTCCCGGAATACGAAAGCTGAATCCAAAGGTCATACCCGCCGGGATTGTTTGTCCCCTGGGTCACGTAGCGCCACGGGTTGGATGAGAAACCAGCCAACGGCATGTAACTTGGGTCCGGTCCGCCGACGGAGCCGACAAACAGCTTTACGCCGTTGTAGGCCGCCGTTTGATTGGGCCTTAATTCGTGGATGAAATTTTTTGCCTGGACGGCGTCTTCACCGGTGCCTTTGGAGCAATTCACAATGCCGTTGACTTTCAGGTTTGACAGCAAGGCGGTGGTGGTGACGCTGTCCGCCGAGTCCAAGGTGGTGTAGGTGCCGTTCGCCAGGGTGGTTCCCTCCAGTTCATAATAAAGCTGGTTGAGCAGCGGGCCTTGCGGACTGTCCGGCGGATAAAAGCCGAAGGTGTCCTTGTAGCCGGCAATGGCGGCTTGCAACTGCCCCATTTCCACCTCGGTCTGGTGTTCATACTGGTTGAGTTTCACCGCGTGATAAGCGGGAACCGTGAAGGCGACCACCACGCTGATGATGGCGATGACCACGAGCAGTTCGACGAGCGTGAATCCATTTACGATTTTCGATTTATGATTTGCGATTTGAAACCAGCGCCGGGAGGCTTCCGGTTTTTCAACCGGCAATCGGCAATCGGCAATCGGCAATTTATTTTTCATTTTATTTTTCCCGCAATTCGTCTTCCATCCGCTCGCTCAACCATTGTTTGATCATGCTCTGGTAATTCAGATACCGCGACCGCGCGAGCCGCTTGATGCGCGCCAGCATCCGGGGGTCAATCCGCAGCGTGATGGTCACGGACTCGGATGCCTCGGCGCTGCCCGACATGGCCGCCTCCATCAGCCGCAAGTCCGGCCGGTTCTCCGACCAGAAACCGGCCTCGGCCTCTTCGCTGTCGAAGAGCGGCACGTCTTCCCAATTGGCAAAGGTTCTCATTTTTTCCGGCTCGTCCGCATCCTCGAATTTTGTTTTCGATCACGAGGAGGACGAGGATGATCGCATTTACGGCGAAAGGGTTTGATCCATCTTTCGCTGGTAAAAGAACCGTTCTTCCGGCTCAAACGGCCGGGCGTGCAGAACCCGCACCAGCTTGCCATTTGTCCGATACACGCTGAAAACTCCGATGCCACCCGCAGACATTCCCAAGTTGAAAAAACGCGCCTGCACGCCAAATCTTGACGAGTCAGGCAGCAGCCGGACGGCAAACGGATCTTCAAACGACTCTTCAATTTCCCGCTGGTTCAAAGAACTATCCAAATCGAAGGGCTGATTGTTCCAATCGAACTCCATAACGAGTTAATTGTAAATAGAAAGCCCATGCAATGTCTTTACAATGTATTTACGCACGAGCATGGTCGTTTGTCAACAACTTTTGTGTTTTTCCGAATAAAATTTCCGGATTGCCGTATTTTATTCTCCGCCACCGCCACCACCACCTTCACCACCGCTCATGACGGTGATCATTTTAATCAACGGCAGGAACATGGCAATCACGATGCTGCCGACAACGACAGCCAGGAAAATGATCATGATCGGTTCGAGGAGCGAGGTCATGGCCGAAACTGCGTTGTCCACTTCCTCGTCGTAGTTGTCGGCGATTTTCAGGAGCATTTCCGGCAAGGCGCCGGTCTGTTCGCCCACGTCCACCATGCTGACCACCATGGGCGGGAAAACGCGGGAGCTTTCCAGCGGCGCGGTGATGGTTTCACCTTCCTTGACGCTTTCATGCACTTTGGTGACGGCGTTGGCGATGATGACGTTGCCCGCCGTCTCCTTCACAATCATCAACGCCTGCAGGATCGGAACACCACTGCTGACGAGTGTGCCGAGTGTACGCGTGAACCGGGAGATGGACACCTTGGTGATGACCGGCCCGACGGGTGGCAATTTGAGTTTGATTTTATCCCAGAAATAACGGCCCGTCTTGGTCTTGTTGATGATGATCAGAAAGATCACCACACACACCGCCACGGCCCCGATGGTCGGCAAAAAATGTTGCTTGACGATATCGCTGACCGCGAGCACAAACGACGTGAACCACGGCAGCGTCATGTTCATGCCGCCGAAGACCTCCTTGAACTTGGGCACGACATAGACCATCAACAAAGTCAGGATGCCCATGGCAACAATCAGAACCGCCACGGGATAAAAGAGGGCGGCCTTGACCTTGCCTTTGATTTTTTGGGCCTTTTCGGAAAATTCCGCGAGCCGTTTCAGGACCACTTCCAGCACGCCGCCCAATTCGCCCGCCTTGACCATGTTGACGAACAGCTTGTTGAAGACCTTGGGATGCTGCGCCAGCGCCTCGGAAAAAGTGCTGCCGCCTTCAATCGCCAAGGCCAGCTCGCCGAGAATGCGTTTGAGCGTGGGACTGCGCTCCTGTTTTTCGAGCACGCGCAGCCCTCGCAACAGCGGCAGGCCCGCGTCCACCAGCGTCGCCAGTTGCCGTGTGAACGTCGTCAGGATTTTTGGTTTGACTTTGCCACCCAGGCCGGGGATTTTGATTTCAAGGTTGAGCGCGCCGCCTTTTTTTTTGCCGGCGGACCTGGCGGCCGGCTTGGCCTTTTTGGCGGCGGATTTTTCCTGAACCCGGTCGGCCTCGGTGATCTTGGTGGGGAACAACCCCATTTCCTTCACGCGGCCGATGGCTTCGTTCTGGCTGCCGACTTCGATGGAGCCTTTGGTTTCGTTGCCGCGTGAGTCCAGCGCTGTGTAATCGTATCTGGGCATAACTCAAAATCCAAATGCTGAAAAACTGAAATGCTGAAATGCTGAAACGCTGAAATGCTGAAACGCTGAAATATTCTTAAACGCTGAAAAACTGAAACGCTGAAACGCTGAAATTTTTTTCAGCATTTCAGTTTTCACGCTCCGCCCCGTAGGCTCGCTCCGCGCTGTAGGCTCCGCGCCGGAAGCCGCGCCGGAGGGCATTTCAGCGTTTTTCATGTATATTTGACGACTTCTTCGATGGTTGTATCACCTTCAAAAATACAACGCAAGCCGTCTTCGCGCAAGGTGACCATGCCCAGCTCGACGGCCTTTTGGCGCAAGACGACCGTCGGGGCGCGTTCGTTGATGAGCGTGCGGATGGCCTCGCTGATGATGAGCAGTTCAAAAATGCCCTTGCGTCCCTTGTAGCCGGTGTCGTTGCAGGCCGAGCAGCCGCGGCCGTAATGAAAAACCTTGTCGCCCAGATCGTGTGGCGAAAGATTCAGCATCTCCAATTGCTTCTCTGTCGGCTCGAACGGCGTGCGGCAGTTTTTGCAGGTTGTGCGCACAAGCCGCTGCCCCAGCACGGCCATGAGCGTCGAGGAAATCAGGAACGGTTCCACGCCCATGTCCACCAGGCGCGTCACCGCGCCGGGCGCGTCGTTCGTGTGCAGCGTGCTCAAAACCAGGTGGCCCGTCAGCGACGCCTGGATGGAAATCTGCGCCGTTTCCAGATCGCGCATTTCACCCACCATGATGATGTCCGGATCCTGGCGCAGGAACGACCGCAGCGCCTTGCCGAAAGTCATCCCCACCGCGTCGTTGATGGCCACCTGCATGATGCCCTCAATGTCGTATTCGACCGGGTCCTCGGCGGTGAGCAATTTGGAGTCAATCGCGTTGACGCGCCGCAGGCAGGAATACAGCGTCGTCGTCTTGCCGCAACCAGTCGGCCCGGTCACGACAAAAATGCCGTTGGGCCGCAGGATCACCTCCGTCACGAAGTCGTAAATGTATTTCGGGAAGCCGAGCGTCTCGATTTCCAGATTGACCGCCGCGCGATCCAGCACGCGCAACACGACGGACTCGCCAAATTGCGTGGGCAGGGTGGACATGCGCAAGTCCACCTGGCGGTTTGCGATGTTCAGATTGATGCGACCATCCTGCGGCAGCCGGCGCTCCGAAATGTTCAAGTTCGCCATGACTTTCAGGCGTGAAATCACCGGCAGCGCCAGATGCTTCGGCGGCGGCGCCATCTCGTAAAGCGCGCCGTCCACGCGGTAGCGGATGCGGAAATCCGTTTCAAACGGCTCGAAATGGATGTCGCTCGCGCGGTCTTGAATCGCCTGTTGCAGAACGAGGCTGACGAATTTCACGATGGGCGCCTCGTTGGCGAGGTCTTCCAGCCGTTTGGCGTCTTCGGCGGCTTCATCCACTTCGCGGGCGATTTCCTTGTCCGCGCCCAGTTCCTTGAGAATCTCCGAAAAATCCCCGCTGGATTCGTCCTGGCCGTAAAGCCGTTCAATCCGCTTGTTGATTTCCGCAGGGTCGGCCACGACGATTTGCACGTCGCGTTTGATGGCAAAATGAATTTCATCCGCGTGCTGCGGATCGAGCGGGTCGGCCAGCGCCACCTGCACCGTGCCGTTGTTGACCGCGACGGGCAGGCAATGATACATCTGCGCGACCTTGGCCGGGACCGTCTGCAACAGTTCGGGCGGAAATTCACGGTCGTTCAACGACACCACATCGGCGCCGATGTGGCCGGCAATCACGTGCAGGATGTCGTCGAGCTTCATGATGCCGAAGTCCTGCAACAACTGGATCGCGGGCGCGTTGCTGCGCTTGAGTTCGGCGACGACCTCCTCGTATTGGAGGTCGTCAATCAACCCCTGCTCCCGGACGAGCGCCAACAACGGATTTGAAATGTCTTCAGCCATGTTAAAAAATCGTCACGCGTTTGGCGGCGAGGTCTGGCTGACCTGCGCCTGCGCCAGTTCCAGCTCCTGCAACTTCGCCTGCATGGTCACCGGATCCTGCGACTTGGTGATCACTTCCTCGCGCGAAATCATGCCCTGCTGGTATTTGTCGAGCAAGCTGGAGTCGAGCGTCACCATGCCCCATTTCGCGCCGGTCTGGATGTCTGACTGGATGCGGAATGTTTTGTTGTCGCGGATCAGCGCGCCGATGGACGGCGTGTTGACCATGATTTCAAAAACGGCCACCCGGCCCGGCTTGTCAATGCGCGGAATCAACAACTGCGAAATCACCGCCTGCATGACGGTCGAAAGCTGGATGCGCACCATTTCCTGCTGGTTGGTCGGGAACGCGTTGGTGATGCGGTCAATCGTCTTGGCCGCGCCGGTCGTGTGCAGCGTGCCGAACACCAAGTGGCCGGTTTCCGCCGCCGTGATGGCCGCCTCAATCGTTTCCAAGTCGCGCATTTCACCGACGAGCACGATGTCCGGATCCTGGCGCAGGGCGCGGCGCAGCCCCTCGGCAAAATTCGGCACGTCCACGCCGATTTCGCGCTGCGTGACGAGCGACTTTTTGTGTTTGTGATAATACTCAATCGGGTCTTCGATGGTGATGAGATGCACCTCATCGCGCTCCTCGTTGATGATGTTCAGCATCGAGGCCAGCGTGGTGGTTTTGCCGGAACCGGTCGGCCCCGTCACCAGGATCAGTCCGCGCGGCTTGTAAAGCAGTTCCTTCACGCTTGGCGGAATGCCAATCTGCTCCATGGTCAGCAGCTTGCTGGGAATCTGCCGGAGCACCAGGCCGAAGTTGCCCCTTTCCTTGAACACACTCACGCGAAACCGCGCCGCGTCGCCGAACGCGAACCCGAAATCCGCGCCGCCGCGTTCGCGCACGCTTTGAATGTTCTCCTCGGATGTGATGGTGCGCATCAACTCCTCGGAATCCTCCGGCTTGAGCGACGGTCCCTCGATGCGGTGCAAAATGCCATGCACGCGGATCGTTGGCGGCGTGTTCACGCGGATGTGCAAATCAGACGCGCCCTCGGCCACGACCAGTTGCAGCAAATCGGACATCGAATAGGACATAATCTTAAATGCGGAATGTCGAATGCGGAGTGCGGAATGAGGATTCGCGGCGATCGCGGTCATATTCCGCACCCCGCACTCCGCACTCCGCATTCACTTCTGCATTCTTCATTCTAAATTCTTCCTTTTTGTCACGATTCGTCGCCGGTCGTCGCGCGGATGACCTCGTCGGGCGTCGTCAGGCCGGAGAGCACCTTGCGGATGCCGTCCTCCCGCAACGTGCGCATGCCCATCTCGCGGGCGCGCGCGCGCAGCACGGACGATGACACCTTGTCGTAAATCAATTTCCGCGCCTCGTCGTCAATGATGAAAATTTCAAATATGCCGAAGCGCCCGCGGTTGCCGGTGTTGTTGCAGTTCGCGCAGCCGCGGCCTTTCAGCAGCGTGGCGGTTTTCAGATGATCGGGCGTGATGCTCAAGGCGCGCATCTCGTTTTCCGTCGGCTGATATGGTTCGCCGCATTTCTTGCAGACTTTGCGCACCAGCCGCTGCGCCATGAGGCAGCGCGTGGATGACGCGACCAAAAATGGCTTCACCCCAATGTCAATCAGGCGGGTCACCGCGCTCGGCGCGTCATTGGTGTGCAGCGTGGAGAAAACCAAATGGCCGGTGAGCGACGCGTTGATGGCGATGGACGCGGTTTCCAAGTCGCGTATTTCACCGATCATGATCACGTTCGGTGCCTGGCGCAGGATGGCGCGCAGCGCCGCCGCGAAGGTTAGTCCGACGGCTTCGGCGATCTGCACCTGGTTGATGCCCGCCAATATATATTCCACCGGGTCCTCGACGGTGATGATTTTGCGGTCCGGGCGGTTGATGAAGTGCAGGCAGGAATACAGCGTGGTGGTTTTGCCGGATCCGGTCGGGCCGGTCACGAGCAGGATGCCATCGGGCAGGCCGATCATGCGCTCGAAAGTTTGCTGATCGTCAGTGAAAAATCCGAGTTCGGGCAGGCCGAGGCGCAGCCCTTCCTTGTCGAGTATGCGCATCACGATGCTTTCGCCGTGGTTGGTCGGCAGGCAGGACACGCGCAGGTCAATCAGCTTGTTGCCGACCTGCGACTGGATGCGTCCGTCCTGCGGGATGCGGTGCTCGGAGATGGACATGTTCGACTGGATTTTCAGCCGCGCGATGATGGAGGGTTGCAGCCGTTTCGGCGGCGCCTTCATTTCGTGCAACAGACCGTCAATGCGGTAACGCAGGCGGAATCTCTTTTCCAGCGGCTCCAGATGGATGTCCGACGCGCGCATCTTGAAAGCGTCATAGATGATTTGGTTCACCAGCCGGATGAGCGGCGCATCCGCCTCCAGCGCCGCGGCGTCGTCCGCCAGCGCCGCGGGCACGGCCACATTCTCCTCCGTCAATTCCTGCATCACGTCCTTGAAGGCGCCGTCCTCCAGTTTCTTTTTTTCGCCGCCGTAATATTTGTTCAGTGCCGCCTCGATGTCCGGCTCCGACGCGACCTTCGGGTCAATTTCCGTGCCGAGCAGATGCGTGAGCGAATCAATCGCGTTCAGGTCGGACGGGTCAGCGAGGGCGACGGCGATTTTGCCGTCGGTTTTGAAAATGGGAATGACGCGGTATTTTCTGGCGGTGTTGCGCGGGATGATCGAAATAACCTCGTCGGGAATCTGCATCGCGCCGAGCTGGACGACTTCCGCGCCGAACTGCGCGGCCTTGGCCTGCGTCACGTCCGCCGGGCGGATGACCTTGTTGGCCAGCAACAAGTCCACCACCCCGACGCCGGAGGCGCTGGCTTCTTCGCGGGCCTTGGCGACCTGGTCGGCCGGTGCGAGGCCGAGGTCCACCAATACGTCCGCCAGATAATCGTCTTTTTCTGCCACGGTCTGCCGTTTCGATCCTGGTTCGCGTGAAGTGTGTCTGGTTAAAACTAGCGGCGCGCGCCGGATTGTCAACGCCGCTCACATCATCGCTGAAAATAATAAACTGGTGCACCCATGAAGAGTTGAACTTCAAACCTGCTGATCCGTAGTCAGCCGCTCTATCCAATTGAGCTATGGGTGCAACCAAAAGGGAGGGCAAACTACGCGTCGAAGGCCGGCGGCGCAAGAAATTTCACCGCGCCACAACCATTCAATTCGTGAAAATATTCAGCAGCGCCAGCGCCGCCATCGTCACCACCAGCATTAGCCCGCTGGGCATGAATTTTTTCGTCTTCGCCAGCCGGATCGCAAAAACGACCAGCAGCAGCGCCAGAATGGCGTTCGCCAGAATGCGGGCGAAGGCCGGCTGAAAAACACCCGGCAGGACGGCCAGAACCAATACCGCCGCGAACACCGCCGACGTGATGAGCGACACTTTGCTGTTCGCCTTGAAAAAACCAATCAGCCCGCCGACGAGCAGCAGGACGATATAGGCCCATAAAACCTTGTTTGCAAAATCATGCACGCGCGCAGGCTGCCTTAATTTCCCAAAACGTCCAAACTTATAATTTCGCCAGGCTCGCATTCCGCGACGATTTCAAACGGACGACAGCAGATTTCGCAATCTATCGTGAAGCGTTGTTGCGGCACACTCGTGTCCACGACCACTTCAAACGCCTGGCCGCAAAACGGGCATCGGATGTTTTCGGAAACTTCCACCCGGCAATCTAGCCGCACCCGTGTGAATCGCAACTGCCGCCGACAAAAAAGGCCGGCAACCTGCCGGCCCTCCCGCAATCGGGATATGATTTCCGCGCCCGGCTCAGAAGCGCTTCGTGAGGGTCATGGTGATGGCGTTGCCTTGCATGCGGTTGTCGGCCATGAATTCATAATTGTAGCGGAGCGAAACGAACAGCATCTGGTTCGGGAAAGCGACAACGACTTCCGGGCCAACCGCCGCCACGCGGCTGAAAGGCGATCCATCGCTGTTGCCAGTCACCTGTGTCTGGTAGTAACCAGCCGCTCCCAAATCAATGACCTTCATAAGCTTTTTGCTCACGCCCCAATCCAGCGTGTAAGTATCTCCGGGGGTGATGTCGGTGTCACTTTGTTCCGTGTTGAATTCATACCGGTTCACCGCCGACACTGCCCAGGTCTTTTCCGGATCAATAAACCAGGTGGCTGCGGCGGTTTGCATGAATGTCCAATAGCCGAGGCCGATACGTGTGGTGGGCGGCTTGCCCGAATCGCCCGTGGGCGCGTAAACACCGCTGGCAATGGCAAAGTCAAACTGCTTGATATGCCATGACATATTGCCTGCGCCGTAGAAATCCCCGATCCCGAAGGTGCTGCTGTTATATCCTCCGGCTTCCACATGTTGATAAGCCAGCGGCAGAAACCCATCCACGCCGACGTTTCCGCCAAGGAACTTGAAATCGGTGATCCAGACCAAACGGGGAACGTTCGCGTAGACGAAGGCGTTGAAGGGAAAATTCTTGGGAATAACATTATTGCCGGAAGGGCCGTTCAACTGGTCGGCCCAGTAGAAGTAATTGTAGTCGCGGAGATAGACTCCTGGCGGAGGCAGCGACGCGCCCAAGATGCCTTCCGCGCCGGGAACATAATGGGCCGAGGGTTGGGCTTGAAGCAGACCGGGCAGGGCCACCAGGCTGGCTGCCAGAACGAAACGGGCAATTTGATTTTTCATTGATTTGCAGTTTTGGTTTTTTTGGTGAATATCAGACATCCTGTAATTTTCCGGTGAGATACGTTTCATACGCGCTTAAATCGAGCAGACCGTGGCCCGATAAATTGAAAACAATGACGCGCTTTTTCCCCGCCTCGCGCGCCTGCTCCGCTTCCGCCACGACGGCGGCAATCGCGTGCGCGGACTCCGGCGCGGGCACGATGCCTTCGCTGCGCGCGAAAAGTGTTCCCGCCTCGAAAACTTTTGTCTGGTGATAAGCCTCGGCTTCAATCAAACCCAGCTTGAGCGCGTGGCTCACCATTGGCGCCATGCCGTGATAACGCAAACCGCCCGCATGAATTGAAGGCGGCATGAACTTGTGGCCGAGCGTGTGCATCATCAACAGCGGCGTCGTTTCCGCCGTGTCGCCGAAATCGTAGCGCAGTTCGCCCTTGGTCAGCGACGGACAGGCGGACGGCTCGACGGCGACAATCCGGTATTTTTTCTTTTCCTTGATTTTTTTGCCGATGAACGGAAATGCCAGCCCGGCGAAATTACTGCCGCCGCCGCAACAGGCGATGATCGAATCCGGCTCCTCGCCCGCGAGTTCCATTTGTTTGATGGTTTCCTGGCCGATGACGGTTTGGTGCAGGCAGACGTGGTTCAGCACGCTGCCGAGGGAATATTTCGTGTTCGGATGCGTGGCGGTGTCCTCGATGGCCTCGCTGATGGCGATGCCGAGGCTTCCGGGACAATTGGGGTCTTCAGCGAGCAGCTTGCGCCCGTAATTGGTCTGGTCGCTCGGGCTTGGATGCACGGTCGCGCCCCAGGTGTGCATGAGCATCCGGCGATATGGCTTTTGCTGGTAGCTCACCTTGACCATGTAAATGTTGCATTCGAGGCCGAACAATTTGCACGCCAGCGCCAGCGATGAACCCCACTGGCCCGCGCCGGTCTCGGTGGCGAGTCGCTTGGTGCCGGCGACCTTGTTGAAATATGCCTGCGGCACGGCGGTGTTGGGCTTGTGGCTGCCGGCGGGACTGGCGCCCTCGTATTTGTAATAAATGTGCGCCGGTGTCTTGAGCGCCTTCTCGAAGCGCACCGCGCGCAGCAACGGCGTGGGCCGCCACAGCGCGTAAATGTCCCGGACCTCGTCGGGAACCTCGACCCACCGGTCGGGACACATCTCCTGCTTCACGAGATTCTCCGGGAAAATGGCCAGCAATGCCTCCGGCGGGATCGGCTGCTTCGTTCCTGGATGCAGCGGCGGCGGCAGCGGTTCGGGGAAATCCGCCAGAAGATTATACCACTGTTTGGGAATGTCGGCCTGGGCCAGCGTGAAGCGGGTTGGTGTGCTCATAAAAAATGCGTGCCATAAATTACCAATGCCCCGGCGCTTGTCACGCCATAATTAGATGATTTTAGAATAACTAATTATATCTATAAATGTATATTATCTATGATCCCATCGGCGTCCGCTGGCGCCGGGCGAGGTCGGGACGCAATTCGGTTCTGGACAAAAAACCGCGGCGGGAAATAATTTTCACGGTCGCCAAAAAATAGCATGACAAACTCTTCCAGCCCGCAAAATGGTTTCACGCTCGCGGAATTGCTGGTGGTGACGGCCATCATCGGGATTCTGGCGGCGCTGCTGCTGCCGGCGTTGCAGCGCTCCCGGCTTTCCGCGCAACGCTCGGTTTGTTTGAACAACCTGAAACAGCTCGGAGTGGCCGTGAAGCTGTATGCGGACGATCATGACGGCTTCCTGCCCGCCGCAACGCGGCCTCCCGCCGGCTATTGGAAGACCAATGGCATTGACATTTGGAACACCTACAAATCGCTGGTGAAGAATTACGCCGGTTTGAGCGGGCCGTCCACGCCGGACGACCATGTTTTTACCTGTCCGGCTGACACCTTTTACAACATCGGGTTGCCGGGATCATTCACCAATGCGCCTTTGCACGACCAGGCGCGCTCGGATTTTTCCAGTTACGATTTTAACACGGGAAACTTGAAAACGAATTCCGGTTCGGGACACATGTATCCCGGCGTCGCCGGTTTGAAGGAAAGCGCCATCGTTGAACCGGCCACAACCATTCTCGTCGGCGAGATGCCGGCCTGGATTCCGTTCTCCTGGCACAAGCCGCAAGGCGGGCTGCAATTCAACAACGCCATGGCTCAATTGGGTTTTGTTGACGGCCATGTTGCTTGCATTCCGATTTACTTCGACGTGGCAAAGACAAACGCCGGAAAGGATTCACTGTGTTATGATCCACCCAGCGGTTACGAATACCGCTGGAGCGCCAGGTGACTTCCGGTGTCAAATAGTCTGTCAAAAACGGCTCTTGCCTTCGCGCGGTTTTCGGATATATTTTGCGGCTCGCGTTCTGGAAAAACCAGCGCATTGATTTTTATTTATGGCAACAGCAAACGATCTTCGCCGCGGCATGGCGATCATTTACAACGGAGACATCACCGTCGTTCTCGACATGCAGCACCGAACGCCGGGCAACCTGCGCGCGTTCGTGCAGGCGACGCTCCGCAGCATCAAAACCGGAAAGTCTTCCGATGTGCGCTTCAGCTCGACGGAAAAAATCGAGACGGTGCCGATGATCACCAAGAAAATGGAATTCAGCTACAAAGACGCCGAGGACTTTGTATTCACCGACCCGGAAAATTACGAAACGGTCACGCTCGCGGCGGAACTCGTCGGCGACGCGAAAAATTATCTCGTGGAAAACGCCCATGTGACCGTGACGTTCGTCGAGGACAAGGCGGTGAGCGTGGAATTGCCATCGTCCGTGGTGCTGACCGTGACCGACGCGCCGGAGGGCATCCGCGGCGACTCGGCCAACAATGTCCAGAAGGCCATCATCGTCGAAACCGGCATCACGGTGCAGGCGCCGCTGTTCATCAAGACCGGAGAGAAAATCAAGGTGGACACGCGCACCGGCAAATACATGGAGCGCGCCTGACGAAAACGGGCGATGGATTGTTGGATTGATGGATGAACGGGGTCAATTCCTGCGGCCATTCAACCATTCATCAATTCAGTAATCCACCAATCCATTTCCCCTTCTTTTCAGCGCGGGCCTTTTCATTTTTTTGAAGGAATTGCTTTGCAACGCGGCGGGCTTGGGTTATTTCTGAATTAAAGCGCATGGCAGGCCAGCTTAAGGGAGAAAAAGTGTATCGCGGCATCGCCGTTTCCGCCGGTGTTTGCCGGGGGAAGATTCTTGTCCTGCGCCGCACCCGGCACGTCATCGCGCGGCGCGAGCTGTTGGAACCGGAAGTCGTTGAGGAAGTCAGCCGCTTCGAGCAGTCGCTCGTCAAAACCCGCCAGCAACTGACCGAGGTGCAGCGCCGCGTGGTCGCCAGCATGAGCGCGGCGGAGGCGGACATCTTTGACGCGCACCTGTTGATGCTCGAAGACCGCGTGCTCATCGAGGAGGTCATCCGGTTCATCCGCGAGCAAAGGGTCAACGCCGATTTCGCCTTCCATTCCGTGTCCGAGCGCTACGTCGCCGCGCTGTCGGATGTGGAGGACGAGTATTTGCGCGAACGCGCCGCCGATTTGCGCGACCTCGCCGGGCGCGTGCTCGACAATCTGCTCGAAGTCAAGGATGCCGTCAATCTGCGCCACCTCGCCGGGCCGTGCATTCTGGTCAGCCACGATTTAAGCCCGTCCACCACGGCGCAACTGGACAGAAAGTTCGTGCTCGGTTTCGCCACCGACATTGGCGGCAAGACCTCGCACACGGCCATCATGGCGCGGTCGCTGGGCATCCCCGCCGTCGTCGGCCTGCAAAACGTCAGCGAAGAATTGCAAAGCGGCGATTACGCGCTGCTCGATGGTTACAACGGCACCATCATCGTCAACCCGACCGACCAGACGCTGTTTGAATACGGCCAGTTGGCAAAAATCAAGGCGTCGCTCGGGGAAAAACTGCGCGAAATCCAGCGCCAGCCCGCCGTCACGCTCGACGGCAAAACCATCCACCTCTCCGCGAACATTGAGGACCAGAACGACATCGAGTCCGTCATTGCCCACGGCGCGGAGGGCGTCGGATTGTTCCGCACGGAATTTCTGTTCATCAACCGCGACAGCCTGCCGGGCGAGGAGGATCAATACAAAGTCTATCGCCAGGTCGCCGCCGCGTTGAAACCCAGTCCGGTCATCATCCGCACGCTCGATTTGGGCGGCGACAAATTTGCCTCGCATTTGCAACTCGCGCAGGAGGTCAATCCGTTTCTCGGCTGGCGCGCCATCCGGTTCTGCCTTGCGCAGCCCGAACTGTTCTGCGCCCAGCTCCGCGCCATTCTGCGGGCCAGCGCCGAGGGCAACGTCAAAATGATGTATCCGATGATTTCCGGCCTCGAGGAATTGAAGCAGGCCAACGCGCTCGTCGAGAAATGCAAGGTTGAGTTGCGCGCGGAGAAAATTCCGTTCGACGAAAACCTGGAAATCGGCGCGATGATCGAGATTCCGTCCGCCGCGCTCGTCGCTGACGCGCTGGCGAAGCGGGTGAAATTTTTCAGCATCGGCAGCAATGACCTTATCCAATACACCCTCGCCGCCGACCGCACCAACGAGAAGGTTTCGCACCTCTACGAGCCGACGCATCCGGCCATCCTGCGCCTCATCAAGGCGACCGTGGACGCCGCGCACGCCAACGGCATCTGGACCGGCGTCTGCGGCGAGATTGCCA